>JAABUS010000355.1_pt1 | contig 117165 bp, 128 predicted proteins | sample 5560161 | NCBI WGS metagenome assembly JAABUS01 (sample SAMN10711885, study PRJNA513376) | rock metagenome | isolation source: Antarctica rocks | place: Antarctica: Victoria Land, Trio Nunatak nord | collected 2016-01-04
CGAGGACGCGCTTGCAAGCCGTCCGGAGAGCTCGCCGATGCGGCCCGCGAGATCGGCCTGGCGCCCGCCCGCGCCGCTCAGTGCTGCTGGCTGTGCCTCGATGCGTGGCATCTGCTCCCCTCGTGCTGCGGTGGTCGAACTGTAGCCCAAGTCCTAGTGGAACGCTAGCGCGAGTCGGTCGGCGCCTCCGGGCGGAGCAGCCACCCCCGTGTGGCCGGGTCAGCGGCACGACTCGGCTGCCAGGTCGGCGTCCCGTGGCAGCAGCTCGGTGAGCCGTCGCCAGATCAGGGTGGTGGTGGCGGGCGCGAGCTGAGCCATGCCCCGGCTTCGTTCGACGAGCCAGAGCCCTTCTTCTTGGCTGTCGAGCACCTCGACCTGGCGCTCGCAAGCACGGCCCGCCGCGTTCGTCCAGCGGGCAACAGCGCCCCACGCTCCCCGCACGTGGCGCAGGACGGCGACGGCCTGGGCGGAGTCGAGCTCCGACAGGTCGCGGAGCTCCGGATCGCTCGCATCCCCGGTGTTCCGCGACAGCCGTTCGAAGGTGGGCTCCGGTATCCGGAGCGTGGCTGCCTCGGGCGGCCGTGGCCGCGCCCCCAGCCCGGCAAGCCTTCCCAACGCCTCAGGAAGGAACGACGGGTGCATACGGATGAGATCCCGCAGCCCTCCCGTGGCCGGCACGGCAAGCGTTGCGACCGCGCCCGAGACCCAGCCGCGGGAGCGATGCTCGTCATGTCGCAGGGCGAGTCGGCACGCCGGCGTGGCTACCGGCTCGAGCGCCGCCCGGAGGTCCGGGTGGAGCGTCCTGCCCTGAAGCAGTTCCGCGCTTCGCAGCGCCTCGAGGTGCTCGGCGTGCGGACCCTCACGCTCCACGAGGGCCGGGTCGTCGGCGTAGGCGAGGAGAACCTCGAGCGTGGCGGGCGCGACCCGAATCGCCCCGGTGGCGAGGTCGAGTCGCGGAGTGGCGATCAAGGTACCGGCTCGCCGACGAGGCGGAAGCCGCGGGCCGCGGTGCTCAGGATGTCCGCGGTGGCGGCGTACTCGAGCGTCCCGCTAGCCGCTGTGATCGTCCAGCCACGGGAGGGGTCGAGAAGCAGCCATCGCTCCAGCGTGACTGCGCCGACCCCCTCGACGGCATGCTGGGCCAGCGTCCGCCATCCGGCGGTCCCGCCGATCTCGACCGGCTCGGCGTCGATCACGAAGAGGCGGTTGACCGATCGTCGCAGCCGCTCCAGCTCGGCATCGACCCATCCGTCGAGCTCCACATCGCCCGTGTGCGGCTCGGAGGCCACCACCAGCACGGGGCGAAACGGCTCGCCTCCTTCCGGAGCGACGGCGATCAGCGCGATCGCGGGGCCGCGACCCTCCGGATCGGTGATCTCCGGGAAGTGCCCGCTCGGGCCCTCGAGAAGCTCCCAGGTCTCCGGGAGGGGGAGCTCGAAGCCCGCACTCGGGTCGCGGTAAGTGATCAATTGCAGAGGCGTGGTGGGCGGCTCCCTTGAGGCGCGTCGCCGAGCCCGGCGGCTCGGGCGATAGCCAGAGTTACCTAGGGGCGAGCCCGCCCGCGCCGCCGGTGCCGGATGTCGTCGCGCCACTCGACGAGCGCACCCCTCTCGGCGCGCTGATGTGGCGCGACCACGAGCCTCGGCCGGTTGAAGAGCGCGACCGAGAGCCCGACGACCACGGTCAGCATGGCGAGGATGAACGCCCCGGTCGCCATGTCGGTGAGGACGTCGGTCGCGCTTGTCGAGTCCACGACATCGGCCAGCCCAAACCCTGCCCCGGTGGCGAGGAGGAACCACAGTCCCACCGGCGCGCAGGGGCTGGCCCGCGCACAGGCGCGCCAGCCGGCGTCGCCCCAGAGCCACCACCGCGGCGGGCTGTCGTAGAAGCGCAGCTCGTTGCGCCAGAAGCGCCCGATCATCGCCGTAGCCACCAGTGCGAAGCAGGCAATGCCGCTAAACACCAGCATCATGTAGACCCTTGACGGCACCGGAATTCCCACGATCTGCGCGCCCTTGAGAAGCATCACCGCGATGCAGAGGGCGATGAGCAGGTAGACACCGAGGACCTGCAGCGTTCGCTTCGCCGAGGTCATGGCCGCAACTCCGCCACCGGTCGTAGCGGCGGAGACGTCTTGAGCAGCAGTTCCGTCTGGTCCATCAGCGGTGGTACATCGCTCCTCAGCGTCTCGACCGGCACGAGTGGCGGGATGGGCGCCGGTCCCGTTTCGGGCTTTGCCGGAGCGTCCCGGGGGAAGAGCTTGTCATACCCCGCCCCGGCACCCTCGCTCCCGAGCGTTGCCCCACCGGTGACGAGGGTCGGGCAGGCGACGACGCCAGCGCCGGCCGTCGCAACGGTTTCGGTGGCGCAGGCCCATCCACCCGCGGCACCACCCAGCAGACCGCCGCCCAGCTTGGTGGCGGAGTGCCCGAGCGACTCCAGCCAGCTCCGCCCCTCAGCGCGGTCGGCCGCGACATCGAGCACAGGTCCCACAACGGGAGCGTGGCGTGCGCCGGCCTTGATCACGGGGTTGTTCGCAAGGCCGCCGGCGCGCAGCAGCTGTCGACCCGCGTCAGCCCGAGTCGCCGGGTTCTTGGACGTCGAGAGGAGTTCGTCGAGCTCCTTGGCGCGCCGGATCGTCCCCTTGCCGGTTCCGCCCCAGATGTTGTTCGCGTACCCGGTGCCGGCCAGGACTCGGTGCAGGAGATTCGAGCCCGGGGCCCCGGCCAGCGGCGCCGTGAGCGGACCGAAGGGAGAGCCCGGGGCGAAGGGTGAGCGTGAGCCGCCCCTGCCCAGCTGTTGCAGCGGGACGAACGGGGGGATGCCCGCCAAGCCCCCGCCGCCCGCCACCGGCGACCCCGGCGATCCGAACAGCGCCACCGCCGGGGAGCCTGCACCGGCGGTGCCGAAGGCTCCCGCGACCGTCCGGGCGGCATCGCGCGCATCCTGCTCGGCACGGCGCCCGCGCTGCTGGGCGAGCTTCAGGTCCTCCTGGGCCTGCGCGAGCTCGCGCCGGGCGCGCCCGGCGTCGGCCTCGGCCTCGCCGATCGCTCGCTCGGCGGCCGACTGGTCGGCGAGCGCGTCGGGCGAGGGAAGGCCGGTCAGGCCGGTCGCGAGCACGCGTCCCGATGCGACCGCAAGGTTCACCCGCGCGACCCCCGCGCGACCCTGCGCCGAATCGATGTCCACCTCGGCCTGGTCGATGCGCTTCTGGGCTATGCGCGCGTCCCTGATCGCCGCACGCGCGTCGTCCTGTGCCTGTTCGAGCTCCTCGGCGTAGCGGTTTGCCGCGAGCGAGGCGCTGCGCAGTGCCTCGGTGCCGGCGTCGAGTGCGCTCCCGTTTGTCAGCACAGAGCCCGCGTAGTTGACGCTCGCGGGTCCCTGCCAGGCAGACAGCATCCCCGGCAGCGCGCCGAGCTCGGAGGAGACGCCCTGCAGTGCACCCGAGATGCCGGCGAAGGTCTGGCCCGCCGAGCGCAGCTCACCGGGCTCTCCCTCGGGCACGGTGATGCCGGCGAAGGAGTCGCCCACGCTAGGGCCGCCCGGCCGGGATCGCGCCCTCGTCGGTGCCCGAGTAGGCGCCCGAGGCCGCGGTCAGGTTGCTGCCAAGCCCCGCGACCGAGTCTGAGAGCAGCGCAAGCGACGCCTGCCAGCTCGAGAGAAAGCCCGAGATCGCCTCGGAAGCGCCCGGCTCACCGGCCGCCCCGCTCGCCGAGGACGCGCTTGCAAGCCGTCCGGAGAGCTCGCCGATGCGGCCCGCGAGATCGGCCTGGCGCCCGCCCGCGCCGCTCAGTGCTGCTGGCTGTGCCTCGATGCGTGGCATCTGCTCCCCTCGTGCTCCCGAGGTTGAACTCTACCCCAAGTGGGCGTCGGTTGTTATCCCTGTCGGCGGGGTTCCGGTGGATGGCCGCGAACTCGCGCGTGCGCAGCTCGAGACGACGCGCTTGAGGACACGAGCCCTGCCTAGCGCGAGTCGGTCGGCGCCTCCGGGCGGAGCAGCCACCCCCGCGTGGCCGGGTCGCCACTCGCCTGCGGCGGGGCGAGCGGGACGGCGCCCTGCCACGGAAGCACCCCACCGGCCTGGGCGCCGCGGGGCCTGAGCGCGCGACGGATCCCCACGCCGACCGCCACCCCAAAGGAGGTTGCTACGGCAACCGGTATGGCCCCCAGGAACATGATGCCGACCACCGCTCCAGCCTCGCCGGAGATGTCTCCCGCCCCGCCTGCGAGGATCAGGACGAGCGCTGCAAAGAAGAGCACCCACGGCACTGCCAGCGCCCACCAGCTGCCCACGGCGGCGCCGACCGGTATGCCGAAGGCCAAGCCGACCGCGATGATCACGAGGTATTCCATCGACTGGCCAAGGATTACACCTCGAGCCGACACAGGGTACGGCCCGCACCGGCGAACCGGCGTCGCAGGCCCTGGGAGGCGCAGTCCCCCGGTCGGCGACGCACGCGACTACTGTCCGTGGCTTGAGCGCGGACCGGCTTTCGCTCACGGGGCACCTTCTACTGCTCTCCATCGATCCCGGCTCGGGCGGGTTGTTACGGCGCCATCGACGGCGCTTTCGTAAAGCGCTTGCCGCGGCCCACCGGGCGGATCGCGGCTGGACCGGTGCGTCGGTGCTCCCGGCGGGACGCGCTCAGATGAGTGCCCGCCGCGAGCTGGAGCACGCCGGGCTCGTTCATCCGCGTCCTCCGTTCAGCCGAATCCAGCTTGCAGATCGGACCGAGGCGGGACGGCTCTTCCGTCGTCTGACCGACGGCCTGCAGAGCGATGTCGCCCTCGGTCCTCGAGATCAGCAGGTGCTGGTGCTGCTCGCATGGGCGGGGGTGCTCGGTCACCGGCTCTCGCGCTACGAGCGGCGGCTCGCACTGCGAAAGATACGGGCGCTCGTCCTGCCGGCTTCGGGCGGGGGCGTCGTCCCGCCCGCGCACGGTGCCCAGGCGCCGCTCACGGAGGCTTTCGCGGCACTCGGGGTGGTCGGTCTTCACGTGCTCGACGATGTCTTCTCCGGCGATGTAGCCGGCTTCGACGGGGTCGCGGGGGCATTTGGCGGCGGCGACGGAGGCGGTGGCGGGGAGGGAGGCGGGTACTAGCGACCGCCACGTCGGCGGCGGTCGCGACGACTGCGTGAGAGAGTGGGCCCTCGCAAACATCCACCAGAGGGGGTAGGAGATGGCCGAGGGCGTTTATCGAGTCACCGAGGTGATCGGAGTCAGCACCGAATCGTGGGAGGCGGCCGCACGCAATGCGGTGGAGACGGCGGCGAAGACCGTGCGCGACCTGCGCATCGCCGAGGTGGTGCGAGAGGACGTGACGATCGCGGACGGCCGGGTACAGAGCTACCGCGTTCGTCTGTCCCTCTCGTTCAAGTACGAGTCCGGCGACTGACCGCCGTGGCCCCGGCCGTCGGACCAGGCGCCCGGCGGCCGGCGCCGCTGACTCGAGCCATCGGCTCGGCGCGCACTTGCCTCCGCGTCCGATCTCCGGTAAGTATTGGGGCTACGCGGCGGGCCTCGTGCCCGCCGCGGCCACGTAGAGATGACCTCGATCCCCACACCCATCCTCCGTCGAACGGCCGCCGGGCTGCTCGCGGCCACGATCGTCGCCGCCTCCGGCGGCCCGGCCCTCGCGGGCTCCACGGGCTACGGGGTGACCGCCTCCGGCGAGCGGGCCCCGACGCCCCTGCGGCTCAAGCTCATCACCACCAAGCAGTCGACCGCCCTGCGGACCGGCCGGTTGAAGATCCAGGTGACGGTGACGGAGCCGTCCACGGTGGAGCTGATCGCGCGCGGCCGCGGCCCGACCAGGGCGAGCAAGCAGCCGGTGACCGAGTCCGAGAGCGCACGCTTCGTCAACCGCACTACCGGGATCGTGAACCTGAAGCTCACGCGAAGCGGCCGCGAGCGTCTGGCGCGGTGCGGCCGTCAGCGCGTGCTGGTGCGGGGGATAGCCCGCCCGTCCGGCCCGAGCAACCTCCTCTTCGCGAAGAGCCGCCTGTTCAAGTCGCTGACGCCCGATCCGCGTCGCTGCGACGACGAGCTCCAGGCCTGAGCCTGCGCCTCAGCCGTCGGCGTTGATCCGGGCCACCAGCTCGTCGCGAACCGCCTCGGCGCGCTCGTTCTCTATCTGACACGTTCCCGCCGCGCGGTGCCCGCCGCCGCCGTACTCGAGCATCAGCGCGCCGACGTCGGTGCGGCTCGAGCGGTCGAGGATCGACTTGCCGGTGGCGAATACCGTGTTCTGCTTCTTCAACCCCCACAGCACGTGGATGGAGATGTTGCACCACGGATACAGGGCGTAGAGCGTGAAGCGGTTGGTCGGATGGATGACCTCCTCCTCGCGCAGGTCGAGCACGACGAGGTTGCCGTGCACGGTCGAGCAGCTCCGGATCTGGTCGCGGGCCCGCGAGTTGTGAGCCTCGTACAGCTCGACGCGCTCGCGCACGTCGGGCGTCTCGAGTATCTCCTCGACGCTCAGGCGCGTGCAGTCGTCGATCAGCTGCATCATCAACTCGTAGTTGGAGATGCGGAACTCGCGGAAGCGGCCTAGACCGGTGCGAGGGTCCATCAGGAAGCTCATGAGGACCCAGCCCTGCGGATCGAGGATCTCGTCCTTGGAGAACTGCGCGGCGTCGGCCTTGTCGACCTCGGCCATCATCTCCGCGCTGATGTTGGGGAATCGTTCCGCACCGCCGTAGTAGTCGTAGACCACGCGGGCCGCCGATAGGGCCTCCCCATCGATGATGTGGTTCTCAGGACTGTCCGTGACGCGGCCGGCCTCGCTCGAGTGATGGTCGAAGGCGAGGTGGACGCCGGGCGAGTAGGGCACGTTGGTAGTGATGTCACCGCTGCCGAGCTCGACCTTGCCATCCTGCACGTCCTTGGGGTGGACGAACTTGACCTCGTCGAGCATGCCGAGCTCCTTGAGCAGGGCGGCGCAGACGAGTCCGTCGAAGTCGCTGCGGGTGACGAGCCGGTAGCGCTCGGCCAGTTGCGGGGCCATGGTGCCTTTCGTTCGAGTCTGGTCCAGAGCGGGACGCGTATCCCGCTTGAGCCTGAATCGGCAGGGCGGCGGCGAACCCTTAGTGAAGGTGGGTTGGGCGCTTGGGGTGAGAGAGGCGAACTTCAATCGGTTGAGCACTTTCCGACCCCCCGGGGTCGAAGGGTGTGCAATCGATTTGTTGCGGCGGGTATCCGCGGCGGGTAACGCGGCGGCAATCGCGAGAGCCCGCGATGTAGCCTCGCTTCGGTGAGCATCTACGACCACGTCTTCGCGGCCTGCTACCAGCGCTGGACGGCCGCCAGCGAGCGAGCGGGTCTCGGCGAGCGCCGGCGCGAGATGCTCCGCGACCTCTCCGGACGGGTGCTCGAGATCGGGCCCGGGCCGGGCATCAACCTGCGCCACTATCCGGTGGCGGTCGACGAGATCGTGCTGGCCGAGCCGGAGGGCCCGATGGCCGAGCGGCTCGAGCGGGAGCTCGCCCGAAGCGGCCGGCGGGGGCGAGTGGTGCGCGCCCCCGCGGAGTCGCTTCCACTCGAGGACGGTTCGTTCGACCACGTCGTCTCCACCTTCGTGCTGTGCACGGTGACCGACCCGGAACGCGTGCTTACGGAGATCGAGCGGGTGCTGCGGCCGGGAGGGAGCCTCGTGTTCATGGAGCATGTGCGCGCGAGCGATCCGAAGCTCGCCCGCTGGCAGGACCGGCTGCACCCGCTGTGGCTGCGCTTCGGCAACGGGTGCCACTGCAACCGGCCCACACCACGCATGATCGAGGACTCACCGCTCGACGTCGAGAGCATGCTCCCCGACCGCATGCCCGCGGCGGTGCCGCTAGTGCGGCCGATGGTGGTCGGACGGGCGCTCGCGCCCGCGGCTGCTCAGCCCTGAGCGGCTGACCCGCCCTGCTCGATCGGCCATCCCGAGCGCTCCCAGAGCGGCACCCCTCCATCCACCACGTGGATCACCTCGCGCGCCCCATGGCGCTTGACGAGGCTCGCGGCCACGGCGCTGCGCTGGCCGGAGGCGCAGATCACGGCCACCGGCCGGTTGCGATCGATCCCGTCGGGCAGAGCGTCGATGTCGTGGTAGGGGCGGTGCGTCGAGCCGGGGATGTGGCCCTCGTCCCACTCGCCCTGCTCGCGCACGTCGAGGATCTGGAGTTCGTCACGGGCCTCGAAGCGCCGGTGTAGCTCGGGCATCTCGATCCGCTCGATGCGGTCGACCGGCCGCTCGTCCGCTCGCCATGCGGCCCAGCCACCGGTGAGGTAGGCATTCACTCGCTCGACGCCCACCGAGGCGGCCAGGCCGGCGGCGCGTAGCGCTTCCTGGTCGTCGGGCGCCACGACCAGCACATCCTGGTCCCGGCCGGCGATCCACGCGAGCTGTGTGCCGAAGCCGGACGTGGCCGTTGGCACGGACGCCGAGCCGGGCACGTGGGCTTGGTCGAACTCGAGGCTCGGGCGCACGTCCACGACGAGGGCCCCACGTGCGGCGCGCTGCTCGAGCTCACGGGGGGTGACCGGCTCGGGCCGCGGCGACCCGGAAACCAGGGGACCGCGGTTGATCTCGACAATGGCCTGGAAATTGGGGGGCTGCGGCGCGAGCGTGGCCGTGAGGCGTTCCACGAATGACTGCTCGTCGCCAGCGGCCAGCAGGTGGTTGTGCCTCCGCTCGTAGCCGATCGTGGAGGACACCTTCATGTCCATGCCTGGTCCGCCGCACATGGAACCGCCCAGATGGCCGGGCCAGATCTCCGTCTCGGGCGGAAGTCCCAGCAGCTTGGCGCCGAGGCTCCGGTAGATGCCGCGCGCGCCCTCCTCCTTGTCCACCGCCAGGTCGGGGCGGGCCACGTCTCCCACGAACAGGCTGTCGCCGGTGAGCACCGCCCAGGGCTCGGGGCCGCGCGCCGTGTCGATGAGCGCGAAGGCGGTGTGCTCGGGACGGTGTCCGGGGGTGTGCAGGGCGCGGATTTGCACCCGACCGAGCTCGAGCTGCCAGTCGTCCTCGAACGGCTCGTGCTCGTACGCGGCGCCCGCCTCCCGGTGGATGTGCATCGTGGCCCCGGTGGCGGCTGCCAGCCGGCCGTGCCCGGACACGTGGTCGGCGTGGTTGTGGGTTTCGAGCACGTGCTCGATGCGCACGCCGAGGTAGGCGGCGAGCTCGAGGTAGGGCTCGACATCGAGCCGCGGGTCGATCACCGCCGCCACTCCCTCCGACTTATCCCCGACCAGGTAGGACGCGCAGCCGAGATCGTCGTGGGTTATCTGCCGGAAGATCATCGGTCGCCGCGCCTCAGCCTAGAGCCGCTGTTACAGCAGGCCCTGAGCCGCGGTCACCAGTCCGGCCACGATCAGGATCCCGCCGATGGCGCGCAGCAGGGACTGTCCCGACAGCCGCCCCGTCAGGCGGGAGCCCAGCAGGGCACCCGGCACTGAGGCCGCGGCTCCCACGCCGAGCAACTCCCAGTCGACTCCGTCCGGCACGTGGCCGAACACTCCGGCGGCGCCGACCACGAAGCCGACGGCCACGTTGGTGCCCACCGCGCGGGCCGGAACCTCGCCGACGTACTTGAGCAGCGCCGGCATGCGCAGCGACCCGAGTATGAGCCCCACCAGACCACCGAGTAGGCCGATCAGGCCGCCGGCGACCGCCGCGGCGCGCAGGTCGAGCGGACCGCCTTCCCGATTCGCCGGAGCGCTCGCGCGGGCGCCGCTCGTGCGGAGAAGATCGATGCCGAAATACACGAGCAGCAGCCCGATCCCTACCAGCAGCACGTCGTCCGGCAGGGCGCCCGAGAGCAGCCCGCCGAGCACCGCGCCGACGATCGAGGGCGGCGCCATCCAGGCGAACAGGCGCCAGTTGATGCGCCCGGCGCGCACGTGAGCGATCGAGGCCGTGGCCGCCGCCACCGCGGAGATGCCGATGTTGGCGCCGGCACCTGCGGCCGGGGAGGACGCGGCCAGCAGCACCACCGGCAGCCGGATGTTGCCGAGCACGAGCCCCACGAGTCCGCCCGCGAAGGCGACGGCGAAGCACCAGGCCGCCACGGCGGCGACGACCAGGGGGTCGGCGTCTACGACGTGCCTTCGGTCTCGTCGTGGTTCGCGGCCGGCCTGACCCGTAAGAGCCGCATGGGCGCCTCCACGCCCTTGATGTTGAAGCGGCGGGTCTGCGAGAAGTGGTAGCCGCCCTCGCCGACGACGTCTCGGACCTCCGGGGTGGCGAGCACCGTCTCCGGACGGGCGATCCCCGTGATCCGGCTGGCGAGGTTCACCGGCCGCCCGTACCAGTCGCCGCCGCGGTTGAGGGCCTGACCGTGGGCCACTCCCGCTCGCAGCCGGGGAAAGTCCTCGCCCTCGGCCTGCACGGCCTCGATCAATCGGAAGGTGGCGTCGAGGAGCGGCTCGGGCTCGACCGAGACGAGCATTGCGGCGTCCCCGATCATCTTGATCAGCCTTACGGGCGGTCGCGCGGCCTCCTGGGCAAGATTCGCGAGCCGGCCGGCCACGCCGCTCAGCTCCTCGGCCGAGATCTCCTCCCCGAGGCTGGTGAAGCCGACGAGATCGGCGAAGCAGACGCTCGCGTCCCGGGCTCCCGGCAACTGGCCCGAGAGGAGGCCGGCACGGTCGACGACGTCCGAGCGGATGCCCTCGCGGAGGTGCACGTTGAGCGCGTACTCCAAGAGGGGTCCCACGAGCGGCACCATCTGCTCGGCCGCGCGGGCAAAGCGCAGGCCGGCGTCGCGCTCGTTGCTTCCGGGCTCGAGCACGGATGCTCCGACCAGCGCCCGCATGGCCGCCGCGGTCTTCGCCATGCCCTCCCCGAGCGCGCGGGTGACCTCGAGCATGCCCTCCTCGGGCAGGCCGGCATCGCGAAACTCCCTGATGCGCCGAGCCGCATCGAGGTCGGCGTCGGTGAACACGGCCTCCCCGGCCTCGGGCACCGGAAGGCCCACGGTGCGCAGCTGGGTGACGAGGGAGTCGACCCCGAGCCCCGAGCGCTCGGCCACCTCCTCGCGCGTGTAGCGGGCCTCGCCCTGCAGCAACCGCTCGACGGGTAGAAGCGCCAGGCGGTCCGCTTCGACCGCTGCCCGGATCTCGTCGACGGTTGCTCCGTCGGCGATCAACTGCTCGATCAACTCGACGCGCTGCGCCTTTTCCTCGGGGTCGGACAGGCCTTTGAGCAGCCCTTCGGCCTCGAGGTCGACGTCCGGGCTCAAGGAGGTCCTTCCCGCACGACGCGCGTGGCGCTCGCCGCCCAGCGCGGCTCGATGAGGAGCGCCATCGCGCGCATGATGGCATCAGCGTTGCCGCGGGTCATGCCCGTGCGACCGGCGGTCGGTGGAGCGAGCGGCGAGTCGTCGCCGGGGGCGGGCGGCCTACCATGGAGCCCGATGGCCGGCACGGAGATCGCCACTCTGCCCGACCCACCCAAGCCCCGCTTCCGGGGGCGATCGCACGAATGGGCGTTCTTCGCCTCCCTGGGACTGGCCCCGGCGCTCATCCTCGCGGCCGATGGCCCGAAGGCCACCGTGGCCTTCACGATCTACGCCGTCGCCGTGTGCGGCCTGTTCGGCGCCAGCGCGCTCTACCACCGGGTCACCTGGTCGCCCGGCGCGCGGCGCTGGATGCGGCGCCTCGACCACTCGATGATCTTCGTGATGATCGCCGGCACCTACACCCCGTTCGCGCTGCTCGTGCTGTCGGGGACGCTCGCCACAGTGGTGCTTTGGGTGGTCTGGGGCGGTGCCATCGGCGGTGTGATCTTCAAGCTGGTCTGGATCGACGCACCGAAGCTGTTCATAGCCGCGGTGTACGTCGCGCTCGGTTCGGTGGGGGTCGTGGTCATTCCGCAGCTCCTCTCAAAGGCGGGTGTGGCGGCCACCACGCTCATCATCGTCGGCGGTCTGCTGTACATCGTCGGGGCGGTCATCTACGCGCTGCGCCGCCCCGATCCCTTACCGGCGGTGTTCGGCTACCACGAGGTCTTCCACACCCTGGTGATAGCCGCGGCTGCGGCGCACTACGTGGCGGTGGGGGCCTTCGTGGCACCCGCCGTCTGAGCCTGAGCAAACGGCGCGAGCGGGGTCCGTCGGGCGCCCGCCGGGTATAACGCGGAGCCGATGGACCTCGACCTACTCGTCATCGGCTCCGGCCCCGCTGGGCAGCGCGCCGCCATCCAGGCCGCGAAGCTCGAAAAGCGCGTGGGCGTGGTGGACCGCCGCCAGAAGGTCGGCGGCAACTCCGTGCACACCGGCACCATCCCCTCGAAGACGCTGCGCGAGGCGGTGCTCGAGGCGGTGGCCGGTCGGCCGCTCGACATCGCCGACCCCACCAAGGCCGAGGCCCGCGAGCGTGCGGCCGTCGACTTCCTCACCGATCGCACCGCACGCGTGGTGGCTCTCGAGACCGCGGTGGTGCGCGAGCAGTTTCGCCGCAACGACGTGGGGCTGATCTTCGGGAACGCCGTCTTCGAGGACGCCAACACGGTGCTCGTCCACGACGAGGGTGCTACCCACCGCGTGGACGCCGAGCACATAATCCTGGCGGTCGGCACCAGTCCGGCGCGGCCGAAGGACGTCGAGTTCGACGACCGCACGGTGATCGACTCCGACGGCATCCTCAAGCTCGAGAAGCGCGTGCCCCACACGATGACCGTGGTCGGTGCGGGGGTGATCGGGGTGGAGTACGCATCGATGTTCGGTGCGCTCGGCACCAAGGTGACGGTGGTGGACCAGCGCGAACGCGTGCTCAGCTTCCTCGATGCCGAGATCGGCGAGGCCCTGCAGTACCTCCTGCGTCGCAGCAACGTGACCTTCCGCTTCGGCGAGAAGGTGTCGGCCGTCGAGCTGCGGGACGGGAAGGGCGTGCTCACCCACCTGGCCTCGGGCAAGCACATACCGTCCGAGACCGTGCTCTACGCGACCGGGCGCCAGGGCTCGACGGCGGATCTCAACCTCGAGCGGGCGGGGCTCGAGGCCGACAAGCGCGGGCGGGTGCCGATCGACGACGACTACCGCACCCGGGTCCCGCACATCTTCGCCGTGGGCGACGTCGCGGGGCCGCCGGCCCTCGCGGCGACGGCCATGGAGCAGGGCCGCCTGGCCAGCCTGCACGCGTTCGGGGAGCCGGCCGACGAGCTGCCCCAGCTCGTGCCCACGGGCGTCTACTCGATCCCCGAGATCGCCATGGTCGGGCCCACCGAGGAGGAGCTGACCGAGAAGGCCGTCCCCTACGTGCCCGGCGTGGCGCGCTGGAGCGAGCTTGCCCGCGGGCTGATGACCGGAGACGAGGACGGCATGCTCAAGCTGCTGGTGTCGACGGAGGACCGTTCGCTGCTGGGCGTGCACGTGATCGGCACGGGCGCCACCGACCTCGTGCACATCGGCCAGGCGCTCATGGGGGGTGGCCTGTCGGTCGACTTCCTCGTGCAGGCGGTCTTCAACTACCCGACCTTCGCCGAGTCCTACAAGGTCGCCGCGCTCGACGCGATCAACCGCATTCGGCTGGGGGCTTAGCTCTTAGCGAGCTCCCGACGTGGCGACGATCGTCGAGCAGGCGCGGCGGTGGACCTACCTGCGGCAGCGGCTCGGCCGGGCGACGACAGACGCCGCGACCGCACTCGGGAACGTCGTCGGCGTGTACAGCGCCCATCCGAGCGCGCCGCTCTCGCTGCACGCCCGCTGTGCGGAGCTCGACGCCCGGGGCTTCCGCGAGCTCGACGCGCTGCGGCTGCCGGCGATGCGGGGCTCGATCCACCTGCTCCCGCGCGCGACGGCACACCTGGCCTTTCGCGCCGTGCCCGAGGCCCCGGCGCAGAGCGCCAGGCGCCTGCGCGGCTTCGGGCTCTCCGACGAGCGCTACGCGGAGCTGCGCGAGGCGGTGCTCGCGGCGGCGGCGACCGAGCCGCGCACCGTGGCCGAGCTGCGGGAGGTCACGGGCGCGGGGGAGGAGCTGAAGGGCGCGCTCGGCGCGATGACCCGCGAGGGAGCGCTCGTGCGCGTGGGCGCCGAGGGGCTGCGCTCGAACGCGCTGCGGTACGTCGCGGGCGACGTGGCCGAGGCTGACGCCGACGAGGCGCTCGCGTGGCTTGCCGCCGAGTACCTGCGCGCCTTTGGGCCCGCCCGGCGCGACGACTTCGCGTGGTGGGCGGGCGTGCCCGTCGGTCGCGCCGCCGCGGCGCTCGCAAGGGTCGACACCGAGGAGCTCGACGACGGCCTGCTGCTGCCGGTGGGCGACCGGGCCGGCTTCGAGCGGGCGGCGCCGCTTCGCGACACCGTCGACCTACTTCCCAAGTGGGACTGCTACACGATGGGCTACCCCCTCGGAGGCCGGGGGCGCTTCGCGGATCCCGACGTGGTTGCGCGCTGCTACGACTTTCGCGGCGACGGCCTTCCCGTCGTGCTCGTGGACGGTGCGGCGGCGGGCACGTGGGCCATCCGCTCGGGGCGCGGCGTGGCCTTCGACGTCGATCTCTTCGATCCGGTGGGGCGGAAGCTGCAGCGGGCGCTGGATGAGCGGCTGGAGGCGGTGCGGGCGCTGCTGGCCTGAATACCGGATCGCGCGCCGCCCGCGGAGTCGGGTGGGAGCGTGGGCTAGTGCGCCGTAGGGCTAGTGCGCCGTAGATCGAGGCGACGCTGGCCGGTGCGTTCGTCTGCCGCCGACACCGACGTGACGGCGCACCGGAGCGGAGAGAAGAAGTGCGGCGCGCGCTGCGCTCAGGGCAAGGCCGATCGGATCGAACGGGGTAAAGGGAAACGATACGAGGATCGCCACGTCGAGGAGGATCAAGAGCCACCAGGCCCACCTCTTTCGCCTGACGAGAGCGAACAGCAGGCCGAACACCAGAGCGGTGGCAAGCGGTGTTTGGCTCTGCCAGAAGTCTTGGCGGGTGGCCGCGACCACGAACGGGAAACTGGAGATTCCTGTGTAAAGCGCCAGGAGGACCGCCGTCAGTCCAGGACGTCGCACCATTCGGACGGTATCGCGCCTGATCGCAGCCCTGACAGGCGACAAGCGTCCGGGTCGGGGCCTAACCTGTGCGAACAGATGCCGTTCCGACTATGGCACGAGCGCGAGAACGACCAAGGTGCGGGCCCCGCGCGCCGGTGGCGGAATTTGGTAGACGCGCGCGGGCTTAGTGCCCGGATTATGCGTGATTCCATCTGCCGCGTCAGCGATTCTGCTGTGACTCCCAAGAGCAATCGAAGCCGCATCGTGCGGACGTGGCTTCTCTAGAACCGCCAAGGCCTGGGAGATGCTCTAGGTGCGGTTGGTCCTGCTGGTCGGTCTGACCGTGGTCGTGTGCACCGCCTGGCTCTTCTGCGCCTTTGCACTAGGGGCACTCAGCACGATAGAGGGCGAGGCCAGCGACTTCGAAGCGGTCGTTGTTGGCCTGATCGCCGTCGTCGGTGTCGCTTGCATTTCTCTAGCGGTTGTTCGTCTGCACCGGGGTCAGCGCGCCCTACCGGGGATTCTGTTGACCCTCGCCGGTGTTGCGTTGGTGACCTGGCTCGAGGCTTCCGGCGCGACAAGATGACGCAGGCGTCCGAGTAGGGGCGGGTCGCGCCTCGACCCTGAATCACCGGACCCAGCGAGTGCGCGGCGTCGGATGTGAGGCCGAGTGCTTTACGGGGCCCGCTCGCGTTCACTATCCGGTCGACGACCGCGGCTTAGGGGTCACGAGGAACGGCCGTGCGCTGGAGGGCCGGGATCAACACTTCGGGCCCACGTACCGATCTAGAACCGCGACGTCGGCCTTTCGGGAGACGTAGACCGTCTTCGGCGGTGCGACTGTCCAGCGGACCCCAAGCTCGTCGCACGCATCGCAGAAGACCTGTTTGATGTCCATCGACAGGTTGCTGAAGCCGTAGCGGGGCTGCGCCCAGCCCCCTCGGCAAGTGTTCTGGAATCGGCAGCCATCGGAATGAATGAGGCCGCGCAGCAGCGCACCCGGATGTTCGTGCACGATCCTCCGCTGCCACGGACTGAGAATGATCGTCCGTTGATGTTTCTTGCCGAGTCCATGCTGTGGAAAAAGACACGGCCATCCTTTCGAGTAGCTGTAGACCTCGACGTAGTTTTGTGGCCGGGTGCTGCGGTTGACCTTGATGCCGGCTGCCGCCATACGCATGGCGGTAACACATTCGTTGATGATCCCGGGATACTTGATGTCGAGGGCTATCCGAAGCTTGTAGACGCCGCGGGGATGGCTCGACAAGCACCCGTCTCCGAGGTACAGGCCGAGTAGGTACGCGTACGGCGCCGAGAGTTCTTCGAAGCGATGGCCGCCGTCCTTCCCGCACCGAACGCATGATGCAGCCAGGTCCTCGTCTAGTGAACTGACGATTGGCCGCGCCAGCCACTCGCGCACGGTGGACCGCGGGACGTCGGTTCGCGACGCGATCTGTGACGCGGAGAGCCCTTGATCGGCGAGCACCACGGCGGCACGTACAGCGGCCCTCGGGTGCATCAGGCGATCGATGCGGCTGAGAGGACTCGAACCTCCAAGGGCTTGCGCCCACATGTCCCTGAAACATGCGCGTAGACCAGTTCCGCCACAGCCGCGGGAAGAGCGCACTCTAGCGACTTCTCGGAGGCCGACAGATTCGCGCTAGGGAACATAGGTTCGTATGATTCCAACGCCGCCGGACGGAACGCGGATGGCACTGCGGGTGGACCGCCGTCCGCTCCCCCGGCGCTCAGGAACTACTGGCGCGGCCTTGGCGCGGTCCCAAACGCCCGGTCCCAGAACGGCGCGCTCACGCCGAATCCGCGCGTGTCGTCCTCGAAGTGATGACGCATGTGGGACTCGCGCAGCCGCCGCCCAAGAGCGGACCGCGGCCGGGAGTGATGCAGGTAGTAGTGGGTCATGTCGTAGATCAGGTAGCCGGTGAGGAAGCCGGCGGTGAACGGCAGCGCCGCGGTCGACCCGAGCGCCAGGGTGAACAGCGCCCAGAACAGGAGCGCCAGCGGGATGCTCACCGACGGCGGCATCACGAGGCGCTTCGGATCGTTCGGATGCTCGTGGTGGACCCCGTGGATCATCCAGTGCACGCGGACGCCGATGCCGGCCTCCGGCTCGAAGTGGAAGACGAGCCGGTGCATCCAGTATTCGGTCAACGTCCAGAGCACCCAACCCCCGAGGGCCCAGGCCAGGGAGGGGAGGACCTCGTTGCCGCCGAGCCCGACTGCGAACAGGGCCAGGATCGCCGGACCGAACAGCACGGGGGGCACGCCCGGATGCACTCGCGACAGCCGGTCGAGGATGTCCGAGTCGAACATCCGAGGAGATGCTTGTAGGAACTCGGTGCGTCGCACGGGAAGGCGCCTCCTGTTGAGGTGCTCAGCCTGGCTGCCCCACCCGCTCGAGAGCCTCGGCTCGGTTCGAGGTGAGCGGAATCACCGCCTCGAGCCCCGTGACTTCGAGCAGCCGTCGGACGGCCTTCTCGCCGCAGCAGACAGCCGCCATGTGGCCGTCGCGCCCCCGCAAGGTCTCGAGGCTGTCGAGCAGAGGGTCCACGATGCTGGCGTCGGAGAAGCTCACGCCCTCCAGATCCACCACGAGACCCGTCACGTCGCCGTCGAGCGCTCGTCCCATGGCCTCCTTGAAGCGGCCCGCGGTGGCCAGGTCCACCTCACCGTCGATGGCGACGACCCGTGTGGCGCCGACCGCCTCTTCCCGGATCGTGAAGGTCGGAGCCACGCTTCGCAATCTAGTGCTTCCTGAGGGACGCGTTCAAGTGCTACCGCGCGTAGCAGATGGCCGATCGCACCATCCCTCAGCGCGAGCTGCGTAATCAACGTCGCCCGACGGGGTCGTGTCCGGGTCGCCTGTAGGGCGAGCAAACGGGGCCTCACCCCGGCCCGGTGCCCACGCTCAGGTCAGCCGGACGTCCACCCAACCGCATCACCCACGCGGATCCTCGCCGTGCCGAGCGGGCGCGCGTTGATCCCGAAGCAGCCGCTCCGCTCGCGGAACAGCCAGCGCAACAGGTCGGGCCACTTCTCCGCAGTCTCCGGATCGCGCGTGGGGATGACGCAGCGCTCGCACGGGTGCAGAACCTCCAGCTCGGCCTCGCCGATCCTCAGGCGGGTTCCCTCCCAGCCCTCCTCGGCGTAGGCGGGCGCGTCGAGCACGACGTGGACGTTCGTGCGGAACCGGTCGAGCTCGACCGACCGGCCGAGCGCCTGACCGATCGCGTCGAGCGTCGCCTGGGTGGTCACGAGAACCGACCGGGGGAGATCCTGCTGGCCCCTTGCGTCAGCATGGACCGTCACCGGTCGCGCCAGGTCGTCGGACAGCGCCGAAGCGAGCGCAGGGTCGTCCGCTGCGAACGACTCGCCGTCAGGGGCGGTGATCATCGTGCCAGTCGCCCGCCATGCCAGCAGGCGCGGCGCCTGTCGAGCGGTCAGCCGGCGCGGCGCGCCCTTGTGCTCGTCGAACACGGCAAGCATGCGATCGCCGAGTACACCGCGCCCGTCGAGCCCGAGCTCTCGGCAGGGTTCCCCCGCCGCCGACTTCAGCGGCCAGCGGTGCAGGTGGCTGACCGTTCCCGATGCGAGCACCCGCTCCAGGTTAAGGCCCCGACAGAGCGCCACGGTCGCCCGTGGGCACGCGCCGCTAGAACGCCCGCAGGAGGACGTTCACGAGAATCGTGAGCCCGATGGAAAGCACGAGCGACCAGATGAGGCAGCCCGGCATAAAACGGACGTTGGCGCGGCGACCGGAGCGCTTGGAGATCGAGAACATCCAGCGATCTGGATACCCGCGGGCGGCCGCTCAGAAACCGCCGCGACGAGATCGCGACTCGGCTGCGCGGGGCCGCGGGCCTTCCGAAGAAGCCGACCGGGGAGGTCGCGAAGCCGTAGGCGGTCAGGCGCCGGCGGCTCGTAGCCGCTGGCGCTCGCCGTACATTGCCTCGTCGGCGCGCGCGATCAGGTCTGCGAGGGCATCGTCTGCTTCGAGCTCTGCCAGTCCGACGGTGACGGATGCTTGATGTTCCGCTTCCAGGTCCGCGTTCACCAGCGAGAACCGCTTGGCCGCCTCGGCCATGGTCACATCGAGTAGCGCGCATAGAAACTCGTCGCCCCCGAAGCGAACGATCAGGTCGTAGGAGCGAAGATGGTCGCGGATCGCGCTGGCGGTATCGCACAGAAGCTTGTCCCCGGCGGCGTGGCCGCGGGAGTCGTTGATGCCCTTGAGCCCGTCGATGTCGACGAAGGCGAGCGCGAACGGCTGCTGCGTTCGCTTCGCCCTGAGCAATTCGCGCTCCAATGCCACGACCCCCGCCTCCCTTCGATGGGCGCCGGTGAGCTCATCGACGGAGGAGGTGGCTCGCTCCCTTGCCGATAGCGCGCGGTCTGCCGAGGCGGCCTCGCGATCGTCGGCTGCCTGGCTTCGGTCGCTCGCTCCTCCCCGTCGGTCTCGCAGGGCCCCCGCGCGGTCGGCTGCCGCCCCGGTGTCGATGCCGTCAGCGGTGCCCTCGCGGGCCTCGGCGCGGGCGTCCCGAGCGGCTGCTCTATCGTCGCGCGCCTCGGACTCCTGGTCGTGTGCTTGAGCTCGCTCGTCGCGGCCCTCCGCAATCCGGTCCCTGTCCGCTCCGGCCTGATCGGTCTCGACCGGAGAGGCGTGATCGCCGCCGCCGCGACGCTGGTCGTCCCCCATCGGTGCAGGATACTTGTCGGTCCGGTGCCCCCGTCGCCCTACCATCCGGCTCGCCCGATCAGCCGCCACAGCTCCAGGGGAGGAACACATGACGAAGAAGGCCGAGTTCAACGCTGAGGAGTGGTCGAACATCTTGCAGGGTCCGCCGATCGCCGGGATGATGGTGGTCACGGCAGAGAAGGGCGGGACCGTTCGCGAGAGCGTCTCGATGGCCAAGGCGTACGCCGAGGCCAAGCAGCAGGGTGGAACCGAGCTGCTCACGGAGATCGTGGCGGCGAACCCCGAGGTGGACCAATCGCGGTTTCGCTCGGGCGAGGAGCTGCGGAACCAGGGCACCCAGGCGCTGAAGGACGCCGTCGCGCTGCTCGAGCAGAAGGCGACGCCGGAGGAGGTCGAGGAGTACAAGCAGTTCGTGCTGTCGCTGGCCACCAAGGTGGCGAACGCTCACAAGGAGGGCGGCTTCCTCGGGGCTGGCGGGAAGCCGGTCAGCGAGGCCGAGCAGGCCGCGTTGGACGAGATCAAGTCGACGCTCGGCGTGAGCGGGTAGGGCGGCTCGGCTCTCGGCCTGGTGGGCGCGGCTCGTTCCGGCACGGGCAGCAGGTAGATGTCGACGGTAGCGGTGGTCCTCCATCGTCCTCCCCCTCATTTGGTCGTGCGCTCGGTGTTCGAGCCGGTCGAACATGAAGACCGCGTCGGTGGCGGGAACTCATCGGTGGCGACTGACCGGGGCGGGCGAAGGTAACGAGCCGTCTCGGCCGTGCCTCCGGACCTCAGCCGGAGGACTAGCCTTCGGCTGAGAGATGGCCCAGGTCACGGCGCAGCCCTTCTGGCGGGATTTCCTCCAAGCGTCGCTGCGCGAGAGCGGCGCGGCTGCCGGCCCGGACGGCGCCGGCAGCGTTGCCGGCGCGGTGGCTCAGCTCGCCGCCATCGAGCGCGGATACCGGGAGCTCATCGAGGGCATGCCCCTCGCCCTGTACATGGCCGACCTCGACGGCCGCGTGCGCTACGCGAGCCCCCGCATGGAGTCGCTGCTGGGCTTTCCGGCGAGCGCCTGGACCGACGATCACGGCCTCTGGATGCGGCAGGTGCATCCCGACGACCGTGAGGCCGTCGGCCGGCGGTTCCAGGACGTCCGGGCCGGACAGGTGCTCACCACGCCGCTGCGCATGACCACCGCGGACGGCCGCGAGATCGCGTTGCGCGACGAGACCTCGATCGTCGAGCTGGGGCCGGGATCGTCGCTGGTCGTGGGCGCCCTCGTCGACGCCGGGGCGGGGTCGCCGCCAGACGAGAGCGCTCCCCTCCTTAGACACGACTCCCTGACCGGACTGCTCAACCGAAGCCTGCTCAGCGAGCATCTCGCCCTGGCCGTGAACCGCGCGCGCGAGAGCGACAGGCAGCTCGTCCTGCTGCACCTCGGCCTGGACGACTTCCAGCTTGTGAACGAGAGCCTGGGTCCGCCCGCCGGTGACGAGGTCCTGCGTCAGGTGGGACAGCGCCTCCGCGACCTGACGCGACCCGTCGATGTCGTAGCTCGGCCGGGGGGCGACGAGTTCTGCGTCCTGGTGGCCGACATCGACGGCGACGCCGAGGAGGTCGCGGAGATCGTGGCCGGGCAGATCAGCGTTGCGCTCGACCATCCGTTCGCGGTCGGGGGCCTCGACTTCCACATTGCCGCGAGCGTGGGCGCGAGCCTGTTCCCCCGCGACGCCAAGGACGAGCACGCTCTCCTCAAGCACGCCGACACGGCGATGTACGAAGCCAAGCGCTCCGGCACGGGGGGCTTTGCCCTGTACGAGGGCAACACCTCGGATGCCCTCGGCCGGCTCATGCTCACCGCGAGGCTGCGAACGGCGCTCGAACGCGGCGAGTTCAGCCTGCAGTACCAGCCGATCTACAACCTGTCGGACGGCCGCCCGGTGTCCGTGGAGGCGCTGATCCGGTGGGTCGACGCCAAGCGCGGGCTGGTGATGCCCCTCGAGTTCGTTCCGATCGCCGAGTACACGGGGTTGATCGAGCCGATCGGCGATTGGGTCATAGGGCGGATCTGCGCTCAGGCGCGGGCCTGGCGAGACCAGGGCTTCGATGGAAGCGTGAGCTTCAACGCCTCCCTGCGGCAGCTTCAGCCGGAGCGCTTCGCGGGCACGCTCGAGAGGGCGTTGGCCGAAGCGGGGCTCGAGCCCAGTGCGGTCACGGTGGAGATCACGGAATCGACGGCGATGCGGGATCCGAGTTGCATCGAGCCGGTGCTGGCGGAGCTATGCGGGCTCGGAGTCACGATCGCCATTGACGACTTCGGCACCGGCTATTCGTCCCTCAGCCGGCTCCAGCACATGCCGGTCCAGATCCTGAAGATCGATCGCAGCTTCCTCGAGCAGGTGCCGGACCGCGAGCATGCCACCCGGATCGTCGGCGCGACGATCGACCTGGCAGCCGCCCTGGGCATGACCGCCGTCGCGGAGGGAATCGAGACCGAGGAGCAACGGCGCTTCCTGATCGAGCGGGGGTGCCCGAGCGGCCAGGGCTTCCATCTCGCCCGGCCGCTGGCCGCGGAGGAGGCGACGCCTCTCCTCGTTCCAGGGTCGCGTGCTCGTAGCTGACCGGTACCGCCGCATCCGCTCGCTGGGCTCGGGCGGCATGGCCAGCGTGTTCCTCGCCGAGGACATGCGCCTGGGGCGGCAGGTGGCGGTCAAGCGGCTCCGGGCGCTGGGCGAGGAGGAGGCCATCCGCCGGTTCGAGCGCGAGGCCAGGCTCGGCGCCGGGCTCAACCATCCCAACCTGGTGCAGATCTACGACACGGCGCGTGACGGCGACGACCTCCTGATCGTCATGGAGTACGTGGACGGCTCGACGCTCGAGCAGCGCCTCGAGGCCGGTCCGCTCGACCCGGCGGAGGCGGTCGAGGTACTGCGCGGCGCGGCGGCGGGTCTGGACTACGCGCACGAGCACGGCGTCGTGCACCGCGACGTCAAGCCCGCCAATCTGCTCCTCCGTCGTGACGGCACCGTCAAGGTGGCCGACCTGGGCATCGCAACCGCCGCCGAGGTGAGCGAGATCACCGCGGCCGGGAGCCTGCTGGGCACTCCGACGTACCTGGCTCCCGAGCTCTTCGCCGGCGAGAGGGCCACTCGCTCCTCCGACGTCTACGCGCTGGCGGCCATCGCCTTCGAGGCACTCAGCGGGCGCAAGAGCCAGAGCGGTGACACGGCGCTCGAGGTGGCATACCGGATCACCACCGAGCCGCCGCCCGACCTGCGGGCGGCATGGCCGTCGGCGCCCGAGGACGCGATCGAGCTGTTGCGGCGCGGGCTTGCTCGGGATCCGGGTGAGCGGCCGGGGTCGGCGGGCGAGCTGGTTGATGAGCTGGGACAGGCGCTCACCGCCGCACCGCCGCCGACCGAGGCCGCCGCTGCGATTGAGCAGCCCCACGGCGCGGTTGTCGTCGCGGACGAGCCGGTTGCCTACGAGCCGGACACCGAGCCCACGCTTCGACAGCCTCTGCCCGAGCCCGAGCCCGAGCCCGCGCCCGCGCCCGCGCCCGAGCCCGCGCCCGCGCCCGCGCCCGAGCCCGCGCCCGAGCCCGAGCCCGAGCCCGCGCCCGCGCCCCCACGGGCACGCGCTGCGCCGGCGACGCCGCCCCGCGCCCGGAGAGGGCGGAAAGTCCCGCGGGCGGTCGTGCCGGCCCTCGTGCTCACGGTCGTGGCGGCGGCGACGGTGATCACCCTGGCCTCACGGTCGGATGGGAACGGTGACGAGCGTCCGCCGGCGACTCCCGCCAAGAAGCCGCAGGGGCAGGCCGACCGCCGTCCGCAGCGCACTCCGAGCGCGCCTCCGCGCGCGGCTGAGCCGCCCACCGGCACCGCCTTGCCCGACGCTCCGGAGGCGGACGCGGGCACGGATCCGGCCGAGGGGCGGCGGCTGAACGATCGCGGGTTCGCGCTGGTCCAACAGGGTGAGTACGCCGAGGCCGTGCCCGTGCTCCAGCGCGCGGTCGAGCAGTTCCCGAGCGACAGCGACGACCTGAGCTATGGCTTCGCCCTCTTCAACCTGGGTCGCGCCCTGAGGCTGTCGGGCCGGCCCGCCGAGGCCATCCCGGTGCTGGAGCGGCGAGCGCAGATCCCGAACCAGCCCGAGGTCGTGCAGGCGGAGTTAGAGGCGGCGCGGCGTGACGCCGGCGGCTGAGGGCCTACGGCCGGCTCACCGCTTCTTGCACAGGTACTCGGCCAACATGCCGGAATCGCTGTAGCCCGCGTCGATGATGTCGAACCCAGCCCGCTCGATCATCGGCTCAAGCAGCCACGTGAACGTCGAGTGCTCATCGCGCACATGTCCTGCAACCTCAGGCCGCGTCCAGCCCGCCTCGACGTCGGTCCCCGTCGTTTCTGTGATCCACGCCTCGATGCGCGGTTCGGCATCAGGCGGCTCGAAGCTGTAGACCACGTCCGAGAGGCGCAGCACGCCTCCTGGTCGAAGCATCTCGGCGATCCGACCCAGCGCGATCGCCTTCCAGAAGTCGGGAAGGTGATGCAGCGCGAAGCGGCTGTAGACGACGTCGGCTGGTTCGCCCGCGTGCTCGTAGCTCAAGAACCCGGCGTCGACCACTTCGACGTTGCTGACAGCGGACAGATCGAGCTTCTCGCGAAGCCGCGCGAGCATCACCGGCGAAACGTCGACCGCGACCACCCTCTTGCAGACCTGAGCGGCGGCCAGCGTGAACTGACCACTCCCAGCGCCGATGTCGATGACCGAGGAACTCGGACCGAGCAAGCCTGCGTCTTCGAGCAGGGAGATTTCATCAGCCGCCCGCGCGTCCATCTTGGCGTCATAGCGCCGCGCGTGCTCCTCGTCGAAATGCTCACGGCCGGCATGTCGTCTCTCGTCAAGCCACCACGAATCAGGATCACCCGCCATTGCTGGAGTGTCACGCAATTGGCCCACGACGCACAAGTTTCCCCGGCCGGGGCGTGGCCTGGGTTGCCCGAGAGGCGACGGCGCCCTAGGACCCCTAGCGAGCGTCCGCCCGGCGAAAAGCCTTACGCGCCGGCGGCGACGAGCATTTCGGTGTTCCCGACCGACGTCATCGAAAGCGCGGCAGTCGTCTGCGCGCGCTTGTTCACGAGCCTCGCCGGCCGCGTCGCCGGGCGGATGTCAAGAAGACCCGGGCCGACGACCGCGGCGATCTCCTGACCAACATCTGAGGACTTCGCATGGAGCCGGGTTGCCTCCCGGCTTCGTGCGTTCTGGAGGGGAAGGACTGTCCCGACGGATTCTCCCAGGTCGCTACGAAAGGACGAAAACCCGCTGCCCAAGCGGGTACCGGAGTACCGCCACGGGGATTCGAAGCCGGACAGTCGCCGCTTGCTAGGGCTACATTCGCGTGCTAGAGCGGAAAACGCTCCGCCGGGGTCCGCCTGACTCCGCCCGACACGGAGGCCGACTGGCGCGCGACTGGCGCGCACTCGTCCGACCATCGGCCTAGCGTCCGGCAGCCTTGGCGGTAGTCGTTGACGTGATTCAAGTTGTGGTGCCGGCGCTCGCGGGCGCCGGGGGCGCTGTCCTCGGTGCGCGGCTAACTCGGAGCGCCACCCTCGAGAGCGAGGCGAAGCGTCAGGACTTCGAGCAACAGCGAGAGGAACGGCGTGAGCGGGCCGAGCGCGAAAAGGAAGAGCGGGTGCAGAGCCGCACGTTGAAGGAGGCCGCCCGGCTAACCGACGAGGAGCTGCGCGACGCGACCGAGCTCATTCGCGACGCCGTGTACCAGGGGCGTTGGTGGCCGGCGCCTCGGCAGTTCTCCGCAGCCGTCTACACCCGCTACCGCCCCGTGCTGGCGCTCGCGCTCGACGACGCGGCGTGGTCGGCCGTGTCGTTCGCCTTTCAGCAGCTGAACAAGGTGAACTGGGAGCGGAGCGCCGGGGTGCCGTCGCTGGCCGACATCGGCGGCGTCGGCGACCCGATGGAGGTGCTCGAGCGCGTGGACCTTCTCAGCGTTGGTCTGGCTGTCATCCAGGCGAGGCAGGCGCTCGCACCGTCGGCGGCACCACCTGACAAGGACAGCCTGCTGGGGGATGACGCAGACGCGGTTGCCGCCGCAGTGTTCCCCGTTCCCGACGACCTCGAGGACGAGCTGCGTCCCTTCCTGGAGGGCGAGGAAGACGAGGATGGCGAGGCTGACGATCAGCCAACGCCGGATGCCAGGTAGGCGTCGACGCGCGCCGCCGCCTCGGCCCGACTGCCCGGCATCAGGTGCCCGTAACGATCGAAGGTCATGGTGATGGAGGCATGCCCCATGCACTCCATGATCGTCTTCGGCCCGACCCCCGCAGCGATAAGCACCGACGCGAACGTGTGTCGGCTCTCGTGGAGGCCGATGCCCTCGAGTTCGGCGCGCTTCCATGCGGCGAGGGCGCGGCGGCGCACGGTCGACGGCTCGAAGGGGTGGGCGGCCGTCACGCCGAAGACCAGGGCGTCGCCGTCGCGTCCAGTACGCAGCTTGTGAGCGGCGAGCTCCGGCGCCAGCACGGCGAGAATGGGGACCGTTCGGCGTCCCGCCAGGCTCTTCGCCTCGATGACCCCCTCCTGATCGTCCCAAGCGCGGTCGACGCGTATCTCTCGACCCGGTAGGTCCACGTCCTTCCACCGCAGGGCTCGCAGCTCGCCACGGCGGAGGCCCGCGTACATCGCTGTGGCCCACAGCGCCCGGTCCTCGTCGGGCAGGGTGGCCAGCAGCGCGGCAGCCTCGTCGGGCGGCGCGATCCGGTCTCGCCGGCCCCGAGGTTTCGGCAGCTCAAGGTTCGTCGTCGGGTTGAAGGCGACCTGTTCCCGACCGATCGCCCGACGGTAGATCGCGCGCAGCGGGTCGAGCGTGTTCGTGATGGTGCTCGGATCGAGCCCCGCCGCGTAGAGCCGGTCGGCGAAGTCCTGCACGTCCGTCCGGCGTACCTCGGACAGGCGTACGTCGCCGAGCGCCGGAAGCACTCGTTTGTCGAGCGCGCGCTCGTAGCTCCGAAGCGCCGAGGGCTTGTAGCGCTCGCCCTTTCGGTTGCGGATCGATCCCTCCCGCGCGCCCGCGACCCAGGCGGCGGCCGCCTGCCGCACTGTCGTCGGCGCCGGCGCCCGCAGCTTGCCCTTGTTGAGGGCCGACACGGCGTCCGCGCGCCACGCCTTTGCTGCGGCGAGTGAAGGGAAGCCCTTTCGAATCTTCCTCTCGTCGCGCTTCGAGTAGACCCAGGCCTCGTAGCTCGGTCGGCAGTCGCACGACGCGCCTCTGTCGACGGGGCACCTCCGCGAGTGCCGCGTCCGTATCCCCGGATGATGCCGCCGTCCCCGGCGGGCCGTCACGCTTCGGCTCCGGGAGAGAGGGGGGCGACGGGCGGCAGGTCCGCCTCGAGCGTCTCGGCGCCCCGGTCCAGCGCGGCGAGGACCGTGGCGTGGGCGAGGCGGGGCTCGTCCCGGTCGAGGGTGGCCAGCCCGGAGACGATCCCGGCGATCTGCACCGGCACCTGGCCATCGACCATCGCGGCGACCTTCATCCCGAGGTGCTCGTCGGCCTCAAGCGCCCCGTCGCGCCACGTGGCGGCGGCGGGGTAGCCGAGCACCGTGCCTCGAACGGTGAAAGAACTCCCTTGGTTATCGGTTCGGCTAGGCACCGGCGCCCCCCTCCTGGTCGAGCTTGGCTCTGACCACGTTGCGCAGCCGGACCATCGCGGCCGTAGTGCGCATCCCGACGGCCTCCGACTCCAGGTAGCCAGCTGCCTCGTCGAGCGCATAGGGCGGTCGCTCGACCGCCTCGGACGCAAGCGACGCGTCATCCAGCCTTGGCGGATGCAGCTCGCCGCGGTGCCAGGGAAGGCGCTCCTCGATCATCGCGTCGAGGTCGCAAGCTAGTTCGCGGAGATCTGGCCACGGCAGCGACGGGTCGCCCTCGGTTACGGCCTCGAGCGTGGTGTTCAGCTCCACTAACTCGCCCAGGCCCCGGATGGCGTCGAGCAGCTCGCGCTGTTGCTCAATCGACGCCTCCCTACGCTCGGTGCGGCTCGCCATGCGAGTGATCTCCACCTGCCGCCACGCCGCCAGGCGTTCCTGCCACTCTTCCTCGTGCATCAGGACTTACCCTCCTGTTGCCGGGCCCGGGGCGCTCCAACGCTGCCGGGCCGCTTTGACTGGTCTCCGGCGATCTTACGCTCCTTCTCGGCCTTTGTGTTACGCCTAGCCCGGCGCGGGCGCCCGAACGCGGCCATCCGGTCGGCCAGGGTCGCGTAGCCCGCCGTAGGGACGCCCTGGAGGAGGCGCCGAACCCGCCATGCCTCGACGCGATGCGTCACGCCGCAGTAGCGCGCGTCGGACCGCATGTGCTCGAGGCTCGCCCCGCAGAACTCGCAGGCGCGCGGCGGACTCGGGGCGGCCCGGGAGACCATGGCAACCCCGGACCGCCTCGACTCCGCCGGCGCGCCGCTCACCCCTGTAGCGAGCGCGGTACGACCAGCAGCCGGTCGGGGTCCCGCCGCCGCGTCATGTCCAGCTCCGCGAGCGCCTGGCCGAGGCCCTCGACGTAGCCGAGCACGCCCGGCGGGAGGTCCTCGGGCGAGAAGCGCCCGGTGAGCTGGCCGAGCGTCACCCACTTGCGGTGTAGGTGCGCCCGCGTGCCATCCGCCGCGCTCCACTGGTCGATGGCCGCGAGCTGGGCGTCGCGCACGCCGGGCGCCTCAGCGGCGAGCTCGGCCGCCAGGTCGTCGAAGCGGTCGACCGCGAAGCGCCGTAGCTCCTCCTGGCGCCGCTCAAGCGCCTGCCGGGCGCCGATGATCTGCTGCTCGACGCGGTCGTCGACCTGCTCCAGGCCGATGAAGTTGCCGGTGCGGTCGACGGATGGCCGGGTCGAGGTCACCTCGGCGGCGGCCCTGACCCCGGCCAGCAGCTCCCGCTCGGTTTCGGGGTCCGGCTCCACCTCTCCCGCGCCGAGCTCGCGGTAGTAGTCGAGCAGGGGTCCCTTGGCCCGGTCGATGGCCCTGGCCGAGTGGCGGCGCTCCACGTCGAGCCCCTGTAGGCGCTCCTCGGCGGCGCGCACGCGGGTCTGCAGCTTCGTGAGCTGCTCCGCGACCGTCATCGCGTCCTCCCTTCCTGCCGGGCCTGCCGGATCGCGGCCGGGTCGCCCGACTGCTCGTAGCCGCGGCGGATCAGCTCGCGGGCGCCACTCGGCCCCTTGGCGAGCAGCTCTCGCCGCTCCACTGCCGCTCGGGCGGTCAGCTTGCGCTCGAGCGCCGTCGCCGCCTCCTCGTGGCCGGCGTCCCTCAGGACGCCGACGAGCTGCTCGTCAGTCCACTCAGCCATCTCGCACCTCCTCGGTTGTCGTTCGTGTCGCTCATGGCGCCTGGCGCGCTCAGCGCGCGCTCACCATTTCCGGGACAGGTCGCTCATGACCGGCGGGCTCCGGCGGCCGGACCCCGGGCGCCGTCACCTCGGTTCCGTCGATCGACGCCCACGCCGGCGTCCGGGGAACCTCGATTCCGGCTCCGGTGCGGACGGTGGGGCCGGGAGCGCGGGCACCCGAGGCATCGGGCAAAGGGCGTCGCGGCTCGGCGAGCTCGGCGAGCCAGGATCGCCACTCGCCGTCCCTGCGCCGGTAGGGGAGGGTGCTCAGCGCGAGCGCCATCGCCAGGTCGTCGTGGCCACTCGACGCCTCGATCCGCTCGCCGCCGGCGGGCGCAAGGTCGACGCGGAGCATCAGCAGCTCGCGGGCCAAGTCCTCCGCCCCGGCGGGCAGGACGAGCCGCCCCTGCTCGAGCAGCAGCCGCAGGGCGGAGAACGCGACGGCCTTCGACGCCGCCGTCGTGGTGAAGGCGACCTTCCTCGTGACGAAGCCGGGGGGACGGGAGCGAGGGCGCGGCGCACTCCGCAGCGGATCGGCGAACGGGTCGAAGCCCTCCTCGATGACGACGAAGCGCCGCCGTGACCCGCCGCCGTCCTCGAGCGGTCGCTCGGCGATCCGGCGCCAGAGCATCTGCGCGCAGGGACCGCCGAGGCCGTTCGTCTCGGCCACGATCGAGTCGAAGTGCGCCGGCGAGGCGCCGATCTCCTCGACCACGTCGGGCAGCGGTGCGCCCGCCGGCCAGCGATGGGCGCAGCAGACGCCGAAGACGCGGCGGTCAGGGACGGCTAGGCGCGCGACGGCGACGAGCGCCGAGCGGTCGGTCGTCTGACCCCAGTCGACGCCAGCAATTACGCGCGCCGGTCCCCGGAGCTCCGCGAGGGCGGGGACCTCGTAGTCGGCGGTTGCGTTGCCGATGGCCGTGCGCGTGAACAACGAGTCGGAACCCGACTGCCAGGCGCAGCGGTGCTCGGCGTCGGCCCGGCGCGGCCCCATCGCCTCGATGCCCGCCGTGACGATCGACGGGGCTTGCCAGGGAGCGGGGTCCGAGCCGCCGACGAGGCGCGACACGCGGCGCGAGGAGCGCACGCGCTCGTCGCCCAGCTCACCCTTGATGAAGAGGTCGTAGAACGGTCCTCCCGCCACGCTTGCCGTGCCGGCGAGGATCACGCGACCGCCCTCGCTCGCGGACACGGTCGGCAGCGCCGCGCTGAGGAGCAGGTCCGCCGAGAGCAGCTGGCTCTCGTCGCACAGCAGCCGGTCGGCCCGCCACCCGCGGATCGCGGGCTCGCTCGCGCTCACGCACCGCACCTCCGACCCGCTGCTGAGAGTCACCAGGTTCGCCGCCTCATCGACCACGCTCGAGCGCAGCAGCGGCGAGGCGGTCGCGATCCGTCGAGCCTCCGCGAGCAGCCGCCGGGCGCCCAGCTCCCCGCCCCCGGACACGAGCAGCACGCGCCGGCCGGGCGCGGCGAGGGCGGAGTGAAGCGCGACCAACGCTAAGCCCCTGCTCTTGCCCATCTGCCGCCCCCACAAGAGGCAGGTGATCGGGGCGTCGAGCGTCAGGTCAGCGAGCTGCCAGCCCTCGAGCGGTTCGCCGAGCTCCGCCGCGAAGACGCCGAGGTCCGAGCGAAGTAGGCGCAGGTCAGGCACCGTCGCGCTCCCCCTCCCGCTCGCGCCGCTCGGCCTCGGCGTCGGCGGCCATCGCCTGGGCCAGGTCGATCCCCCTTTGGAGGTCGAGCCCGAGCCGAGCGCGGCTAGTGGGCGAGCAACCGAGCGCGTCGAGGTGGTCGGCCACCTCAGAACGCAGCCGCCGCTCTAGCTCGACGGAGGGACGTGGGTCGCCGGTCTTCTCGTCCCGCCAGCCGAACGCCTCGTGGTAGCGCTCGACGTCTTCCAGGCGCGCCAGGGCCCGGGCGGCGAGGGAGAGGCGGGCCGAGTCGGCCGGCGGCACACCACCATCGGATGCGCGGAGCGGCAGGTCTTCGCCCATCGCCTCATGCAGTTCTCGGACCTTGCTCGCCATGCGCTCGCCGCCGACCCGGGCGTAGCCGCCATGGCTGACCGCGCGGCGGTTGCCGTCGGGCGGCGCCGGCGCCGGGCGGAGGTTCTCCAGCTGGCGCGCCCGGGCCGCGGGCCGGCGGCTCAGGCCCACTGGCGAACCCCCCATCGCTGGCGCGCGCCTGGCGCGCACCGGACCGTTTGCAGGGCTTTCCGCGCCGCACGGGCTGGCCTTCCCCGTGTCATCCGTCCTCCAGGACCCGCTCGGCGCTCGCCTCGAGCCAACGCTCCAACTCGGACACCGGGACGAGCTTGCGGCGGCCGCGCCGCACGATCCGCACCTCGGCGCTCACGTGCTCCCGCCAGTAGTCCCAGCTCACGCCGAGCGCTTCGCACGCCTCGCTCACCGACAGGGCCAGTCGCGGTACCCCGTGGCTCGTGTGTCCCCGACTCGGGCGCTCCGCGCGGCCGGACGGCGCCCGGGCCCCTGCCCGCACCACCGTCACCGCCGCCCCACGTTCGCGTACTTCGACGTGCTGGATGCTCGTCCCTTGCTCCCGTTCCGGCCGTTCCTGGCCTGGTGCAGTGAGCGCTCGAACTGGGCCGAGGTCGCGTACACCACGGCCGGGCTGGGCACCCCGTGCCACCACGGGTGGCGCATGCATCCCGCGATCAGCTCCTCGTGGTCGGACAGGGCGAGCTCGGGGCGCTCACGGACCCTGTCGGCGATCATGGAGCGGAAGGAGTCGGCCGTGAAGTGGGAGCCTGCGATGGCGTTGAAGGCGGCCAGGACCTGGTCCGAGAGGTTCCGCCCGCGGCCGTTTGCGTGTGGTTCCCCTGCCTCTGCTTCCCCTGCCTCTAGTTCTGCCCTCACGGGTGCGGGGTCGGTAGCCCTCACGGGTGAGGGGTTCGGAGCCATCGCCAGCGCGGGGTTCCCGCCGAGGTAAGCCCTCACCGGTGCGGGGTCGGCTCCATGCTCAGGTCCGCACTCCGCGGCGACCAGCGCCACGCCGAGGCCGTCGCGCGTGTAGTGGTTCAGCCGCCTGCCCTTGCGGGGCCGGCGCGAGACCTCCAGCAGACCGCGCTGGCGAAGCTTCTTCACCCGGCGCTCGATCTGGGCGACCGAGCAGCCGCAGAGGTCCGCAAGCGTCGCCTGAGACGGAAAGACCGCCTCGTCCGCCCGCCGACGGAACGACTCCAGCGCTAGGAGTAGCCGGAGGTCCCCATCGTCGAGGTCGAGTCCCTTGGCCTGACGCAGCAGGGCGACGGGCATCGCGACCATGTCGCCGACTCCCGCGGGCCAGCGGTCTCTCAACCGGGAGCTCACGACCCGCGCTTCGGGAAGAGGGCGCCGGGGTCGGTTTGCAAGGCTGCGGCGAGCAAGATCTGCGTGGAGAGCAGCGGCTCGACCCGGGCGGTCTCGACGCGCCAGAGCGTCACTTCGGACACGCCGCTGCTGCGGGCCAGCTGGGCGCAGGTCAGCCCGAGCGCTTCGCGGCGGGCACGAACCGGGCTCGTCATCGGCTCGGAGTGGCAAGATGCCTTCACGTGAAGGGGCAGCTTGCAAGCGTCGAGGGCGCCGGACACTTCAACCGGAGAAATGCCCGACCGCCCTTGGCAGTGCTTACCGGGCTTGAGGACGACCCGAGGGCTTCCCTCAAGCCTGAGCACGAGTTCTACCCGCTGGCGTTTGGCCTCTGGCGGCGTCAGGACGGTCTGGACCAGGCCGAGCACGCCGAGGCGTGGAGGCACGGCCTCGCCTGGTGGCCGCGGCGGGGCAGACCTCCCGTCGTGGACGCGCTCTCGGCGGCGGCCGCGCACCTCGACCGCCACGGGCTATCCCTGACCGAGATCGCTGCGACGCTCGGCGTCGATCCAGACACGCTGCGGCCTCGCCAACCGAGCCGTCATCGGGACCGCCCCTCGATCGTGCGCGGCCGCGAGCTGCTCGATGCGGAGCCCTTCGGCGTCCGGCTGCGCCGGGAGCTGGGCACCTACAGAGACGAGCGGCCGCCGCTGCCGCGGGTGTACGCCCTGGGGGAAGACGAGCCCGAGTACACCTACTTCAATCCGTGGGTTCGCCCGGTCGAGGAGTCCCTCTGGAGGTGTCGCCCAGACGCGCACGAGTTCGCCGAGCGTGCTCAGCGCGAGCTTGAGAGACGCTGGGAGGCCGAGCGCCGCTCGGCGCCCGGCTAGCGCCTTGGACGGAACGCTGGTCGTTGCCGGCTACGCGGCCATCGTGGCGACCGGCAGCCTGGGCTGGCAGGTGTACCGCGAACGCCGCCGGCTTCGCACCGACATACGCTTGTCGTTCGAGCACAGCATCGAGCGTGTGCCTCCGCTGATCGAGTGGGCGGACGCCCCGCCCAAGCCCGACAAGTTCCAGTACGAGCTGACGTTGGTAGCGATCAACCGCGGCGAGACAAACGAGTACGTCGAGCGTATGGAGGTACGCAACCCGCAGCTGAGCGACGGCGTGGAGCTCGACCTCGCCGGCGACCGACGCCTACAACCTCGCGGCCGGGTGGCCGGCCGCGTGCGGCTCGAGCACACGACCTTCCGGTTCGGGGAGGGGTTCGTCGGCGTGGTCGAGCTGGCGGCCGGTGACACGCTGACCTCGCCGGTTGAGCGTCTCGACGCGAAGCTGCTTCACGAGGTCAAGGCGCGCCAGGGCTGAACGACCTGCGGCCCGCGCGCGTCCCGCCCGCCGGCGGCGGAGGTGTGCGCGGCGCTTTAACTGGCGCGCATAGTGGCGCGCAGCCGCCTCCAGAACCACGAAACCCGCTCAATGAGCGGGCTCGACGAGTACCGCCACGGGGATTCGAACCCCGGTTTCCGCCGTGAGAGGGCGGCGTCCTAGTCCCCTGGACGATGGCGGCGCAGCGGCTCATTCTACAGCCGGTCCCCATACCGCCCACCCGGGGGAGTAACCTTCCGCCGGTCAGCGGTCGGTGGTCAGGGAAATCGGTGCGAAACCGATGCGGTCCCGCCACTGTGAGCGGCTAGGCCGTCGCGATATGCCACTGGGGAGCGCCGCTCCCTGGGAAGGTGCGACAGGGCCTCATCCGTGAGCCAGGAGACCTACCTCCGGCCGAAGCCACGATTCCCTCGCGGAAGGGGAGGCTCATCCAAATGTCTCATCGTTCCCGGACCCCTCGGGTCCTCCTGTCCGGCGCCGTCGCGTGCGCCATGCTGTCCGCCGGCGCCGCTCAGGCGCCGGCCAAGCCGGTCGTCTCGGAGCTGCGCGTGGAGGCCGGTGGCCAGGCGCTCGCCCCCGGCCATCGCTACGTGACCAACACCGTCCGGCCTCCCACCGACACAACCCCCGCGTGTGGCGGCAGCGGCAAGACCGTCGTCGTCAGCGGCCCGACCGCCATCGGCATCGTCGATCACGCCCGCCGCATCGAGGCCCCGCTGCGCCCCTACCGGCTGAGCGACAAGTTCGACTTCGGCCTGTTCGTGTGCGGCATGGGGGAGTTCGTCGGCTCTGACACCGCCTTCTGGCTCTACAAGGTCGACCACATGGCCCCCCAGGTCGGCGGCGACCAGTTTGCGCTGGACGACGGTGACGAGGTGCTCTGGTACTTCCAGGACACCGAGCGTGGGATCAACATCGGGGAGGAGCTCACCCTGCGCGCGCCGTCCCGCGCGCGGCCCGGCGAGCCGTTCACGGTCACGGCCTTCCGCTACGACGCCGCAGGAAAGCGCCGGCGCGCGGCCGGCGCGGAGATCGCGATCGGCCAGAACGTCGCGACCACGGACGAGCGCGGCCGGGCCACGGTCGGTGCCGGCGAGAACGGGACGCTGACCCTGCGCGCGACGCGCGGAGGCGACATCCCGTCGGAGCCCGTGGAGGTCTGTGTGAACGAGCGGCTCGGCCAGTGCCCCGCGATCCGCGGCGAGCGCATCTACGGCCGCGCCGGGGCCGATTCGATCACCGGCACGCTCGGGGCCGACGACGTGCGGGCTCGAGCCGGTGACGACACGATCGACGTGGTCGACGGTCAGCCCGATCGCGTGAGCTGCGGGGCCGGCGATGACGCGGTGAGGGCCGATCGCTCGGACCGCGTGGGCGCGGACTGTGAGCGCGTCGTGCGGCGGCGGCCCACCGGCGATCGGTAGACCGCGATGCGGCGGACCGGCACGCGCACGGTGGTCGCGGTGGCCCTCTGGGCCGTCGCGGCCGCCGTAGCGCCCGGCGCCGTGATCGCGGCGGCGCCAGGGGTCGAGCAGATGGTCGTGTTCCGCTCCGGGGAGGCGGCGGTGGGGAAGCCGCGCGCTGCGGGAACGACCGTGCGGATTGGAAAGCGACGCTGTGCCGTCGCCAGCGCAACGCCCCTCGCCGCCCTCGTCCGCAGCGATGTCGACCCCGTGCGCCTGCGCGACTTCGGGTCGTGCTCCCGGCGGCCACGGGACGGCGGCGGCCTTTTCGTCACGGGCATCGGAGCGGATCGCAACAGCGGCCTGAGCGGCTGGGTGTACAAGGTCGGCAACCGCCTGGGCACGGCGGGCGCTGCCGATCCAACCGGCCCGTTCGGCAGTGGTCGTCTTCGTGCCGGTACACGCGTGACCTGGTTCTACTGTCGAGTGCCCTCGAACTGCCAGCGCACGCTCGTCACGCGCGCCCGCGTGGAGCCAGGCGGCGTCGTCGTCGTGCGGGTGACGGCCCACAACGACCAGGGCCGTGGCATCGCGGCCCGAGAGGCGACGGTCCGGCTCGGCACGCAGTCCGCCGTGACCGACTCGAGTGGCGACGCCCGCTTCACGGTCGCTCCCGGCACCTACACGGTCCACGCCGAGCAGGCGGACCGCATCCGCTCCTTCCCCGAGCGGGTGAGGGTCGAGTAGATGCGCCGCCTCGTGCTGCTGGTAGCCCTCGCCTGCGGCCTCGCGGGCTGCGGCGTCGGGCCGGGCGAGGAGCGCGGGGGCACAACCGAGCTGCGGGTGACGCGCGACTTCGGTCAGCAGCGGCTGGCCGCGGCCAAGCGCGACTCGGTGCCGGAGGGGCTCACCGTGCTGCGCCTGCTGAGCTCCGAGCGCAAGGTGGACACTCGCTACGGCGGCAACTTCGTCCAGTCGATCGACGGCCTCGCGGGTGAGGGCAGCGGTGGCGGCAGCGACTGGTTCTACTTCGTGAACGGGATCGAGGCCGACGTGGGGGCGGCGGAGTTCGAGCTGTTCCCGGGCGACGTGGTTACCTGGGACTACCGGCGCTACCAGGCGGCGATGGGGATACCCGCGATCGTCGGTGCCTACCCCGAGCCGTTCGTGCACGGCAAGGAGGGCAAGCGGCTGCCGGTGCGGATGGAGTGCGACGACGACGAGTCGGTGGCCTGCCGCGAGGTTCGGCAGCGACTCACCGCGCTCGGTGTGCCGGTGACCCAGGCGGCGTTCGGCAACCCCGGCACGCCCGACCTCCTGCGCGTGGTGGTGGCGCCCTGGGCAGAGGCGCGGCGGCTGCGGGCCGCCCTGACGCTCGAGCAGGGGCCGCAGGAGAGCGGTGTGTTCGCGCGCTTCACCGGCGAGGGCCGCGCACTCGACCTCCTCGACGAGACCGGCGCCACCGCGCGCACCGCCGAGCCGGGCACCGGCCTTGTGGCGGGCACCTCGATCGCCAACCAGGGGGTGCTGTGGCTGGTAACGGGGGTGGACGCGGCCGGCGTTGAGCGGGCCGCCCAGGCGCTCGACGAGGACACGTTGAGCGACGCCTTTGCCGTCGCCGTGGCGCCGTCGGGACCGGTCGATCTGCCGCTGCGGGAGGGAGAAGAGTGAGCGCCGCGGCCGCGGGCTTCGTGCCCGTCTACCGCCCGGGAGCGAGCGCGTTGCACGCCGCCCGCGCGGGTGCCTCGGCGGCCTACTGCGGTGCGCTCGCGCTCACCGCCGTTCTTTTCGAGCACCCGCTGGTGCTGGCCGCGACGCTGCTCGCGGTGCTCGCCGGCGCGCACGGCGCCGGGGTGGGGGAGGAGCTGCGGCGGGCGGCACGGCTGTCGTTGCCGCTCGCCCTGGTGATCACTTTGGTGAACCCGCTGGTGTCCCGCGAGGGGGAGACGCTGTTCGCGCGCGGCTGGGAGATCCTCGGGCGGCGCTTCGACGTGACGCTCGAGGCGCTCGCCTTCGGCGCGGCGTTCGGGCTGCGCGTGTTCACGCTGATGATGGCCTTCGCCCTCTTCTCGGCAGCGGTCGATCCCGACCAGCTGCTGAAGCTGATGCGCCGTGTCTCGCCACGCTCGGCGCTCACGATTTCGCTCTCCACGCGCCTCGTGCCCGTGCTCGCCCGCGACGCCTCTCGCCTGAACGACGCCGCGCGCTGCCGTCGCACGCCGCCGTCGCGGGCCGCCGTGGCCCGGGCGGCGGTTCGCGGTGCGCTCGACCGGGCCGTGGACGTGGCGGCCGCGCTCGAGGTCCGCGGCTACGGCGGGGCGGGACGGCTGCGGCCTGCGCGTCCCGCCTGGTCGCGACACGACGTGCGCGTGGCGGGCACCGCAGTCGCGGTGGCCACCGTCGCCGTCGCGGCCAAAGCGACCGGCGTGGCTGCCTTCACCCCGTACCCGACGCTGCAGCTTGCGTTCGGCCCCGCCGAGTTGCTGCTCGGCCTCGCGCTGGTGGCGCTGGCGGCGGTTCCGTTCGCCGGCAGCGCCGGCCGACTGGGGGTCGCGCGTGCCTGAGCCGATCCTTCGCGCGCGCGGCCTGACCTACCGCTATCCGGACGCTTCGAGCCCCGCGCTGAGCGACGTCTCGGTTGAGCTCGAGCCCGGCTCGTTCACCCTGCTCGCCGGCACGTCGGGCTCCGGCAAGTCCACGCTGCTGCGGGCAGCCTGCGGCCTGGTCCCGCACTTCCACGGCGGCGAGGTTACGGGCGAGCTGACGGTCGCCGGAATGTCGGTGCGCGACCACGGGCCGAGCGCCCTGACCGCGGCCTGCGGCACCGTGCTCCAGGAGCCCGAGCGACAGGTGGTGATGGGCGGGGTGCGCGCCGAGATCGCCCTCGGGCTCGAGCAGCGCGGGCAGGCGCCGGCCGCGGTGGCCCGAGCGGTGGAGGAGGCGGCGCTCGCCCTCGGCGTCGGGGAGCTGCTGGAGCGCAGGGTCGAGACCCTGTCCGGCGGAGAGCTGCAGCGGGTGGCACTGGCCGCCGCTTTGGCTCACCGGCCCCAGCTCCTGCTGCTCGACGAGCCGACCTCCCAGCTCGACCCTGTGGCGGGGAGCGACTTCCTCGCGCTGGTGCGGCGGCTGAACGAGGAGTGGGGCACCACCGTGCTGCTGGCCGAGCACCGCCTCGAGCGCTGCCTCGGGGCCGCCGACCGGGTGATCGCGCTCGAGCGCGGCCGAGTGGCCTGCAACGCCTCGTCCGAGGACTTCCTGATCTGGGCCGCTGCCGAAGGGAGCACGGGCGCCCGCGCGACGATGGTCACGCCCGCGGCGCGCCTCTTCTCGCTGTCGGGACTCGGGCCCCTGCCGGCCTCGGTCAAGCAGGCACGCGCGCGTCTGCGCAACGCTGGTCTGCTCCCGGAAGAACCGGGGGCGGGGGACGAAGGTGTTCCTTCGCGGCCCGCGGCGCGCCGCTTCGGCATCGGCCGCTCGCCGCGTCCACTGGCCGCGCTCCGCCTGACGGGCCTCTGGCATGAGCTGCGCGACGGCCCCGCCCTCCTGCGGGGCATCGACCTGACGATCGCGCCGGGCGAGGTCGTGGCCCTGATGGGACGCAACGGCGCCGGCAAGAGCACGCTGCTGCGGCACGCCAAAGGTCTGCTCGAGCCCACCCGCGGTCGCGTGGAGACTGCCGGCGAGGTGGCACTGCTTCTCCAGCACCCGGGGGACTATCTGATCCACGAGCACGCGATCGACGAGACCGAGCCGGCCGGTCTGGCCGCCGCCGGCCTGAGCGGGCGCGAGGCGGCCAACCCGGCCGACCTGTCCGGCGGAGAGCGACAGCGGCTCGCACTCGAGGTCGCCCTCGAAGGCCGCGACCACGCGCTCGTGTGCCTCGACGAGCCCACGCGCGGCATGGACGGCTTGCACGCGAGCGCCCTCGTGGAGCGACTTCAAGCGCTCGCCGCTGGGGGGACGGCCGTGCTCGTGGCCACCCACGACTCGGAGTTGGCCGCCGCGCTGGCCGACCGAATCGTGCTTATGGGCAAGGGCGAGGTGATCGCCGACGGCACCCCCGCCGAGGTGCTGGCCGGCGGCTGGCACTTCGCCACCGAGGTGGCCCGAGTGCTGGGCGGAGCAGACGGCGCGCTGACCCCGGAGCAGGGCGCCCGCAGCCTGACCACGGAGCTCGCGCCCGCCCAGGGCGCCGCCGGTCGCACCACGCAGCTCGCGCCCGCCCAGGGCGCCGGCAGTCGAACCAGGGAGCTCACGGGATGAGCTGGCAGACGGCCTCGGCCGCGCTCGTGGTGCTGGCCGTGCTGGCGGGCGGGGGGTGGTACGAACGCTCGCGGCCGCCGGCGCGCACGCTCGCGCTGGTGGCGGCACTTGCGGCGCTGGCGGTGCTCGGCCGGGTCGCGTTCGCGCCGATCCCCAACGTCAAGCCCACCACCGACATCGTGCTGTTCGCCGGCTACGCCCTCGGCGGCGCGCCGGGCTTCGCGGTCGGGGCCACCACGGCGCTCGTGTCCAATCTCTTCTTCGGGCAGGGTCCGTGGACGCCATGGCAGATGGCGGCCTGGGGCGGGGTGGGCATCATGGGCGCAGTGCTCGCGCGGGTGGCGGGAGGTCGCGAGCTCGGGCGTGTGCCGCTGGCGCTTGCCTGCGGCGCGGCGGGGCTGATGTTCGGACTCGTGATGGATGCCTTCCAATGGACGCTGGCGGCGGAGGAGACCCTCGCCTCCTACGTGGCCATCAGCGGCGTCTCCCTTCCCTTCAATCTGGCCCACATCGTCGGCAACGTGCTCTTCTGCCTGCTGTTCGGCCCGCCGCTCGTGCGTGCCCTCCAGCGCTATCGGCGCCGGCTCGAGTTCTCGTGGAAGCCGTCGGCAGCCGCGCCGGTGGGCTGTGCGGTCGCCGCCCTGGCGCTCGCGTGCGCGCTCGCCGCGCCGGCACCCGCTGCTGCGCTGTCCTCCACCTCGGAGCGCGCGGTTCGCTACCTCGAGCGCGCGCAGAACTCCGACGGCGGGTTCGGCGGCGCGCCCCGGCAGGGCTCGAACGGGCTCTTCAGCAGAGATTCTGCGCTCGGGCTCGCGGCCGCCGGCCGCAACCCGGGGGACGTGCGCGCCTCGCGACGCTCGATCACCGACTACCTGCGTGCGAACGTCAGCACCCTCGACGAAACCGGCGAGCTTGAGGCGACGATCCTCGTGCTCGGGGCCGCAGGCGTGTCGCCGCGGCGCTTCGGCGGACGCGACCTCCTGGACGAGCTGCTGCGCCGCGAACGCGCCAACGGCTCCTTCGAGCAGCGGGTGAACCTGACCGCCTTCGGCGTTCTGGCGCTGCGGGCCGGCGGCGTCCGCGCGGGCGCTCCGCCCGTGCGAGCCGCGGCCCGCTGGCTCGAGGGTGAGCAGAACCGAGACGGGGGCTTCGGCATCGGCGGCGGCGCGGGTAGCGACCCCGACAGCACAGGCGCGGCGCTCCAGGCGCTCGCGGCGGCCGGGAAGCCGGGTACGCAGGCGGTGCGCCGAGCGGTCGGCTACCTCCGGCGCGTGCAGCACTCCGACGGAGGCTTCGCGAATCTCCCCTCCGGCGCCTCCAACGCCCAGTCCACTTCGTGGGCGGTGCAGGGCCTCGTGGCGGCGGGCCGCAACCCCAACCGGCTGCGGCGCGGCGGGAGGTCGCCGCTGGCCTACCTGCGCTCGCTACAGGCCGCAGACGGCAGTATTCGCTACTCACGCACGGGTGCCCAGACGCCGGTGTGGGTCACAGCTCAGGCGCTCACGGCGCTGGAGCGCGCGCCCTTCCCGCTCGATCCGGTGGCCAGGAAGCGGCGCTCGGCCCGTGTCGCGGAGGCTGCGGGGACGCCGGCTGCACGGAAGAAGAACGTGCGTGGTCGCTCGTTCAGGGAGGTACAGGAGGGCAAGCGACGCCGGGCTAGAGCGCCGGGTCCGGCGGTCGGGGAGACGACCGGTGGCGTCACACCGGCGGTTCCGATCCTCGACATCGAGCCGCCGGCCGACGGAGCGGGTGCGGGGGCCTCCGGCAGTGGGACGATTCCCGCCGGCGCGCTCGGGCTGGGAGGCGCCGCCGGGCTCGCGCTCGGCGCCCTCTGGTGGCGGAGGCGGCGCTCGGTATAACCCAACGGTGAACCTGATCGGAGCGCCCCGCCGTGCTTGAGCGCAAGTGGTGGACGCTCATCGCGGTGTGCGTGGCCACGTTCATGCTGCTGCTCGACGTCACGATCGTGAACGTCGCCCTGCCGGAGATCCAGCGCGATCTGGACGCCGAGTTCAGCGATCTCCAGTGGGTGATCGACGCCTACGCGCTGATGCTCGCGGCGCTGCTTCTCACCGCGGGTGCGCTTGCCGACCTGCTCGGACGCCGAAGGGTCTTCGCCCTCGGGCTCGCGCTGTTCACCGCGGCCTCGCTGCTGTGCGCCCTGGCCGGCACCCCGCTCGTGCTCAACCTGTCGCGCGGCCTGCAGGGGGTGGGGGCGGCGATGATGTTCGCCACCTCGCTCGCGCTGCTCGCGCAGGAGTTCCAGGGGCCCGAGCGCGGGGCGGCCTTCGGCGCGTGGGGTGCCACCACGGGCGGGGCGGTGGCAATCGGTCCGCTGATCGGCGGAGCGCTCACCGAGCACCTCGGGTGGGAGTCGATCTTCCTGCTCAACCTGCCGATCGGCGTGGCCGCGATCGTCTTGACCCTCACGAAGGTGAGCGAATCGCGGGACCCCCGCGGCGGGCGGGTCGACTGGGCCGGCCTGCTCACCTTCAGCGGCGCTCTCTTCCTGCTCGTCTTCTCCCTCATCCGTGGCAACGACGAGGGGTGGGGGAGCACGCGGATCGTCGGTCAGCTCGTGCTCGCCGCCGTCCTGCTGGTCGCGTTCGTGGCCGTCGAGCGCCGGCAGGAGCGACCGATGCTCGATCTGTCCCTGTTCCGCAAGCCGACGTTCACCGGGGCGGCGATTGCCGCCTTCGCGCTGTCGGCCTCGATGTTCGCGATGTTCCTCTACATCACGCTCTACATCCAGAACGTGCTCGGCTACGAGCCGCTCGAGACCGGACTGCGCTTCCTCCCGATCACGCTGCTGTCCTTCTTCGTGGCTCCGGTCGCCGGCAAGCTGTCGGCGCGCCTGCCGGTCCGGGCCTTCCTGGGCGGCGGATTGATCGCGGTGGGCGTAGGGCTGTTGCTGATGCGCGGGATCGAGCCGCAGTCCGACTGGACCACGCTGCTCGTGGGCTTCGTGGTCGGCGGAGTGGGCATCGGCCTGATCAACCCGCCGCTCGCCTCGGCGGCGATCGGCGTCGTGGAGCCCGCGCGCAGCGGCATGGCGTCGGGCATCAACAGCACGTTCCGGCAGGTTGGGATCGCCACCGGCATCGCGGCGCTCGGGGCGATCTTCCAGTCGCGGGTCGAGTCCGGGGTGGTCGAGCGGCTGGCGGGAACGCCGCTGGCGGGTCGCGCCGAGGAGCTGTCCCAGGCGGTGGCCACGGCGGGGGCTGGGGGAGTGATCGAGTCCGCGCCGGCGGGTGCGCGCGAGGCGTTGGGGGAGGCCGCGCGAGCCAGCTTCGTCGACGGACTGAACGAGATCTTCCTGGTGGCGGCGATCATCGCACTGGTAGGTGGAGTCCTCGCCTTCGTGCTCGTGCGCGGGAGGGATTTCGTGGTGCAGGGGGCGGGCTCACCACCCGAGCCGCAGGCGGCCGCCGAGCGGGCTGCGGCTGCGGCTCCGGCCTGAGAGCCGCCGGGCCGCGGTGGAAGCTGGACGCCGCCGCGTCGATCGGAGCTCTTCGAGCAGGGCGGCAACCAGTACCGGTTCCACGAAGAGCGCTCGAGCGATCGCCGCGCGGGTACAAGGCTATGTCCCGGAGTCCTTCGATACCGTCGCCCGCGCATGGATGTCGAAGAGGCCATTCTCTCCCGCCGCACGCACAAGGCCTACGGTGCGAACCCGGTCGATCGCGCGACCCTCGACGAGCTGTTCGGGCTCGCCCGCTGGGCGCCCAACCACAACCTGACCAACCCCTGGCGCTTCCGGGTTATCGGTCCCGAGGCGCTGATCGAGCTGAAGAACGCCGCCGGCCGCGAGACGGCCGCGAAGCTCGACCGGGCACCGACGCTTGTGGCCGCCTCGGCCGTGCAGAGCGGCGATCCTGTGCAGGACGAGGAGGACGTGTGGGCCACGGCCTGCGCCGTCTACATCCTGCTGCTTTCCGCCCACGCGCGCGGCCTGGCGGGCTACTGGCGCACTCCGGAGGTGCTGCGCACCGAGGCCGGGAGGGCGGCGGTCGGAATTCCGGAGCGCGAGCGGGTTCTCGGCCTCATCCATCTCGGCTCACCGCGGCAGGACAGGCCGGCGCCGGAGCGGGCGCCGACCGGCGACTTCGTGACCTACCTCGCGTAGCCGGTCGAGCCAGTGCGGCATGCCCGTGCACTTGACCCCCCTATGACGGGCACAAGTGCACGCTCATCGGCCCGGCAGCCGATCCTCGCCGCACGCCCGTGCACTTGACCCCGTATAGCGGGCACAAGTGCACGGTCATCGGCTCGCAGCCTCGCGAGCGCGGCGTGCCCTCCGCCGTAGCCCACAGCCGCCCGCGCCGACCCGCCTCGTAACGTACCCACCGTGATCGCGCGCGACGACGCCCTCGCCGCCTTCGAGGCCGAGCGCTTCGACATCGTCGTGATCGGCGGCGGCATCACCGGTGCCGGCGTCGCCCTCGACGCCGCCTCGCGCGGCTACAGCGTCGCTCTCGTCGAGCGCGACGACTACGCGTCGGGCACCTCGAGCCGGTCCTCGAAGCTGGTGCATGGCGGCCTTCGCTACCTGCAGAACTTCGATCTCGGCCTGGTCCGCGAGGCCCTGCTGGAGCGGGCGCTGATGGTGAATCTGGCCCCGCATCTCGTCAAGCCCCTTCCGCTGCTCATTCCCTTCTTCGAGGGCAAGCGCCCGGATCGCCTGACCGGGGCCGGGCTGAACATGTACGACGTGATGACGACCGAGCGCCTCCGCCGCCGTCCGGGGCGCCGCGCGCGCCGCGCCGAGGTCGACTACGAGGAGTGGAGCCCGGATCGCCACCGGACGATCGACGGGGACGAGGTGCTCGAGCGTCTCCCCGCACTTGCGTCCCGCCGCCCGACCTCTGCCTACATGTTCTATGACTGCCAGACCGACGACGTTCGCCTCGTGCTCACCGTTCTCGGCGAGGCCGAGCGCTTCGGAGCCGTATGTGCCAATCGCTGTCAGGTGGAGGGCCTGCTCGAGGACGCCGGCCGCGCGGCCGGCGTGCGTTGCACCGACGCGAGCTCCGGCCGTGCGTTCGAGATCCGTGCCGACAACGTGGTGAACGCCACCGGGGTCTGGGCTGACCAGATCCGGCCCGAGGAGCTGCACGACGAGGCCGAGGTGCCGGTGATCCGTCCGAGCCGCGGCACCCACCTGCTGCTCGCGGAGGAAGACCTCCACGTGAAGTCGGGAGTGGTCGTGCCCGCCGAGGGCGGGCGCACGGTATTCGTGCTCCCCTGGCTCGGCCGCACGCTCGTCGGCACGACCGACAAGGACTACGAGGGCCCGCTCGATCACATCCCTCCGGACGAGGGCGACATCGACTACCTGCTCGGAGCGTGCAACGACTTCTTCGAAACCGAGCTCACGGGAGCCGACGTCGTGGGCGCCTACGCCGGCGTGCGCCCGCTGATATCCACGGGCGACCCGAAGAAGTCGGTCGACATCTCACGCAAGGCCGAGCTCTACGAGACCAGCTCGGGCCTCGTGACGATCACCGGCGGCAAGCTCACCACCTGGCGGCGTATGGCCAAGATGGCGGTCGACCGCATAGTCGAGCGCGACGGACGCGAAGCGCCGTGCCGAACGCCCGAGATCCCCCTCGGTCAGCCGATCTCGGTGGCCGACCTGCCGGAGGTCGAGGGCGTCAGCTACTCGAGCCGGTTGATGCTGGCCGCGCGCTACGGCTACGCGGCGCGCGACCTGCTGCAGCTCGCGGCCGAGCGCCCCGATCTCGTGCGCCCGATCGTCGAAGGCCGGCCGGATCTGCTCGTGGAGACGCTCTTCGCCGCGCGGCGGGAGCAGGCTCGAAGCGTGGGCGACGTGTTGCTTCGGCGCACGCGCATTGGCCTTGTCGCCGGCGCCGCGGTGGCCGCGCCGGGAGCCGACGGTCCGCGGGCGGTAGCGAAGGCGCTCGGCGCCGAGTTGGGTTGGACTGCGGAGCGCGTGGAGGAGGAGATCGTGGCCTGGCACGAGCTGGCCGCCGCCGAGGGGGTGGCACCCGACCTGCCGGCTGGGACTCCGCCGCGGTCAGGCGACGAGGCACCGGATGCAACCGAGCACGAGGCCCTGCCGGTGCCGGACGGCGTGGTCAGCCGCTGAATGTGGGCCCCTGCTTCCCTGCTCGCCGGCCGAAGGGACCGCCGGGTGGTGTGACATGATCGCCCGCTTCATGAACCCTTTCCCCGAGACACTCCACTCCGTTCGCGCCCGGCGGCGCGCCTAGACGATGTCGGTACTCGACCGCGCCGAGCTCGAGCAGAGCCCGCTCGCCGACCTGCACACCCTCGCCTCCGAGCTCGGCATCGAGGGTTACCGGCGTTTGCGCCGGGACGACCTCGTGACGGCGATCCTTGGCGGCGACGGCGGGGGTGGCCGCGACGACGGGGAGAGCTCGTCCGCGGAGTCGTCGTCGGGCAGGGGCCGCCGAGGCTCTGGCGAGGACGATGACACCCCGAGAACACCCCGGCGCCGCGGTGGCTCGCGCAGCGGGCGCGGCCGTGGACGAGGGCGGGCAGCCGCCGATACCGACGCCGGCGACGCCCCCGCGGCCATCCCCGACGAGGACGACGAGGCTGCTCCCGACGCGAACGAGGAGCTCGAGACCCGCACGGGAGTGCTCGACATCCTGTCCGGCGGCACCGCCTTCATGCGCGCTGAGTCCTTCGCACAGTCCGAGGGAGACGTGTACGTGTCGCCGGCGCAGATACGCCGCTGCGAGCTCCGACCCGGTGACGAGTTGTCGGGACCCGTCCGGGCGCCGCGCCGGTCAGAGCGCCACCCCTCGCTCGTGCGTGTCGACACCGTCAACGGCGCGGAGGCCGAGCCTCCGGCCGAGCGCCCCCAGTTCGACTCGCTGACTCCCGTGTTCCCGACCGAGTCGCTCGCCGCGCCCCGCGTTTTGGCCGAGGCGCCGTTCGGCAAGGGCTCGCGCGTGGCGATCGGCGGCCCGCCGGGCGCGAGGGGCACCGCCCTCTTGCGCGAGGTGGCCTCGACGCTGCGGGAGCGCCATCCGGACCTCGATCTCGTGATCGTGCTCGGCGGGGTGCGACCCGAGGAGGTCACCGAGTGGCGCCGGGCGGAACTCGGCCCGGTCGCCGGGGGCAGCTTCGAGAGCTCTGGCGACGAGCACGCTCAGGCGGCCGAGATGGCGGTCGAGCGCGCCAAACGGGCGGTCGAGCGCGGACAGGACGCGGTCGTGATCGTAGATTCGCTCGACGGGCTGCCGGCCGCGGCCACGCGGCGCATCTTCGGGGCGGGACGCAACACCGAGGAGGCGGGATCGCTCACGATCGTCGCTACCACCGGGCTCGCCGACGAGCCGCAGCGCTTCGCCACCACGCGGATCCTGCTCGAGCCGGACGGCGGAGTGGCTGCGGCGGGTACGGGCACGCTGCGCGCCGAACTACTCGTCGGCTAACGGTCACCTGCCCTCAACGGCCTCGCATGGCCGCGGCTCAGCAGGCGCGCCGAGAGCACGGCGCCGTTCCCGACCGGCTAGGCCCCCGCTCAGCCGGCGGCGCGCTCGTAGGCCACGCGGCTCCACGAGGGCTCACGCGAGAGCTCGATGAGCTCGCCGTCGCGGTCGGGCTGCACGTAGCCGAAGGTGTTCGTGTACTCGTCGAAGGTCACGCCGAGCTCGCCCTCCTTGACGCGCTGGTCGAGCCATGCGCCGCGGAACACGAGCCGGCGCAGCCAGTGCACGAGTGACCGCTCCGACGGTCCGCTCAGCTCGCCCCAGCAGTAGTTGATGTGGTCGCCCAGGTCGGAGCTCGGGTCCTGGACCTCTCCGTTCACGGTCAGGTTCACCAGGTCGTCGAGCTCCTGCTCGCCAAGCGGCCCGTCCACGAACTGGAGCTTCACCGCCGCCTGCTCCACGCGCTCGCCGAAGTCGCGCTCGTTGAAGGTAAAGCGCAGCTCACCGTACTCGAGCACGTAGTCGAAGCCCGATTCGTAGTTTCCGCGTCGCGTCGTATCCATGGGTGCCTTGGAAGCGTCGGCATTCTACGGTCGATTCCTTCTACCCCGAGCAAGATGCAAGCGAGCTTGCAGGATCGAGCGATTGCACGGGGTTTGGTGGGGAGGGGCGAGAAAGCTCCCATTCGGTTTCACGGTTGGTTATCGCTTGATAACCGGGTTGATCGGCTGCCCGGCCGGTCAGTGGAGTTAGCATCGCGACACGTGGGGAGCGACTTCCGACCGAGCGGGGTCTTCGTGCCCCCCGTCACGCCGTTTGACGAGCACGACGAGGTCGACGTCGAGGCGCTGGAGTCGCTCGCGTCGCAGCTTCTCGACGAGGGCGCCGGCGGCCTGGTGGCGCTGGCCACCACCGGCGAGCCCACTTCGCTCGACGAGGCCGAGCGCGACGCGGTCGTCGCAGCTTGCGCACGAATCTGCGCCGAGCGCGGCGCGATGCTGGTGGTGGGAGCCGGAACGAATGACACCCGGACGACGATCGCTCGGCATGAGGCGCTCGCCGGCGTCCCCGGCGTGCGCGCCTCTCTGGCGGTCGTGCCCTATTACGTGCGGCCATCCGAGGCGGCGATCGTGCGCCACTTTCAAGTGGTCGCGAAGCGCTCCCCGGTCCCGCTGCTCGTCTACAACATCCCGTACCGCACCGGCCGCGGGCTGGGCGCCGACGCGTTGGTCGAACTTGCCGATACCGACAACGTCGCGGGCGTCAAGCAGGCGGTCGGAGGCATCGACGCCGATACCCTGACCGTCCTCGCACGCGCCGCCGATCGCTTCGCCATGCTCGGCGGCGACGACCCCTTTCTCTTTCCGCTCACGCTGATGGGCGGCACCGGTGCGATCGCCGCTTCGGCGCATCTCTGCACGGGACGCTTCGTGGAGATGATCGACTGCGCGCTGGACGGGCGCGTGGCTGAAGGTCGGCGTCACGCCGAGTCGCTCCTGCCGCTCGTGCAGGCGCTCTTCGCGGAGCCGAGCCCGGCCGTCATCAAGGCGACGCTGCACGCAGAAGGCCGCATCCCCACTCCCCACGTCCGCATGCCCCTCTCTGACGCCTCGCCCGCCGCGGCGGATCACGCCGGATGTGCCCTCGATGGCGCCCGGATCGAAGACCGGACGCAGCCGGCGGAGCAGAGCTCACCACAATCAGCTGACCCTCGTCGTAGACGATCTCGCGACCGGGCGGTCGGTTAGCGAGGGCCTGGATGCGCGAATAGGTCTAACGACAGCGCAGGCACACGACCGATGACGCACACGCACACCTACCACTCCCGGCTGTCCTGGCAGGGCACGACCGCCGTGGGGTACGAGACCTACGACCGCACCCACCGCGTCGCGGTCCCGCCGGCCGACGGCGAGCTGATCCTGAGCAGCGATCCCGCGTTCAACGGCGACGAGCACCTGCCAAATCCCGAGCAGCTTCTGCTGGCGGCCGCGAGCTCGTGCCAGCTGCTGTCCTTCCTGGCAATCGCCGCGCGCTCGCGGGTCGAGGTGCTGGCTTACGACGACGACGCCGACGCGGTCATGCCAGAGGAAGAGAAGCCGATGCGCATCACCCGCATCACGCTGCGGCCGAGGATCTCCGTCGCGGCCGGCAGCGATCTCGACCGGGTCCGGCGGATGGTCGAGAGCGCTCACGAGAGTTGCTACATCGCGAACACGCTGACCGCCGAGATCCTCATCGAGCCGGTCATCGAGCACGCCGCACCGGCCGAGGCGGCCTGAGGGTCTCGGCGCACGTCCGAACTACCCGACCGCCCGCGCCTCGCCGATATCCGCGTGAGCCCGGTGACGGCGCAGCGCCCACACGGCGAACGCGAGGATCGCAATGCCGCACGCGATGTCGGCGACCACGTGCAGCTGTCGCACCACGGCATGTCGGTGGCTCCCGGGACGGTGTAATGGCCCAGGCCCACGAGGCCGCTCATGCCGCGCAGAGCCGCGCCGCCCTGCTTCCACTCCTCGCAGCGGAGACTGGTTCGGAACACATCGCCGGCGCCGGCGACGAAGAGTCCATCGACATGGCCTGGGAGGTCTTGCGGTCGGTACTCCAAGGCCTGGCGCTGTGGTGGTACGACCATCGCCACGTCCCGCGTGAGCGGGTGGTCAAGACGGCCATGAACTCGGTGTGGATGGGCTTCGAACGCGTCCGCCGCGGTGAGCAGTGGCAGCCGAGCTAGGACTCGCAGATCGGATCGCCGACGAGGAGAGGATTTGCCGGCCTTCCGGCTCGAGAGGGGCGAGAAACTGCGCGTCGCGTCTTCTGCGCCCATGGAGGGCACGCGGTCACTGCTGGTGGTGGAGGATGACGAGGCCACGTCGGCCTTCCTCGCCGACAACCTGCGCGCCGACGGCTATCGCGTAGCCACCGCCACGGCCGCCGGGGAGGCGCTGCGGGCGATCGAGGTGCGCCGGCCCGACCTCATGGTGCTCGACCTCCTCCTCGAGGACGGAGACGGGCTCAAGGTGCTCGATCGCGTTCGCTCGGCCGACGGGATGGCCTCGCGGATAGATCCCGAGCTGCCGGTGATCCTGTTGACCGGCCGCAGCGGCGAGGCCGACCGCATCCGCGGCTTCGCCCGCGGTGCCGACGACTACGTCCTGAAGCCCTTCGCCTACGGCGAGCTGTTGGGCCGCATCCAGGCGCTGCTCCGGCGCGCCGGAGGCCGGCCGCTGCGCGGCGTCATGCGGGTGGGGGGGTTGACCATCGACCCGCAGACGCGGGCCGTGTGGCTCGACGGGCGGGCATTGGCCCTCTCGGCCAAGGAATTCGCGCTGCTGCAGGCACTTGCCGTGGAGCCGACCCGGGTGCTTGCCAAGAACGACCTGATGCGCGACGTGTGGGGGTACGCCTCCATTGGCACGAGCCGCACCCTCGACGCCCACGCCTGCAGGCTGAGGAAGAAGCTTGCCGCAAGCGCCCGGCCGTTCGTGCTGAATGTGCGCGGAGTCGGGTACCGACTGACCGAGGACGCGTCCTCGGCGCTCGCGCCGGGGGCGTCGTGATCGCCGCGGCGGCCGCCGTCGGCTGGCTCGCCGTCGCGGCTCTCGCCGTCGTGGTGATCCTGCTCCGGCGCCGCCTCGAGCTCGTTGCCCTGGCCGAGCACGAGCTCCGTGGCCCGACGGCAGCGCTCGCTCTGGCCGTGGAGGCCGCGAGTCCCGGCACGCGGAGAGAGCTCGTGGTGGCCCAGCTCGATCGCGTGCGGCTCGGGCTGGCCGATCTCGAGGCGGCGCGGACAGGGCGCCGCACCGCGGCGCGGCCTTCGTTCGTCTCGCTCGAGCGGGTGGTTGGCCGCGCTGCGGCGGGCTGGCGGCCCGCCGCCAGCCGCGCCGGCGGGCACCTCGACTTCGACTGGGCCGCCGGGCGGGTCGGCGTACAAGCTGATCCTCGGCGGCTGTCCCAGGCGCTCGGCAATGTGCTCGCCAATGCCGTGGAGCACGGGCGCGGATCGGTGGTGGTGCGCGGCTTGCGGTCGCCCGCCGGCGTGCGGATCGAGGTGGAGGACGAGGGCCCCGGCTTCGGAGCCGCGGAGGCGCCGAACCGGCGGGCAGGCCGCGGGCGCGGACTGAAGATCGCCGCCCAGGCTGTCGAGGAGGCCGGCGGCAGGCTGAGCGTGTCGTCGGGGGACGCGGGCGCCGTGGTGGCGGTCGAGCTTCCGGTGGCCGAGCCGTGAACCTCCGGGCACGGCGACGGCGCGGACTCGTGCTGCTCTGCCTGGCGGTCGCCTGCGGAGGGCTGGCCGCCTCGCAGGTGCGCGGCAACGCGCGCGAGGTGGAGGCGCAGGTCGGATCGCCGGTGCCGGTGCTCGTGGCCACCAAGGATCTGCCGCCCGAGACCAAGCTGAACCCCAAGACGGCGCGCGGAGCCCTGGCGGTGCGCCAGGTGCCCGAGCGTTTCGTTCCGGCTGACTCGCTGACCGGGATGGAGGAGGCGATCGGCCTGCGCACCGCCGCGCCGCTCGCGGCGGGCTCGTACGTGACGGCGGCGCACGTACGGCTCGCGGAGGGCCAGAGCCCGGGGGAGGGTGGCGTCCTCGGCAGCGGCCAGCGCGTGGTCGAGGTGGCGGTGGCCGGTGGGGAGGCGCTCGGCGGGGCGGGACTGGATGCGCGAGTCGACGTTCTGATCACGACCGAGCCCGCGTCGGGCGCGGGCCGCAGCTACGTCGCCCTCGAGGACGTTGAACTGCTCGGCGCCCGGCCCAGTGACGGAGGTGGCCTCGCCGGGCAGGCGGAGGGCGATGGCGCGGCGACCGGCGCGCGTACGCTGGCGAGCCTCAGGGTCACGGCGCGGCAGGCCGTCTTCCTGACCTCGGCCGAGAACTTCGCCCGCGAGATCAGGCTGCTGCTCCGGCCGCCGGGGGATCGCCGCAAGGTGGGCGACGCGAGCGTGGAGAGCAGCGGTCTCTGACCCATCATCGATTGCGTCGAAAGCTCGTGACCGCTCTCGGCGGTTGCCTGCCGCTACCGCCGGGTAAATGCCGAGACATGCTCATCCACGTGGTTGCCGACTACGGGGCCGGTGATCTGGCGTTCGCCGAGGTTGCGCAGGCGGTGGTCCGCCACCTGCCGAACGCGACGGTCGTGCCGACCCCGGTCGGACCGTTTGACACGGTGGGCGCCGGATTCTGCGTGGCCCAGCTCGCACTGAGCGACGGGCCGAGCGACCGGATCGTCTTTCACAACGTCGCTCCGCGGGCAGACGACAGCGATCCGCGCGCCGCCAACGAGGGTGAGCGCCTGGTCGCGGGTCGCGCACCGACCGGAGCGCTGATCGTGGGCCCGAACGCCGGATGGTGCTTCTCCTTCGTCCGCGACGAGGTCGACGAGCTGCGCGAGGTCGAGGTGCCGGCCGCCGGCTCGCAGTTCCGCTCGCGCGACATCTTTCCAGAGGCCATCGCGCGCTTGGCCTTCGACGAGCGCCCGCCCCTCGGCGATGTCATTGGCACCGACGCGGTGCCCGACCCGCCCGGACGCGTGGTGCTGTACGTCGACGGCTACGGCAACGTCAAGACCGGCTGGGGCGAGGCGCCGGTCGAAAGCGGTTCCCGCGTGGAGGTCGAGATCGACGGAGCAACGGCCGGCGCGGTGGTCAGCGACGGCACGTTCGAGGTGCCCGACGGCGAGCTGTCGTTTGCCCCCGGCAGTGCGGGCTGGCCCCTGCGCGCCGGCGGTGAACTCCGCTTCTACGAGCTCTTGCTGCGCGGCGGAAGCGCGGCCGAGCGGCTCGGGCACCCGGCGCCCGGCACGCCGGTGGAAGTCTCGACCAGCGGCTCCTGACGCAGGTGGTTCAGGCGGCGGCCGCGACGGACTTCGGCGCGGCGCTCGGCTCCCCCGCAAACGACGGGTGCGCCTGATCCAGATACCACCCGAACGACCGGTCCACGACCGACTGCCGGCTCATCGCCCGCAGCACGAGCGTCAGCACGCGCGGTGGCAGCGCGGGCATTAGCCGCTGAGCCCGTAGCGCGAGCCCGAACGCCCGCGCGTGCTGGGCGCTGAACGCCGCGTACCCGCGCAGCGCCTCCTCCCGCGTGGCGTCGCCGATCAGTACACGGTCAAGCTCCCGCCCGCACGCGATCCCGAAGTAGAACGCGGTGCGGATGCCCTCTCCCGACAGAGCGAAGCAATGCCCGGCCGAGTCTCCGACGAAGAACACGCCGTCCTCGGCCGCGCGACGCAGCCGGTGCGGGAACCAGTTGCCCTGGAAGCGCACGGGCTCGACATCCAGCCGCTCAGCGAGCTCCACGGTCGGCTCCTTCACGTGCTGGCGCGGGTCGTAGGAGCCCGCGCCCACGCGCTGCTCGCCATCCGCCGGCACGCTCCACAGATACCCCCGTCGCACGAGCGAGCGGTCGATCCAGACGTCGAGGTCATCGCCACCGCCGTCGGGGTGCACCTCGAGCCCACGCGAGAGTGGAGCGTCGGGCGGCTGGTAGCCGTCGCCCGCGAGCACCCGGCGCCAGCCGAGCGCGTCGACGATCAGCGGGGCCGACAGGTCGCCGCGGTCCGTGTGCACGGTGTGGCCCGTCCGCCCCTCGACCTTGGCGGTCTCGAAGCGGGCGTTCGTCTGCTCGAAGAGCAGCCGGCACAGCCCGCGGTAGTCGAATGACGACCAGCTCCAGGGCAGCCGGTAGCGCGCGGAGCCGTGCGGGGTGGTGAACGTCATGCACGGGATCTCCTGCCAGATCGCATCGCCCACGCCCATGGCCTCGAGCCACGGAGTGGGAGCGGCGCAGGCCGAAGTGGCTCGTTCGCCGACCTCGTAGCGGTCGACCAGCAGCACCCGCGTGTCCGCCGGGGCGGAGCCGCGCGCCAGCTCGCGGGCCACGGCCAGGCCGGCGAAGCTCGCCCCGCAGATCAGCACGTCAGACGTGACGCCCTCGAGCGAGGTTCGCTCGTCGCCCCGGGCCGTGGCCCTGCGCGGCATTCGGCCTACCTCGAGCGCACGGCGCCGAGCGCCGCGCGGCCGATCTGCCACGGCGAGGGGCGCACCCGCCGGCGCAGCACGTCGAAGTCGAGCGCCTCGACCCGGTCCAGCACACGCAGGTAGACGGTGCGGGCCAGCCGAATCCCGGGCCTCACCGAGGCCGACACCCCGTCGACCGCGGGCGCGGTGCCGTGGAACAGCGCGCGCGCCCGATCCACCTCGAGCGCCAGCAGCTGGCGGAACTCCGGCGTTGCGTGGCCGGAGGCAATCGCGTGGTCCTCGACCCCGAATCGCGACCGCTCATCGCGCGGCAGGTACACGCGATCGAGCTCCCAGTCCTCCTTCACGTCGCGGATGAAGTTGGTCAGCTGGAAGGCCACGCCGAGACGCGCGAACTCCTCGTGCAGCTCCGTGGGCGCGCCCAGCAGCGGAGCCATGATCCGCCCCACCGAGGCCGCGCTGCCCTGCATGTAGCGATCGAGCTCGGCGCGGTTCTCGATCCGCACGCGGTCGCAGTCGACCCTCATCGAGCCCATGTAGGTGCGCAGCTCTCCGAGCGGGAGATCGTGCCGGCGGCCCGCATCCACGAGCGCGGCGATCACCGGTTGAGGAGACCTCCCGGTGGCGAGGCCGTCCTCGAGCGCCGCCTGCCAGCCGTCGAGCGCGGCGCGGCGTACCGCCGGGTCGGGCGAGCGGCGCGGGCCGTCGACCATCTCATCGGCGCCGCGGACATACCCGTAGAGCGCGTGCACCGCCGGGCGCACCTCGCGCGGAAGCCGGCGCGTCGCGTAGTAATAGGTCGGGTCGTGGCGGCGCTGAATCCGCCGGCAGGCGTCGTAGGCGGCCGCGAGGTCGGCGTCGGCCGTCCCGTTGGCTTCGCTCATCAGCTGCGGCCGGCCATCCGGCGGTCGATCCACTCGCCCACCGCGCCCACCGAGTACGCCACCCGCTGCCCGGCTCGCCCTGCCGTCGAGGGGTCGAGCGGCGCCACCGCGAGGTCGGGATTGCGTCCGCTGTCGACCGCCGCGGCGCGCATCTGCCGCTCCACGTTCGTGAGCCTGCGCTGCCAAGACTTGCCGAACGCTTCGAGCGTCTCGTCCGCCCGGGCCTCGGCGATCGTCGTGAGGTAGGTCACCAGCGTGCGCATGTGTTGGACCTCCAGGAGCGCGAGGCGCAGGGCTTGGTTGCGCTCGAGGAAGCGGTCGCGCACGGTGCTGCGGGCGCCGCCCACCCGTGCGCCAAGCCCGCGTGCCGCGTGCTCGCCGTGAAGCCCGTACTGCGGCGTGAGCTCACCGAGTTCGCGGAGCAGGCGGTCGGCGGCGGATACACCGGCGTTGAGCGCCTTCGCCACATCGGGGTCGCCGATCAGCTCGATCAGGCTCGACCAGTGCCGGCTGAGCTCCTGCGCCGATACGTACAGCTCGCGGTAGCCGCGGTTCTCGGCGGGATGAAGGCTCGTCGATGAGATGGCGTGAGGGTACCCGCCCGGCTTTGGGGACGTGCTGGTACCGGCACGTCGTCGCTTGGTCCGCGGCGGGCTACCTTCGGGGGACCATGCTCCGGTTCACACCGCGCCTGTTCGTGCTCACCGCGCTCGCGCTCGCTGTTGCCGTCGTGAGCCCGGGCGCCGCATTCGCCGGGCCGATCGTCGACCGGGCCGCCGAAGCGCTTGCCAACGATCCCGTGTACGTCGACCCGGCAGCGGACGACGTGATCGACGAGCAGGGCGCCGATCGGTTGCGCGACCGCATCGCCGACACGGGCGCCGGCCCCACCTACATTGCGGTCCTGCCGGAGGACGCCGCCGGCGAAGCCGGGGGGGATCCCGACAGCGTGACGCGGCTCCTGGTCGCGGCGCTCAGGCGTCCCGGAACCTACGCCGTCGTGGTAGGAGAGCGACTGAGCGCGGGCAACACGGACATACGAGTACGCGACCTCGCCGATGACGCTTTCGCGGCCAATCAGGGTGGCGGCGTCGAGGCGGTACTCGTCGACTTCATCGGGCGGGTCGGCGAGCGGCGCCGCGAGGGGCGCTCGGGCGGTGATGGCAACGGCGGCGGCGGGGGCAGTGGCGGCCTCGTGCTGCTGGCGCTCGTCGGCGGCGGCGTCGGAGCCGTCGCCCTCTCCAACCGGCGCAGGCGCAAGCGACGGCAGCAGCGCGAGCAGGAGGAGGTCGAGGAGGTCCGCGAGTTCGCACGCGACGACCTCGTGGCCCTCGGTGACGACATCCGCTCGCTGGACCTCGACATGGAGATGCCGGGGGTGAACCCCGCGGCGAAGGAGGACTACGGGGAGGCGGTGCGCTCCTACGACACCGCCAACCAGGCGCTCGAGCGCGCCCGCCGGCCGGAGGACATGGAGGAGGTCACGGCGGCGCTCGAGCAGGGGAGGTACGCGATGGCCTCGGCCAAGGCCCGAGCCGAGGGGTGCGAGCCGCCGGAGCGGCGGCCACCCTGCTTCTTCGATCCCCGTCACGGGCCCTCGGATCGCGATGTCGAGTGGTCACCCGACGGCGGCCTTCCGCGGCCGGTGCCGGCCTGCGAGGCCGACGCCCTGCGCATCGAGGAGGGGCACGCCCCGGCGGCCCGCGAGGTCATGGTCGGCGGTCAGCCGACCCCCTACTGGAACGCGGGCCCGGCGTACGGACCGTGGGCCGGTGGCTTCTACGGCGGCATGGGCGGAGGTCTACTACCCGGCCTGCTCATCGGCTCGGCGCTGGGCGGCGGGCTCGGCTTCGGGTTCGGAGGGGGCTTCGGAGCCGACGAGGCGTCGGCCGGCGAGGGCGGCGACTTTGGCGGAGGCGGTGATTTCGGCGGAGGCGACTTCGGAGGAGGAGGCGACTTTGGCGGTGGGGACTTCGGCGGTGGCGGCGACTTCGGCGGCGGCGACTTCGGCGGTGGCGGCGATTTCTGAGCTGGGCACCGGGTCGGCTGGACTGGCCCGGTAGACGATGGCCGACCCCGTCTCCTGGTTGCTGGTGGAGCCCGGATGGGCAGTCGTCGACCGCGACGGCAATTCCCTCGGGAAAGTGCGCGAGGTGGTCGGCGACACCACCGCCGACATCTTCGACGGACTGCGGGTGAGTGGAGCCGAGGGCGACTGGTACGTGGCCGCCACGCGGATCGGGCGGATCGTCGAGGGCGAGGTCGAGGCGGATCCGCAAGGGTCCGGGGCAGCCGAACCAGAGGCGCCGCCCGGCGGCGCGGAGCTGAGGCGCGATCGCGAGGTCCACCGCGGCGGCGATCTGGGCGTGTAGCGTCCATCCGGTTCAGCCGTAGGGCGCTCTGGAGCGAGGGAGCATTCCGCTCGCCCCGGACCCCCACCAGAGAGGACACCAGTGGAGAACAACGTGATGACCGCCGAGGGCCTCGAGGCGCTCAAGGCCGAGGTCGAGGACCTCGAGACCAACAAGCGCGCCGAGATCGCGGCTCAGATCAAGACGGCGCGCGAATGGGGCGACCTCAAGGAGAACGGCGAGTACCACGCTGCCAAGGAGGCGCAGGGTCATCTCGAGACGCGCATCGCGATTCTGCGCCAGCGGCTGACCACCGCGACGGTCGTGGAGGTCACGCGCGGCGACGTGGCCGGCTTCGGCTCCACCGTCCAGCTCGACGACGAGCAGACCGGCAAGCGGATGACCTACAAGCTCGTGTCCTCGCGCGAGGCCTCACCGGCAGAGGGGCTCCTGTCGGTCGAGGGTCCGATGGGAGCGGCCCTCCAGGGCCGGAAGGCCGGCGACGTCGCGGTCATCCAGACGCCCGGCGGGGAAAGGCGGATGAAGGTCGTCGCGGTCGAGTGATCCTTTGGTGATCCCGGCCGGGGCCGATGACGTCCTGAGTCCGCTGCGCCCGCGTGAGTTCTTCTCGCGACCTTGGTCGGGAACAGGCGAGCAGCCCCAATCTGGATTGACGTTCCCAGGTCCCGCCTACAGCGGTGACACAATCGTGGCGTGCCTCGGCTGCTGATCTGGAGCGGGCTCGGCACTTGGCGAGCCGAGGCAGCAGCGGTCGAGCTGGGGGCGGACTCCTTGCGGGCCGAAGGCACCCAACTCGGCCTGGAGCCGCTCTCCTACCGACTCGATTACGAGCTCGAGGTCGCCAGCGGTTGGATCACCCGGCGTCTGCTTGTGCGGGCTCGAGGCGCGGAGTGGACGCGCGAACTGGAGCTGCGCCACGACGGCGAGGGTGGGTGGACGGCGAAGTCGGCGGCAGATGGTGACGTCGGGCTGCCCCCGCCGGGTGGCGAGGTTGCTCGTGTGGAGGGCGCACTCGACTGCGACCTCGGCCTTTGCCCTCTTACCAACGTGATGCCCGTCCGTCGGCACGAGCTTCACCTGCGCCCTGGCGGAGTGGACTTTCTCATGGCCTGGGTATCGGTGCCAGACCTCGGGCTACATCCCTCCCGCCAGCGCTATGAGCATGTTGGGCGCCGCGACGATCGCACCGTAGTTCGCTACGTCGGCGAGCACCGCGGCTTCGTCGGGGAGCTCGAGCTGGACGGCGACGGACTTGTGCTGCTGTATCCCGAGCTTGCTTGTCGCGTCGCCTGACCTGAGCGGTCTGCTGATCGCAAGCGAGTGGCCGGTAGCTTGCCTGCGATGAGCGATGGCTTCCGCCAGGGCCACTACATGCTCGGGATCGAAGGTCTCGCCCTGCTCCGCGCCGGCGCGGAGCGGCGCTTCGGTCGCGTCGGGGAACGCGTGCGCGAGATCGAGGAGATCGTCGAGCGGTTGGAGGCGCTGCCCTACTCGGAGCGGCGCGATCTACCCGAGAACGAGGTGGCGGCGGGCTACGCCGGTTGGGCGGAGAGCTATGACGATCCCGGCAACGACACGATCGCGCTCGAGGAGCCGGTCGTTCGCGCGCTGCTCGACGAGCTGCCGCCGGGTCCGGTGCTGGACGCCGCGTGCGGAACCGGGCGCCACACGGCCTACCTGGCGGCCGCCGGCCGCGAGGTGTTCGGCGTTGACTCGAGCGAGGCGATGCTCGTCCGCGCCCGCGCGAAGCTGCCGGGCGCCGATCTGCGGGTCGGCGAGCTCACTGCGCTGCCGCTCGACGACGGTGCCGTTGCCGGCGCGGTCTGCGCGCTCGCGCTCAGCCATCTACCGGAGATCGGGCCGGCCGTCGCCGAGCTCGGGCGCGTTCTCCGACCGGGGGGCCGGCTCGTGATCTCGAACCCGCACCCCTTCGCGACCGGGGTGCTCGGCTGGCGCGCCGTATTCGCCGATGCGGCGGGGACGCGGACGATGATTCCTGAGTATCCGCATCTGCACAGCGAGTACGTGGCGGCGTTCAACCAAGCGGGTCTCGTTGTGCGCAGCTGCATCGAGCCCGCGCTCACGCGCGAACAGGCGCGGGCCCGCGTCCGGATTGGCTACCCGGAGGCGTTCGAGGAGGCGCTGGCGGGCGTGCCCGCGGTGATCGTCTGGGAGGTAGAGCGGAGCCGGCCATGACGCCGGCAGTCGGGCAGTCGGGATGTCCGCCAGGTGCTCAGGCTGGCAGGGCACAGAGCTGCCTCGCCACCCTGGTGCGCGGCCTGTCAGGCTGCGGACCGCGCCTCGTCGGCGTAGAGATTCCAGACATCGTCGGCACCGGCACCGGCAACCGCGCTGTGCTCGGTCGTCCACATGAGGCCTCCTCCAAATAGGTAATATGCGCGCATATTACTAGAGGTCTGTGCGCACCGAGCATGGAAGGTGCACGATGCGATCGCCTCACCGGCTCGATCGCATGCGTCGCGCGACGAGCACCGCCAGAGACACGCAGCCCCAGGTGACGGAGGCGAAGGAAGTGCCGACGGCTGCCTGGTAGGCGCGGTGCTTGTCTGCGTCCGGGTTGAAGGCGAGCAGCCCGAAGGCGTTGGCGTTCGTCCAAGCCCCAACCGCCAGCGGCCAGGCGACGCGGCGGGGGAGGTCCGGCACCGCGGTGCCGACGAGCATGGTCAGGGCGCCGAGGGCGATGAGATCCAGGTGCCATTGGCGCAGCCGGGGGACGGAGCGGATCCCGAGCTTGCGAACTCTCTCGCCGTCGGAGACCGCCAGGGCGTAGGGCCATCCGGTGAGGGCGCCGACGGCCAGCTCGGTCGCGCCCGAGAGCACCAGCACCTCGTTGGTCTTGACTGTTGTTCTGCGGCGTCTCATGGCAGTGCCTCCGTGAAGTCGATGAGCTGGCGGTTGAAGACCTGCGGACGCTCGAGCATGAGCATGTGCCCGCACCCTTGGAGGACGACGGTTTGGGCGCGGGGCACGTCGCGCTGGAAGGCCTCGGTGTCGGGCAGCGGGGCGATCCGGTCTCCCTCGGCGGCGAGCGACAGGATCGGGCAGCGCACCGCGTCGATGCCCTCGCGAGGGTCGCTGCGTCCGATCGCGCGGACGCTCGGGAGCACGCCGCGGGCGCCGCCTCCGTCCACGATGAGCTGGGCTGCGTCGGCCGGCAGGCCAAGCGGTTCGAGCACGTAGGGCGACAGGAACAGCTTGCGCAGCCGCGGCGAGTGGATCACTTGGCCTCGCAGCGATGCTGGCGCCGGCAACCCGGCGGTGGCAATCTCCATTGCGATGGCGGCGGTCTCGCGGGGGCGTTGCGCGGTGAAGCGCACGACGTCGCGCAGCCCGAGCAGAGCGCTGAACTGGAACACGGCCCCGGCGACCGGCACGATCGCCTCAGCCAAGTCGGGGTGCCTCGCCGCGAAGCGGATCGCGATCGGCCCTCCCATTGAGTGGCCGGCCAGCACAACCCGGTCGACTGCGAGATGGCGGGTCAGCTCCGCCACCGCGTCGGCGAAGCCGTCAAGCGAGGTCCCCGCGGCCGATGGTTCCGAGCGGCCGAAGCCCGGAAGGTCGACCGCCAGCACCCGGCCATGCTCCGCGAGCGCCGGGATGGTTTCCAGCCAGTGCTGCCAGCGCCCGCCCATCCCATGGACGAGCACGAAGCAGCGCTCACCGGTGCCGACGTCGAGGTAGTGCAGGCGTCGTCCGGCGACGATCGCGTCCCGCTCGTACACCGCCCAGTCGGTCCCCCGCCACGCGGGCGTGGCCGGCTGACCGTAGTCGCCATCGGGGGCGACGATCGCGATCACGTCGCTCCCTCGGTCGGCTGAAGGAGCCCCAAAGCGAGCACCTCGCGACCCAGCGCGAGAACCTCCTCGAACTCACGCTCGCTCAAATCCATGTTGCCCGGCAGCACGTGCGCGGCGATCACTCCATCCCAAGCCGCCCACAGGAACACCGCGGCGCGGTCGGGATCCACTGCGCGGACCGTGCCCTGGGCGACCGCCTCGCGCACCGCGCCGGCCATCCGGACGACCTCGGACCGCACGCGCTCCGCCCCTCGCGCGGCAGCGATCGCCGCCGGCCCGTTGGTGGGCCCGCCCGCGGGCGGGAAGCGGAAGAGTCGGAAGTGGCCGGGGTGCTCGCGGGCAAAACGCAGGTAGCCCTCGCCGATTCCGAGAAGTCGCCCCACGGGGTCCGTTCCGCTCGCCCATCCCTCATCGCAGTAACGCGCGTCGAGCTCCAGAGCTCGGTCGACGAGCGCGGCGTAGACGCCCTCCTTGCCGCCAAAGTGCCCGTAGATCGAGCCGATCGCGACGTCCGCCTCCTCGGACAGGCTCTCGATCGTGGTCGCCTCGAAGCCTCGGGTGAGAAAGAGCAACTCGGCGGCATCGAGGATCGCTCCCCCCGTCTGAGCCCGACGCCGGGTGCGACGGTCCCCAGATCTGGTGCGCACTTCCATTGAAACAGTATTACATGTTTAGAACGCGATTGCAGTCTTCGAGGCGACGAGCGAGCTCCGTGGATCCAGGCTCAGCCGCGCCACTCCTCGAGGTTCCGCCGCACGCTGCCGAGGAACCGCGCGGCCAGCACCCCGTCGAGGGCCCGGTGGTCCCAGGACATGCAGAGGTAGGTCATCGGCCTGATGCCGATGCTGTCCCCGCCCACCACCACCGGCCGCCGCACCACGGCCTCGAGGTCGAGGATGGCCACCTGGGGTTGGTTGATGATCGGGGTGGCCAGCAGCGCGCCGTAGCGGCCGGGGTTCGTGATCGTGAACGTGCCACCGCCCACCTCGTCGGGACTCAGCTCGCGCGCGCGGGCGCGCTCGGCGAGCTCCGCGATACGGGCGGCCAGTCCCTCGTGCGAGAGCTCGTGCGCGTTGCGCACCACCGGCACGATCAGCCCGTCGTCGCCAAGGGCGACGGCCACGCCGAGGTGCACCTCCTCGTGCGTCGTGAGCCGGTCTCCTTCGAGCGTCGCATTGAGCGCGGGGTGCTCGCGCAGCGCGGAGATCGTGGCGCGGGCCACGAACGGGAGGTAGGAGAGCCGCCCGCGCGCCGCCTCGACGGCGCTCATGTCGGCCTCCACGACCGTGGTGCAGTGGGCGGCCGTATGAAGCGAGCGCACCATGTGCTCGCCGATCCGCCGGCGCATCACCGACAGCTCGGAGCCGCCCGCGGTCGGGGGCGGCTGCGGCTCGGGCTCGCGGTAGGGCGACTCGCTGTGCAGGATCGGCTCGCCGCCGTCCTGCGCGGCGTCGATGTGGGCAAGCACGTCACGCTTGGTCACGCGCCCGCGCCGCCCGCTGCCGGTCACTGCGGAGAGGTCCACCCCGTGCTCGGCGGCGATCCTCCTCACTACGGGCGAGGTGGGCGGACCGCCGGCCGGAGCGGGCCCGGCCGAAGCCGCCGCGGCGGTGCCCGCCTCGGGCGACTCGTCGGCGTGCGTCTCTCCGGACCGCGCCTCCGGCAGCGCGTCGGCGTGCGCCTCTCCGGACCGCGCCTCCGGCAGCTCGTCGGCGTGCGCCTCCCCCGGTCGCGCCGCGGTGTCTATCACCGCGAGCAGAGTGCCCACGTCCACCGTCTGCCCGACCTCCACGAGCACCTCGGTCACCCGTCCGGTTGCCGGCGCGGGCACCTCGGTCTCGACCTTGTCGGTGGAGATCTCGACGATCGTCTCGTCACGCTCGACCCAGTCGCCCGGCCGCTTGCGCCACTCCACGATTGTGCCCTCGGCCACCGACACGCCCATCTGGGGCATCGTGACCTCGGCCGCGGTGCTGCTAGTAGGCGAGGAGCTCACGGCAGGCCTCCTTCACGTCGTCCACCTGTGGCAGCACCGCGCGCTCGAGCGGGGGACTGAACGGGATCGGCACGTCGGGCGCGCTCACCCTCACCACCGGTCCGTCGAGGTCCTCGAAGGCCTCCTCGGCGATGAGGGCGGCCACCTCGGCGCCAACGCCGCAGGACCGCGTGGCCTCCTGGAGCACCACCACCTTGCTCGTCTTGCGCACCGAGGCGAGCACCGCCTCGCGGTCGAGCGGCACCAGCGAGCGGAGGTCGAGCACCTCCACGCTCGCCCCCTCGAGATCCGCGGTGGCCTCAAGCGCCAGCGGCACCATCGCGCCGTAGGCAATCACGGTCAGGTCGGCGCCCTCGCGCGCGAGGCGCGCCTTCCCGAGCGGGATCTCGTAGCGCCCCTCGGGAACCTCGCCCTTGGCCCGCCGGTAGAGGTGCTTGTGCTCGAGGTACACGACCGGATTGGGGTCCCGGATGGCCGCCGCGAGGAGCCCCTTGGCGTCCGCCGGGGTGGATGGCGCCACCACCTTGAGCCCGGGCGCCTGCATGAACCAGGCCTCGGGGTTCTGGGAGTGGAAGGGGCCGCCGGAGAAGCCGCCTCCCGAGGGCAGCCGCACGGTCATCGGCACGGCCAATCCCTGGCGGTAGTGCATCTTGGCGGCCACGTTCACGAGCTGGTCGAAGCCGCACGCGATGAAGTCGGCGAACTGCATCTCGCAGACCGGCCGCAATCCCTCGACCGCCGCGCCCACCGCGGTGCCGATGATCGCCGCCTCGGCCAGCGGCGTATCCCACACGCGCTGGGCGCCGAACTCCTCGATGAACCCGTCGGTGACCTTGAACGCGCCGCCGAACGCGCCGATGTCCTCGCCGAGGCAGAAGACCGTCTCGTCGTGGCGCATCTCCTCGCGCAGCCCGTCCGAGATCGCCTGGAGGTAGGTGGCCTCAGGCATGGGTGGCCTCCTCCCAGCGCGACCACGGAGCCTCGCCGTCGCCGAGCACGGGCTCGCTGTCGGCGAACACACCCTCGGTGGCGGTTGCCGGATCGGGCATGTCCTGCGCGAGCGCCCAGTCGGTTGCCTCGTCGAGCTCCCTCTTCACGGCCGCCTGCATGGCGTCCACGTCCACGCCTCCTTCGCGTAGCCGCGCCTCGTAGCGGTCGATCGGGTCGCGCGCGGCCCAGTGCTCGAACATCTCGCGGGGCACGTAGCGCATGTCGTCGTGGGCTCCGTGACCGTGCATGCGCATGGTCTCGCACTCGATCAGCGTCGGCCCGCCGCCGGAGCGGGCGCGCTCGCACGCCGCCGCCGACGCCGCGAACACCGCCTCCACGTCGTTGCCGTCCACCTTCACGCCCGCGAATCCGTACGCGCTGGCGCGCTCCACCGGGTCGACGGCGAACTCCAGGTCGTTGGGCGTGGAGTACGCGAACTGGTTGTTCTCGAGCACGAATACCACGGGCAGGCGCCGCACGCCGGCCACGTTCATGGCCTCGTGCCACTGGCCGTTGGCCGTGGAGCCCTCTCCGCACCAGGTCATGGCCACGCGCGGCTCGCCGCGCATCTGGAACGCGAGCGCGAGGCCGCAGGCCACGGGCATCATGTCGGGCAGCATCGAGACCATCCCCACGCAGCCGAGACGGTGGTCGCCGAAGTGCATGTTGCCCTCGCGGCCTCCGGTGATCCCGCCCGCACGGCCCATCATCTGGGCGAGCACCCGGCCCGGCTCGACCCCGCGGATGAGGTGGGCGCCGAGGTCGCGGTGGAGGATGCAGGCGCGGTCGCGCGGCCCGAGCGCGAAGGCCGAGCCCACCGACACGGCCTCCTGTCCGCGGCCGTCGTAGAACGAGCCCGGCACCTTGCCCTGCCGGTAGAGCGAGAGGGCGCGCTCCTCCGTGGCGCGCATCAGCAGCATGTAGTGCAGCAGCGCACTGCGATCGGCCGGCGTGAGGCGCGGGGCCTCGGTGGCGCCGGCCGGTGGAGCGTGCGGCGACGGCTCGCTCGAGCCGTTCACCGCGGGCGTCGCCGTAGTGGTCCTCATGGTTCCCCTCCCGAAGCAGGCGCGGGGTCTCCGGCCGGCTGTCGACGTTGGACGCGCTGCGCGGGATCGCCGCGTGGCGCGTTGGGTGTCGATCGAGATTAGTGGGCGTCCGGACGTTCGGACACGCGTGCAGGGACGAGCTAGGGTCGCCTCGATGCACGAGCCGGGCAACGGGGAGGCCATCGGGGGGGGGGCTCGCCAGGCGCTAGGGCTGCTCTGCGGCCACCCGCTCGACCAGGCGCCGCTCGACCTGCGGCCACTCCTCGGCCAGGATGCTGAAGTAGACGGTGTCCCGGAAAGTGCCGTCGGGGCGCAGCCGGTGTTGGCGCAGCGAGCCCTCGCGCACGCCGCCGATGCGAGCGATGGCCACCTGCGAGCGGTCGTTGCGGTGATCGGTTCTGAGCGCCACCCGGTTGACTTCGAGCTTGTCGAAGGCATGGCGGAGCAGGAGCAGCTTGGCCTCGGTGTTGCAGGCGGTCCGCCACCACGCGCGAGCGAGCCATGTCCAGCCGATCTCGAGCGCCCGGTGTGCCGGGGCGATGTCCAGGTAGCTCGTGCTGCCGATCGCCCGTCCGTTCGCCTGGGCGACGATCGCGAACGGCAGGCGCTCGCCTCGGCTCCACTCGTCCCGCGCCGCCTGCACGAGCGCGAGCATCTCCTGATCGTCCCGAGGCCTCGAGGCGGGCATCCAGCGCCATAGCTCGTCATCCTGTGCCGCCGCGGCGAGGTCCGGGACGTGTGCCTCCTCGAGCAGCTCCAGCCGGACGTGGCGGCCGCGGAGAACGGCCGGGCGGCAGTAGTGGACCATCAGCCCTCCGCCGGTCCTCCCTGGACCCGGCCGAGCAAGGTCTGGGTCACCCGGACCATGCCGCGACGCTCGTAGAAGCGCAGGGCGTCGGCATTCGGGGCGATCACCTGGACCCGGAACTCCCCCACGCCGAGGTACGCCAACCGCGCCTCGACGGCATCCATGAGCCGCGCCCCAAGACCCCGGTGACGGGCCTCCGGAAGCACGGCGAGGGTCTCCACATCGGCCACTCGCTCGCCGTGCACCCACCCGGAGGAGCCCTCACCGAGGGCCACGAACGCGTAGCCGATCGGGCGACCGGAGCGCTCGGCGACCATCACGAATGCATCGGGATCCTCGAGCGCGTGTTCGTACTTCGCCCTCCGGACCGCCCACGACTCGGCGACGGAACGTGCCCTCAGCCCGCCGAGCGTCGGCGCAAGGCCGGCGTGGTGTTCCTGCAGAGCGGCCCAGAGCGGTTCGAGATCGTCGATCCGCTCCGCACCGCCTCTGACGATCGTCACGTCGTGACGTTCAGGCACGGGTCCGCAGCTTAGGGCGATCGGGGTATGCCCGGCGGTCTGGCTGCCTCCGGGGGCCTAACTTTGCGGCCCTCGGCGCTTAGGGTGCCATGGACCCGCTCGAGGATCTCGCCGAGGCCCTCCGCCGCAGGCTGATCGAGCGCGCCCGTGACGGCTCGAGCCGGCCGGGCGGGCTCGAGGGCGCCGTCGGCGAGCTCGTGGATGACGAGGCCGCCGCGCTGAGCGGCGAGGAACGGCGCGACCTCGCCGCCCGCGTGGTCCGTCTGGCGACTGGCCTCGGGCCGCTCGAGCCGCTGCTGCAGGACCGGACGGTCGACGAGGTGATGGTGAACGGACCACACTCGGTATGGGTGGAGCGCGCCGGACGCATCGAACACGCCGGCGCCTCCTTCGAGAACGAGGCCGAGCTCATGCACACGATCGAGCGCGTTCTCGCACCGCTCGGGCGCAGGGTCGACGAGGCCGCGCCGCTCTGCGACGCGCGCCTCGCCGACGGCTCGCGCGTGAACGTGGTGATCCCGCCTCTTGCGCTGTCCGGGCCCTGCCTGACGATTCGCAGGTTCCGGCCTCAGGGCTTCTCGCTCGAGGATCTCGTTGGCGTGGGCACGCTGGTGGCTCCCCTGGCGGAGTTCCTGGCCCACTGCGTGACCACGCGCGCCTCGATTCTGGTGAGCGGCGGGACGGGCTCCGGCAAGACCACCACGCTCGGGGCCCTGTCCGGCGCGATCCCCGAGGGCGAGCGCATCGTAACGATCGAAGATGCCGCCGAGCTGCGGCTGCGGCAGCGCCATGTCGTGCGGCTGGAGTCGCGGCCGGCAAATCTCGAGGGGAGGGGGGAGGTGACGATCCGCCAGCTCGTGCGCAACGCCCTGCGGATGAGGCCGGACCGGATCGTGGTGGGCGAGGTCCGGGGAGCGGAGGCACTCGACATGCTGATGGCGCTGAACACCGGGCACGAGGGGTCGCTCACCACCGTGCACGCAAACTCGCCCACCGACGCTCTTCGGCGAGTGGAGACGCTCGCGCTGATGGCCGGCGTAGGGCTGCCGCACGCGGCCATCCGCGAGCAGGTGGCCAGCGCGATCGACCTGGTCGTGCATCAGGCCCGCTCTCCCGACGGCTCGCGGACCGTCGAGTCGGTCGCCGAGGTCGTACGGGTGGCCGGCGGGGCGGGAACGCGCGAGCTGTACGGCCTGCGAGGCGGGCGTCCGTGGTGGCGCCCGCCGGTCGCGAGCGAGCTGGCGACCCGCCTCGAGCGGCCCTTCGAGCCGGCGCTGAACGGCAGCGCCACGCCCCAGTGACCGCCGCGACGCCCTTGGCCTTCGCCGCCGGCTCCCTCGGAGCCGTCGCCTGCGCGGAGCTCGCCGCGATTGCGGCGCCGGCTGTGCGTGACCGCGCTCCGGCTGCCGCCCGCGCCGCGGCGGGGCTCGCAGAGGTGGTCAGTCGCGCCGGGCGCGAGGGGCGGGAGCCGGGCGCCGCGGAGCGCCGGCGGCTGCTACTGGTGGGCGCACTGGCCGCCCTGGCGCTCGGAACGTTCGTCGCGGGACCCAGGGCCGGCATGCTCTTGGCCGCCGGAGGACCGTTTCTCGTGTCGCGGGTGTTGCGCGCGCGGCGGGAGCGCTACCGCGCCGCGGTGGATGCCGGCGCCGCCGATATGGCGCTGGCGCTGGCCGACGCCCTCAGCGGCGGGCATTCGCTCCGCGGAGCGGTCATCGAGGCCGCGGGGGGTCTCGAGGGCCCGCCGGGACGGGAGCTCCGAAGGGTGGCCGCCGAGCTCGTGCTCGGAGCCCGTACCGAGGACGCGCTCGACGCCATGCGCGGACGCGTCGCCTCCCACGGCATCGAGGCCATCGTGGCCGCCGCGCTCGTGCAGCGTCGTGCGGGCGGGGACCTCGGAAGGCTGTTGCGCGACTGCGCCCGGGCGCTCGAGGATCAGGCGCGGCTCGACGGCGAGGTCCGCGCGGCCACCGCCCAGGCCCGCTTCACCGGCCTGATCGTCGTCCTGATGCCCGTGGGCGGCGCCCTGCTTGCGGAGCTCGCGAGCCCGGGCTACATCAGGGACATCAGCAGCTCCTTCCTCACTGCATGGCTCGCGGGCATCGCATTCGCCATGCAGCTCTTCGCCGCGGTGGCCATACGCCGGCTCGGGCGCGTGCGCGGATGAAGCTGGCGTCCTTCCTCACGCTCGCGGCGGCGCTGCTGGCAGCCGCTGGGTTGCAGGCGATCCTGCCCGACCGTCGGGCGGCGCTGCCCGGCCGGACGTCGGTGGGCGCGCGCGCCGTCGGCCTGCTTGCCGCGGCCGGCCGGCGCCTACGACCGCGTGGGATGGCGGTGCCCCTGGACCTGGAGGGCCGGATTGCGGCCGCCGGGCTCGGGGGTGCGGGCTCCTTCGGCGCGCGCGAGCTGATGGGGGCAAAGGTCGTGGCGGCGATGGCCGCGGGCGGGGTGTCCCTGCTCGTCGGTGCGGTGCTGCCGGGGCGGCTCGGCGTGGCGGCGGCGCTGGGCGGGCCGATCGCCGGCTTTCTGGCCCCCGACCTGTGGTTGCACAGGCGCGCGGCGGAGCGCTTCCGGGCGGTGCGTCGCCAGCTCCCCTCGACGCTCGATCTGCTGCGGGTGACGGTCGAAGCCGGGCTCCCGCTCTCGGATGCCCTAGGGGCGGTCGGGGAGCGCAGCCGCGGCCCCCTCGGGGCCGAGTGGCGGCGGGCCGCGCGTGAGGTGGAGCTCGGTGTGCCCGTGGCCAAGGCGCTCACGGCGATGTCGCGGCGGCTGCCGCTCCCCGAGGTGGTGGCACTGGTGGGCGCGCTGGAGCGCGCCGGCCGGCACGGGTCGCCGCTGGCCGAGACGCTCGCTGCCCAGGCCCGAGACGCCCGCGTCGGGCGGCGCCGACGCATTCAGGAGGAGGCGGGCCGCGCCGGTCCGAAGATCCAGCTCGTGGTGGCGCTGCTGCTCGTGCCCTCCGTGCTGCTGCTCATCGCCGCGGCGCTGGCGGCGGCGTTCGTGGACTCGGGCGGGGGGCTGCTCGTGGGGTAGCGGTGGAGCGCGGGGGAAGGCTGATCCGTTGAGCACTTTCACCCCCCAGGGGGTCCCAAAGCGCTCAACCGTGGCCACCCGCGGCCTTGCATCTTTCGATGCACGCCGGTGCACGAATCCGTGCGTCGGCGTCTCCTGCACCAGAGGTTGCGCCACTGGTGGGATGGGCTCCCACCTCGACATGGACCTCGTTGCGGCTCTGGCACGCCCTATCTCGTTCTCGCGTGGCGCCGGTGCCGGACCTCGCGCAAGATTTCTTGCCATCCAGCAAGATTTCTTGCCATCTAGGTAGGCAGGTGGGAAATAGTGGGGTAGAGTGGGCGCACGGTTTCCAGGACCGGGGTGGCGGGGCTCCTCCCACCCAGCCACCTCGGTCTCGGATCCGTCCCGTCCATAAGAAGGCAGAGCGGAGACAGCCTTGGCGTTTCGCGGTCAGTTCGAGCACTCGCTGGATGCGAAGAACCGCCTCAGCGTCCCGTCCCGCTTCCGCGCGTCGTTCGCCTCCGGTGTGGTTCTCGCCAAGGCCCTCGACCCCTGCGTCGCGGTCTGGACCCCCGCGGGCTTCGAGCGCTACACCGAGAGCTTCCTGCCGGACCTCAACCCGCTGAGCGAGAAGCGCCGCAGCCTCGAGCAGTTCTTCGGGAGCAACTCGTTCGACACCGAGCTCGATTCGGCCGGCCGGATCACGCTCAACTCGCTGCTGCTCGGCCACGCGGACATAGCCAAGGACACGGTCGTGCTGGGCGTGTTCGACCATCTCGAGATCTGGAACCGCGACACCTGGCGGGCACGGGAGGACGCCCTGAGCGGGGACATCGCCGGGATCGCCGAGAGCGTCGGATCCAGGACAGACCACTGACGCAAGTACGTTGGCCATGCTTCTGAACATGACGAGCTCGCACGTACCCGTCCTCGCCGGGGAGTTGATCGAGCTGCTCGACCCCGAGGAGGGGCAGACGGCCATCGACTGCACCTTCGGCGGGGGTGGCCACGCGCGCCTCGTGGGGGAGCGGCTGGGCGCCCACGGCATGCTCGTCTGCGTCGACCGCGATCCGGCGGCAGAGGAGCGCTACGAGGAGATCGCCGCCGAGGTTCCCTGCGATACCCGCTTCGTGCGCATGGACTTCGGCTCCGCGCTCGAGATGCTGGCCGCCGAGGGCCTGCGGGCCGATCACGCCTACTTCGACCTCGGCGTGTCCTCGATGCAGGTCGACACGCTCGAGCGCGGCTTCTCCTACGCCTACGACGCACCGCTCGACATGCGCATGGACCCGGGTCAGGATCTCGACGCGCGCGAGGTCGTGAACGAGTGGGACGAGCGCCGGCTGCAGCAGCTGTTCAGCTCCTACGGCGAGGAGCGCTACGCCCGGCGCATCGCCCAGGCGCTTGGGCGCCGGCGCCGCGAGCGCGCACTCGAGACCACGCAGGAGCTCGTGGACACGATCAAGTCGGCGATTCCCGCTCCGGCACGATTCGCGGGGGGCCATCCGGCCAAGCGCGTCTTCCAGGCCATCCGGATAGCCGTCAACGAGGAGCTCGACTCCCTGGACCGTGCCCTGCCGCTTGCCTGGCAGGTGCTCAGGCCGGGCGGTCGCCTCGCCGCGATCTCCTTCCACTCCCTGGAGGATCGAGCCGTCAAGCGCTTCTTCGCGGCACTCGCCCGCGGGTGTGTCTGTCCCCCGGAGCTGCCGGTGTGCGTGTGCGGCCACGAGCCCGAGGCCGAGCCCCTGACGAGCCGTGCCGTGGTGGCCACGCCCGGCGAGACCGCTGACAACCCGCGCGCACGCTCGGGCAAGCTGAGGGTGGCCGGCAAGCTCGCGAGCGGCCCGACCGCCTGATGGCCGCCGCGGTTCCCGTCACCGCCCCGGCGCGCCCGCAGCGCGCCCGCCCGGCGCCAGCGCCCGGCAAGCGTCCAGCGCCACCACCCGCCCGACGCCGACCCGTGGCGCGCCCCGGGTCGGCCAACCGCGAGGCGCGTCCCCGCGGCGCGGCCTTCCTCGACCGCCTCCTGCGTGGCCGCGCCTGGGTGTGGCTGATCGGGACGCTGCTCGCCGGGATCGTCTTCCTCAACGTCGCATTGCTGGAGCTGAACGACGGCATCGCCCGCACAACCCGGGCGGCCACCGTCCTCGGACAGGAGAACGCGCGCCTGCGCCTCGAGGCCGCAAGGCTCGGGTCCAGCGAACGCATCCAGCGGGCCGCCCGCGCCCAGGGGCTCATGATGCCGGCGCCCGGGGAGGTTCGCTACCTGAAACCCGGGCCCGACGACGGACGCCTGGCCGCGCGGCGGATCACGGAGCCCGACCCGGTCGCGCCGATCGCAGACGAAACGGCCGCGGCCCCCGTCCCGCCGGCGTCGATCGCGGACGAAACCGCCGCGGCCCCCGTCCCGCCGGCGCCGATCGAGGACGGCCGCGCGGCCACGGACGAGCAGGTCTTGCCATAAGAGGCTGTCTCACAACCGGCGCCACCCCCGGATGCGGCCCAGGACACGGCGCTGGATCGTCACCCGCGGCCTCGTCGGTACTACCAGTACCGACTTCGGCCGCGTGCGTCGCCCAGCTTGGTCCTGGCCCGCACCGGTCGCACCGCCGGTTGTGAGACAGCCTCTAACGCGGGCGCGCCTGATCGAACGGCGCATCGGCCTTCTCTTCGCCTTCTTCCTCGTTGCCCTGATCCTGGCCACGGGCCGGGCCACGTGGCTCGGCACCGTTCGCGCCGGCGAGCTGCGCGAGCGCGCCGTGGCGCAGCAGGTCGAGGAGATCGAAGTACCGGCGCGGCGTGGGGCGATCGTCGACCGCCACGGCGCAGAGCTCGCCGTCTCCGAGGAGGCGGTCAGCGTGTTTGCCAACCCGCAGCAGATCGACCAGCCGGCGAGCGTCGCCGGCCGCGTGGCCCCCGTGGTCGAGCGACCGGTCGACGAGGTGCTGGCCCTCCTGTCCGACCGCGAGCGCGGCTTCGTATACCTCGGGCGGAAGCTCGACGCCGAGAAGGGCAGGGAGGTGGCGAAGCTGGGTGTCGAGGGCCTCGGCACCGTGGCCGAGCCGCGCCGGCGTTACCCGCACCGGTTCCTGGCCTCTCAGCTCATCGGCTCCGTCGGCACCGATAACTACGGACTGGCGGGTCTCGAGCAGTCGCACGAGGAGGAGCTGAAGGGCAGCGGCGGTCAGCGACGGGTGGTCAAGGACGCGACCGGCCAGCCGGTGAGCATCGTCGAGCCGCGCCCCGCCTCGGCGGGAACCGACCTGAGGCTGACCATCGACTCCGTGCTGCAGGAGCGCACCGAGGAGGTCCTGGCCGGCGTCGGCCGCGAGTACGAGCCGCGCGGGGCAACCGCCCTGGCCCTCGACCCGCGCAACGGCGAGATACTCGCGCTGGCCAACTGGCCGCGCGTGGACGCCAACGATCTGGGGGGCGCGCCTGCCTACGCGCGGCAGAACCGGGGCGTGGCGGCGAGCTACGAGCCGGGCTCGACCTTCAAGGCGTTCACGGTCGCGGGGGCGCTCGAGGAGGGCATCATCCAGCCGGACTCGGTCTTCGACCTCCCCCCCGAGATCGAGGTGGCTGACCGCACCATCGGTGAGGCGCACGACCGCGGGCCGGTCACGCTCACGGTGTCCGAGATCCTGGCCCAGTCCTCGAACGTCGGCTCGGTGATGATCGGGCTCGAGCTGGGCGCCGAGCGCTTCGACCGCTGGGTGCGCCGCTTCGGGTTCGGCTCGCCCACGGGCGTGAACGTCCCCGGTGAGGCCAGTGGCATCATTCCCGAGCCAGACGAGTACTCGGGGTCATCGCTCGGCAACCTGCCGATCGGGCAGGGGCTCGCCGTGACCCCGATCCAGATGGCGGCCGGGTACTCGGCCATCGCCAACGGCGGAGTGCTCCACCCGCCTCACCTCGTGGCCGGGGAGAGCCGACCCCCCCGGCGGGTGCTCTCGGAGGCGACGGCCGAGCGGGTCTCGTCGATGCTCGAGGGGGTGCTCGCCCCCGGGGGCACGGGCACCGAGGCGTCGGTGCCGGGCTACGAGCTGGCCGGCAAGACCGGCACCGCCCAGAAGGCCGATGAGCTCGGGGGCTACTCCAAGACCAAGTACTTCGCCTCGTTCATCGGGTTCGCCCCGGCGAAGAACCCGCGGCTGCTCGTGGCCGTGATGGTCGACGAGCCGCAGGGCTCGATCTACGGCGCCGAGGTGGCGGCGCCGGCGTTCGAGAAGATCGTCTCCTTCGCCCTGCCCTACCTGAGGATCCCGCCCGACTGAGCGCGCCGAGGCCGGCCGGGGCGCCGATGCCGCCGGTAGACTGGCGCCCTTCGGTGCGGCTTCACGAGCTCATGGGGGGCGACGCCCCCCACATCGAGATCTCCAGCCTCGCCTACTCCAGCCGGCAGGTGGAGCCGGGCTCCCTGTTCTTCTGCGTCCCCGGCTTCCGTGCCGACGGACACGACTTCGCGCCCGACGCGGTGGAGAGGGGAGCGGCGGCGCTCGTGTGCGAGCGACCGCTCGGCCTCGAGGTGCCGGAGGTCGTCGTCGCCGACGTGCGCGCTGCGATGGGCCCGGCGGCGGCACGCTTCCACGGCGATCCCACCCAGGAGCTGCGGGTGATCGGGGTGACCGGGACCAACGGCAAGACCACCACGGCGTTCCTCACCCGTGCCCTGCTCGAGGGCGCCGGCGTGCGCACCGGCCTGCTCGGCACCGTCAAGTCGGTGGTCGGCGGCCGCGACGAGCCCGTCGAGCGCACCACGCCGGAGGCCATCGACCTGCAGGCCACGTTCCGGCGCATGCTCGACGCCGGCGACCGGGCGTGCGTCATGGAGGTCTCCTCGCACGCCCTGCATCTGTGCCGCACGGGCGGGATCCGCTTCCGCTGCGGGGTCTTCACCAACCTCACCCAGGATCACCTCGACTTTCACGCGAACATGGAGGACTACTTCTTCGCCAAGCGACGGTTGTTCGCGGTGGCAGAGACGGCGGTGCTGAACGCCGACGACCCCTACGGAAAGCGCCTCGCGGATGACCTCGACGGGCCGGTGACCTACGCGATCGAGGCCGACGCCGACTACCGGGCCACGAACGTGCGCTTCGACCCAAGCGGCTCGTCGTTCACCTGCCACACACCGGACGGCGAGCTCGAGCTCGCCCTGGCGCTGCCGGGGCCGTTCAACGTGCAGAACGCGCTCGCGGCCGTGGCCTGTGCCCGGCTCATGGGCGTCCCGCTCGACTCCATCCCGGCCGCGCTCGCGAACGCGGCGCGCGTGCCCGGCCGCTTCGAGCCCGTGGACGAGGGGCAGGACTTCGCGGTGATCGTCGACTACGCCCATACGCCGGATTCGCTCGACAACGTCCTGCGGGCCGCGCGGGAGATCGCGCGCGGACGGGTGGCCGTGGTGTTCGGCGCCGGAGGCGACCGGGACCGCGGCAAGCGGCCGCTGATGGGAAGGGTGGCGGCGGCGCTTGCCGATCGTGTGATCGTGACCTCAGACAACCCGCGCTCGGAGCGGCCGGAGCTGATCGTGGACGAGGTGCTGCTCGGGGCCGGGCCCGGAGCCGAGCGGGAGCTCGATCGCCGGCGTGCCATCGAGCGCGCGGTCGCGGACGCGAGCGCGGGCGACGTTGTGGTGATCGCCGGGAAGGGCCACGAGCAGGGGCAGGAGTTCGAGAGCGGGCGCAGGGAGCCGTTCGACGACGTGACCGTCGCGCGCGAGAGCCTCGGTGCCCGGCGGAGCCACGCATCCTCGGACCGGGCGGGCCGATGATCGACCGGCCCGCCACCTGGGTGGCCGAGGCGGCCGGTGGGCGCCTGCTCGCCGGCGATCCCGCGGCTCCCGGTCCTACCAGAGCTGTCGTCGACTCGCGGATTGCGGGGGAGGGGGACCTCTTCGTCGGCCTCCCGGGGGAGCGCACCCACGGCAGCCGCTTCGCGCGCGCGGCCCTCGAGCGCGGTGCATGGGGGGTTCTCGTGGCACCGGAGGGTGGCGAGGCACTGGCCGCGGCCGCGGGTACCACGCTGGTCGCTCCCGAGGCTGCGGGAGGGAACGGCCCGGTCGTGATCGCGACGGACGAGCCCGCTGCAGCGCTTGCCCGCCTTGCCCGCGAGTGGCGTCGGGCCCTCGGCTGCCGCACGGTCGGAGTCACCGGCTCGACCGGCAAGACCTCGACCAAGGACATCCTGGCCGCCCTTCTGCGACCGGCGCTAGCCACCCACGCCAACCGCGAGAACCTGAACACCGAGATCGGACTGCCGCTCTCGATTCTCGAGGCCGGTTCCGCCACCGAGGCCCTGGTGCTTGAGATGGCCATGCGCGGACCGGGTCAGATCGCCGAGCTCGCGGCGATCGCCGAGCCCGACGTGGGCGTGGTGGTGAACGTCGGGCCGGTGCACCTCGAGCTGCTCGGCACGGTCGAGCGAGTGGCAGCCACCAAGGCGGAGCTGATCCGCGACCTCCCGTCGGGCTCGGCCTGCGTGGTGCCTGCCGGAGAGCCGCTGCTCGCCGAGCACCTGCGCGACGATCTCGACACGATCGCCTTCGGGCCGGGCGGCGACGTGACGCTCACCGCCTTCGACGGTCACCGCGCGGAGATCGACTGCCGCGGGGTACCCGTCCTACTCGAGCTCGCCTACGCGCAGCCCCACAACGTGCTGAACACGCTCGCCGCCGTGGCCGCTGCGTCGGCGCTCGGGGTCACGCCCGCGGGCCGGGTGGAGCCGCGCTTCTCCCGCCTGCGCGGCGAGGTCGTGGAGCTGCCGGGAGAGGTGACCGTGATCAACGACTGCTACAACGCGAACCCGATGTCGATGCGGGCGGCCCTCGAAGACCTCGCGGCCGCCCCCGTGCCGCGCCGCCTCGCGATCCTCGGGGCGATGGCCGAGCTCGGCCCGGACGGCGAGCGCTACCACCGCGAGGTGGGATCCCGGGCGACCGAGCTTCAGATCGATGCCCTGATCACCGTCGGCGAGCCGGCCCTCGCCTATCGCGACGGCTTCGACGGCGAGACCCACGCGGCGGCCACGCCCGAGGAGGCCGGTGCGCTGCTCGAGGAGATCGCCCGGCCGGGCGACCGCGTGTTGATCAAGGGCTCGCGCTCAGCGGGGTTGGAGCGCGTGCTGGGGGAGCCGAAGTGACGGTGCCCCAGGCTTCGAAAACCGAGGCAGGCAAGGACGCAGGGCTGAAGCCGTATGTCAATACGGCGAAGGATCCGCTGGCCGCAGGCCTCGGACGAGGCGCCGCATGCCGAAGGTTTGCAGGAGCCTGAATGCTCGGGGAGATTCTTATCGCGGGAATGACGAGCCTGCTCATTTGCATGTTCCTCGGACCCAAGTTCGTGAGCTTCCTGCGCTCGCGCGAGTTCGGTCAACGCATCCGCGAGGAGGGCCCCGAGGGGCACCGGAGCAAGGCAGGCACCCCCACCATGGGCGGGCTGCTGCTGTTCCTCTCGGTCGCCGTGCCCTTCCTCATCCTCGGAAGCTACGACGCCGCAAGCCTCGCGGTCTTTGGCACGGCCGTTGCCAGCGCGGCGCTCGGCTTCGCCGACGACTGGACGAAGATCTCCAAGAAGCGCTCGCTCGGGGTGTCGGCGCGCCACAAGCTCCTGGCCCAGGCGTTGATCGCCGGCGGCCTGTGGCTGGCCACCCGCGAGGTCGGCCTCGAGCCCACGCTCCAGTTCCGCATATTCGACCTGTCGGTGGACCTCGGCGTGTTCTACCCGGTGCTGATCTTCCTGGTGCTCGCCGGCGCCACCAACGGCGTGAACCTCACCGACGGCCTGGACGGGCTGGCCGCCGGATGCGCGGCGATCGTGCTGTTTGCCTACACGGCGATGACCTTCATAACGAGCGGGCAGGAGGACCTGGCGCTGCTCTGCTCGTGCCTCGTCGGCGCGTGCGTCGGCTTCCTGTGGTTCAACTCGTTCCCGGCCGGGATCTTCATGGGCGACACCGGTTCGCTCGGCCTCGGTGGGGCAATCGCGGCCCTGGCGGTGATGACCAAGACCGAGATGCTGCTCGTGATCATCGGCGGCATCTTCGTGATCGAGGCGCTGTCGGTGCTGATCCAGGTGTTCGCCTTCCAGCGCTTCCGCAAGCGGGTCTTCCTGATGGCCCCCGTGCACCACCACTTCGAGCTGTTGGCCTGGTCGGAGACGAAGATCATCCTGCGCTTCTGGATCGTGGCCGCCATCTGCTCGGCGATCGGCTTCACGCTGTATCAGCAGTCGCTGGCGTGAGCCGCCGTCCGGCCGCCCGCGACGCCGCCCGCCCGTGAAGGGGCGTCCCGTCCTGCCGCCGGGGCCCTACCTGGTCGTCGGCTTGGCGCGCTCGGGGATCGCGGCGGCGCACATGCTGGCCGCGCACGGGCGCGTGGTGGGGGTCGACTCGGGGACTCCGGGCTTGGAGTCGATCGACGGCGTCGAGCTGCACGTGGGCTCGGACGGGCTGGAGCACCTGGACGGCATCGCGACGGTCGTGAAGAGCCCGGGCGTGCCGGCCCGTGCGCCGGCGATCGCCGCGGCCCACGAGCGCGGCCTGCCGGTGGTCGGGGAGCTCGAGCTGGCGTGGCGGCTGCTACCCAACCGCTTCGTGGCGGTCACGGGTACCAACGGGAAGACGACCACCGTGGAGCTGCTCGGCAAAATCCTTCGGACCGCAGGCGCGCCGGTGGCCGTGGCCGGCAACGTGGGCACGCCGCTCGCCTCGCTCGTGGGTGCGGTCTCCCTCGCAACGACCGTGGTGTGCGAGGTCTCGAGCTTCCAGCTCGAGGACAGTCTGCTGTTCGCCCCCGAGGTTGCCGTATTGCTCAACATCGCACCCGATCACCTCGACCGGCACGGCACGTTCGAGGCCTACCGCGACGCCAAGCTGCGCGTCTTCGCCCACCAGTCGGGTGACGACTGGGCCGTGGTGCCGGCCGGCTTCGAGCAACCGGCGAGGGGCCGCGTGCGGACCTTCGGCGGCACGGGCGCGGATGTGGCCGCCGCGCGCGGCGCGGTGCGACTGGGAGACGCGGAGATTGCCGTCACGGAGATCGGCCTGCGCGGCGAGCACAACGTCGGAAACGCCCTGGCCGCCGCCACGGCGGCGCTCGTCCTTGGCATCGACGGCCGCGACATCGCCGAAGCGCTTCGCACCTTCGCGGGCGTACCGAACCGCCTGGAGGAGGTGGCTCGGCAGGGCGGCGTGCTGTACGTGAACGACTCCAAGGCCACCAACACGGCTGCCGCGGCGGTCGGGATCGCTGCCTTCCCGAGTGGCGTCCACGCGATCCTCGGGGGCTCGCTGAAGGGTGGGGATTTCACCGGCCTCCGCGAGCCCGTGCGCAGCCGCTGTCGGGCCGGCTACCTGATCGGTGAGGCAGGGGAGCGGCTCGCGCACGACCTCGAGGGCACCGTGCCGCTGCGCCGCTGCGGCGACCTTGGTAGCGCGGTGGCCGCGGCGACCGAGGCCGCCGTCCCGGGCGACGTGGTGCTGCTCTCTCCGGCCTGCGCGAGCTACGACCAGTACGCCGACTACGAGGAGCGCGGGCGCCACTTTCGCGAGCTGGTGCGGTCGCTGCCCAGAACCGACGATTCAGCATGATCGGGGCCCGCCGCGTCGAAATGAGCCGGGATGGCTCCCGCGCCCCCCAAGCCCCCCCGGCCGGGGACCGCACCGCCGCGGGCCAAGCTACCGCTCGAGCACTCAATCCTCTATACCGCCACTCTCTGCCTGCTGGCCGGCGGAGCGGTGATGGTGTACTCGGCAAGCTCGGCCGAGTCGCTCTTGAACGGCTCCGGCGATCCGTCGTACTACCTCAAGCGCTACCTGATCTTCGGAGCGCTCGGGCTGGTGCTCCTGCACGTTCTCTCCCGTCGGGGGCTCGGCTTCGTGAAGAGCGCAGCCCCGCTGCTGCTCGGGGTAGCCTTCGCGCTCACCCTGGCGGTGATGGTCCCCGGAGTGGGGGTGAGGGTGAACGGTGCGACGCGCTGGCTTGCGGCGGGCCCGCTTCAGTTCCAACCTTCGGAGCTCCTGAAGATCGCGCTCGTGCTGTACGCCGCCGGCCTCCTTGCCGCCAAGCCGGCTCGCGTGAGGCGCCTCGGGGAGCTGTGCAAGCCGCTGCTGCTGGTGGTCGGAGCCGCCTGCCTGCTCCTGCTGCTTCAGCCGGACATGGGCACGGCCATCGTCATCTGTCTGACCATCGGTGCCCTGCTGCTGGCCGCGGGCACGCCGATGCGGATGCTCGCATTGATCGGTGGGACGCTGGCCGCGCTCACTCTGGTCGTGATCCTCATCGAACCCTACCGCCGCGAACGACTGACCTCCTTCATCGACCCGTGGTCGGACGCCGGCGATACGGGCTTCCAGGTCGTGCAGTCGATGATCGCGATCGGCTCGGGGGGCCTCTTCGGAGTCGGCCTCGGGGAGTCGGTGCAGAAGATCTTCTACCTGCCCGAGGCTCACACCGACATGATCCTGGCGATCATCGGCGAGGAGCTCGGCCTGATGGGCATCGCCGGGGTCGTTGCCCTCTACGGGATGATCGCCTACGCCGGTCTGCGCACCGCCAAGCTCGCTGCCGACCCCTACCTCAAGCTGCTGGCCGCGGGCATAACGTCGCTGATCGTCTGCCAGGCGGCGCTCAACCTGTTCGCGGTCATGGGCCTCGCGCCGCTCACCGGGGTGCCGCTGCCCTTCCTCTCGTTCGGCAACTCGAACCTGATCGTGCTCATGGGGGGCATGGGCCTGCTACTGAACGTGGCGGCTCGGGGAGGTCGCGGTGCCGCCCGGCGCACGGCTCCGCTGCGGGCCGTCGGAGGATCCTCTAGTGCCTCGAGTGGCCATCGCCGCGGGCGGGACGGCCGGGCACGTGGTGCCGGCGCTGGCCATCGCCGACGAGCTGCGGGATAGGGGGGCGCAGGTCGAGTTCCTGGGGGGTGAGCGAGCCGAGGTCGAGCTCGTGCCGGCCGCGGGATACCGCCTGCACCCCCTCCGGGTCGCGGGGCTCTCGCGCACCGACTCGGTGGCGGCCGCGCGTGCCGCGGGCCTCGCCCTGCGGGCCATCGGCGCCGCCCGCCGCATCCTGAGGTCCATCGAGGCCGACGCGGTGATCGGCGGCGGCGGCTACGTCGCCGGACCCGTCGGGCTCGCGGCGCGAACGCTCCGGCTCCCGCTTTTCCTCTGCGAGGCCGACAGCCACCTCGGCGTGACCAACCGCCTGCTTGCGCCCGCGGCGCGGCGGGTCTTCCTCGCATTTCCGATCGCGGGGCGTACGGGCACCCGCTACCGGGTCACCGGGCGGCCTGTCCCGCGCGGTACCGGAGCCGCCGACCGGGCGCGGGCGCGGGCGCGCTTCGGCATCGACGAGAGCCCGTGCCTGCTGGTGTTCGGTGGCTCGCTCGGCGCCCGATCGCTGAGCACCGCCGCCGTGGAGGCCTTCGGCCGCGAGGCGCCGTGCCAGATCCTCCACGTCTGCGGACGGCGCGACCACGCGGCTCTGCGGGAGCGCCTGCGGGAGCTCGGCGATCCCCCGCACTACCGCCTGGAGGAGTACGTGATGCCTTTCGCCGACGCCCTCGCCGCCGCCGATCTGGCCGCCGCCCGCGCAGGCGGGTCGGTATTCGAGCTCGCCGCGGCGGGCCTGCCATCGTTGCTCGTGCCCTACCCGCATGCGACCGCGGACCATCAGAGCTCCAACGCGCGTTGGATGGCGGAGGCGGGGGCAGCCATCGTGGTTCCGGACGCCGAGCTCGACGCCCCGCGGCTCGCTCGCGAGGTAGCGACACTGGTGGAGGACCCCGTACGCCTCGAGCGCATGGCCGCGGCCGCCCGGACACTCGCGCGCCCGCAGGCCGCCTCCGACATCGCCGTCGAAGTCCTGGGGGCGTTGGATGGTTGATCGGAGTAGAACGCCAGCGCGCCGGGGATAAACGCGGGCTATGGGTGTTCCGGCCACTCCGCACGCGTCCGCTCTCGTCGCCGTGCGGCCATGACCACCGAGATCTCGCTCGAGCTGCCTTCGGAACCGGGCGCCGCCGCCGCCGCCCGCAGTGCCCTCCTGCCGCTCGAGGAGAAGCTGGACGCGATGCTGTTCGACGACGTCCGGCTCCTGGTCAGCGAGCTCGTGACCAACGGGGTGCGTCACACCAGCCCGCTGCCCGACGCCGTGGTGCGCCTGGAGATCTCGCTTTCGCCCACGATCGTCCGGATCGAGGTGACCGACGCCGGCCCGGGTTTCACGCCAAGGGAGCGGACCCCCGGTCAGGATCAGAGCTCGGGATGGGGGATCTTCCTGGTCGACCGGCTCTCCGAGCGCTGGGGCGTCCTGCGCAACGGCGGCGCGCACGTGTGGTGCGAGTTGCGGCGCGACATCGCCCGCGGGACCTGAGATGACGAGACCGCGGTCGGCGCGGCCGCGCCGACCTGGATGCACAGCGGCCGGCGTCCCGCACGCCGGCCGCCCGCACCCGCCGGTTACTCGGTAGAGCTCTCGCTCGCGCCCTTGCGCGCCGCCACGGCCTGGTCGAGCTGGCGGTTCACGTGGTCCCAATCGAGGTTGCGGAAGAACGCCTCGAGGTACTCCTTGCGTCCGTCGGGCGTCGCGCCGAAGTCGCGCGCGTAGGCGTGCTCGTACACGTCGATCGCGAGCACCGGCACCATGTTGTAGACCGCCCACAGGTTCTGGGTGTCCATGATGTAGTTGAACAGCGAGCCGTCGTTCAGGTCGTAGCCGACCATGACCCAGCCGCGAGCCGAGCTCGCCGCCTTGCGCACGGCCTGCTGCCACATGTCGAGCCCGCCCGGGTACTCGCTCTCCACCTGCTCGGCGAAGTGCCCGTTGGGGTCGCCGCCCTCGCCACCGAGGTGGCCGAAGTACAGGTCGTGGTTCTTGAAGCCGAGTAGGGCGAAGGTGTAGTCGACCGAGACCGCGCGCAGGTCCGAGTAGACCTGGTTGCCTTCGATCTGGCCGTAGTCGAAGTCCTTGAGCTTGCCACGCAGCTCGTTGGTCTTCTTCACGTAGCCCTGATAGAGCTTGTAGTGGTCCTCCATCGTCTGCTTCGAGATGCCGTCCAGCTCCTTCTCCATCGAGGGGAACTGGCGGGCAACGATCTCATCCCAGGGCATGGGCTCCTCCTTGTCGAGTTCACGGGGCGCCGGCGGGCCAGCGACGGCCGCGACGCGCCCTGCCTTCCTGCCCCTGGCCGGGGAGGGGCAAACGTGGCGGCGCTATGGTGCCCGCGCATGAACGAGGCTCCCTGGGCCGGACGAAGGCTGCACTTCGTCGGCGTGGGGGGGGCGGGAATGAGCGGTCTGGCGCTGGTGGCCGTTGCCCTGGGGGCGGAGGTCACCGGCAGCGACAGAGCCGACTCCGCCTACACGGCGCGCCTGCGCGAGGCCGACATCGAGCCCGCGATCGGGCACGCGGCGGCCAACGTGCCCGGGGGCGCCGAGGTGGTGGTCTCCACGGCGATAGCGCAGGACAACGCCGAGCTGACCGCCGCGCGCTCCGCGGGCCTCGCGGTGATCCACCGCGGCACATTGCTCGCCGAGGTGTCGCGGCTGCGGCCGTGCATCGCCGTGGCCGGCACCCACGGCAAGACGACGACGGCCAGTATGGCGGCGCACATCCTCGTGCGCTGCGGGCTCGACCCCGGCTATCTGATTGGGGGCGAGCTGCGCACCACGGGCGCGAACGCGGCGTGGGGCGGCGGCGAGTGGACCGTGATCGAGGCCGACGAATCGGATCGCTCCTTCCTCGAGCTGGCCCCCGACATCGCGGTGATCACCAACGTCGAGCTCGACCACCACTCGACCTACCGCTCACTGCGCGATCTCGAGCAGGCCTTCCACGCCTTCGCGGCTTCGGCGCGGGCACGCCTCGCGCTCGAGGGCCTCGACGGGATCCTCCCGGCGCCCGTCGCGACCTTCGGCATCGAGGAGGGGCAGATGCGGGCCGAGCGGATCGTGCCGGACGGCTTTGGCTCGCGCTTCGCGGTCGACGATGTCGAGGTGCGGCTGGCGGTCCCCGGCCGCCACAACGTGCTGAACGCGCTCGCGGCCATCGGCGCCTGCCGCCAAGCGGGCGTGCCGCTCACCGAGGCCGCGGCCGCGCTCGCCGACTTCGAGGGCGCCGGTCGGCGGTTCGAGCCGCGGGGCACGACGCCCACCGGCGCGCGGATCTTCGACGACTACGCCCACCACCCGACCGAGGTGCGGGCCACCCTCGAGGCCGCGCTCGGGCTGGGCGCCCGCCGCGTCGTCGCCTGCTTCCAGCCCCACCTGTACTCGCGCACGCGGCGCCTGGCGCGGGAGTTCGGCCACGCTCTGGGCCTCGCTCACCTCGTGGTGGTGCTCGACGTGTACCCGGCCCGTGAGCGGGCCGAGGACTTCCCCGGCGTATCCGGCTGGCTCGTCGCGCGTGCCGCCGCCGATGCGGCCGGCGGCCGGCCCGTCTACTGGCTGCCGGAGATGGACGACGCCCAGCGCGTCCTGGCCGGCGAGACGCGCGAAGGCGACGTGTTGCTGACCCTCGGGGCCGGCGACGTCGATCGTCTGGCCGCCGCGCTCGTGTCCGCTGCGCCGCCGGGGGCGCGGTGAGCCTGCCCCTGCCGTCCGAGTCTCAGGGGCCGCCCGAGCCTCCCCGCGGAGTCGAGCGCGACTACCCTCTGTCAGGGCTCACCACGATCCGCACCGGCGGCCCCGCCGACCACTTCGCGCGCGCGGGCTCGCTCGAGCGGCTCTCGGAGCTGCTCGGCTGGGCGCGTGCCTCGGGGCTGGAGGTAGGAGTGGTGGGCTCGGGGTCGAACCTGCTGGTAGCCGATGACGGGTTCAGGGGCCTCGCGATGAAGCTGGATGCAGACCTCGCCACCGTCGAGGCCGACGGCCCGCGCCTGCTCTGCGGCGGCGGCGCACGCCTGCCGCAGGTTGCGGCCCGCGCGGCGCGCCTCGGGCTGAGCGGCATCGAGTTCGGGGTGAACATCCCGGGCACCGTCGGCGGCGCGGTGCGGATGAACGCCAACGCCTACGGCGGCGAGCTGTCCCGCGCGCTGGAGTGGGTCGACGTGGCCACGCCCGACGGCGTGTCCCGCCGCCCCCCGGCCGACCTCGGCTTCTCCTACCGGCGCTCCAATCTCGGTCCGCGGGAGGTGGTCGCCCGCGCCTGCTTCGCACTGTCCGAGGCCGACGTCGACGAGGTGAAGGGGACGCTTGCCTCGATGCGTGAGCGCCGGCTCGCGGCTCAGCCCTCGGGCATCAAGACGTTCGGCTCCACCTTCAAGAACCCCGAGGCCCCGGCGGCGGTAGGCCGGTCCGCCGGGCAGCTCCTCGACGCCGCCGGTTGTCGTGGGCTGGCGGTGGGCGGCGCCCGCTTCTCGGAGAAGCACGCCAACTTCGTCGAGAACACGGGCGCGGCCACGACGTCCGACGTGCTGGCCCTGATGACGGAGGGGCGGCGCCGGGTCCGCGAGGCATTCGGGGTCGAGCTGGAGGCCGAGGTTCAGGTACTCGGTGCGGTTGCCTCCGACCCGGAGCCCGGATCCTGAAGGCCGCTTCGCGTGGGGGGAAGGCGCCGCGGGCGTCCTCTATCCCGCGGCCGGTACGACGCATGCCGCACTCGATCACGGGTCTCTCACGCGCGATCGGCCGCCTGCCGCGCATCGCGGGCCGGGTCCCGTCCCGGGTGCGACGACCGCTCGTGGCCGCGATGCTCTGCGCGGCTCTCGTGTGCGCGGCGCTCCTGTGGTTCCGCGACTCGAGCTTCGCGCGCGTCGAGGAGGCCACCGTGACCGGCCTCACCACGCCCGATGCTCCCCGGCTGCGCGCGGCCCTCGTGGACGCCGCCCGCGACATGAGCACCCTCCACGTCCGGGTCGGTGAGCTCGAACGCGCGGCTTCCCCATTTCCAGTCGTGAAGTCCGTGGAGGCAGAGCCCGACTTCCCGCACGGGCTCCGTATCCGCGTGATCGAGCACCGGCCGGTGGCGGCGCTGATGCCGGCGGCGGGGGGGAGCCGGCTGCTGGTGGCCGCGGACGGCACCGCACTCCGAGGCCTCGAGGTCGATCATCCCCTGCCCATCCTCACTGCCGGCGGCCTGCCCGCCGGCGACCGCGTGAGCGACCGCCCGACGATGCGCGCCCTGCGCGCCGTGGCCACCGCCCCCCCGGGGCTCGAGCGGCGGATACTCACCGTCGTCGAGGACCCGTCTCGCGGCGTGGTGGCTCGGCTTCGAAGGGGCCCGGAGGTGGTGCTCGGCGGGCTGACGCGGCTTCGTGCCAAGTGGGACGCCGCCGCGCTCGTGCTCACCGACCCGGCCGCCGACGGGGTCGCCTACGTCGACGTCCGGCTACCCGATCGCCCGGTGGCAGGGGACCCCGAACCGTCGCCCGACAGGTCCTCGGCGGAGCGACCAACCGACAGCTCGACCACGCCGGGGGAGGGTTCTTCCTCGCCGGGCGAAAACACTCAACCTTGACTCCAGAGTCGGCCGGAGGCAAACCCTAAAGTCGACATTGAGCCACTGCAGGATGTCGTGCCCGATGTTGCAGACACCACGAAAAGGCCCTAGAGTGCGGCTTTACCGGTATGAGAACACTCGATCAATGGTCGAGTTTCGACCGCCTTCGGTCGACCCGAGACCGAGAACCAGAACAGACCGAGATCCCGAGGCAAGGACCAAGACCATGGAAACGGGCAGCTACCTGGCCGTGATAAAGGTCGTAGGAGTGGGCGGCGGCGGCACCAACGCGGTGAACCGCATGGTCGATGCCGGGCTCAAGGGCGTCGAGTTCATAGCCGTGAACACCGATGCCCAGGCGCTCGCGATGTGCGACGCCGACATCAAGCTCCAGCTCGGCAGCCAGCTAACCCGTGGCCTCGGTGCGGGCGCCAACCCCGAGGTGGGCTACGGCGCCGCCAACGAGAGCCGCGACGAGATCAAGGAGTCGCTCAAGGGCGCGGACATGGTGTTCGTCACGGCCGGCGAGGGCGGCGGCACCGGCACCGGCGCGGCCCCCGTGATCGCCGAGGTGGCCAAGCACGAGATCGGCGCCCTCACCGTTGGCGTGGTCACCCGTCCGTTCGAGTTCGAGGGCAGCCAGCGCGGCCGCCAAGCCTCCGACGGCATCGACCGCCTGCGCGAGCAGGTCGACACCCTCATCGTCATCCCCAACGAGCGTCTGCTGTCGATCGTCGAGCGGCGCACGAGCATCCTCGACGCCTTCCGGGAGGCCGACAACGTGCTCCGCCAGGGCGTGCAGGGCATCACCGATCTCATCACGATTCCCGGGCTAATCAACCTCGATTTCGCCGACGTGCGCACGATCATGCACGAGGCAGGCTCGGCCCTGATGGGGATCGGTCAGGCGAGCGGGGAGAACCGCGCCGCCGAGGCGGCCCGGGGCGCGGTGTCGAGCCCGCTGCTCGAGCAGTCGGTCGAGGGAGCGACGGGCATCCTCCTCAACATCACCGGGGGCAGCGACCTCGGCCTGTTCGAGGTCAACGAGGCCGCCGAGATCATCCAGAGCGCCTCCGACATGAACTCGAACATCATCTTCGGCGCGGTGATCGACGAGGGACTGGCCGACGAGATCAGGGTCACGGTCATCGCCACGGGCTTCGACAAGAACGGCGGGGGCGGGCCCACGCCGATCTTCACCACCGAGGACCGGCCCCAGCCGCGCGACACGAGCGAGCGCCGTGGTCGCGACGTCGTGATGGACGATCGCCAGCGGTCGTCGCTGTCGATCGACGATGACGACATCGACATCCCGTCGTTCCTGAAGGACTGAGCGCCGCCGGCGGTCGTCACCCCGGTTGGTAGGGTCAACCGACCCTGACCGCCGCTCTCGAGACCCTTCGCCGCACGCCCCTGCATGACCGTCACCGGGCGGCGGGAGGGCGGCTCGTGCCCTTCGCGGGCTGGGAGATGCCGGTGCAGTACGAGGGGATCCGGCAGGAGCATGTGGCCGTGCGCACCGGTGCCGGGCTCTTCGACGTCTCCCACATGGGTCAGGTCGAGACGATCGGCCCCGACGCCGGGCGCTTCCTCCAGCGCGTCCTCTCCAACGACGTGTCGCGCCTCGAGCCGGGGGGCGCTCAGTACTCGGTGCTCTGCCGGGAGGACGGCGGCGTGCTCGACGACCTCTTCACCTACCGGGTCGCCGACCGCTACCTGACCGTCACGAACGCGTCCAACCACGCCCGCGACCACGAGTGGCTCGCCGCCCGCGCCGAGGGCTTCGACGTCGAGGTTCGCGACGTCGCCGACGACTACGTCATGCTCGCGCTGCAGGGGCCGGATGCGCGGGCGATCCTCGGTCGGCACCTGGAGGGCGACGCGCCCGCGCGCATGCGCACCGCGCGCGCCCGCGTGGCCGGAGCCGACTGCCTGGTGTGCGGTACGGGCTACACCGGCGAGGACGGGGTCGAGCTGCTCGTGCCGCCGGACGACGCCGAGCGGGTGTGGGACGCGCTGGTGGCCGGCGGCGCCACCCCGTGCGGCCTGGGCGCCCGCGACACGCTGCGCCTCGAGGTCTGCTTCCACCTCTACGGCAACGACCTGTCGGAGGAGAGGAGCCCGATCGAGGCGGGACTCGGCTGGTGCTGCAAGCTCGACACGGACTTCATCGGCTCCCACGCGCTCCGTGATGCCGCCGAGCCAACCGAGCGGCTTGCGGCGTTCGCCTTCACCGGCCCTGGAATACCGCGACCCGGATTGGCGGTGCGGACCGCGAGCGGAGACGGCGTGGTCACGAGTGGGACCCTCTCGCCATGCCTAGGCGTGGGCATCGGGATGGCCTACGTTCCGTCCGCCGCCGGGGAGCCCGGAACCTCGATCGAGGTCGACGTTCGCGGCAAGTCCCGTGCCGCCGAGGTGCGGCAGAAGCCCCTCTACCGCAAGGAGAGCCGCCAGTGACTGACAGGAGGGACCACTAATGCCCGACGAGAGCTATCCCGAGGAGCTTCGCTACCACCCCGAGCACGACTGGGCGCGGATCGAGGGCGACCAGGCCACGTTCGGGGTCACCTGGTACGCCCAGGACACGCTCGGAGAGATCGTCTTCCTCGACCCGCCCGAGGTCGGTGCGACGGTCAAGGCCGATGCCTCCTACGCGGAGATCGAGTCGGTCAAGGCCGTCTCGGACGTGTTCGCGCCCCTGACCGGTGAGGTGCTCGAGGTGAACGCCGCGCTGTCGGACAACCCTGAGCGCATCAACGAGGATCCCTACGGGGAGGGCTGGCTCGTGAAGGTTCGGCTGAGCGATCCCTCCGAGGCGGAATCCCTGCTCGACGCAGCCGCGTACCAGCAGTTGCTCCAGCAGTAGAAGGCGCACCGGGATGAGCCGTTACACGTCGACGACCGACGCGGACCGCCGCGAGATGCTGGACGCCATCGGCGTCAGGTCGGTGGACGACCTCTTCGCCGACATCCCGGCGGGAGTGCGGCTCGACCGTCCGCTCGATCTCCCGCCCGGCCTCGCGGAGCAGGACGTGCACGAGCACCTCTCCGCCCTGGCCGCCCGCAACCGCCACGCCGACGAGCAGGTCAGCTTCCTCGGCGCCGGGATGTACGACCACTACGTGCCGGCGATCGTCGACTCGATCACCCAGCGCTCGGAGTTCCTCACCCCCTACACGCCCTACCAGCCCGAGATCTCCCAGGGCGGCCTGCAGGTCATGTTCGAGTTCCAGACCGCGATCTCGGAGCTCACCGGGCTGCCGGTGTCGAACGCGTCGCTGTACGAGGGCCCGTCGTCGGTGGCCGCCGCGGGATGGCTCGCGCGGCAGGAGAACGGGCGCTCGCGCTTCGTGGTCTCGCGCGGCCTTCATCCCCAGTCGCGGGAGGTGCTTGGCACGTACTCGGCGGGCTTCGGCACGACCGTCGGCGAGGTGCCGCTCGACGAAGCAGGTGCCACCGACGTCGAGGCCCTCGCGGCGGCCGTCGACGACGACACGTCCGCCGTCTTCCTCCAGCAGCCCAACTTCCTCGGCACGGTGGAGGACCTCGGGCCGCTGGTGGAGGCCGCCAAGCGCACCGGGGCCGTCGTGGTGTGCGCGGTCGACCCCCTCACGCTGGGCATCCTCAAGCCGCCGGGGGACTACGGGGTCGACATAGCGGTGGGCGAGGGGCAGTCGCTCGGCAACCGCCTTGACTTCGGCGGGCCGTCGTTCGGCTTCTTCGCCGCCTCCGAGCGCCACATGCGCAAGATGCCGGGCCGGATCGCTGGGGAGACGGTCGACGTGGACGGCCGGCGCGGCTTCGTGCTCACCCTCCAGACCCGCGAGCAGCACATCCGTCGCGAGAAGGCCACGCACAACATCTGCACGGCGCAGGCCCTCAACGCCCTGGCCGGGGTGATCTACCTGTCCTGGCTCGGGCGGCGGGGCATCGTCGAGCTCGGCGAGCTGATGCTGCGGCGCACGGCCTACGCGCGCGAGGCGATCGGCGCGGAGGCGATCAATCCCGGCCCCGTCGTGCGCGAGTTCGCAGTGCGGGTGCCAGACCTCGACGGGCTGTTCGAGCGGGCGCGCGCCGCTGGCGTGAACCCGGGGTACGGGCTGGGGCGTGATTATCCGGAGTATCCGGATGGGTTGCTTGTTGCCGTTACGGAGCGGCGCTCTAGAGCTGACATCGACGCGCTCGCTTCGCTCGTAGGGGTTGGCAGTGGGCAGTTGGCAGTTGGCGGCGGGCGGGTCTCGGCGTGAGTGTTCGTACGCCTACCGCTGTGGCCGAGACTCCCGTTCTCACGATCTTCGAGAAGTCGCGCGAGGGGCGCCGGGCGTTCGTCGTCCCTGCTGACGATGTGCCGTCCGTTCCCGTCGAGGACCTTTTGCCGCGGTCGGCCATCCGGGAGCGGCCGCCCGAGCTTCCGGAGATGGCCGAGCCGGAGATCGTGCGCCACTACAACAACCTCTCGAAGAAGAACTTCGACCTCGACACGGGCTTCTACCCGCTCGGCTCGTGCACGATGAAGTACAACCCGAAGCTGCACGAGCGGGTGGCCGCCCTTCCGGGCCACGCGCGCCTGCACCCGCTGCAGGACCCGGCCGATGCCCAGGGGGCGCTTGAGCTGATGTGGAGGCTGCAGGGAGCGCTCGGGGAGGTGGCCGGCCTGCCGCACGTGTCGCTTCAGCCGAGCGCGGGCTCGCACGGCGAGCTCGCGGGCCTGCTGCTCACGCGCGCCTACCACGAGGACCGCGGCGAGCACCGCACCAAGGTCCTGACCCCCGACACCGCACACGGCACGAACCCGGCGACGGTGGTCATGGCGGGCTACGAGGTCGTGAAGGTGGGCACCGCGCCCGACGGCGGCGTCGACGTCGACGACCTGCGCGACAAGGCCGGCGACGACGTCGCGTGCCTGATGCTCACCAACCCGAACACGCTCGGGCTCTTCGATCGCAACATCGAGGAGATCGCCCGCGTGGTGCACGACGCCGGGGCCACCCTCTACTACGACGGCGCCAACCTCAACGCGGTGATCGGCATCTCGCGCCCCGGCGACATGGGCTTCGACATCGTCCACTTCAACCTCCACAAGTCCTTCACCCAGCCGCACGGGGGCGGGGGTCCGGGGGCCGGCCCGATCGCGGTGTCGGATCGGATCGAGCCGTTCCTGCCGCGGCCGCAGGTGGTGCGCGTGGCCGCGGACAACGGGGCCGAGCCGCGCTACGACCTCGACTTCGACCGGCCGCAGTCGATCGGACGGCTGCGCGGGTTCCAGGGCAACTACGGCGTGTTCGTGCGCTCCTACGCCTACATCCGTTCGCTCGGCGGCGAGGGGCTGAGGGACGTCTCGGAGACCGCCGTGCTGAACGCCAACTACCTGCGTGCGCGCCTGGCCGAGCCGGGGATCGGCGAGCACCTGACGCTTGCCTTCGAGCGCATGTGCATGCACGAGTTCGTTTTGAGTGGGAGTCCTGCCAAGCGCGCCCTCGGCGTGAGGACGCTCGACATCGCCAAGCGGCTGCTCGACCACCGCGTGCACCCGCCGACCGTGTACTTCCCGCTGCTCGTGGACGAGGCCATGCTGATCGAGCCGACCGAGACCGAGACCAAGGAGACCCTGGACGGGTTCGCGGAGATCATGCGGGCGGTGCTGGCTGAGGCGGCCGCGGACCCCGAGATCGCGCGGAACGCGCCCTACACGACGCCGGTGAGGCGCCTCGACGAGGCCGCCGCGGCGCGACGGCCCGTCGTGCGCCAGCGTGCGGGGGCGCCCGATGAGGAGCCGGCACGGGAGGCCGCGACGGCGGATGAGAACGGCCAGCCGCGGCAGGTCACCGGCGGCAGCCTGTAGGCCCTACCGCCCGCGCTGCACCTTCCGCACGAAGCCCTCGACCGTCCGCGTGAAGCGGTTGCGGTCGGGCCCCGCCACCACCGGGTCGAGGTGGCTCGTGGTGGCGCTCGCGTCGACGATCTGAGGGTTGCGGATGCGCGAGCTCTTCACGAGGGTCTGCGCCCCGCGCACGACGCCGCCCGCTGTCAGCTCGGTCTGGAAGACGTAGAGCGGAACGTCGATCTGCTTGGTGTGGAAGAGCCGCAGCCCGAGCAGGTCGGCCGCCGGGGTGCGCTTGAGGGCGTTGGCTGCGCTCGTGTCGAGGATCATGCGCCGCGGGTAGTACCACTCGGTCGCGTTGGCCGGCTCGCGCGAGAAGGCCCCGGCGAAGCGCTGTATCGCCGTGTTCTCGCCGTCCACCCACGGCCGTGGATCGCCCTCGGGCGCGTAGTCGCCGGCGCGGATGCGCAGGGCGACGAAGGCCGGCGGCGAGGTGGTCTTGTCGAAGATCGAGGCGAGGAAGGCCTCGTTGGTGACCGGGAAGGGCGGCCGCAGGTTCTCGGGCACGAGCGGGTCGTCCTGCAGCGCGGACCGCTCCGCGGGGCGCTTGCGTGCATACAGGGCCGCCACCTCGGAGAAGATCTGGCCGATCTCCGGGATGCCGGCGCCGAGGACGTCGCTGAACACCTGCCCGCCGCGGATATCCGCAAGGCCCTCGCGCGCCTGCCGCTCGCTGAACTGCTGCGGGCCGAACGCGGCGAGGCCGCCGTCGATCAGCACGAGCCCGTCGAGGTCCCGGAATCCCGCCCGCCCGGCGAAGTCCCACGCCGCGTAGGCAACCGCCGACGACGCACCGCGCGAGTGGCCGCCGAGGATCACCTTGCGCCGCCCGCCGTCACTGGCCCTGGCGATCACGCGGCGCAGGTCGTTCAGCTCGGTGGCGAAGCCCCAGTCGGCCACGAAGGGAACGTCCTCGGACAGCACGCGGTCGTACTTGAAGCCGAGGTAGTAGTCGCGGGCCTTGTCGGGGTCTCCGCCCTGGAAGCCCGAGGTGTCCTCGAACGCCTGCTCGCGGCGGTCGAACCCCCATACCTGGAGGCTCTTTACGCGCTCGGCAAGGTCGGCAGCCACCGGGGCAACGCTCCCTGCCCCGCCGCTCGTGCCGGGTATCAGCACCAGCACCGTCTTGGCCGTGCTCGGCCCGTGCTTCTCGACGAAGACTCGGTCGTACTTCGCGGGCCCCGCCGCGGGGGCGCCCTTGATCGCCACGACCTTCCCGGCCGAGGCGGTGGGGGCGAGCAGGAGCGGAATCGCGAGGGCGGCGAGCAGGACGAAGGGCGAGAGGCGACGAAGCAAGGAATCTCCTGTCCGATTGGCGGAGCCGAGTGGCCCCGTACGGACGAGAGTAGGGGTCAGAGCGGGGTGATGATGAGCCGTTCCGCGTGAGCCACGAACTCGCGCGCCCGGGCGACCACGCGCGTGGCCTCCTCGCCCTCGAAGCGCCGCGGCGGCCTGTAGTAGGAGGCCTCCCGCAGGTACTGCGTGCTCGCGCCGGCTCGGTAGAGCTCGACCGGGAAGCGGCCGGTGAGCACGAAGTGCTCGCGCAGGAGCTGCCACGTGCCACTGTGGGTGCGGTGGTGCAGGTCCTCCTCGCTGAGCAGCGCGCCTGCGGCGAGGAACATGGCGTCGTAGGCGAGGGTGACCGCCGTCGACCACCCCTCGGCCTCGAGCGTGAGCTCGGCGATCCTCAGCCGCTCGTGCACCCGCTCGAGGTACTCCTCCGTCCGCCGTCTCATCGCCCCCGGTGAAGGGCGCGTGGCGGGCGGACTCGCCCCCGGGTCGCCGAAGACGACGATCCGGTCACGGTCGACCTCGCGCTGGAAGAAGTCGCCGATTGAGCGCCGCTCGGCCAGGCTGCGGGTGTCCTCAGTCTGCACCGAGAAGAAGGAGGCCGGCCCCGCGATCTCCCAGATGAGGTCCTGGATCCGTTTCCCGTAGCGCCTGATCGGCGGCGCGGTGACGACCATGAGGTCGACGTCCGACTCCCAGCCGGTGTCCTCGCCGCGGGCACGCGAGCCGTAGAGCCATACCGCCTCGAGCGACTCGCCGAGCTCGGCTTGGAGCGCGCCGACGAAGCGTTCGAGCACCTGTCGCTCGACATCGCTCAGCAACGGTCGAGCCAGCGTGTCCATACGGACACTGTAGGTCTCCCGGAGACGAATCTGGAAGCGGCGCATGGTGCAGCTAGCGCCGCGAACGCCCCTTGACCACAATGCTCAGTGGCCGGCTCCGAGCTGCGTCATAGTCTGGACTCCGCACAACGGCCACAAGGCGGTACCGACCGGCCTTTAGCCCCGAGGCCCGCAGGGCGCTTCCTAGACTGGCCGCCGTGCGGATCTTCAGCGGCATCCAGCCCACCGGCCAGAAGCACCTCGGCAACTACCTCGGAGCGATCCGCCAGTACGTCGAGGGCCAGGAGCGCGGCGAGGCGATCTACTGCATCGTCGACCTGCACGCGATCACGGTCCCCTTCGAACCGGACGGGCTGCGCCGCTACGTGCTCGACACCGCCGCCATGCTGCTCGCGGCCGGTCTCGCCCCCGAGCGCTGCATCCTCTTTCGCCAGTCCGAGGTGCGTGAGCACACGGAGCTGTCCTGGCTGCTGTCGGCGGTCACGGCGCACGGCGACCTCAACCGGATGACCCAGTTCAAGGAGAAGTCGGAGAAGCAGCGCGAGCTGCTCTCGGCGGGGCTCTTCCTCTACCCGGTGCTCCAGGCCGCCGACGTGCTGGCCTACCGCGCCGAGGAGGTGCCGGTGGGAGACGACCAGCGCCAGCACGTCGAGCTCATGCGCGACATCGCGGAGCGCTTCAACGAGCGCTTCGGGGACACGCTCGTGGTGCCGCGCCACCGCATACCCGAGGTCGGCGCGCGCATCATGGACCTCCAGGACCCGACCGCCAAGATGTCGACCACCTCCGGTTCTGAGAACGGCACGGTGTTCGTGCTCGACGAGCCCGCGCGTGTGGTGAAGAAGGTGAAGAGTGCCGTGACCGACTCGGGCAGCGAGGTGATCAGGGCACCCGAAAAGCCCGGGATATCGAACCTGATCGAGGTAATGGCGGTGGTGGGCGAGCGGTCACCCTCCGACGTCGAGCGCGACTTCGCCGGGTCGCGCTACGGGGACTTCAAGGTGGCCGTGGCCGAGGCCGTGTCCGGCTATCTCGCCCCGGTACGGGAGCGGTATCACGAGCTCCGCGCCGACGAGGACCACCTCCTTCAGGTGCTCGCCGGCGGCGCCGAGCGCGCGCGGGTGATCGCGGGCCCGACAGTTTCCGACGTGCGCGAGCGCATGGGCGTCGGGCCTCCCTCCTAGTCTGCTCCGATGGCCACCGTCGCCCTCGACCTCGACCTCGAGGTCTTCCAGGGGCCCTTCGACCTGCTGCTGACGCTGGTGCTGCAGGAGGAGGTCGACCTGCTGGAGGTGGATCTCGCCGACGTGGTGATCGCCTACGTCGAGCATCTCAAGCGATCCGGGGAGCTCGACCTCGAGGCCACCACGGAGTTCCTGGTGCTGATCGCCGCGCTGCTCGAGATCAAGTCGCGGTTGATGCTCCCCGGCGAGAACGAAGAGGGGATCGAGATCGAGGCCGGCGAGGCCGCCGAGGAGCTGCTGGCACGGATGCTCGAGTACCGCCGCTACCGGGGCGCGGCGGAGTACCTGCACGGCCGTCTGGGCGAGGAGGACGGGTACCGCTACCGCTCGGCGCCGTTGCCGCCCGAGCTGCGCAAGGTCTCCCTCGACGGCGCCCGGCAGTGCTACGAGCCCCTTCACCTGGCCGAGGCGCTCGGCGGCCTCCTTCGCATTCCGCCGCCGCTCGACCTCGGCCACATGGCCCGGCCGTCCGTGTCGCTCGACGGCTGCCTCACCAGGCTGCGAGGCCTGCTGCTTGCCAAGGACGCCTTCGACTTCGACCGCGCGGTTGAGGGCGCCGATCGCCTGACCGAGGCCGTGACCCTCTTCGCCGTGCTCGAGCTCTACCGCTCGGGCGAGGCCGACTGGCAGCAGCCGGAGCCGTTCGGCCCGATCACGGTCACGCGGGTGGCGACGTCGTGAACGAGCTCGGACGCGTGCTCGAGGCGCTGCTCTTCCTCTCGGCGGAGCCGCTGTCGGTGCCGGAGCTCGCCGAGGCGTGTGAGGTGGGCGAGGGCGAGGTGGTCGAGGCTCTGGCGCGTCTCCGCGAGCACTACGCGGAGGGATGGCGGGGGGTCGTGCTGCGTGAGGTGGCGGGCGGCTTCACGTTGGCTACCGATCCGGTGGCCGAGCGCGCCGCACGCCGCCTGCTGGCCCGGCCACGCACGCCGCCGCTCTCCCAGGCGCAGGCCGAATGCCTGGCGATCGTGGCCTACCTGCAGCCGGTGTCGCGCCCGGAGATCGCGCGCATCCGCGGGGTGGCCTCGGAGTCGGCGGTGGGCACGCTGCTCGAGCGCGGCCTGATCGACGAGTCGGGGCGCTCGCGCTTCGGCGCCGTGCTCTACCGCACCGCGCCGCTCTTCGAGCGCCTCTTCGGACTGGCCGGCCTCGGGGATCTTCCCGATCCGCGCGGGTTCGACCCGACCCCCGATGAGGAGGGCGATCTGCGCGAGCGCCTGCTGCGGGCGGGCGAGCAGCGCCTCGAAGTCGCCGGGGAGAGGTAGCCGAGCTGCCGAGCTTCGGCGAGCAGGCCGAGACGCTCGAACGCTGGCGGGAGTTCCCGGGGCTCGAGCGGCTGCCCGACGGCGCGGGCCGCGTGGCGCTGACCTTCGACGACGGCCCCGACCCCGACGCCACGCCCGCCGTGCTCGACGCTCTCGACGCCGCGGGCGCTCGAGCCACGTTCTTCCTGGTCGGCGAGCAGCTCATGCGCAACATCGTGCTGGGTCGCGAGATCACCTCGCGCGGCCACGAGGTGGCGGTGCACGGCTTCACCCATCTGCGCCACGACAACATGACACCCACCGCCGCCCGCGACGATCCGGCTCGCGCGCTCGGGACCATCGAGGCGGCCACGGGCCGGCGGCCGCGCTTCTATCGCCCGCCCTACGGACGCTTCACCGAGCACTCGTACGCGGCCTGCGGCAAGCTCGAGCTGGAGCCGGTGTACTGGTCGGCGTGGGGTGGGGACTGGGAGGACATCTCCGGCGCGCGAATTGCGGACATGGCCGGGCGCGATCTGCGCGACGGCTCGATCCTCGTGCTGCACGACTCCGCGCACTACGCGGTGCGGTCGACCGCCGCGGCCACCGCGGAGGCGATTCCCCTCATCGCCGAGCGGGCGGGCGAGCTGGGGCTACGGCTCGTGACGCTGGGGGAGGCGGTCGGGGGAGCGCCTTTGTAGGGGCGGTCGAGAGCGGGCACGACGGGCGGTCGCATACCCGTTGCGGCAGCCGCGGCATTCGCGCAGAGCGGCCGGCGTCCTACCGAGCGGTCCCGCCGCCGGCGTCCTCCCGAGCGGTCCCGCCGCCGGGGTCCTCCCGAGCGGTCCCGCCGCCGGCGTCCTCCCGAGCGGTCCGCCGCCGGGGTCCCTTCGGCACCTACCCGAGTTCGCGCCGTCACGAGCGCCGCGCCGGGTACAGCACCGCCCTCAAATCGCTCTCCAGCTGGTCCACCTCGCGATGAAGTTGTCGCCAGGTCACGCGTACGACCCGCCAGCCCGCGGCGGTCAATGCGCGATCACGGGCGCGGTCGCGTTCGTAGGCGGCGGTGGTCGCATGTACCGCGTGGCCGTCGAGCTCAACGATGACCCGCTGCTGGCGCCAGACGCAATCGGCCTCGGGCCAATTGCCGCTGCCCGTGTCCACGCACACGTTAATCGCGGGCCGGGGGAGGTCGAAGTGGTCGATGAAGGCCAGGAAGCGGTCCTCGAGTTCGCTGCGCGTGACTGCTACGCCCAGGTCCGCGGCGTTGATGACCGCGCGGAGGTTGACCGCTCCTCGGCGGCGCGGGTAGCGGTCGAGCAGTTGACGGACCGAAACGACATCCCAAAGGCCGCGAACTTCCGCCTCGTGCAGGGCGCGCTCGAGGCGGGCCAGGTCCAGGACCGCGGCCAGGTCCAGGATGGTGCGAGCGACGGTGGTCACCGGAATTCCGGTGAGTGACGTCATCTCATCGTTCGGCAGCGCGGCGCGGTAGACCCGCAGGCCGGGTCGCGAGCGGAGCGCACGCGTGGCGGTGACCTCTATCGCCCGAGGCTCGGAACGGACTATGGCCCAGCGCGCCCCGGCGGATCGATAGCTGACAACGGCGCCTGGTCCAACCGCGAGCACCGCGGCCATACAGCGGCCCTCTACCGACACGAGCCGGTGCCCGACCCCGTAGACGCCGCGGTGGACCGGATGTAGACGCCCGCTTTCGACGCGGTACTCGATCGCCCGTGTCGACACGCCCAAGCGGAGAAGTTGAGAGCGACCGACAATGCCGTGTTGGCACTCGGCCAGGTGGGCGATCGCCCGATCGAGGGGACGACCGTGCACTTGACCCCCTCTAACGGGCACAACTGCACGGTCATCTGACATGCCACAGAGCGTACGGGAGAACAGCTACAGGTCCGTGCGAGCCGTGACTGTTTCACTACAGCCCAGTTACAACCATGCGGCCCGCCCGCTACGAGACAGCAGCGAGGGCCGGCCCCGCGACTACGCCGCCCCCCGTGGCTACGCCGGCCCCGACTACGCCGCGCCCCGCGGCTACGCTGCGCCCCGCGCGCCCCGCGGCTACGCCGCGCCCCGCGCGCGCCCCGCGGCTACGCCGCCGCCGCCAGATCCCGGTCGGCCCGATACTCCTCGCTCACGTCGCTGAGGATCTGCACCATCGCCTCGCTGGCCGGCGAGCGGTAGGCGTCGGCCAGCCGCACGGCCCAGACTCGGCGTACCGGCGCCGAGCGCCCCAGCGAGCGCACCTCCACCTCGGGATGCACGGTGGTCAGGCAGAGGCGGGGCAGCATGGTCACGCCGACACCCGCGGCCACCAGGGCCTGGGCGACCTGGTAGTCGTCGCTCTCGAACGAGATCCTGGCCTCCAGCCCGGAGTCGCCGGTCGCGCGCTTGATCATGGTCGTGCAGGAGCTGGCGGCGCATCCGGCAATCCAGGACTCGCCGCCGAGGTCTTCCAGCCGCACCATGCGCCGCCCGGCGAGGCGGTGGCCACGCGGTAGCACGAGGTCGACCGCGTCGTCGATCAGGTGGGTGCGCTCGAGGTCGGGGTCGGATGGGGCGGGCACCGCCTCGTAGTCGAACACGAGCGCCATGTCGAGCTCGCCCGCCTTGAGACGCGGGATGGACTCCTCGGGCTCGCCCTCGACCATGCTCAGCTCGACGTCGGGGTGGCGGCTCTTGAACGTGGCCACGGCGCGGGGCACGAGCGTGGCCCCGGCACTCGGGAAAGTGCCGAAGCGCAGGCGCCCGCCGCGCAGGCCGGCGATCGCCGCGAGCTCCTGCTCGGCCTCGCCCAGGCGGGCGAGGATGGCGTCGGCGTGGGTCACGAGGGCGCGGCCGGCGTCGGTCAGGCGGACCCCGCGGCCGCCGCGCTCGACGAGCTTGGCGCCCGCCTCGCGCTCCAGGGCCGCCACGTGTTGGCTGACCGCGGACTGGGTGAAGGACAGCGACTCCGCCGCAGCGGAGAACGAGCCCCGTGTGGCCACCTCCCGGAGGACGCGCATGCGGCGGATATCGAGCATTAGTAGAACTTATCGGAGACGACGCTAACTGTCATTTGCACTCATACGCTACTGCTGCCATGCTGATCCGCATGACCGGTCGAGCGTGGGCGATGATGGGCTTTCTTGCCGCTATGTGGGGGGCCTCGTACCTGTTCATCGAGATCGGTCTCGAGGACCTGTCGCCCGCCGGAGTGGTGTTCGCCCGCACGGCGCTCGGAGCCCTCGTGCTCCTGCCGTTCGCCATCCGCCGGGGCGCGCTCAGCGGCCTGCGCGGACGCGTCGGCGCCCTCTTCGTACTCGCCGCCGTGCAGATCGCCGGCCCCTTCCTGTTGATCTCTGCGGGCCAGCAGGAGATCTCCTCGTCGCTCGCGGGGATCCTCGTTGCGTCGGCGCCGATCTTCACCACGTTGATCGCCATCTGGGTCTCGCCCGCGGAGCGCTCGGGTCCGTGGGGCGTTCTCGGCGTGGCGATCGGAATCCTGGGGGTTGCCGTGCTTCTCGGCGTCGACCTCGGCGGAGACAGCGGCGCGCTCCTCGGTGGGCTGATGGTGCTCCTCGCCAGCCTGGGCTACGCGATCGGCGCCCACTACCTCAAGCGCCGCCTGGCCGGGTACCAGCCGATCGGGATCGTCACGGGTGCCATGACCGCCAGCGCGCTGCTCGTGCTGCCGCTGGCCGCGATCGACCCCGGCTCGGGCCTCGGCCTCGGCACGGTGGGTGCGATGGCCGCGCTCGGCTTCGGTGGCACGGGCCTCGCCTTCCTCCTCTTCTACACGCTGATCGCCGACGTCGGCGCTTCCAAGGCGTCGGTCGTGGCCTACATCGCGCCGGCGTTCGCGGTGCTGTACGGGGTCACGCTGCTCGGCGAGGACGTGACCGCCAGCACGCTGGCGGGCCTCGGGCTCATCCTGGCGGGCTCGTACCTCGCTGCCGAGGGGCGGTTGCCGGGACGGGCCGGGCGCACCGACCGGTCCGCGGCTTCGGCCGCCGTCACCGCGCCGGCGGCGAGGGAGGCCGCGTGAGCGGCTGCATCACGATCCGTGCCGCCCGCAGCCACGACGCCGCGGCCCTGCGCTGCCTGGCGGCGCTCGACAGCGCCCCGGCGCTCCGCGGAGACGCGCTGATCGCGGAGATCGACGGCGAAGCGCTCGCCGCGCTCGCCCTCGGCGACGGCAGGGTCGTGGCCGATCCGTTTCGCCTCACCGCCGAGCTGTTGGAGATCCTGCGGCTACGAGCCGCGCAGCTGCAGCCCGAGGACGAGCACGCGCAACGCGGCGGGGGCTCGCTGTTGCCGCGGCGACGCCCGCCCGTGAGCGCGTCCGCCGTCGCCCTGCGACCGGGCTACTAGCCGGAACGCTCCACCCGGCGGCGCTCAGCGCGCGGCCAACTGCCCGCACGCCGCATCGATGTCCCGCCCTCGGGTGAGCCGCACCGTCGCCCGCACGCCCTGCCTCTCGAGCTCCGCCCGAAACGCGTCCACAGCGTTACGGCTGGAGCCATCGAAGGCGGCGTCGGTCGGGTTGTAGGGGATGAGATTGACCTTGAACATCGCGCGCGGCTGAAGAGCTTCGGCGAGGGCAAGCGCCTGTTCGCGACGGTCGTTCACCCCGCCGAGCATCAGGTACTCGACGAAGACCGGCTCGCGCCGGGCCTCGGACCACGCACGGCAGGCGTCGAGCACGTCCGGCAACGGATAGCGGTCGTTCACCGGCATCAACTCGGAGCGCAGGGTCTCGTCCGCGGCGTGCAGGGAGAGCGCCAGGCGCACCGGCGGGCCCTCGCTGGTCAGTCGCTCGATGCCCGGGATCCAGCCGACGGTGGAGATGGCGGTCCGCCGTGGGGTGATGCCCAGGTCGGGCAGGCGCTCGCAGGCGGCCAGGACGTTGTCGAGGTTGAGCAGCGGCTCGCCCATCCCCATGAACACCGCGTGGTTCACCGCCTCCTTGCGCCGGAAGTGCAGCGCCTGGTCCAGGATCTCGGACGCCGTGAGGTTGCGGCCGAACTTCATCCGCCCGGTGGCACAGAAGGTGCAGGTCAGCGGGCACCCCGACTGGCTGGACAGGCAGAGCGAGCGGCGGCCGTCGAGGTAGCGCATCAGCACCGCCTCCACCGGGCGCTCGTCGACTGTGGAGAAGAGCGCCTTCTCGGTGCCGTCCCTCGCCAGCGCCTCGTGCTCGACGCCGAGGGAGGACAGCGGAACCGATCGCGCCAGCTCCTCGCGAAGCGGCGTGGGCACGTTGCTCATCTCTTCGTAGGAGGTGGCCCCGCGCGCGGTCCACTCCCACACCTGTCGTGCCCGGAAGGGAGGCTGGCCGCGGTCGCCCAGTGTTCGCTCGAGGAGCTGGAGGTCCACGCCCACCAGTGTCGCACCACAGCTCTGGTGCTAGCATCACGCACCATGAACCACCGACGCACCACGGTCTCCGCTCCGCGCGAGGCCCTCGAGACGCTCGAGGCCGAGGCCCGTCGCCGCGACGTGTCGCTGACCGCGGTGGTGGCCGAGGCGGTCGAGGAGAAGGCGGTGGCCATCCGCTCGGCGCGAAAGCCACGCGTGGGCCTCGGGCGTTCGACGGACGGCCTCTCCGCGGCGGAGTTGACCGGCGAGCCGGTGGCCGAGCCGCCCGCTTAGTGGACCTGGCCTAGGTGGCCCTGCTCGTCGACACCGGGCCGCTGCTCGCCGCCCTCGATGCCGCCGACGCCGATCACCCCACCTGCGCGCCGCTTCTCACCGAGGCCACCGAGGATCTGGTGATCCCGGCCCTGGTGCTGGCCGAGCTCGACTACTGGATCCACCGCCGGCTCGACGATGCCGTCTGGCTCGCCTTTCTCGACGACCTCCTGGCCGGCGCCTACCGGCCCGAGTCGCCCAGCCTGGAGGACCTGGCGCGCTGCCGCGAGCTGCAGGAGCGCTACGCGGATCTGCGCCTCGGGGTGGTCGACGCGAGCGTGATCGCGCTCGCCGAGCGCTTTGGGGAGGAGAAGGTGGCGACGCTCGACCATCGCCACTTCGCCGTCGTTCGCCCGCGCCACGTCGACTCGTTGAGGCTTCTCCCGGGGTGAGATCCGCCGAGCCGCAACCCCCGGGGCCCTGAGTGCGCCTCGCCAAGTACCTCGCCCACGCCGGCGTCGCCTCCCGCCGCGCCTCGGAGGGCCTGATCGCCCAGGGTCGCGTATCGGTGGGCTCCGACATCGTCACGGACCCCGCCCGCGACGTGGACGAGACGAGCGACGTGAAGGTCGACGGCGACCGGGTCCACGCCGAGACCCGGGAGGTGTGGATCGTCAACAAGCCGGCCGGGGTCGTCTCGACCGCCCAGGACACGCACGGAAGGCCGACGGTGGTGGATCTCGTCCGGTCCTCGCGCCGCCTGTATCCCATTGGCCGCCTCGACGCCGAGTCCACCGGCCTGCTGCTCCTCACCAACGACGGGGAGCTGGCGAACCGCCTGACGCACCCTCGCTACGGCGTGGAGAAGGTCTACCGCGCCCACGTCCGCCCGGTTCCGGTCGCCGAGGCGGCCCTGAAGGCGCTCCGTGAAGGGGTCAAGCTGGAGGACGGGCGCACCGCACCCGCCGGCGTGCGCCAGGTTCGACCCGGCCTCCTCGAGATCCGCCTCAAGGAGGGTCGCAAGCGACAGGTGCGGCGCATGTGCCTGGCCGTCGGACACCGTGTGGAGACGCTCGAGCGGATCGCCTTCGGCCCGCTGCGGCTCGAGGGGCTGGAGCCCGGGCGACCGCGGCGGCTTACGCCGGCGGAGATCGAGCGCCTGCGGCCGCGCGGTTAAGCGGGCTGCAGCAAGCGTGGTCTGCCGCCGCCGGCGAGACCCTGAGAAGATCACGGCCGTGAAGCTGATGGCCCTGAGGGGCGCGACCACCGTCGAGCACAACGACGCCCAGTCGATCCTCGACGCCACGGAGGAGCTCGTGCGGGCCGTGATCGAGCGCAACCGCCTCCAGCCGGAGGACATGGTCAGCTGCATCTTCACCTGCACCGACGACCTGGACGCCGAGTTCCCCGCCGTGGCCGCGCGCAAGCTCGGCCTTAGCGCTGTGCCGCTGCTGTGTGCCCGCGAGTTGGACGTGCCCGGCTCGCTCCCGCGGGTCATCCGGCTGATGCTCCACTGCTATCCCCCCGACGGAGCCGAGCCCCAGCACGTCTACCTGCGCGAGGCCGTGGTGCTCCGCCGCGACCTGGAGGGGGCCCAGTGAGCACGATCGAGTTCGTCACCCGCCTGCGCGAGATCCCCGCCTACCCGGCGGCTGAGGCCTACGGCTACCAGGGCGAGATGGCGCTCATGGCCTCGAACGAGTCGCCGTGGCCGCCCCATCCGGAGGTGCTCGAGGCCGTGCAGGGGGCCCTCGGCGGGCTCAACCGCTACCCCGACCCGACCAAGTCGCTGCTGCGGCGCCGGCTGGCCGAGCGCCACGAGGTCACCCCCGGGCGGGTGACGGTGGGCAACGGCTCGTGCGAGATCCTGCTGTCGGCCGCCACGGCCATGCTCGAGCCGGGCGCCGAGCTCGTGTACGCCTGGCCGTCCTTCTCCATGTACCCGCACATGGCGGCGATGACCGGCGCCCGGGCTATCGCCGTGCCGCTCGACGAGAACGCCATCCATGACCTCGACGCGATGGCCGCGGAGGTCACGGCCGCCACGCGGATACTGCTCGTTTGCAACCCGAACAACCCGACGGCCACCGCGCTGCCGGTCGAGGAGATCGACGCCTTCGTTGGCGCCCTTCCCCGGCATGTGGCGGTGATCCTCGACGAGGCCTACATCGAGTTCGGCCTGCTGCAGGACCCCGACGAGTCCCTGCCGCTGCTCGACCGGCACCCCAACCTGATCGTCCTGCGCACGTTCTCGAAGATCTACGGCCTGTGCGGGCTGCGGGTGGGCTACGCGCTCGGCTCGGAGGACTTCCGGCTGGGCGTCGACCGCGTCTGGCAGCCCTTCTCGGTGAACGCCCTTGCCCAGGTGGCCGCCGTCGAGGCGCTGCGCCACGGCGACGAGGTGGCACGCCGGGTCGAGCGCACCGCGGCCGAGCGGCTGCACGTGCAGGGCGAGCTCGAGGAGCGCGGCCTCGGGGTCACCGACAGCCAGGCCAACTTCTCGTGGGTGTCGCTGGGCGAGCGCGACGAGGCGGACGTCGTGGCGGGACTCGGCGAGCGCGGAGTGATCGTGCGCGGCGGCACGGGGCTCGGGGGAGCCGGGCACCTGCGGGTGACCTACGGCACACGGGTGGACAACGATCGCTTTCTGCGGGCGCTCGACGAGGTGCTGTGACGGCGCACGGCTCGGTGCGGACCACTTCCCGATACCTGACGCTCGCACCGCTCGAAAGTGTTCGGTACGTTTAAATCGCCGTGAACCGCACACCTTGATGTTTGTGCGGTAGATTTGAATAGTGACCGGCCCGAACAAACGCGAACCAGGGCCGCGCGGGCGTGCCTCGCGCGCCGCCGTCTACGAGCGACTGCGCGTCCAGGCCGACGAGCTGCGGAACCGTCTTGGCGGACTGCCTTTGCCGGACGAGGCCGAGGGCATCTGGCGTGGCATCTGGCTGGAGGAGGCCCATCACTCGACCGCGATCGAGGGAAACACGTTGGTGCTCAAGCAGGTCGAGCAGCTGCTCGCCGAGGGTCGCGCCGTTGGGAACAAGGAGCTCAGCGAGTACCTGGAGGTTCGCGGATACGCGACCGCCGCCGATTGGGTATACGGACGCGGGATCCAGCCCGGCGACTGGACGGACGGCGAGCTGATCACCCTTGCGGAGGTTCGTCACGTGCACAGCCTCGCCATGACTCCGGTGTGGGAGGCGGCGCCACATCCGCGGGCGACCGACCGGGAAGGCCCCGGCTCGTTCCGCGAGCACGATATCGAGGAGTTCCCGGCCGGAATGAGGCCACCTTCGTGGACGGAGATACCGGTGCTCATGCGCGACTGGGTGACCGACGCGCAGGTCCTCCGCGGAGTGGACGAAGCGACCATCACAGAGGAGCTCGCCTCCCTCCATGCCCGGTTCGAGCAGATCCACCCGTTCCTCGACGGCAACGGTCGTGCCGGCCGCCTGGTGCTCAACCTCTTGCTAGTACGGCTGGGGCTCCCGCCGGCGATTGTCTACAAGCGGGACCGCAGTCGGTACCTGGCAGCGTTGCGCCGGGCCGACCAAGGGGACCCCGGACCCCTCGGGGAGCTGTTCGCTCGTGCCGTGCTGGACAACCTGTACCGGTTCGTGGTCCCGGCGATTGCCGGCCCCGCCCGGCTCGTGCCGCTTCCGGCACTCGCCACCGACGAGCTGTCGGCGAACGCCCTTCGCGTGGCGGCGACCAGAGGGCGGCTGACGGCCGCGAAGGCGGCCGACGGCAGCTGGCGGAGCTCCAGGGCCTGGGTGGAGGAGTACGTCGCCGGCCGCTACAAACGTGGCTGAGCCTTGCTGTTGCTTATCCATTCCGCGCTCAAGCCCGCCGCCACCACCGCCGATCCGTGCTACAACCCCTGATGATGCACCGCCTCGACACGCCCGCCTCACCCCTGAGCGCCCCCACGGGCGCCACCTGGCGTGTCTATCGCACCTGGCGATTTAGCTAGGCGTCCGGCCGCGGCTCCGCGCCGCCGACCGCACCTCCCTCACCGGACGCCGCCTTCACGGGCCCTTCACGCCCACCGCAGCACCGTCAGTAGGTTCTCCACCAGGTACCCCGAAAGGTCCAGCAACATGGTTGTGATGAGAAGTCAGGGTGTAAGCGATCGCCGCATCGAGCGGGTGGTCGCGCTCACGAGCCCCGAGCACCTGCTCGAGGCTCTGCCGCTTCGCCCGCAGCAGGAGGACGTCGTGATGCGCGGCCGCGAGGAGGTGGCGGCCATCCTCGCCGGCACCGATGACCGGCTGTTGGCGGTGGTCGGCCCCTGCAGCGTGCACGACCCGGTGGCCGCGCGCGACTACGCCCGCCACCTTGCCGGGCGCGCGGAGGCGCTGCGCGACGACGTGTGCGTGGTCATGCGCGTGTACTTCGAGAAGCCGCGCACCACCACTGGCTGGAAGGGGATGATCAACGACCCCCACCTCGACGGGACGGGTGACGTGAACACCGGCCTGCGGATGGCCCGCGAGCTGCTGCTCGAGGTGCTCTCCCTCGGGCTGCCGGTGGGCTGCGAGTTCCTCGACCCGATCACGCCGCAGTACATCTCGGACACGGTGGCGTGGGGTGCGATCGGCGCGCGCACCACCGAGAGCCAGATCCACCGCCAGCTGGGCTCGGGCCTGTCGATGCCCGTGGGCTTCAAGAACCGCACCGACGGCGACACCCAGGTGGCGGTCGACGCGGTGAGGGCCGCCGCGGCCAGCCACGCCTTCGCGGGAGTGGACCGGAGCGGCACCGCGGCGATTCTGCACACCAGCGGCAACCCGGATTGCCACGTGATCCTGCGCGGCGGTCGCGGCGAGCCCAACTACGCGCCGGCCGCGGTGGACCATGCCCTCGAGAAGCTGCGGGCCGCGGGCCTGCCCGAGCGCCTGGTGATCGACGCCTCTCACGCCAACAGCGGCAAGGACCCCGCACGCCAGCCTGCCGTGGCGGCCGACGTGGGCTCGCAACTGGCCGAGGGCAGCCGGGCGATCGTCGGGGTCATGCTCGAGTCCTTCCTCGAGGCCGGACGGCAGGATCTCGAGACAGGCGGGGCGCTCGTGTACGGCCAGTCGATCACCGACGCGTGCATGGATTGGGAGACGACCGCCGAGGTGCTGGACGGGCTCGCCGAAGCGGTGCGGGCGCGGCGGGAGACGGGCGAGCCTCTACCGCGATGAAGATCACCGTCCTCGGCGTGGGGCTCATCGGCGGCTCGATCGGCCTCGCCGCCCGTGAGGGAATCGAGGGCGTGGAGGTGGTCGGCTACGGGCGGTCGCCGGAACGCCTGGCGCGCGCGGTCGCCCTCGAGGCGATCGACCGTGCCGCCGGCTCGGTCGAAGACGCGCTCGACGGGGCCCATGCGTGCTTCTGCTGCGCGCCGGTGGGCGCTCTGCCCGATCAGGTTGCGGCGGCGCTCGCGGCAGCGCCGGCCGGATGCGCGGTGAGCGACGTCGGCTCGGTCAAGCGCCAGCTCGCCGAATCGTTTGCCGATGAGCGTTTCGTGGGCGGCCATCCCGTGGCCGGGGCGGAGACCGCGGGGGTCGAGCACGCGCGCGCGGACCTCTTCGACGGCGCCGTCTGGTACCTCACGCCGTCCAAGTCCTCGTCCGGAATCGTGCTCGAGCGCCTGCATCGCCTGGTGGCCGCCCTGCGGGCGCGCCCGGTGGCCATCGACGCCGAGTCGCACGACCGCATGCTCGCCACGGTCAGCCACCTGCCGCACGTGCTCGCCAACGTGCTTGTCTCGCAGCTCGCCCATCGCCTGGGCGAGAGAGGGGAGCAACGGCCGCGCGTCGGGCCGAGCTTTCGCGACGTGACGCGGGTGGCCGGCGCCAACTCGAGCGTCTGGACCGACATCTACCTCTCCAACGCGGGGGCGATCGCCGACGAGATCGATGCGATGACGCACGGCCTAGACGAGGTGTCGGCGAAGCTGCGCGCCGGAGACTCCGAGGCCATCGCCGAGTGGAACGACGCAGCCCGCGATGACCGCCGGCGCCTGCTCGAGGCGGACGCCGCCGGCGGTCCCGTGCACGAGCTGCGGGCCGCGGTGCCCAATCGCCCGGGCGTCGTGGCCGAGGTCGCGCTTGCGCTCGGGCGAGCGGGCATCAACATCTCCGACATGGCGCTGGCCCCGGCACCCGACATGCGGTCGGGTCAGATCACCCTGTGGATCGCGGGTGACGCCCCCGCGGCCCGCGCCCGGGAGCTCGTGACCGAGCTCGACTTTCCGATCGTCACGGCTGAATAGGCGGGTGGCCACTCAACGCTTCGACCCGGCCGGACGGCTGCGCGGCACGGTCACGCCTCCGCCGGACAAGTCGATCTCCCACCGGGCGGCGCTGCTCAGCGCGATGACGGCCGACCCCGTGACCATCCGCAACTACCTCCGCTCCGACGACACCGACTCGACCCTGAACGCCATCCAGTCCCTCGGCGCGGGCGTCGAGGGGGGCGAGGCCGAGCTCGTGATCCGCGGCGTGGGGCTGCACACGGCCTTCGAGACCACGGGCGGGCTGCTGAACGTGGGTAACGCCGGCACGCTGATGCGCATCCTTCCGGGGTGGCTGGCGGGCCAGCCGGGCGGCGTGTGGACGCTCGACGGCGACTCATCCATCCGCGCCCGACCCGTCGACCGTGTCGCGGCACCGCTGCGTCTGATGGGAGCCACCATCGAGGCCCGCGAGGGCCGCCTCCCGCCACTGACCGTGTACGGCGCCGAGCTCGTCGGCATGGCGCACGAGCTTCCCGTGGCCAGCGCCCAGGTCAAGTCGTGCCTGCTGATCGCGGGCATGCTGGCGGAGGGTCAAACGACGGTCACGGAGCCCCAGCCGAGCCGGGACCACACCGAGCGGATGCTCAGCGGCGCCCGCGTGCCCTTCGTGCGCGACGGCCTTACCGCCCGCATCTCTCAGGTCGACGAGCTCGAGCTCGACGACATCGTCGTTCCGGGCGACGCCTCGTCGGCGGCCTTCATGGCTGCCGCCGCGTGCCTCGTGCCCCGCTCACGCGTGGTCATCGAGGACGTGGGTCTCAACTGGACGCGCACGGGGTTCCTGCGGATCGCCCAGAGGATGGGCGCGGTGCTTCTCGGTGATCTGGAGGAGGTCGGTACTGTCGCCGACGCCGAGCCGACAGGTGACCTCGACGTGGCCGCCGCGCCGCTCGTGGGCACGATCGTCGAGGCGGACGAGGTGCCGCTGGCGATCGACGAGCTCCCGCTCGTGGCCCTGCTCGGCTGCTTCGCCGAGGGCGAGACGGTCGTGCGCGGAGCGGGCGAGCTCCGCCACAAGGAGTCCGACCGGATCGCGTCAGTGGTGGACGGCCTGCGCGGTCTCGGCGCCGACATCGAGGCCACCGAGGACGGCTTCGCGGTCCGCGGCGGTGGCGGCCTTCGCGGAGGCAGGCTCGAGGCTCGCGGCGATCACCGCATCGCCATGCTGGGCGCCGTGGCCGGGCTTGCCTCGTGGGAGGGGGTCGAGGTGGTTGGCATGGAGGCCGCGTCGGTGTCGTACCCGACGTTCGAGCGTGACTTGGCCGTCCTTCACAAGTAGTTAGCCTGCACACATGGTCGTGGCCATCGACGGGCCGGCCGGCGCGGGAAAGAGCACGGTGGCCCGGGCTCTCGCCGACAAGCTTGGCTTCTCCTACCTCGATTCGGGGGCGATGTACCGCGCTGCGGCGGTGGCCCTCGAGGACGGCGCCGAAGGCCATCTCGGGCAGCGCGCCGCCAAGCTCGACATCCGCCTCGGGGAGCGCGTGCTGGTCGGCGACCGCGACGTGACCGAGGCCATACGCACGACCGAGGCCTCCGAGGCGGCCTCCCGGATCGCCACCGTGCGCTCGGTGCGTGACGCCCTCGTCGAGCGGCAGCGCAAGATGCTCGCCAAGGGCGACTGGGTGGCCGAGGGCCGCGACATCGGAACGGTCGTATGCACCGCGGCCGAGCTCAAGGTCTTTCTCACCGCTTCCCCCGAGGAGCGGGCCAGGCGTCGCGCCGATCAGCTTGGAGCCGACTGGCGCAAGGTGCTGCAGGACCAGACCCTGCGTGACGAGCACGACCGCACGCGTGAGCACTCGCCGCTGCGAGCCGCGGTGGATGCGATCGAGATCGACAGCACCGACCGCACGGTCGAGGACGTGGTCAGCCAGATCGCCGGGCTCGTCCGCGACGCTCGGAAGTAGGCGTGTTGGTGCTGGCTCCCGCCGCGCGGCGTAGCTGATGTCGCTGCCGAAGGTAGCCGTGGTCGGCTACCCGAACGTGGGCAAGTCGACGCTCGTGAACCGCCTGTCGCAGACCCGTGAGGCCGTGGTGCACGAGACATCCGGGGTCACGCGCGACCGCAAGGAGATCGAGACGGAGTGGAACGGGCGGCGCTTCCTGCTCGTCGACACGGGCGGAGTCGACAGGGAGGAGGAGGGCGACATGGCCAGGGCGGTGGGCGCCCAGGCGCGCCGAGCGGTTGCCGAGTCGGCCGCCGCGGTGCTGGTGGTGGACGCGCGCGCCGGGCCGCGGCCGGGCGACCGCGAACTGGCCAGGGAGCTCCAGCGCGCCCCGGTGCCGGTGCTCGTGGCCGCCAACAAGATCGACGCCGCCGGGCTGCAGCCCGAAGCGGCCGCCTTCTGGAGCCTCGGCCTGGGCGAGCCGGTGGCGGTATCAGCTACGCAGGGGCTCGGGACCGGGGACCTGCTCGACCGCCTGACCGAGCGGCTCGAGGCCACCGACCCGGAGACCGAGCAGGACACCGTGCGCCTGGCGGTGATCGGGCGCCCGAACGTGGGCAAGTCGTCGCTCGTGAACGCAATCCTGGGGGAGGAGCGCGTGATCGTGTCCGAGGTCGCGGGAACCACGCGCGATGCCATCGACACCCGCCTGACCTTCGAGGGCCAGGAGCTCGTGCTCGTGGACACCGCCGGGCTCCGGCGGAGGGCCAAGGTGGGCGGCACGGTCGACTACTACGCGCAGATCCGCTCCGAGCGCGCCGCCGAGCGAGCCGACGTCGCGCTCGTGGTGTGCAACAGCGAGGACGGCATCACGAGCGAGGACTACCGCATCGCCGAGCTGGCCATGAAGGCCAACTGCGCCACCGTGATGGTTCTCAACAAGTGGGATCTCGCCCAGCCCGATCTCGACTACGCGCGGGCGCGCGTGGCCAGCAAGCTGCGGCTGCGCCCGAAGGTGATGACGGCCTCCGCCACCACCGGCCGCGGCGTGCGGCGCCTGCTCAGCCAGTCGGTCGTGCTCGCCGAGCGGATGGGCCAGCGCCTCCCGACCCCGGATCTCAACCGTCTGCTGTCGGACGTCCAGGCCGCACGGCAACCACCGACGATCCGAACGCGCCGGCTGCGCCTCTACTACATGGCCCAGTACGACGTTCGGCCGCCACGCTTCGCCGTGCAGATCTCCGACCGCAGCCGACTGACGCGCGACTACGCCTTCTTCCTGGAGAATCAGCTGCGCGAGCGGTACGGATTGGAGGGAATCCCGTTGGTGATCGAGTTCAGGGGCAAAGAGGACGGGTCCCGAGGCCGCCGCGAGCGCGGCTCCTGACGCGGCGCCGCGGGATCGTGGGCGCGGCCGTGGCCGCGCTGCTCGTGGTGCTGGTCGTCGGCTTGGCCAGAGCCACCGGCGAGGATGAGCGGGGGCCCGACCGGACCGCCGACTACGTGCCGCGCGGCGCCCTTCTCTACCTGAGCCTCGCGTCGGCCGGCGAGGACGAACAGGCGGAGCGAGCCTCCGCCCTCGCCCGCGACGTTCCGGGCCTCGCGCGCCTGCGCGCGGCGCTGCTGCAGCGCGTGACGGCGCCTGCCGGGGACTTCGACTGGGATCGCGACATTCGACCGTGGCTTGGTCGCGAGGCCGCCGTCGCGGTGGTCGGCCCGGAGACGGCCAGTGCCACCTCCCTGCTGGTGCTGAGCGCCGGCGAGGAGAAGGGGGCACGCGAATTCGCCTCGCGCGTCGCGGGAACCAGCACCGGCGCCGAGTACCGCGGCACTCGCGTGCTCGGCGGCGGCAGCGTGGCGGCGGCGCTGCATAAGGGGTACCTGCTGGTGGGCACCCCGACCGTGGTGAGGGCGTCGCTCGACGCCGGCGCCGGGGCGGCCCCGGCGCTCGGGTCCGAGACGGAGTTCCGCGAGCTGCGCGACGACCTCCCCGAGCAGCGCGTGGCCGACGGGTACGCCTCCGCGGCCGGCGTTCAGGCCCTGCTCGACGGACCGGCAGCGGTGCTGCGGGGGCTGCCGGGGGCCACGACGCTTGGAGCGGGTTCCTTCGCCGCCTCGGTGGAGGACGGCCGCGCACGCCTGTCGCTGCGCTTCCGGGGCGGTGGTGCAACCGGTGGCTGCGCTGCGCGTCGTGGCCGCGCGGCCCCGGTGGCCTCGGGCGTGGCCGCCGACGTGCTGGCCTACGTGGGACTGCGTGGCGGCGACTGCCTGCTGCAAAGCCTGATCGCCCAGCCGACCTCCGGCGTGGGGGGTGAGCTCCGCCGGCTGGCCGCGGCCGCGCGCGGCTCCGACCCGCCGGTTGACCTGCAGCGCGAGCTTCTCCCACTGCTGAGCGGTCAGGCCGCCATCACGCTCGACTCCAGCGGGACGGGGGGTCCGGTGCTCGCGCTCGCCGCCGGCGACGTGGAGGAGGCACGCGCGCTCGACGTGCTCGGCCGCCTCCAGCCCGCCCTGGGGACACTCGCCCAGGCCGAGTCGGTCGGGCAGGCGCCCACCTTCCAAACACGCGAGGTGGCCACCGGGATCACTGCGCTCACTGCGGACCTCGCCCCGAACCTGCAGCTGAGCTACGCGGCCAAGAACGACAGGCTGATCCTGGCCACGGCGCCGACGGGCGTGGTCGCGGCGGCGAGCGGTCGCGGCCTCGAGGAGTCGCAGGACTTCAGGCTCCTGCTGGGGGACCGCCCGCGCGGCCCGTCGGATCTGGTGTTTGCCGACCTCGACGGGCTGCTTAAGCTCGCCGACCAGGTCGGGCTCACGAACGAGCCCAGCTATGTGGCGGTCCGGGACGACCTCGCGAAGTTCGGCGCGGCGGGCGCGGTGATCTCGCGCGAGGGCAACCAGACGGCCGTGGAGGTGCTTCTCAAGACGCCATGAGCACGCTCGTCTTTGCGGTTCCCGTGACGCCGTGGCGGGTGGGCTTGCGTTCCGTCGACGCCCTCCACGGTCTTGCTCCGGGCTCGACTCGCAACAGCTACCGGCTTGCGCCTCTCGCTGGGCTCGCTCGACCCTTCGCGGCGCCCATGGAGGTCGCCGTCGTCACCGCCCCCCGAGGGGCGGGGGCGGTGGACGGTAGCCGGACCCGCACGGAGCTCATCCAGCTGCTGATCGGTGATGTCGACGCGTACGTCCGCGCCCGTGCGCGGCAGCGTTCGAGAACCACAGCTCCTAGCCCGACCGCACCACAGGCGTGAAAGCGGCTAAATGTACCTCCCGACTAGGGGATGCGCGAGGCTTGCAGCGGGAACTTGAGGATCCAGTCGACGATGGGGCGGCGCTTGGCAACCTCCTGATGCTTGCCCGGCGCGGCCGCGATCTCAGCGAGCAGCAGGTCGATAATCGGCTTGGCGAGGTCCGGCTTGCTGATCTGCAGCACCGGGCCGAGGGCCGGGTTGTGGGCCATCTTCACCAGCATTGAGGCCATGCCCAGCGGCGGCACCCCGGGACGGGAGTTGTACTTGAGCCGTTGACCGCGATGCTCGAGGACCACGATCTCCCTGCACCCGCGGAGAGGACGCGGCGGGTTTGCGATCTAGAGCGTCGTGCCCGCGTCGAGGCGGGCGACGGCGTCGGGGTCGTGTGTCGGCAGGTAGATCGTCGGGTGATCTGTGGCGTGGGCGAGGATGCGGTCGATCGTCTGCACTTGGACGTCCGGGTCGGGCGTGATCGCGTCCGGCCGCCGTGCGTGCAACTGCTCAAGCGTGTCTGTCGCATCGCCGGCGAGCAGGACGTGCCGGCCGTCGTCGTCGATCGCGATGACGGACGTGTGACCGCGGGTGTGCCCGGGGGTCGAGACCAGGAGGACCCGGCCGTCGGTGGTCAGACGCCGGCTTGCGGCGAACGCTCCGAATGGCCCGTCGTCCGGCGCGACCGGCCGGAAGTCGATCCCGCCGGGTAGCGGGACGCCGGTGAGCCGCTGGATCACCCGGCCGCGGAATGACATCGCGTCGGCCCACTCCGCCTCGTTGACCAGTACGGACGTCGTGAGGTGGACGGCGCCATGGAAGTGGTCGGGGTGCAGATGCGTCACGACGGCGGTGGTGACGTCCTCGCACGCCAGTCCGACGGCGCGTAGGGCGAGCGGCAACTCGTCCTCGGGCGTGACGGTGTGGCGCGCGAACGGCGCGTCGTTGACCTCCGCGGTCTCGCCCATGTCGATCAGGATGCGCTCGTCACCGTGCTCGATGAGCCAGGCGCGGATCGGCATCGGATTAGACCACGGGCCGGGGAGGAAGAGGTCGAGGCGTCGCCGGACCCCGCGCCGAGGATGCAGGAAGGCGTGCTTGACCACGACGTGGCCGGTCGGGAGCAGGTGGATCCTCATGCGGTTACCAGCTGTGCGAGCATCCGGGCGAAGAGGCCAGGGTCGGCGGACTCGGGGTCCGCGATGTACTCCATCGCCAAGCCGTTGGACAGCGCCATGGCCGCGATCGCGAGCTCTGCGGCGGGAGCGGGGAGCGGGTCACCCGTCGCGGCCGCGTGGCGCTCGAAGAAGTCGGCGATCACGGCCCGCGCCGCGCGCCGCTGGCGCGCCCACTCCGCGCGCCGCTCGGGGTCACGCACCGCACGAGCCCAGCACTCGATGAACAGCAGGTGCCAATCGCGCTGCGTCGTGAACAGCGCCGTGAGGTCGTCCTCGGCGTCGTGGAAGAGCTGGCGCAGATCGCGCTGCCCGTCTGCGGCGTCGGCGACGACCGCGAGGCGCTGGTCGAGCCGATCGGCGACCAGGGCGAAGAACAGCTCGTCCTTGCCGGAGAAGCTGGAGTACACGGCACCCTTGGTCAGTCCCGCCGCCGCGGCGACCTGGTCCAAGGATGCGCCGTCGTACCCACGCGAGGTGAAGACCTCGCCGGCAGCGTGCAGGATACGGTCCCGCGTCTGGGCGCGAGTGGGGCGAGTTCGAGTAGCGACCATAGCTCGATACTAGCAGTATTCAATACCGCTGGTATTGGACCGTCGTCTCCCCGGGCAACAGATGGAACGCCCGTCCCGCAACCAGCGTGACCCGTCAACCCCGATCTCCAGTCGCCCGCAGGTGGAACCTCCATCAGGCCGGTCACGGCGGTGCTTGGCGGCGCCGTCTTCCCGGTAGCGGATCGGCGAGCGCGACACTCCAGCGCGATGAGTTCCGCAGCTGCCGACGGTCTTGACAGAACATGAGCCAGATTGCGCAGCGCTCGGCGGTCGAGCACCGCCGCGCCCAACCCTACGTAGCCATGCCCGCTCGCATCGCGAGCGAGGCCGAGTTCCGGCACGCTGCTGACACGGGCTTTCCCCTCCTCCAATGGCTGCATGCGCGCAACGTCGGTCCCGCCGGGGCGCCGCTGATCCGCTACGGCTCGAGCCGAACCCGGTTCAGTTGAACGGGTAGCGGCTGTTATTGCGGTCAGCGGGCGCCGTGGGGTGGGAAGGAGGCGAGTTCGGGCTTCCCTGCCTGTAGATTCTCCGGAATGGCGCCCAAGTGGGCACGCGTGTGGTTCGGCGCAACCGCGGCGTGCGTCCTTGCTGGCGTCGTGATCAATGCGATCACGGCGGCTGACAACAATGGGGGCCACTTTCACTCTGCCGCCGCCCGCGCCGCAAACACGTTTGCGTTCTTTACGACCTGGTCGAATCTGCTCGTCGGCTTGGGGACGCTGCTGCTCGCGGTGCGCCTAGATCGCTCTTCGACGGCGTTCGCGGTCCTGCGCCTTTCGGGGCTTGTAGCGATCATTGCCACGGGCGTGGGGTTCCACGCGGAGTTTGCCCAGACGCTCCACCTCGGGGGCTGGGATGCGGTCTGGAACGTGCTCCTCCACACCGTGGTCCCGGTGATGGCAGTCGTCGGCTGGCTGCTCATCGGGCCGCGGCGCATCGTCTCTCGTCGAGTCGCCTGGCTTTCGGTGATCTTCCCGGTGTGCTACCTCGCGTTCACGCTAATCCGCGGAGCAGTCGTCCACTGGTACCCCTATCCGTTCATCGATGTCACGCAACTCGGTTACGGCCGCGCTGCGCTCAACTGCGTCCCGATACCGCTCTTTACGCTCGGTCTGGCGGCCTGGGCAACAGTGCTGGACCGCCGGCTCGGACGCGCGATGCGCGTTGCCTGATTGGCCTCAGCGTTGACGGAGAGGCGGGTCCAGTCGTTGAGCAGCCCCGCTCAGCATCCCCGCAAAGCGCCGATCGCGTCTGACGCAACTGCTCGTCGCTCAACGACGCCTCATCATCTCTCGGATGGTCCGCTGCGCCGCTTTCTTGCTCGCGTGGCTGCATTCCTGGGCGACATGCTCAGTGCGCACTCGCTGGAATCAGTAGGCGGCCAGACGCTGGCCGCGGCGATCGCACGCTCACGCTCGCCCTCGCGGGGACGTTCACGCCCACGCCGGAGCTCAACGAGAACGCCGACCACTCGGCGGAGCTGTTCGAGCGCTTCTTCGCTCGCATCAAGGACGCCAGCGTCCTCCGCGACGATCTCGTGGTCCACGACCTGTCGCTGTGCTTTCAGATGGTCGCGGCGGTGCGCACGAGCGACGAGAAGCGCCAGCGGGAGCTGCGGCACCGCTACCTCACCATGCTCATGGAGAGCATGAAGAAGCCGGGAGCGCGGGGCCGTGCGCCGTTGCCCGGCGCCCCTCCCACCTGGACGGAGATGAACGAGCGCTGGGCGCCACGCCAGTGAACCGACGTCCCGCTCGCGCAGCGATCTTGTCCACGCGAGAATTCAACCGGGCCCGGCCTGGCCCGGCAGGAAGTACGCATCGCCGCCAAGTCGCCGTCGCGCAAGCGGAACCTTTACCGGGATACGCGGTACCCGCATGAACGGCTTCGAGGCTGCCTGACCGGGCGGATGTCTCATAAGACCCGCCCGGTGAAATGCCCGGTCAGGGGGCGTCAAACGGCCACCCTGCCGCTTTGGCGTTCCAACGCGACCGGGCACGTCGGCGGTCCAGTCCGGCGCGACCGCTTGGACGAGTAGCGATAGCGGCGGCACCGGCCGCACGGATGATCGCTCCCGGCGGTGGCTGTTGCGTAAAGGGGCGGAAGTCGCGGCGGTAACCGGCGGCGACTGGGTTGGAGCGTCCGGGGGTCGTTGGCTCAGAGGGTGGTCTTCGCCGTCGAGGGCCTT
>JAABUS010000356.1_pt1 | contig 117104 bp, 132 predicted proteins | sample 5560161 | NCBI WGS metagenome assembly JAABUS01 (sample SAMN10711885, study PRJNA513376) | rock metagenome | isolation source: Antarctica rocks | place: Antarctica: Victoria Land, Trio Nunatak nord | collected 2016-01-04
GAGCTTTTGCCGGAAGATTGATCGCCACAAACGATAAGCTGTGGCAGGGAGACATAGTGACTGATCCCCTGAGAGCGCAGTTTGTCAATATCATCGAGAAGTTTAAGCTGATCACCGGATTGTAACAGATCTAGTTGATCTACATGCAAATTATCGTCCGCCATGTCCAGTCGGAACACCTCGTTTCTCCAGCTCGACAAATGAAGAAAGATCTAGTCAACGTAAGTTGCGAGAGATCGATTTAATTTATTTTTTGAGAGGTTTTAGTGGCTTGGAGAATACGGCACAGGCGGTAGAGAAAATCTCGAGGCTGAAATCCGTCCACAAGAGTGGGTTCATTTTCTGTGTGTTGGCGCCAGTCTAAGTAGTCACAACGCAAAGTCAGCGTTTACCGGCATGAGATTGATTTGCACCAATCGGAGACTTTTTCCTCCGCCTGCGCACAGCCCACCACACCTCTATGAGCATCCTCCCATTGATTGGCCATTCCTGTTCAAGTTGCTGCAATGCGACCAGGAATTCGTTGACCGCACAGACTATTTTGTGAGCAGCGGTATACGTCACATAAAGCTTTTTACAATTACTCATTTTTGACTTCTAACATTCTCTATCATGCCTTCACCATACCCAGTGCCTGATTTATCAGATCACGGTTCCTTAACTAGGTCTTCAGGTAAAAGCCTCTACCTTTTCTTTTTACTCTGCTGATGTTAGGACGAATCAGATGACCTTTCGGACGTTGGAAGCCTAGTGGATCCTGAAAATGGCCACTCACCTAAGGTATTGGAGATCACTACGTCTCTGGAAGGCCTTCAAAGTGATGAGCAGCGAAATGTACTCAACATAGTCGACCAGCTTCGCAAATGTGGTCTCGAGAGCATGCTGTCCCTTCCTCAGCTTGTTGTATGCGGTGATCAATCAGCCGGTAAAAGCTCTGTTCTCGAGGCGCTCACAGAAATTCCTTTCCCACGCAACGATAATCTTTGTACATGATTCGCCACAGAGATAATCCTACGTCGGGCGGCAAGTGATGCTATCACGATCAAAGTGATCCCAGACCACGAAAGACCTAATGAAGAACGAAATTCCATAGAAGCTTTTAAGGAATCCATCTCGAATTTCGAGGAGCTTCCTGACTTGATGGATAAAGCAACGAGTCTTATGGGGATCAATAACAAATCCACTTTCAAATCCAGGGCTTTCGCCAAACACGTCCTGAGCATCGAAATCGAAGGTCCTTCCAGACCCCAACTTACACTAGTTGATCTTCCCGGGCTTGTCCAGACCCAAACCAAAGGAGTGACTGAAGAGGACGTCCAGCTTGTCACAGAAATCACCGATCAATACATATCCCAGCCTCGTACGATTTGTTTGGCTGTGGTCTCTGCGACTAATGATTATGCTAATCAAGGTATCCTAAAAAAAGTTAGAAAGGTGGATCCGGAAGGAGATCGTACACTTGGTATCATCACAAAACCCGATCGTCTATCTGCAGGCTCTGGGAGCGAAAAAGCATTCCTCGAGCTGGCACGTAACGGGGACATATTCTTTAAATTAGGCTGGCATGTACTGAAGAATCGTACTTACGAAGAAGGTTCTAGCTCGTTTGAGGAGCGTAACCTATCTGAGAGCAGGTACTTCCGAAAATCGAACTTCGCTACACTACCTAAAGATTGCGTTGGCATCGATTCTTTGCGGGACCGCCTCAGTCAACTTCTTTTCAATCATGTCAAGCAGGAGCTCCCTAAGCTACGAAAGGACCTTGAGGAAGCATTGGCAGACTCACGAGATCAGCTGGAGGCAATGGGTGATCAAAGAGCCACGCCGGCAGAATGCAGAACCTTCTTGATGCAGCTTAGTCTGGACTTCTATGAGGTTGGCAAAGCTGCAGTTAACGGGCATTACGAAGGAGATTACTTCACCCACAACACCGATCCTACCTTTTCACTACAATCACCCGCGACAATACGCAGACTGCGGGCCGTCATTCAGTACATGAATTCTCATTTTTCCAACTCTTTACGCACGCGTGGCCATAAATATCACATTGATAGGTCAGAAAGACCAGACTCTAAGGAAGCAGAAATCACTATAACAGACGTGGCCCCCACCCTCGCAGACCCAGAGCACGGGGCATCGACTAAACTATCTAAGCCTGAAGCGCTGGGATGGGTCGGACAAGTTCTCATGCGGACCCGTGGTAGAGAACTCCCAGGAAATTTCAACCCGCTCTTGGTTGGTGAGCTCTTCTGGGAGCAATCTAGTAAATGGCGACAGTTGGCTGAGGATCACGTGGAGGGTGTCGCGCAAGTCTGTAGCCGATTCCTCCACGCTTTACTTCGAGAGAAATGCCCTAAAGACGTATACACCCGCCTCTGGTCATCCAAAATCGAGGACGCTCTTAAGCTTAGGTCCGAGGACTCAGCTAAAGAGATGGGAAGGATCATGGAAGACATAAGAAGTTATCCAATAACGTACAATCACTACTACACAGACACAATCAGCAAGAGACGTCGCGAAAGAGAACAAAAGTCTCGGTCCGACTGTATTGAGAATGCCACTCGACATATGAGACTTCCAGGATGGCGGTCGGATCCTATAAGCGCGGAGGTCAACGCTAGACAAGCAATGCAAGAGTATTCCGACAAAATAGACCCGAACATGGAGAATCGCAGCTGCGAAGAGGCACTCGACAGCCTGTACTCGATCTACAAGGTTAGTATCCCACCCGCATCCCTGATAGACCATCCCTAACTCGATTATGCATAGCTCTCGCAAAAAACTTTCATCGATAACATTACTACGCAAGTTGTGGAGCGACACGTCGTGCGTGGTCTTGAGAAGATTTTTTCTCCCATCATGGTAAACAGTTTGTCAGACACTGAAACGGAGGCAATCGCCTCGGAGCCTCTGTCGTCAAAGAGGCAGAGGGATCTTCTTGTGAATAGAATCAAGAAGCTTAAAGGTGGCCGTAGCATCCTTCAAGCCGTTATGAGAAGCGCTGGACCATAAAATGATTATTTTGCTGTCAGGGATCATGTTTCTTTAGAAACAACAGCATCTATGATCAGAGAAGATTTCCAGGAAGATTAGCATATGTTAAAGACGGAAATCTTTGACCCCTGCAGCTTCTTATGTCTTCTTATATTCATGCTGGATGTAAACTCTCTGATCGGCTTTCCTTACCAAGATACATATCTCTCTGAACCAGTACTCCCTAAGTCGAAGAGCAAGACCCAAGCAACCACTAGAATAATGTCATTAGAATTTCCAAGCTGTCAGACTTACCCGTTTCATGGGAGTGCGGACTGGGGCAGCAGCGGGGAGGCGAGGAGAGACAGGCGACGAATCGCCGAGAAGCAGAGGATGAAGTTTACTGTGCTTGATGATTAGTCATAGAACTTGATAGTTAGATTTGAGAATCAGATGGGGAGGCATCCAACCAGTCAAGGGAGTGCCCTCATCGGCGCGAGGAGATCCGTACCATTTCGATGAGGCCATCATTACCTTCATACCAGCAAGTCCCGATCGACATCTGGCGACGGCATCCACAACTGGTGCTGACATCCACAACTGGCGGCGGCATCCACAATTGGCGGTCTAGGACTGAAGACTTGCATTAATATTCTGGAATGGCCCATCTACTACAGCAAACTTAAAGAATTCATAACCCAAAAAATCAAAAAGCAGATTTCATATAAGGAAAATGTGCTGTTTTATCATTGTTCGACCGAGACCCTACAACGAACGACCACCACAACCTCTTAAGAATGCATTAACCAAATGGCTTCAACGCAAATACCCACACCTCTTCGACGATCGCGATATTCTCTCTGATTCCTACGAACCATTACCTTACGCTATGCCTGTTACCAATGTGCCTACTCAAGAAGCATTCTCGAGTGTGCCACCGCAAGCAAACAAAAGCGCACCTCCGTACGCTTCAGATGTACCTTTCTACCAATACAAGTAGCATCGAGCTGCAGCGAAGCACTTGGTTATCTGCTTTATCGTCGCGGTTTGAGTCTGAGAGATAATGTGGAGATGAACTATGTTTGGAGTTGGCTCGGTTGCAGCCTTATTGTAGGGCTAGCCCCAAGCACGGCTAGACATCTGGCCACTAGATAGCAATTCAAGCTTATTCCACACACTCATATTAGGACTAGGCAACGCACAGAATGAGATCCTCGTACTCTGGAAGATGTAACAGAAGTGCAGGCCATATTAAATGGATGATTAACACTATGGGAAAGTGTGGAGAGGGACGTTTGCAGTTCGCTAAAAAGGGGCACTAAAGCTTCATTACTGGTGCTTATCAAACCTTGCTTGCCTCTCAAGAGAAAACTCTCCCTTGCCCTATATAAAATCCTTGAGCTCATACTTCCCGTCCCCTTGATCACGCATGGACGAATGACGAATGGCTTTGTCCTCAAATTAGGGGCAGGGATCGAATTGCGACTTCCTGTCTCTTGGGCTGTGTACAGCTCCAGAACTGGATGCTCAAGGTCCAGAATTGGATGCTAAGATTGGTCTTTCCTTATGAGCGCCCATGTTTCTAATAATGGGTGAAGCGTCTGGCACCTCTCCCGGCCTTAAAATAGCGGTAGTAGTTCGTATCTACTCCGCGGTCGAGCCTCTGACCGAATTACCACAGCAATGACAAGGGTGGAAATCCCACCTCGATTTGTCAGCTGTAAGAGACCGCGGGCAAGAACGCCGCACCAATCCTTGAAAGAACTCCCCTTGCGCCTACATGCGATGTTGCCGTATCTATGTCGCAACTTACTGTTGTCTCTCTTGCGAGGTTTCCTTGACGGGTTCATCTCATCCGGTGACAAGTGTTGTCTCCATTAATCTGCAATCGAATATCACCAACAAGGGGATGAGATGTGCATTTGTGAGTTTTCACTGGGCAAAGGAAAGTGGGAAAAACGAAGATTTCTATGGGCAGGGATCCGCTCTTCGCGCCGTCTTAATTAGACGAGAGTACAAACACTTAGGAGCCGTCACAATCACGCAGAAAAGAAACTCCAGCGAAATTCAACCAAAAGCGTTACAAGAGCCGGTGGAGTCTGGCTCTCAGGTGCCTGAGGGGCGCAAACTTCAACATTCTCTAACCTCCCCTTCGCTCGCCGCTGCTGACCTCGCCCTTGTTGGCATTACCTGAATTCCCTCCCTGGCTCGGACCGTTTTGTCTCTTTGGGAGTGGAGTTATGGGTGTTTTCACCACCCACTGCCGATTGACTTGCTCTGTCAAATCTTTCAATGTCGACCTCATTGCTTCGAAATAGGGATGCAACGCTTCGACGTGTTGGCTCAGTAGGTTTATCTGTCTTTCGCAAATGTTAATATTTTCCATTGATCGCCGCACTGCTTTAACGAGATACCTGGAATTTTCCTCTATCCTAAACAGACGTTAGCAATGTTGAGACCACAGTATTCTCTCCATACAACGCCTTGATCTCTTTGTATTCCGGTCCCGTCTCCCCAGATTTAACGCTGGAATCTTGACCACCGAGTGAACCTTGCAGGTTGACATGGTCGATGCACGTCGGAGTAGAGATTCGATCTCCAGGCGTCTGGTTGGTTTGAAGATCCTGAGCGAAGATCGTCGGTCGATGATTAGGCTCCAAGGTGCCATGATTAACGAAATAATCCAGGGACGAGAATAAAGTCGGGTCTTCATAGCCAGTCGCGTAGTTGCTGTTAATGAAGTCGTTCCATTCATTATCGGGGTATTGTTCATCGAAAGAACTAGCCATGGCGAGAAATGCGTGCAAGTATGGTACACCGACATCCACGCATCGCTGTTCCCTTTTAAATTCCAATACAACCGTGCATCCGCTTCTGGCGCAAAAAGCTGCCATTAATGGAGCATTGGATGTGAACCAGTCATATCGCTACAGCTTGGAGGATTTACCCCCACATATTGGCTCAGTGGGCCTAAGCCCTATGCACATGAACAGTTGTGCCGCGAATCCTTGTGATGACCTGCATAAGCCACGCGGAGATGACAGGCGCTAAAGCGCACTGATTTATGGGGTAGCCAATCATCCTCCTCGAGTAGTCTCTATGCTTCTGGCCATGATTCCTTGCTGTGAAAGTAAAGAGCGATACCAAGGTAGTGTAGGATGAGGACATGGATTGAAATCCATCCGCATAGCCCCATCCTTTTGCTGTGAAAAGTCCCGCCGCAACCGTGACTTGGGTGTACTTGACGGCGGTCCATGCGCGTCGATGACTTTAGCGTATTCTTGCTCTTTATGTTCAGTCATTCATGACCCGATTGAATGAGAAATGTAATCCCCAGGTACCTGTAAGACTGCACAATGGTGGTCAGCATTCGGCAGTGTTGAGGACAGGTGGCTTAGAGATGGAATGGTCTGGAAACTTATTGTTTGGGGGTTCGAACACTGTATAAAGTACAACTTCTTCGATTGCTTGTCTCAAACAATTCAGGTGCTCGAATCATTTGAAGCAGTCACCACATCCTCACATTCCCATCACAACCTTCACTCTGATAATCATGGCAACGCAAGGTGGGAGCGCAATGTTTGAATTTTCTAGGGTGGTATGAGAAGTCTCACAGCTCGAACGGACGAATTTTGACATTAGCAACAGCCTGGCCAAGCCATCTGCCGCACGTGTGGTGTTGAGCTAGCTTCCTACGAGAAACTTCGCCGGAAGAGGACAGCCCTCGAGAACGAGATTTCCATATTGCACCAGCGACTCTTCGAAGCTGGTCAAGCCAATCAGTCCAACGAAGTCCGCATGAGGTTCTTCAACACCCAAAGTGAAGAGGTCGCAAAATTGAAAGAGACCGTGAGCAATTATCAACGAGCATTTGCAAGTCAGCAGGAGGCACTGGAGTCGGAAAAACGGGAGCGTGCTCTTGTAACGCAATCTCTGAGTCACGAGTCCAGTTGTCACAAAGCAACCGAGAGGTCGTTGGAGCAGGAGCGTACTTATGTCCGGGACTTTATTGGATTTCTGGATACTCTTGAGGTTCCAAGAAGAGCGGATTCAAATGACAACACAAGCATTGGCACAGTTTGGCTTGAACGGAATCGCATGAAGGGAACACTCGAACAACTGGAGGCCAAGACAAAGAGCTTAGAGCAGGAGCTTCAGAACACCAGAGATGACCTCCAACATAAGCGACTTCTGCTGGAAGAACTATCACGCAACTTTGAGGTCGCGCCAGAAAGTACATCCATGTCACCGGATTCTGAGAGCAGTGGGGAAGAGAATGAGAAAATGATTCTGTTGTCGGAACCCAGCGAGCAGCGAAGACGAGTGCTGAGTTGAAAGATCGGGTAGTGGATTTTATTCTTGTATTTGATTCCTAGTTAACGTCGCACAGAGTTTGTTGTTCTGCGTGCTTAGATAGTTCCATCAATATGAATATTTGTCATCGCAAGCTCCTCGACTGCAAATCGCTCTCGAATCGACTGATAAGTTCTTGCACACCGTGTCGCGGGAGCGAAAGCACAGTCTTTAATTGCCCTGAATGGGCTTCCTCCACTATAGTTCTGGGATCTGTCAATTTGAGTCGCTTGCCACTTGCGTTCGTCATAAAATGTGAGCCGGAAAATAGCCGAAGAGCAGTGACCACGGCGGTTTTATTATGCGGATCCGCATGACGTGTGCGGAAGCCACTATCCTCCGTAGGGGAGAGTACCGTAAAGGTTTGATCGCCTGTTTCTGTGTGTCCGTTCAAAAGTAATCGTGATGCCTCAACGGCAGATATAGTGGTTTCTTGCTCGCAATGCCCCGCTACCTGGCCCAGGTTTTCACCAGTCTTTGGCGACACTTCGGCAGAAGAAACGGAATGAGCGTCTGCAAGCTGCAAGCTATTTTCTTGTGTGGTCAAAGGAAGTGTAGACCTTGGCGGATTAGACTGGGTCTCATCACCGCCCAAAGGGTTATTCATAGCGGGGCTCTCGTTACGCGCTTCTGAATCGGTTGCAGGAAGGTTCGCGGTTCCAGGAGCATCATCGACCTCTCCGACCGTATCATCAAGGCTCCTATTCGAATCTTCTTCAGACCTCTGCGGAGGTTTTGCCTCGTGCTTTGGTGTCCCAAAAAAGAAGTGAAACGAATCTCGCTTGCAGGCGAAACTGGTCATGTACTTCTTGGGGATAATCGCGAGAGACTCTGGATATATGTGATTGAGGAAGAGATTTTCCTCATCTTTTTTGACAAAGTGTTCTTGAGGTCTCCCGCATCGATCTTCGATGTCTGATCCGCAATCGTCGTAGTCCGAGGTCACCTCGGGGCATCTAGTCTGGGTCTTGACTTCTTCAATATCTTCCAACGCTTGACAAATAAACTGTATCTTCTGACGCAGGCGGTCGCCTTCAAGGTGATAGTACTTGGGAGGCCGCACCTTGAGCAGGAAATCCTTGGCTGTGTCCGCATCAGCGGATCCGGTATGCTTGATTTGCTGGTACCCATTAGCCGATGCAAGCGACGCAAGCTGACGCAGCCACTGCTGCCGAAAGCCAGGTCCCGCAGCTTCGGTAGTCTCAATCTCTTGCGGTTCTTTATCCCGTTTCCGTTTGCCTAGCACATTACTGACCTTCCACTTCGCACAATCTTTCTTTGGGGCAGGGTAATGCCGAAGAGGGATAAGCCATAGTTGGCGATAAGAGAACCATTCGGTTTCGGATCCGGTTGGTAGGTCCCTGTGCCGGTACGAGAACGCACTCGTTTGTTCTTTTAGCCTCGTCTGCCCGTTATGCAGAGCACGGAAGGCTTGAGCAAGTGAACCCTTGCATTTGGTGGGTAAAATACCCTTGAGGATTGCTGCACCCGGCTCGAGCCACTTTGTCTCCTCGAGGAATGTGTGAATAGACGGGATGGTATGCTCTACCGACAATATCCGTTGGAGTAGCGTCCTTTGAAGATCCGGAGATCTTACAGCCGGTAAATTATCTCCTCTAAGCAGCCTCGCTTCGATATACGCGCGATCATCCAGGGACCGGAATGGACAACGCCCCTGCAAAAGATGAACGGTATTCGCATCGAGCTTATTCTGATGAGCCTCGCGGTTGCCAACGATATAGCTCCAAGTCTGCTTGATCCGACACAAGTAACGAGTCATTTCCTTGGGTATGTCAGAACATCAAGAGAGAAGGGAAAGGAGCCTGTACCTCAGGACAATGAATATCTAGAAGTCTTTTGAAATGACCGAGCTCCAGCGCGGGCCAGAGCCCCGTGAAGGGGACCAAGGCGTCCAGACTCTCTCTGACCTCACGCATTATAGGTGACGATTCCATGCGCGATACATTGCGTCTCTTTTCTGTTGACGACAGCCTTGCAAGCCACTTATTCCTTCTAGCGAATTTCTCGTCTGAAGAAGTCTCCTTATCTAAGGTCGCGATACGGATTTGGGCTGTAGATATCTCCATCAAAGTATCTTGCTGAACCGGAGTCCTGCTCGCGTAACGTGTTTTTTGCATGCGCGTTGATATCTGAATACTTAGCAGGGATCGGAGTAGTCACAGCCGAGATCTCATACCGTTGGAATAGAGATTCGCAACCCACCACCGGTCTTCCCCGGCAAGGAATCGATTTGCGGCTTCCAGACGATGTTCACCATCTATACAGGGCAACGGTTGTGGAGGGTCAAAATGCTGTGGCTCCTCGAAGGGATTGCTATGAGGTTGGAGGCTTTGCGGTAAGTCCGCTTTCGATACTAAAGCGGACACGTAGTGCTCTGGCTCAAGCCTGTTGCATTTTTCCAGGTGGAACCTCTCCAGGAGCTTCGCTGCGTTTTTAGGATCAAATTGCCGGGGGTTGTCGGGTATCTCCTCGAGCTTAAGCTTGCTCAGAGGAATTTTGAAAGACCCACAGAAAGTTCGACCCTTCTCCCGAAGTATCTGCAAGTCGTTAGGGGGCACGTTTGCCATGTCCACGTTTTGCTTTGCGGTCTGAAAAGATTCCTCGCGGATCTTCTGTTGTGGACAATGTTCATTATGTTTGAAGTGGTGGCGACAGAAGTTGCTCTCCCGTCGCCAAAAGCGGATGCATCGAAAGCATCGAATTGTGGATGACCTTCCATACTATTAAACCAGGTATGGCGTCCCATTCTTCTTTCGATCGACATTTCGTCATTCCATCCATCTACTCCGGCTTGTTTCCAATAAAGTTGCGTCGACCTCGCGTATGGCTTCTTGCGAGCACCTGGCGTGGTTGCAGGTAGTTGGCATCAACGACCTCAGGCTTTTCGACCCTGGTCGCATGAGTCTGCTGGCAAGAGAGCTAAAGGATCCCGCCAATCAACGGCCTTCTTCTCTACTGTTCGTCGGGCGACAAGCCAAGAATCTTGCTCTGCGGGAGCTGTTCCCTGACAACAACTTCAAGAAACGCTTTTGCGACGGCGTTGCAACCTTGCGAATTGACAACGCGAGCGTTTACTCCGATCATCCTATCTTCTTTGCGGAGAGCAGCCCAAGTCAAACGATACCCTTGGCAGCCGAGGATCCTCGCGTCTGCGAGACCGAGTCATTTCCCATCCAGTGGGCCGAGGACACGACTGTGCAACACCTCTACAACGTCTTGCACGCCCGCCTCTTCTGTCTCTTCGCCGATGTCGTCTGCGTGTTTGCCGATGACTTTGCTGACTTCGACCATGCCGTTCAATTGCTGAAGTCATGGGCCGCTGCCGGCAGCGCTTCCGTTCATTTCAACACGATTCGACCGAGAGTTGTTATCGTTAGACGTGGAGATGCAGCCAGCCCCAGTCCCACCTATGATCTTCTCAAGATAGAAGATCTCCAGCAGGGCCTCCACAATGAATCTCTGAAAGAATTTTTCTCTTCGGTCAAAGTGCTTCACTTGGCTGCTGAACAACTATCTCCCCTGGCACGGTTTCGACGGCTCAAGGAGCTCCTTTGGAGGGAGATAGATGAGATGCGCCAGGCTCGACAAAATCTCGGCTGTCTATATTCTGCTGAGCACACCACTCGGTTTTTCCGGATGGCTGTGGCACACACCGCAGCCTCAATAAGTCGGCCATTCGATTTCATATTGGCGAGCCGGCGGGGCAACGATGTCGAGCCAGATTTCGTTCACCACTTGTCCAGATTTATGCGGTCCGGAGAGGACCACCAGGTTCCTCGCGACGCGCTGATGACTTTTATTGCTTCAAGTATCATGTTAGACGCATATCCCCCCAAGATGCATGGTAAGACAATTCTGGCCCCGGAGAGAATGGATGCCCAACATCTGACCAAAATCCGCAGTCTTCGATCCAGAGATGCTTTATGACGTTCAATATCGGCATCTTTGTCTTCAGTCCCTTATTGAGACATATGATGATCGCGATCTCGTTCAGCAGCAGGACACCTTCATTCGTAGTCAGCTGGTCCAACTCTATTCCTACATGATCGCATCCGGGAAGTCAGCGCTACAAATGCACCGGGAGAAGACGACTTCTCTCGATATTGACTGGGCGCAGAATAAGAGCAATAAAACCTGCTTTTGTTGTCTTCGACGAATGCCTGAGAATACTCTTTCTTGTGGACACGCCATGTGCGAGGTTTGCGTTCGAAACATCGGCGATGAAACCTCGGCCTTTGACTCTCAGTATCGGATTGACGCCTGTATGCTCTGTCGCACGGGGAAGCTTCTGGTGGGATTAAGGCCGCTCACGGTCGGATTACGGCTCTTGAGTATGGATGGCGGGGGAACTCGCGGGGTGATAGCGATAGGAATTATGGATGTTTTGCAAAGTATTCTGGGAAACATCTGGAGAATCCAGGAGTTGTTCGACGTTGCATATGGCACCAGCGTTGGTGGGTTTAACGATCCAACACTGGGTTTTCCCTTGACTGACATAGGACCAGGGGGCCTTATCGTGTTGATCCTCTTCCTGCGTCAGCTACCAGTCTCCGAGTGTGTAAAGATGTTTGATACCCTGGCTAAGCAGCTATTCCCTCCCTCTTCCGATGGTACGAGCATTCTCAGTCGTCTCCGGCGTCTGCTGAGGTCGTGGTACCGTGACGGATGCCACAATGCGGAAATCTTGGAGTCTTATTTGCAGGAGAGCCTTGGCTCCCAGGGTCGATTGTTCGACCACGTCGAGGGCCTCATCGCCACGAAAGTTGGCGTCACCACCGCTACTATTGACAAAGGCTTCCCGGTCTTGTTGACGAATTATAATGGTTCAGGCAAGTGGGACGAGAAGTGCGGTATGTAAGGAGGATATTCCATTCCAATTCCGTGCTGATTATGAGTCAGGCTATAAAGTCATCCGTCCAACGGATCTGAAAGACGAACCGTACATTTGGCAAGCGTAAGTCCCCCTCCTCGTACGATTGCAGTGGCTCAAGTTGTTTAGGGGCCGAATGACTTCGGCAGCCCCAGTGTAAGCGTTCATGGCTGCCTCCGTTGCCGCCTGCGGCTGACTTCTATAGCCTGTATCCACCCGCGTATACATGTGCGACTGGCCCAATTCAGGACGGAGGTATGAGTGGACACAACAATCCTATCAAGCTTGCGCTTTGGGAAAGCCTGCGCATCGATCCTTCGCTCTCTAGACCTGACCTCGTGGTATCCGTGGGGACAGGTACCAGCAGAAAAATCAACTCGCCGAGAGCTGCTTCTTTCCGCCACGTGCTATTCGACGGCTTCATTCCTCGACTGTGGCGGGCCTATATGTCCTCGTTCGACGGCGAAAGCAACTTCAGAGACGTTGTGAACAGCTTGGACCGCGAAAACCGTGAAGACTATAAGCGCTTTAACGTTGTTTTACCAAGGAACGAGCCGGCTATTGACAACACCAGCCGGATGGACGAGTTGCGTCAACTTGTCCTGAATCCACAGATGATCCGAGAGTGCGAGGAGACAATATATGCCTTGCTTATAGTATCTTTCTACTTTGAACTGAGCAGCATCCCGAGCCCACTACCAGGGAATCGAATCCGCTGCCTCGGGATGATACGATGCCGTCTTCCAGGTCAAGTCATGGTGGAATTACTCGAGCGAATCCATCCTTCGCGCTTATCCTTCGTAACACATAGCAAGGCCTTGGGGTATTATCTCGGCAAACGCGATCTCTGCCCGTCGTGCCGACGATACCGAAAATCTGTGGAGTTCACCGTTCGGGACCTGGGTCAGCTGACCAGTATATATGCAACGAGTGCAAGAAGGCCTCGACGAAAGATCAGCGCTTTTCCGCAGACAATGCAGTGGTTTGTAGACCAGCAACATCTTGACGCTCCGTTTGGCACGGCCTATCATGGAAGTCTGAATCGCTCATGTAAGTCGTGTGTGGCTGCCGCGTACTGTGAGCTGAAAAGGCAGGCCTCTGGTAACAAAGGCCGACACGAACCGCTCAAGAAGCCTCGCCTATATTAGCAATCGGTGCCGATTTTTCGTAGGAAGGGAAGACATACAGTTGAGCAGAATCATTCAACCAAAGGCAAAGCAACACTCGGGCCACTGCATTGGACCCTGAAGTGAGTTAGACCTGTTGTCGCGGCGAAGGGTCCACCACGTCTGTTGGACCCGCCATTGAAGGAGACTTCGTGTGGCGGATGAGGAATTCGAGATGTCTCCCGGGTAGCCTGAGCCGCACAACGCCTCATTTACCAGTGGCTGTGCTCCCGCTTACCTTTCGCGGGTTTACAACTCATATACCACATTTATCTAATGTATTAGAATGTCCGTTCGAATTCGCGCATCATAAAAGTGTTGAGCATGAATATCATCGGAACCGAAAAGCTTTGGAGCTTCAGTTTTCAACAAGCATACAAGCCATTGCGGTGCGGTTTAAAATCGTTGTAATTGTAATGTATTGCGTTCATTGGGAGTATGATATAACGAGATAAGTGTCAGATGTCATTCACCGCAGCACCCGTTCTAAGACCAAAGTCGATCCAACCCTTGAATGCTTTCAATGTGCCTCAGTCAACGACTTCAAAAGATCTTTAGGCTCTTCCACAACGACGTTTCTGTCCGATCTGAGCACTGATATTCCTGTCTCAGAGGATTCCAAGACGAACTGACCCCCCTTATCGACCATATTCGCGAATTCCAAGAACGAGGTTTTAAAGAAGGGCGTAAACGCAAGCAGGTATGCTGTCAGATCTGCAAGGATAACTTTCTTTTGCGGAAAGTCCTCAACAGAAATAGCACCAGTGGCAAGCTCCATCGCATCGACATGGCAGTTGAAGGCTAGGGCGCTTTTCGCGATGGATGGAGACAGATCTTGCAAGCCAATCAAGGAATATTCAACTTGTTTCGTTGTATCGGTCGGTATCAGTGTGAGACTAGAGAGTTGCCGAAAGTTCGAGAAAACGAATTTCGCCGCTTTGGGGTTCAGCTCGATGTTAAACGAGTTGTCGAGAAGATTGAGGGTAGGATTGTAGGTTCCCTAACGACTTGTGAGCATTCATCATCCCTTTGAGGATCTCTACGCACAGCTTGCAAGTAACAGTCCATATTGCTCCCTACTCCTTTACGCATGAGCCGCTCAAGAAGCCCCAGCGACGCACCCTCAAAAAAGATAACCTTTTCCGCAGTCTTTAGAGTTTGACAAAAACTGTCGATGTCAAGAATGTGGACAGCATCTTGGTGTTCCTTGAGTTTCTTGTGCAAGATTCGATGATACCAGCTTCTATGCCTGGTGGTTCTCTCCGAAAGAGGTCCGTTCATGATGTCTTGGAATTCCGCAAGTTCTTTCTCAGTACGAGCGACGAGCTCTTCGTGGTGATGCGCGTGAAGATTGATGGGGCTCTCCAGGCCAGCGAGAGCATCACGGTCCACGAAGATTTTGATCGGACGGCTGGATCTGCACCTCATGACAGACGCAAAATCCAATGCCATCAAAAGGGCATGTGTCATTGCGTCCTCTGGAGGGCCGCTTGGAGGTTTAACCGCGAATCGGAGCTTGTATTGAACGTCTCTCAGCATATTCCCTACAAAAGTTCTTTGGCAACGGGGCTTACCAGCTCCAGATCATCCTCACTCAGCCCTTCTAGTTGGTCAAGATCAGACTGCCGAAGAGCACCGTGGAGGAGGGTTTTCTTCGCGTCAAGGGAAGGAAAATGGGTTTGGATCAAGCGAATGCAGCCGTCTCTCCGTTCTGGAGTCATGTAAGATCCGAAAAGGACATGTCGCGGCTCAAAAACGTAGTTGCACTCTTCCAAGGGATTCTGGTCGTTAGAACAGGTGAACACCTCCGCGGTTGCCAAGTTGTCAGCGTCCGTAGAATCGTTCTTACACACCCTGATCGTCTTTGCCATGATTGTTTTCGTTGGATTCACAATTCTCAACCAGATGCTCAACCGGATTTATAGGATGTTGCAGGAAGACCAGCTGGTGGCAATGCAATATCTTCCCCCTCGGACACGCCCGCGCCACATCCAGGCAAACACGATGTTGGAGGCTCCGTTCGTAGGTCCACATCCCTGATCTCATGGCATGGAGGCTCAGCTGAACCGGTATTTGGTGTCGTGATCAAGGCCTAGCGGCCAGGGTCCCAGATTTGGGCCTGTGATGGGAACGAACAGGGTCGAAAATTGGGGCTCATTGTGGCTAGGTTGCCTATGGGCGTATGGGAGCGTGCGAATGTTGCTCTTATCAGGGTGATCACCTGAGATGTGGGCAGGGTAGCTGCCTCTTGCTGGATATCTCTTCACCGCTGATACCGGGGCCCCCTGGTCATCATCGACAATGATAGCTCTTCCGTGGGAATGGGGCGCAGAACACTAGGTTCGCGAAAGAGTGGAGCGGGTAGTGCGTATGTCTTTGCCCTTACTCTCGTCCGCAGCTATCCGCTGCCTAGATGCCCTTGTCACTGCATTATTGTGTTCGTTAGCCAATGTTAACGTAGTGTCTAGAGCGAGACTCAGGCCTTCAATATGGTCTAAGCCTTGCTCAGGAGGTCATTAAAATTGTTGATACACGTTGCCGAAGCAGTCGACAATGGTCGTTAAGATGCCACGGCCGCAGGCCAGCAATCAACACAGCCCTGGCTGCATCAGGACGTCAGGATCGGTCCCAATCTTGCCATTCTGCCTGAACCAGCGTATGACTTAAGAGCTTCTTGCTTGTGGAGTTCAAAGAGATGCCTGGTCTAAGCGGTGACACAGTTCGTGAGCTCCGAATAAGCGAACAGGCTAGGGTTCAGGATTGGCCGTTGTGGTGTCTAGTCTCCAACTTATCGACGGCGATGCCGGCTTCGGCTGTTAGCAGGCTTCACCTAGGCCACGTTCCTCACCAGCATATATCGACCCACCCTCCCTGTAGGATCCATTGTCAGGAGGCGAGGGATGAGAGACAGCCGGGGTTGATTCAGTCAGATTGTGCGTGAACGGACCAGCGACTTGCTGAATGTTGGGCGAGCAGATCGAGGATTACGAACCCCGTCATAACATTGTTATCACGCCGGCAAAGATAATAAGATACTACGAAACAATCAAGCCGAAGAATGAGTCATACCCTTAGTCAAGTGCGTTCCCATATACCAGATAAAGTATTATACCGCTGATATAATGCCCTAGCTATTTTCGACGAGCACTTATTAATCTCCCGGATATGTACATATTAGCATCACCTCGTTCAAGAACGAGGCGATCAGAGATTAGACGTTCCTGGCCTCACCCCGGTCGGCTTTAAGAGATAAGTGACGCTTCTCATCCAAGCACATCCCGAGGAAGAGTACAGAAGACTCCAAAAAACCGTTCTAAACATACCCGTCAGCAATCCAGACAAAAAAGCAAGGTTTCCAAAGGAAATCTCTCTGCGATTATTCCCCCAATATAAAGACCGTGGAATTCGTGAACACGTCGATTAAGCTATCGCAAGACACGCAGATATCCAACTCCCTCGACCCTTAAACCGAAAAGAGCCCCAAAGTTATCGTGACACTCCATTCCACACATTCAGCGCCGGCAAACAGATATACAACCCACAGAACTTCGTCATCGACGCGTCAGCTTCGTCCTGCCCACAGACACCCGCTGATACCCTCAGCACTTCGAAGAGCCTACGTATAAAGGTGCCGAGAAGGGGAAGAGGCAATCAGACGAGGATGTACTGAGCTACGGGGAGAGACCAAGACGATACGAGTGTGCTGGCTCGGACGGTAAGCGGCTTCCAAGAAAGTTTAACAGATCTGGTTACGTGAATGATGAGGATGGTCATCGTATCAGCTAGGTATGGGCTTGGGCCTTTAAAATCCCATATGGTGCTCTTCGCTAATAACATGCACCCCAGACGCCTTCTACATTCACATCCAGACGCAATGCATTCTATTATCCGATTGCCCTCCTTCGAGTTTGGCATGCTATACAAAATATAATCTCTTCATGCCTGCGTGGCCTTCGCAAAGTCTGGCCCCGCCAATCACGTGTCGCGCATTTCTTAATGTTCTTGATGCTTATAGCTCCTTGGGTCAGACCACAGCAGATATGTCCTCCCTCGGATAAATGCAAAACGTTCGAGAATGCCATCGCGGATGATGCCGAATCATAGTTGATGGTCAAATGATCGTGCGCCGCGCTCCCCCACTCACTTCTGGCTCCCCATTCACTTCCGGCTCCTCAATCACCCTCTGGCTCCCGTAATTGACTTCTGGCTCCCCCAATCACTCCTGGCTCCCCCATTCACTATTGGCACCCCATCCACTTCTGGCACCCCATCCACTTCTGACTCCCCAATCCACTTTTGGCTCCCACTTCTGGTTCCTAGTTTGAAAATTTGCTTATCGCCTCCCCAAATGACTACTAGCTGCTATGATGGCACACAACACAAGAATGTTTCATCACTCAGGCCGCACCAGACACCGAGACAAGGAGATTCCCGGCAGATCCATTGCGACAGGAAACGTTATCAATCACGAGTAAGCTTCCAGCGCGGAACTCGATGAGCTTCTAGAGAAATGGAAGAGCAACGCAGTAACTGAGCCGCTGAATGTTTAATTTGAGCATAGAATGTAAACAACCCAGGCAGATAGCATGATTTAGAAAGCGAATAAGGTCATATGAGGGAGCCAGAGTTGAAGGGAGCCAAAACTGGAGTCGGTGGGGAGCCAGAACGGAGGGGAGCCAGAACAGGATGAAGATGGGAACTCTTAACAGAATTCGTGGGACGACAACAATGGAAAGTAACGCATCAATCGAAGGTGAAAACACCACTTCACATCACCTTCCAACTATTCCCTCAGCCTTGAACAAAAATGGAACAACCGAGCGTTGCAGGCACAAAGCGAAAGCCTAGCATGTTGTCTCTGCAACCTCCGAAGCACAAGCCGCCGCAGCAAATGACTAAGCATCGGGAGGCGGACCTGCCGCGCACTCCCTATCCCATGCCGAGCAAGGGGTGTAAACGATCTGTCTCGTTCAGCGAACAAGATGATTCTCCGCCGGAAGGAGAGCCAAAGAAACGCAAGACCGCTGGAGACGGAGGGATTCTGAGCACGCCGCCTTATCTAGCGAGCTTTCCCTCACTCGACTCTGGATACACTCCTGCTAGTCAGTATCGCGGCATTCCCCCGGTGGAACTGATGAAAGCATGGGAATCGATTCTTGACCAAGTTGACTGGTCCGAAGTGGTGCAGGATGCAGGAGGGAGAGAAAGGCCCGACATCTTTCGAAGTGTCTTTAAAAATATCGTGCAGTCCCACATTGAGGAACTGCTGAAACAAGAAGAATGCCGGAAAGACATAAACATCGAATTTAGTAAACGAGACGATGAGGATACCGATACCGAGAGCGGGAATGATAGCAGTGAGGACGGTGGCGCGGACGGCTTTCGGCATTTTGAGGACAACACCTTTCTGGAAAGCGAAGGGAGTGGGTATGGGAGCGAGGATTATACAGATGACGAGAGTGATGATGAGGAAGACAGCGACGATGAGGACCAAGAGGATGACGATTGTGAGGTGATTGATGATTGGGAGTCGGTCTAGTCAATTGAACGACGTTGATATTGGTCCTTTCAAGATATGATAACCTTTGCCGCAGGTTGATTAAATAGTTGTTTATCCGCCAATGATGAAAATTATCTACTCTTACAAGGAAATTCCCAGTGGTTTATAGTGCGCTGACCAGCTGCAGAGGTACTCTCGGTATCACCATTTATTTAGCATTAGCATTCCTGTCCCTCTTCAACATGGCCTCAACGGATTTCAAGAGCCAGTATTGATGTCCAGAAGATCCAGAAAATGCTGTTGTTCCGGTGCTGAAATCGCTCCCCAACAGAAGTGACACATTCACGTTTTGCCGAGCGTTGTTTCTACACGTGGTTTCTACGATCGATAATGAAGAAAGAGAAGAGAGTTAGATGAGGTTAACAATAACGAAACTTATCTCGTACATGGTCCTTGAATCAAGCCTTTCCGCCTTAGCCTTTAAGCCGCACGTTCAACAATCCCCCCTTCACGAAAGGGCCAATACAATTCGCATCCTCGCCGTTGCTGACAATAAATCTGGCAGGCTCTTCCTATTGGGAGGACCAGCTGGAAGGATTTTTCAGCAGTCAACGATCAACACGACTTATCCGTCAAGCAGATAGTCTAGAATGCCGTGGCCAAAAGTGCCCCCTTTCCACAGAGACCCAGAAAATCTAAGATAGCAAAATAAGCATCCAACTGCCTAGAAAAGAGATTGGAAATTTCGCCGCTGAGGGATCGTTTAGGGAGCCGATCCGAACTGGGCCAAGCTCGGATCTTGACTCTCTTGCTCATTTTGCCAGAGTCGTAATGAGAGGGTCGTCTGAAGAGGCAATGGACACTAGCGTGGAGCTCTCAATCGACTGGGTTCCCGTCGTTGTCGGGCTTTCTTCTAATAAATTGGAAACATCTTCTGCAGGCGTAGGAACAATACCATTCTGTTTTGACCAAAGATCGTAGTATTTACCCTTGGCTTTCAGCAGCTCTTTCGGTGATCCTTGTTCCACAATTTCACCATCCTTGATGACCAGCATGAGATCTGCGTTCATCACGGTAGAAAGTCTATGTGCGACGATAAATGTAGTTCGTCCTTCGGTGAGTTTATCTAAGGCTTGCTGAATCGTTACTTCAGTATCAGTGTCAACACTGCTTGTTGCCTCGTCGAGAAGCATAATTTTCGGGTCCTTCAGAATCGCTCGGGCAATGGCCACTCGTTGAAGTTCGCCACCAGACAGTTTAATCCCATTCTCGCCTACTTTTGTTGCGTATCCATCCGTAAAGGTCATGATTTTCTCGTGAACAGCTGCGGCTTTACAAGCTAATATTACCTCGTCGTCTGTTGCGTCAAGTCTGGAATATCGAACGTTCTTCAAGATAGTATCGTTAAATAGATCAGGATCTTGAGGTACTACTCCGATAGATTCTCGAAGACTTGTCACTGTGACCGTTTGAATATCTTGATCGTCGATTGATATAAAACCTTGCGTAACGTCGTAGAATCGAAATAACAGTTTCAGAATAGTCGATTTTCCACCGCCTGTCTCTCCAACAAGTGCCACCTTTTGACCAGGTTTAACATTAAAGCTAAGATCTGTGATTACTTCCTTCTTGCCATCATAAGAGAATCTGATCTTGTTGAACGAGACGGCACCTTCTTTGACTTTTAAGGTCGCTTGACCATCTTTAATACTAGGTGTCGTCTGGAACAACTGAAGTAATTGCTCCGCATCTATAAGGTTATCTTGTAACTGACGACGTGCTTGAGCGAAGAACGAAAAAGAATCTAAGACCGATCAAATCAGTTATTAATTCATCAGAAAGCCCAGTAGCGCAATGGTTAAAAGCAAACGAGCAAGAAAGGTAGTCAATGATCTGAGTGTCCACGCGATCAAGAGGTCAGATTTTCACAAGCCGGTATCCCAAATAGCAATGTCGTTGGACAGTCATGCAGAGAACGCTCAAGTGGAAGACTTACCAGTAAATTGAACCCAATAGGTGATCAAGGTTGCGAAATTCCCAACCGATTTTCCGCCGCCTCTGACTTGATAAGCCGCGATTAAGCATGCACCAAACAAGCCAATCTTCATAACCACGCTTTGGACTGCCCAGGCGAGGTAATAAACAACGTACATCTTTCGTTGAGATTGCATGTATTGCTCGATAACAGTAGTATACCGCTTCAGCTCGTAGACCGAACGGTTAAAGTACGCCACAGTAGTCCAGCTGCCAACAGAATCATACATGATCTGAGCTTCTTTTTTGGCAATCCCTGTGTTTCTACGTCGATACTCGCTTTGCTCTGCGCTGTAGTATGTGACGGCCCATGAAAAGACAATTGTCATGGCAGCGATAGTTAAGAGCATGTAAGGACCGAATAGATAGTAAATATAGACGTAAGCCACGATCAGATCAACGAGCGTTGGAAAAGCCTCGAACAGTATTGTCTCTAAAAGGCCGTTGACAGAGCTGCCCTGTTCGATCGATTTGTATAATTCTCCAGATTGCTTGTTGTCATGAAAATCACATGACATATCCATAATGTGGTTGAAAGAAGCCGTCTTGATGGATTTGTATGCGTATTGTTCGACGGGAAGCCATAGCCAGCTTTTGATTAATGGAATACCAACGTTAGACGAAGCCGTAAGGAGCGCGATGTAAAGCCCGATCGCCATAAGTGGAATTCGATCTTGAGAGGCCCCCAAAGCATTTATCACGACCCCTAGTTGATATGGTATAAGTACGTTCAATGCTCGGATACAGACCAAGCAGATCACCACGCCTAGGACGTTTATTTGGAGTCTTCGATTCGAATTAGATGGCCAGACATATGGAAGGAAAATGGAGAACTCGCGAGCGTAGGTGAACCAATTTCCATTTACCTTCAGGCGCTTTTTGATGTCTTTTAGTCGCTCCTCCTCCTTCTTTCGATCCTCGGCTTCAAATTCCAAATCGGCACCGTCAGAAGACGACTTTTCAACCGCCGTTGATTCATATGCCGTATTGCAAAGACCGACATGCCCATTAGGCTGACCGGTGTTGGTAAGTAGTGGAGTATGTTCTTCGCTAACCGGGGTTTCACCCTGGAGAGCTGCAAGTAAGATGAGATCCAGTAGTCGAGAAATCTGGATGCCGAGCAGAGTGTAGCCAAAGGGGTTTGATGGCCGGCAGGTCGTTAAGGAGAGACTGAAAAGGATGATCTCGAGGATAAGAGCAAGCAGCCATGATCCATAATAAGGGTACCACACGGGGTGTTTAGAATCTGCGAGGGACATGATAAGGACCAGCCAAACCAGGACAGAGGAGATGGCGTAGACCTAGGAAACTCAGTTTTCAGCAATTCCGAGTAGTGGGTTTAGGCAGCTGCCTAGCGTGAATACTCACATTGCTGTCAGTAGTAGATCTGCGTGGTTGACTGTTGAAAGTGTCGAATACAAGCATAGAGGCTTCTCCAAGGTACGTTATCATGATAGAGAGCACAACGTAGATAGCGGGGTTTCGTGATTTCTTCTCATCGGGTCGTTTGAGGGACTGTAGAGTGCAAATACTAACGGTTGTAGCGACGAGGTAGTAGAGTAAGATCAGCGAGGGAGCTGTGTAGTGCAGGACCCGATTCGCATACTGCATCTGCTGGACCGAATCCATACTTGCCGTGGCAGTATTCTGCTCGTGACGAGTACTTGAAATCTCAGTATGCGGATTTGAGTTGAGGCAGTGGCAAGTAAATACGAATGGTTAGTGAACCCTTAACACGACAGTGTGTGATGCAGTGATTCTGATACCAGTCACCTTTTACTAAAATGCTAGTAGTAGCCATATGGCTCGCTACCATGAACACCTGATACAATAAGTGGGAGATGCTGCATGCGTTCGGATTGCCTCGATTATCATGGCCAATACCATCATAAAGCACGTTCGACACGAGGCCTATCGCGAAGCATTTTCGTGAAAAAGGAAGGCGGCATTTGTGCGGACTGTTTTATGGGGTTGTATGTCCTGGTTCGCTGCATATTTCGAGTACACAAACAGCTCACCGGTCCTGATTAGGAAGTCTCAAACATCTCACCCATCCTGATTAGGGAATCCTTACCACTCTCACCCACGTCCAATCCCTCTCGTCATCGGAATTCAAAATTGCAGGTCCGTTGCATGACGGCCTTGAAATTAAACCATGTGTGCGTTTCTTGTTTTAATGATTTGCGGTAACTCTAACAGCTTCCAAAAGATGACTGTGCAGTAAGGACACAATTTCTGTTCTCATAAACGAGCCGGAAGAAGTCAACCAACGAGGCGCAGTACAGGCATGGTGCTGATGAAAACTTTTGTTTTGGAGATACAAGGGTTCCCAACTACTACTGTTACACTAAATTGTTCCGTTTTGGGCGACTTTAGAGCTCGCACCCATCAGCGTCCGGATCACTTTAGCAAGGGAACGGAAAGAGAAATTCCCTTCTCCCGGATTGGGAGTTGGCATCCCCAACACTCCCTCGGTGATCTATGCAAGTGCACGTCCTCTGTCCTACATTGGTGACGCCTGCAAGCCATATTCTAGAATGCGAGGTCTGCGCGTCTTACATGAAACCTGTGTCAACCTATAAGACCCTCAGAATGCCTCGTTGCCTTCTTTTTCCATGAAGTATGCCTTGACCGGTTGCCCAACGCCCGACATGCATGTAGTTAATGCAGTGCCGTCTTCAACGCCTGATCTCGGAGCCTCGTGGCCAGAAGCTGATGCAGAGGTAACATGCTCTGGACCTTTCGGGAAATCACAGATACGAAGGCCGCCTGACCTTGGGGAACGGTATACGATCTTGACCAACGGGCCATGGAAGCTTGTCTGCGTAACCGCGAATTCCAAGTCATATCAAATCATTTCGGACTTGGGACTCACTATTGTTGGGGAAAGTAACGATGGCCAACTCTACGAACTTGTCGTTGGTGAATCATGTCTTTCTTGGCTCTCCTTTCATGGGCTGGAACTGAATCTTAACTACAATCCGACGAGTCCGAGAGAGTGTGACGTTTGGATCCACGGTACCTGGAGAGCGAACTGGAGAGCTCAAGCCTTCTTTCTTGACCGGGCTCTAAAAGTGATCCGCCTAAGGCAAAGCTACGAACCACAGGGCCAAGCACGCGAGGCATGTTATCGTGACGCTGCCAGAGCAAATGGCCTCATGGTACCGCTTGAAAGAGCAATTTTGAATCATGATATATTGGTAAGCCTTCCACTTATCATCCCTTTATTATTCTAACACTCCCAGGAATCTGGTAGCCAAGTTCGCAGACGTCTTACGCAATGTCTTGTATTCCTTGGTTTGAACTTGTTGGGAAATTGCGGCTCTCCTCTTGCCCTCGATCTCCTTGCGAAAGACCAAGATGATTTGCTTCAACCCTTCCAACAGGGTCATACAGATTTATTGGAAACTGCATTAGAAATTGAGATACCGGTCAAGACGTTAGAACGCTCGAAGCTCCAGAGCATCTCACTAGTTCGAGGCCTACTTGAATTTTCCGGCGGTAGAGTGGAGTGTCGACAACATGCATTCGATCAAGAGTATACAGCCAGTGACAACATCAGCCTATGCGGCATTCTTATCGGCATTACCGGTACCAACCGGTTTGGAAATTTTGATTCGCAGAAAATGTATAACGCGCTATTGAAGTCAAAAATTTTCGCTGAAGATTCAGATATCAGCGCGCTGGATACGGTGAAGTGGAGTATCGAGATGATGAACTTTCTTCCCATCGGCTTTTCGAAGGGATACTTGGTAAGACACCCTGAGGGGCAGGCCTGGCTAATACTAATGGTACCAGGAGCTTCCGTCGCAGGTGTCAAACGGTTTGGGTTCAGGGCCGGTGGATTTAATTCACGTACACCTGTAACTCCTCTTTCGGTGAATACAAAAGAGCAACCTAACGCGAGGCAGTGAGCAAATCTACCACCAACGTTCATCCCTTCGAAAGCCAGAGAACAACGTACTATTGCTTCTCACTTGGAGCTCCATAGCTCACGGTCAGCCTCTCCGAGTACTTAGTGAATGGGCAAGCTCGGGCGATGGTTTGGAGCTACATCAACAAATGATTAGAGATCTTCAGCCTTCCCAAAAACCGGAACAGCTTGCACTGATCCTAGCTGCCTTGCTATGCCATGCACGACTTCTTCCTTACACTTCGAACGATACTGCTCAACCCATCAAAGGTTGCTATTTGGCCGACCTAGATGCTCTCTTGAACGGCCACAGCCTTAGTAACAGGCGGGTGGTATTCGAAAGGATGGGTTCTGCGCTCCTACATATACTTCATACCTTTGGAGACGAATATAGGGATATGATCCAACTTCTCGCCATTGTACTTGGCAAAGAAGCACCCATGCCCGAATCATTTGACGGATTTACGGAACAGTACTTGGTAGGGAGGGTCGAGGATCAACTCACCCACAATAGCGCTTTTAAAAAAGTGTGGTTTTTGTGTTTGACGGAGGCGATGCCAGAGCTTAGCATGGATGGTGAGGAATGGATCATGGTACCGAGCCAAAGCTATGACAACTCGGCTTGAGTCGCCATTGTTTAGGAAAGGCGACAAGAGGGCGAGTAGGGAAAGCCGGATTCCAGACTAGGAAGAACGCAGTGGTACATCGATAGCTCGATTTTGTACAAACCTACCCACATACGGTGCCACGCACCTCGAGCATTTCACCGTAATGATGTTGACACACTGTGGATGGCCAAGTGATCTTGCAACTTCAAGATGGAAATGGACAGGCCCATCGTAAACACAGGATGATACCGTATTAGCCAAGATAACAATCATTATGAGGGTCCTAGAGACTGTCATTCTATACACTCGTGACCCTGAAAAGATTACAGAATGAGCTAATCTCTAGAAAATTTCAACCATTTGCTTGCAATTGGGTTTTTGATATTCCTCCAGCTAGGCATTTTTTTATGAAGTGGTTTGGCTTGCCCACTGTCTTCCGTCTCATTCTCCTTGAATTCCAAGCGCTTTTCCTCTTCAGCTCCTACCTCGCCAGCAGGCTTCAAGTCTGTAGGTCAAATTAGCGAATATGCTCTTGGTGTTCAGAAGACATGATCATTATTACCGTCATCGTGGTGCTCCCAAATCAGTTTAGGTGCTGTGTGCCTAAATTCGAAATGCATCAAGAGCAGAATCACTTTAATGTCGAGGACGCCGAAATGATGTAGTCGCTCGTTCTTTGAGTTTGAAAACATGCTGCGAAAGTCTTGCACCATTGCTTTTTGTATCTCCCAATCGCAGTCGTCCATCTTCAATGGTATAGACAATATGGTGGCTTCGGAATCGGTTGATTCTTCAAGGGAAGAGGCTAGACGGAGGTCCGTGTGTGCAATAACCTCGAACATACCTCGCTGAAACGACGTGGTCAATAAGATCAGATTAAGATGATGTTGATACTCACCAACGCTTCGTCAAGACAGTACAACCTCATGTGTGGGGCAGCTTGCTCATCCCTAGGAGTCAATAGTTCAAGGAGGATAATTTTTGCCTCATTGTCTTCGATCTCTTTCCCTTGCCATTGCACCTTGCTCGTGGTTCTGTGCTTTTGTCGTTCAGGAAAGAGAACGGTCTTCCAACCGGAGCCCGCAAAGTAGTCGTTGGCGAGATCTGGTGCCATTGTTACAGAGAGGAGCATATCTGCTCATACTGGGAGTCTGAGCGCCTCCGTGGGCCTTCGATATGGAGTCGAAATTATTGGCTGAGCTACGGTTCGGGAGGGGATGGAGAGATGTTGCCAATCCAGTGATCTAGAGACGCATATGGAATGGGGCACACCTCCGGACATCCAGATTTGTTGGACGCTATGGCACCGTCGTTTCGTAGCTGACCTTTGGTTATCAAAGTTTGATCGAAATAGGAATGGGAGAGCAAAAGAGCACGTTCGGGAGGAGGGGAAAGCACTTCAAAGTTGGGTTAGGGAGAGAATCTGAGCAAGGGGGCAAGGAGGTGCAGAAACCCTCTTTAGGAGAAAACCCCCTGTCGAACAAAGGGCGTTGTAATTACTCCGCATTTGGTGAGTCGACGCTGACGCACCCACTTTGGGTGCGTCTGTATTATCCACCCGCATTCGGAAATTCGATGCTTCTCGCAACCACACAGGGTGCGTCTATACCCATTATCGGAGGGTACCAGTGCTTGAAATACCCCTGTCGAACAAAGGGCGTTGTAATTACTCCGCATTTGGTGAGTCTACGCTGACGCACCCACTTTGGGTGCGTCTGTATTATCCACCCGCATTCGGAAATTCGACGCTTCTAGCAACCACACAGGGTGCGTCTACCAGTGCTTGAGATCCCAGGCTGGCTGCGTATCTTAGGCCCTAATACCATCAACTTGAGTCACCAGTGAGAGACTTCTTACTTTTATCTCACATCACCTGCCCTCTATTATAACACTCAGTACTATCGAGCAACCAAGATGCACCAAAGGCATTGTGTCTTATTCTTAACTTCAGCTTGCAACCAACGAACAATATCCTTTATAAAGAGGCCTTCCGACTCATGTGCCATCATCTTTGCAAAAGCGCCAAAAGGTCCTCCTTGAGGATTCTTAGAGTCTACCGCGTAAGGTCTTTGTTATCTCGTGGGCGTGTCGCTGCATTGTGCTAATCAGTATCACGGTGCTAGTTCCAACAAGCAAATGGGCATACTCATTATAGACAATTCGCGTCTCTACAAGAAATGAATCGAAGCGCGCGGTTGGTGGCTTCACGACTTGGTTTGGGCTCCTTGAGAAGCACGTGATGCCACACACTCTTCGAAAAATGCCCCCACCGAACTAGCCCCGCACCACCAGAGCCAGATTGCAACCGATCAGCGAGGCGCAACCAACGGAGGCGAAACAAACCGATGGACCCTCCAGACGTTGAAATACTCAAGCTTGGCGGAGAGAGGCTTTCTTTAAAGAAGGACCTACCGGAGGCGTTGCAAGCACTAGAAAGGGATGGATGCCTGTTACTAAAAGGTGCTACTGACGTCACTAATATCGAGCACGTACTGTCAAGCGATATGAGCTCCCCAGAAGCTGTCAAAAAGGAGATTATCTTGAATGAGGTAAAGGTTCCCCGGTGTTTTGCCAGGGCTATGGCTAACAATGTCAAGTTTGTGAAAACTATCCTTTTCTCGGCTCGGAACGACGATTTTCATATCGCTGCCTATGAGGCATACACAACTGGCGTGCAGGATGAAGAGGTGGTTGGGCGCGACCCAGGATGGAAAGAAATGGCTACTACGACCGGGCTTGTAGGGGCTAGCTGCGCCCATTTATGGGGAGACAGAGATGTCTCATGGATCATCAAAGTCGACAAAGGTTTTCGCGGAGAGGCGACCAGAGACATGATAACTATGAAGGCGAACGGAGGTGACATGTATGTGCTCTGGGCCTCTGCTGTCTAGACGTGTTCTAATCCAAGTCTAGTTTTATTTGCAATCATTGGTTGAGACGGTCACTCCCTCGTCTTGAAAAACAGCCCCCTACCGAAGCCTTCTTCATCATAGTCTCCTACTTGTGGAAGGGACTCAACCAAGGGAGGTTCTATCCTCCCCAATTAGTTGACAAAGTCCTTAAATTAGGTGGAAGCGATTGTACTCGGAGTGGAGACTATGTGATTTGGAAATCGTCATCTACGTCTCGGTAAACTGCAAAGAGAGAGAAAGGAGAGTTGATTTAAGAGCCTGATCATATTCCGTTCAGTGGCTGAGATATGTACCGCAAATGGCGAAATGCTCTATAATATAGCTCGGCTGAAGATGAGGAATTGCAGCGTTCCCAATTTCCCCATCTTAATGATTGAAATTCATCAACGTCATCTCTCCAGTATTCCTAATCTAATGCATCAGAATAATGTTGAAGGTAAAACTTTGATGACCAGACTGGTGGCTGTTAAACAGAGTTCTTGTGGACACATCAACGGCTCGATCTAGATTAAGATAGAAACTCTTTCGCAGTCTTACCATCACCGGGCGCGGCCACGACTGAACGCCGTGTTGACAGTCAAAAAAGGAGCTCCCATTGATACATCGCTCGCTTGATGTGGATAATGAAAGTGGTCATGTGGCGGGATCTGTGGAGTGCAGGGTGCGGCAATAAATGGACGCTGTGTTAACGGCCAAAGAGCAGCTCCGGTTGATGCATCGCTTGCTTGCTGGAAACCAGCAATGTTGCTTGGTAGTAGGGTCTGAGACTCGTAGGGCGCCGCCATAAACACACGTTGTGACGGCCAAAAGGCGGCTCCGGTTGATGCATCGCTTGCTTGCTGTAAACCAGCAATGTTGCTTGGTAGTAGGGTCTGAGACTCGTAGGGCGCCGCCATAAACGCACGTTGTGACGGCCAAAAGGCGGCTCCGGTTGATGCATCGCCTGCTTGATGTAATTCAGGAACACTGCTATTTGGTAGGGTCTGGAACTCATAGGGCGCCGCCATAAAGGGACGCTGTGGTGACGGACCAAAGTCAACTTCGCTTGATGCATCACCCGTTTGATGAGAAACAACGACATTGCTATGTGGTAAGGTTTGAGACTCATAGGGTGCCGCCATAAACGCACGTTTTGATGACGGCCAAAAGGCAGCTCCGGCTGGTGTATCGCCCGCTCGGTCATATGACAAGCTCTGGGAATCTTGGGCCGCAGCTTTGAAAGGATGCGCTTTTGCTTGTGAGAAGGCCCGAGAATCGCCGGATTTACTCATGTTTTCAATTTCAGACGAAAGCTCATCATCACTTCCAGGACCGACGGATATCGAGGTACTTAGAGGAGAAAGTGGAGGGGTCACTGTGCTCAAATTAGCAAGATAAGTGAGTTGTACATCAGAGGTATCCATCCATCGTCTGAGGCCACGTCGGACGGGCGAACTTACAGGAACCCTGAGGAGCGCGTATATCGACGGGATCTTCGTCCAAGATCTTGTCAAGTCTTGATCTATACAATTCATGGTGGGCGAGCTTCTCATGCCGGACAAGATCTGTCGCTCTGCCAAAAGACATATTGCAAGCCACGCAGTAGGCCTCATCGATAAGTATTGCAAGCGTCTTATGTACAGCATCGTCACATTGGCGAATATGCTTGTTCAGATGGTCCAACCTGTTAAAGGCTTTTCCGCAATCTATTACTCTGCAAGGATGTTTTTTTGAATTTGTGACAGGTGTTTTTTGTATGTGATTATCAAGGAGCAGCCGCTGGAAGTGTGAAACCTTGGCCTTAAGGAATTCTATCGTCTTTGCCATTTGCTGGGTAGGGTCATTCTGACTAGAATCATTGCTCTTATTTGGCATGCCATTTAGAGTATTGAAACAGCCTTGCTCAACGCTTTGCTGTAGCCCTAAATACGTCATTAATCTAATAGCTACGCGCTTTGATGGAGAGGTGATTCACCTCGTTCCTGGCGTGGAATCCCCCAGTCTTGTACGACTTCACCTGGGACAGCGGCTCCGTATGAGATGGACGTGACCTCGGTTGCAGTTGATGACATATCAGTTGCAGCGGCTGTTTGAAAGGAATGTCATCTGGAATGTTGATTGCAAATGGGTTGTCGTAGGATCGTATTCGCTTGTCACTTCCAAACAACTTAATAATCAAGCTATGATCAGCGGACTTAGCCAATGAGATAAGCGGGCAACGCGGGCCCTGTATCAGCCGAAAAATATTCGCGAGGGAGACTTATTATTTTTAAATCAAGCTGGATATGTTAACAGGCGAAGGCGACTGGAATATTTCAAAATGTCAGCGGTCTAAGTTGGAGTTCGCTAAGGGAGGAAGAGATTTCTGGGAGCTTTCAAGACAGATCACGGCCGACATCAGAATATCGCAAGGACGCAAAGGTGGCCTTTCTGCTGGTTACAGGTAGTGGCCTAGTGTTGCAAGTTCAGAGTTGCAATTCTCCATATCAAATAAGAGGATAGCTGTCGTATCGCATCGAACATCGTAGTCGAGGTCGATGAAAGCTGGAAATCCGAACAACGTTTTCATCTACTATGTTTCAAGATATTCTGTCGTCGAGTTTCAATAGATTAAGGCGACAGAATGTCTCTGTGATGCGGCACAGTGGAGTGGCTTTAGTAATAAGGCTTGATTTTTGTGGTTTAAACATATATATTTGCTGAAAGCTGCCGCCGGCGAAGAGGAAGAAACTGCTGCAAAAGAAATCATTTTACACATTAATCCGGTTCTTCAGCGCCATCAATACCTGTGTAAGAAACCGTCCTAAAATTTCACTCCGACGTTAAACAAGACTCGCAGCGGTCTAAGGAACGATTGATCAACGCAATATAGTGTATTTGTATTAACTTCTGCTCGGATCCCATTAATTCCTGCTCCAGCCGGATCCACTCGAAGTTCGAGTCTCGAACCTCTCCTCCACTTCCCATGTGTTCCCCGTCTATTTGCAAGGGGCTCCAAATGAGCATGTGAGAGTACTCACTTTTTCCCTTTTTGCGCAGCAGCAGCAGCTCGTGCGGCTGCCTCACGAATAGCACGGCAGGTGGCGCATTCGTGACCGGGCAAGCTATATACACCGGGATGCACCGGGCACTGCACCATATGGCCCTTTTTGATGCAATTGGAGGAGAGTGGTTTCTGACAAGTAGGACTGAAGGCAGAATATCAGTTAGTTTCCTTTACTGCTTGTTTATTATACATTGAAAAAATACATTTACCAGTGATGAGGCATGTTATTCACGGAATCGATCCTTGAAGTCTTCGATTTAAGCGGCAAATAAAGAACCTCTGGCGGGGAGAAACTTGACAAGGCAAATCAAAAGGCCCGGATAATGAATGATGGATTACGGCTTAATGCTGTATTGTGGTTGTTGTCTATTTGATGATGAACGGACTTTGTTTGGAGTGGCGACTAGATAAGAAGATAGAACTGCGACCTTATGAGGCACAGCCGAGGTCACCTGATCTCAACCATTCTAGTGTCAGGGTCCTAGGCGCCTGACCTCAGCCGCATCAACCTTCTTGTTCCCTTGCCATCAAAGGCACTAGTATAGAAGTCATCTCCACTTATGAGAGCGCGTCACGAAGATTAATCACTGCCTTGAGAGGCCTATTTTTGTAGGGCTACAAGTATTCTTCACACATTCGGGTTTCGAGCAGTCATAACATTTCGGTCATAAACTCCGTGCTGGGCATAAGAGTATTTCCATTCACATCTAGGTATATGATCAATCTTGCCCCTTTTTTCATATCAATTATAACCTCTTCTAGTCTATCTCAAACCAGCATCTTGAAGGCCCCTGCAACGCTTAATTGCAGGTAGCATATAATAACAGCCTTGAAGCAAGGCCTCTCCTGATGTCGAGCATAGACGAAAGCATAGATATATTCGCACCTGTCATTGCCAGCATACGTCTTGATCGTCTTCCGCTTTTGGCTGCGTCCGTTCGCAAGCTTAACCAAAAAACTACAAACCTTGGGACTGAGGCGCTCAGTCCCATTGACTGCACCGTTCTCTCTCCACCGCTTTTCGGGTCCTTTCACATTCTCTTTCCTCTTCAATTTGACGACGGCGCTGTATGGGTTTTGAAGGTTCCAGCAACGGGGCATCGTGGTCGATTTGATGAGTTTGACGCTCAAGCCTTGACCTCTGAGGCGCTGACTATGCAACTCATAAAGCGCGAGACCACCGTTCCAATTCCGAAGGTATACTCCTTTAACGCCTCCATCGATAATGAGCTCAACTGCCCCTTCATATTGATGGAACATCTCAACGGAGCTCCGTTGTATGATTGCTGGTTTGATAACACGTCTTCCAAGACAATGGTTGAGCAGCGTCGGTCGAGAATACTAGGGGATGTCGCGACAGCAATGGTGCAGTTGAACAAGTTCACATATACCCAGGGCGGTCGGCTTCTCTTTGACAAGGACGGCAATCCGACGAGCATCGGACCCATGAGAAAACTTGACCTATCATCCATGCTAGACGGATTTCACACTGATGATTCCAATGATACCTTTGTCTTTTGCGAATTAGAACCATTCACCAATTCAAAAGCATTCCTTCTCTGCATGCTGGACCGACGTGAGCCCCCGCCCGACAAATTTAGTCAAGGAATATACAAGCTTTTGCGATTCTTCATTGACTGGTTTCCTTACAACGATTGCGCAAAGGAAGAAGAGTTTGTCCTGTCACATCCTGACCTTGATATCCAAAATGTCTTGGTCTCCCAAGAGGGTCGATTATGTGGGCTTATCGATTGGGATGGGGTGGGAACAGTACCACGTTGCGTTGGAAACGAGCGATACCCTAGCTGGTTGACACGCGATTGGGACCCAGCCAAATATGGCTACGGCCATGAAGGAGAAGGAGCTGATACTGGTTGTTCTGAAAACTCACCAGAAGAGCTTGCCCTTTATCGAGCCATGTACCTGCAATTCATGGAGAGATGCTTAACCAATGGGGATCGAAGCAAGAGTGGTGTTGTGGAAAACCCGTCAAATAATATCTCACTTGATGGTTCCGCAAAATTGACACGTAACTCCATCATCATTGAAAATCTGAAGATTGCGGCCGACGATCCCGTTTGCACGCATGAGATTGTGAACAAAATCTTTGACGAGATCGCTGAACTCGTTCGCGAAGCACACGAGACAGCCTTTCAGGTCGATCAGAAGGACGCACATGGAAATGAGATGTGGGTGAATAGCGACGACAGCAATATTAAAGATAATTTTTACCTTTATGAGGTTGCGTGTGACCTTATCGACGAGAATCTTGACCAGAGGCGCTTGAGATGGCTTAAGGGGGGGTTTGAGGATCTATGCTCTTAACTGCGTGTTCGACGAAACGGGTTTCCATGCCATCTAAATTCCTTTTATGGCCGAGTAAACAGAGGCTACGTTATGAGATGTGAAGCCCGTTCCCTAGCATCTTAAGAACTACACTAAGTGAATCTAATTTCAGACTTCTAAAAATCGAATCTAAATTTGACCAGTACTAATAAGTTCTCTTGACGACTTGTACCTGTTTGCGGGTATGAAATCGACCTAATCAACCCCTCAAAAGGTTAAAACTCAGTCGAAGCATGCGTGGTGACAATCAAAAGACCTACCCTGATGGTGTAGATGCATGTTCAAGAGCCTTATCGTTGTAGAGATGAGAAGGAAAGACAAGTATAGTAAGGAACTTTACCACTTCCGGTACAGATCCGTTGAACAGCCACTCTCCCGGAGACGACCTCAGTAGAACCTGATGCGCATCCAAAGAAACCAATATAATTGTTGAACAATTTCCGACTTGAAATGCGTATAACTCGAGAGCTTTCCGTGTGTCTCTTGTGGATAAATGCAGTTGGATGAAGGTTAATCATGATGGCAAGAAATGATTCTCAACTGTTGCGGCACCGCAACGCGTTGTTGCCTGTCCACAATACACCACGGCAAACTGATGTCTTTGGGAACGGAATCCGCAATGGCCTCGCCAACGTAAGGCAAAATGGAATTAGAAAGGTATATTACCAACTTGATATCTAGGTACTAAGCATTATTGACTATTAATGACTCAATAATAAGCCCATTAAACCTCCCTTATTCTAAGCACTCAGTGAACAAACCCTGCCTATTCTGACTCCTCCCTATAGGCCATGTTCGCTATAGCGCGACAGCACCGGAATCCCGAGAACAATCACAAGTCTCCAGAGCCCCGGCCAGGCTTTTTATTAGCTCGCAAAGCCTTCTTCTTGGAACGTCGATGCGAAGAAACTCTGGGTGAACGATCCGTTCGTACTTCAACTGGGGTTCTGTAAGCGGGGCTATCATCTGTTTGAGTGTCCAGACCAAGCTCGTCAGCTGATGTCTCGGATTCCCCGTTAACGACCTCGTTTGTGAAAGAAGACTCATTCGTTGACTGTGACAGAAAGCTATCCACAGATGAATCTAAGCGTGGATTTTTCATGTTCAGCGCCTTGTCGTTTGCCGCAGTTATGAGCTCTTCCCGTTTCTCTTTCGCCCAGTCTCTAGCATTCCTCAAAGCGCTGGCCCCTTGCCGGAAGGTATCTGGGGCGTCGGTCATAGCGAAGGATCTTAGCTGAGTCATGCGATACTCGACGGGAATGTTTGGGTTTGTGGATGGAATAGGATGGATTGTGTATAATTTCAGGACGCCAGCGCCGCCGTGATACGTTGATGTAATAGTATATGCGTTGTTATCGTAAACCGTCTCTGGATTAAGGTAAGACCAAAGCTTGTGTATCCCTCGGGCCCCCAAAGCACCGTCATACAGAGCTTGATTCCTGCATACTGATGTATCCCCTTTGGGACCTTTCCCCTCTGTGTAGAAGTTGGGCACGCATGGTGCGGCTGTATTCGTCGATGGTACAATGTAAGGCCCCAGTTCTTCTCGGATACGTTTGTCTAAGTCGGCTGGTCGAGATCCGTCATAGAAGTCTGGCTGGGCCTTGGTGATGGAGCCATCGGTCAGGTCTTTGAGTTTTCCGAACGGGAGGTTCTCCTGCGAGGGAATATCGGCCGTGCCGGCAATGATCGGGAATACTTTGCTCATCACTTTATTTTCGGTTAACGCATCTTGATTCTTCTCTTTGAAGTCTAGAAATGCCTCCCGACTGAAGCGTGATGGCGAGAGAGACGCTCGAGGCATTGCCAATCTCATGTGTATTTCTTCCCAGTTATGCGGTTCTTGTACGTTCCTAACACCACCATATTCATCAGGATAGACACCATGATCAATGAGATGCTGTTCAAAGTTGCGTTTATATGCAGAGCTTTTCCTCGTCGTGGAGGATGTATCCGATTCTTTTCCGGTCTTGGCTCGTTTCCTGGAGCCTGATTGACTGGAATTCATTGTTGGGCTAGAAGGAACTGATGCTTCGGGATCCGGATACTGGGTTCTGTCAGAAGGGCCATCTGAAAAGGATTGTATTGAACTTACACCTCGGATGTCACCAAGGCTTGGTCCGCCGTGTCTGGCAAAGCGTTTCAGCTTCGCAAAGTCGATGTTTTCCTTGCCAGTCCGATGAGGTGGTACTGGGGCAGCAGGCCAGATTGTCCTTCGATCAAATTCCCGGAGAGCGCGGTGAGTGAGCCACTGCCGTGAGAGGTTGTCCCAAAAGGAACTGGGCGTCTGGTGTCGATGGTGATCTTCGAGCTTTTGTCTTTTAGCGGTGGGCTGCGGCGACAAGTTAGTCTCAGACTCCGCTTCGCTCAACTGTCGCTTTCGATTGTGAGGTACGGAAGCTCTCGCCGAAGGCATTGGACCTTGATCTTTGCGAACGATGCAAGTTAAATAAATGATAAAGAACAAGCAGATAGAAGGGTGGGAGATGCGCGCGTCTGCGGAAATCACGCTAGTGTTTTTGAGTCATTTCGGATTGCGGGGTTGACAGCCAATCGATGGAATGACTGCTGCCTGGAAAATGCAACTAAATAAATTTGTGTGCGCATTAGCATTTATGCATTGTCCCATCAAATGAAGGTGGTGTGAGCAGGTTCTATTAAGAGCATTCGGATAACCGAGAGTGGCTTCAGCGTATATGACTGAAGGGAAAAAAATTCCTGGAATTTGCTATTCGTCTAATTAGAGACCTGCGTCTCATTGGATCCTTCCTCTTTAGTTGACGGCCCACGTGCAACCCATCCCAAAATTCAGGAATCAGGACTTGCTCGTACTGCGACAAGCAAAATTTATTCGGATACGACGGATTCGTCTTCCTCGTCAGAGTCTCCTTTTTTTAGATACAAATTCTCGAACAAGAAGTCATCCAACCTCAAGCGATGGGACAGTTTTGGTTGTTTGGCACGTAAATCCGTAATATCGACGACCAATGGTAACTTCACACAGCTTGGCCTCCATATAGTTGTATCGGGTGTCCAAGTCGATGTCAAACGGCTTGAATCCTCGAAAGAGTAGAGACGCCAAGCCGGATCACCGTGACCCTCATGACACATCTCTTCAATCCCATGCAGGAGACGGCAGGTGATCTCATTGCAGAGCCCTAAAGTATGATCAGAACAAGAAGCCAAAGAGAGATTGGGGGCCGTAGACAGTGAAGGAAAATCTTGAGTAATTCGTCTGTAAGCCTCCAACCGTGCTTTGTTTGTTAGATGAAGCTGGAAATGATAGTACCCGGCCCAATTCTCGGTCAAAACATCACGAACTCTCTGGAAAAGCTCCAAGCTGCCAATGTGATGTACGTGCTTTCTGCAAAGGCCGGCACTTTGGATGGGAATGCACGCAAGTACGCTGGGCACATCTATTGCAGTGTCGACTTTTTGAAGAGAAGGAAGCCTCAAAAGTGTCTTTATAGCGCTTCTGAAGTTTGATAAGGTGAAGGCGTACTTGCGGGCCCGTCGCTGTGGGCTTACGACCTCAAGGTAGATCTTGCGAATGTTTCCAAATGCCACGCTGTTCAGCGACCCGGCAGTCCATGGACGCAGCTTGATCGTATTCAACTTCCAAAACGAGCTGGAAACTTCTCGACGAATCTGGCAATTGACACCCAACAGTGAGGTCCAAGCAGAATGCACGTCTCCAATCTGCAGTGCCCGCCCTTTCCCCATAGTCGTTGTTCGCCTTTCGACAGTGATATGGTTGTCAACGTCGGTGTTAAGACCATCCAAATAGAAATGATAAACCTTATAACATATCTTGGCCGCTTCTAGTTGGTCTCTCCCACGCAAACATGTGATAACGTCGACGGGGTCGAACTCCAGAGGATTGCGCAGAATGTGGTCATCAGCACAATCTTACAGGGATCGAGGCAGAGTATATGGTGTTATTAAAGCTGGTAGTGTCAAAATGATAGTGGTGGAACACTTATTGAATTAGCTATCCAGGAGAAGTTTACTAAGTAGGTGTGGTCACATGACGGTCGGGCGCACTATACCCATAAGGAGTTAGCGCGGTGCTACGGGACGTCCCGTTCCGAGCCTTAGTACATGACTATTCGACAGGTAGATGGCTTGCGGATGCAGCCGATCAAATGTTCCCGAATTGAAGCTCGCTACCGTGCACTGGTCGATCTGGTATGATCCGTTGACAGTGACCTTTTCGACAGGGGCCTTCACAGATATACAAAACGCCCGATTTTGCTCGCGGAGCAAGTCCTCATTGAATTCGGGTTGCATGTTGGTGGTATTGTGAAAGAACTTCTGCGTATTCTTGTGATCCAGACACCATCAATAGGCCAACACCTCTAACCGTTGCTCTGGCTCCTCTGATCATCACCTGATTCATGTTCAAGCTAATAATGCATTAGAAGCAGTGTCAGGATTAGGCCTTAAGGGGAGGGAGGGTGGTATGTAGAAGTGGATTGTGCAGGGAAGTCAAAAATGGATGCTGGAGGGGGAGCTAAAAAGGGATGGCGAGGTGGAGCCAGAAATGGATGATGGAGAGGGGGCAGAAGTGGATGCTTGCTTAGTTGAACAAGTCCCGCTGCCTGTCATGACCATATCACGGTCGCGTTCGATTTTGAAACGTGAGCCACGTTTTGAGGGGTCCCTTGAAAGGCACATGATCAAGGAGACAGGGCCCATGTGTGAAAGGTGGATTGTGGGGGTTTGACCCGCGCCGACATTAGTGTCTCTCCCATTACCGAATAGCAATCGGCCTGTACTTTAATTGAGAAGGGCTTGCGATTGAACGCCTGGGCTGTGCACCGCTAAGCCTCTCTTATTTGACGCAGGCTTCGAAGAGGTCGTAGTGGGTCTAGTAGGATAAGAATAGCTGAAAAGACATGAAAGGATGAAATAGAAACGGGGACCAGAAAGATATGTTGGAGCCTAAGAGGATGCTGAGGCTCGAGCCAGAAGTGGATGCTCGTGCTAGGATTGGATGCTTGGGCCAGAACTGGATGCCCTGCGAGAGCAAGGATTGAATAATACGACCAAAAGGCGAAGATTACCAAGGAACGGATTGGTCCGGACAGCTGTATTCTCTGGGAGAGACGCATGTAGAGTCAAAGCTGTAGAAACCTACTCCGCGACTTGCTTCTACAAGTCCGATATGGCGCAATCCACCAGCACGTCGCAATCGCATCCACCATGCCCAGGTCACCCACTACGCCCGAATCTTGGGCTCAACGCGAGTAGAGGACCGAGACCCGCGACAGAACGCAGAAAGACGAACCGCCCCCGAAGAAAATGGCAGGCTACTCAGGATAAGGAAATTCAAAAAGGGAAGGAGCTCCGCGTCCAAAATTGGGCGAAGCGGCGCGGACGCCTCGACGAACTATCTGCCTTGGACCCGGAAGTCTTGAAAGCACTAGACATAAAAGAATGCATACTGGAGGTGCAGGGCATATTGTTAGGAAAGCTCGCTGCCGAAGAGAATCGCCTGAAGGGACTAGCAGAGATACCAAGCCCGCCGATGGCAAACTTTGACGACCGAGTTCGAGAGCTAGAAGAAGTGATACGATCCATGCAGTATTGAGTGTCTCGATCAAGCTTCGAACTTGGGAATGTGGAATGAGGAGAGCAGGGTTTTAGCTGTGGCGGTAATCGTCCCGAATGAATGGGTCAAATATTGGCGCAAGACGTTGCGAGACCGTGAGAACTGCATCGTCTCACCCGGACGAACCTATCCGAATCTAGTGTTTGGAGCGGTGGAGTTGAACCGCTCAGCGTGTTGTTGCACCCTAGATAGCAACCACAGAGCCATTCCTTGGGTCCGTGCTATACATTGACTTGCCGACGCACATATGGTTGATTGGACACAAGTTTCTGTTGACAGCAGCAAATCTATTTCAAAATTGAATGATAGCAAAGGACGTGAAGGCATATAAATAAGGTTTATAGAATTTGTTTCTTTCGTACCTGATCTTCCTTGGAGATGTCATCATTGGCAACTCTTTTTCTAGTGTTACCCTTCAATGATCTGGCGTTATCACCCAATTGCGAAGCAGATGCGGCGAGCTGTTGGGAAATACAAATTCTTCCTGCTGGAAATAGAAGAATGGCGTGTGTGCCATTTGCCATAGCAGCTTCAAAGCATTCCGAGGGGTGCAATGACCAAAGAGCTGTGTCGAATAGATATCGTCCCTCCCTTGCGTGTTTTTCTGCCGTGAGCTCCACCGAAGAGGAAAGAGATGGACTAAAAAAGTATTCTTCCATCGTAATCCAATCTTCTCCGTCGCGAAAGATGAATTTGAACCGTTCTTGAAGGGGTTCGTCCTTTTCTGTAGCTTCCATGGGCGCTGAAGTGATTGCCCGAAGAGGAGTTTCCTCAAACGGGACCCTTTCCTCGACTGGGTCTTCTTCGGGCGGGACCTCGTCTGAATAAAAACTTGATGAAATTATAGAAGGCGCCACAGAACCCCATTCTCCCTCGCCGCCATACGTCACCGGCTCTTCGATGTCGTCCATCAATTGAGGTTCCTGATTCCCCTGAACGCTCTGTGAGCGGGGCGGACTTTCAAACAGATGGCTTGTCTCTCCCAGCTGCTCCACACAATTTTGCCATTCGCCTGTTTCCACTGTGTTTATGCCTTGGTACTCATTGGTCTCCACTTGTCCACGGTCTCGATCCTCTCGCATTTCCTCCACGTGTGGTTGATCTTGGGATGGGTATGCTTGGTGTACGTCTTCTCGCCTTGGGGCTCGATCTTGGTCTTGATCACCGGATACCCGTCTGCCAAAGTAAGCCAGGTAAACAGACCTCCTCACGAAAACGGGTTGAATACCGCTCCCTTGGCTTTTATCTGTGCTGTGCATGTTATCGAGGAAAAGAAACTCCTTGCTCTGCTCATAAGCCAGATCAAAGGGACATGCACATCTTCTCTCCAGGTCCTCTCCAGGTCCATCTACGACGAAAGTAGGCTTCGATTGCCCGGACGGTAAGCGTACGTCTGCATGACCGGAATATTTCGCCTTCAAATCGCTGATCTTCGCTGACCTGAATCCTAGCCGCTCCGCCAATTCGGCAAGTCCATACAGTACGGATTTATTGGGATCCTTCGTCTGAATCTTTCTCTCCTTCGGTTTGGGCTCCAACTTCGTGGACCCCGGCGACAACTCACGAACGTGTCGCATGACGTAGAGAAATACTTCTCGGTAGTGTAGAACCACGCGGTCTTGCGGGTTGCTAGATCTGAAAGTGAAGACCGATTCCGCTTCTTGGACGATGCATTTGCCTCTTTTCTGATTCGTTTCGGAGAAGCTTCGTGCCATGGCCGTATACAGAGTTCCCCTGGAAGGTACCGTGATCAGGCTCTTCACACAATTTGCGCACGCTTCGATATACTTGAAGTCTTCGAAGAAAGTCCAAAGAGTGGGAATGAGACCCTCCCATGCCTGCAACCTCGCCCAGATCTCCATGCGACGGTACATGTCGAAGGCGCCGAATATTTCCCCCTTTTTCAGTTGACGAAACAAAGTCATAGTATCGGATGTCGATGTGCCCGGTGCTTTGAGTTCCAGCGCCTTCACCGTGATGTGATCCACCTTCCGCATATCGCGCTTGTCGTGTTGGAACAGGCGGGTCCAGAATGTCCTGACGTGGTCGAGGTAGTGAAACATCTCCTGCAGCCTGACAGTCCAGTGAGCTCCAACAGCATAAGACGGGTGGCCTACCTCGTCGCATTTCAAACCGATCATGTACTTCGTCACGCCCAGCCGCATCCCATCCCACCACAGACCCGGAATATCCAACAGAGCGTCGAAGGCCGCCGTAAAATCGTCCCTTCGCAGTAGTCTTTTCATCTCCTGTCTTTTATTCTCCGTCAGACACGCCCACCATCGAGCCGCTGCGAGCGGCTTGAGGCAGTGTTGACGGATCTTGCGGTATATTTCACCGTCGGTTGGTTTCTTCTCATTAGACAATTGCTCGGTCAGGAAGGTCCTCAGATCGTCATTTATATCTGGAGGCATCAGTGAGGGACGTTCTGCTCAGTCAAGGATCAGCCCATCATACCAGCCAGGTACAGATTCACGGTCCACCAAAGTTGGGGAGGCACCATCTCCCTCCCCGCTTGAACCCGATGCCGACCGTGGAGACATTCAAGCCGAAACCCGGAAGGAAATCGCAGTTCAGGCCATTCAGTCTGTGCATTGCCGAGCAACAGGTCGGGGGAGATTCCGGCAGAGTGGATGGCGAGGTCCAAGTGTTCTCGGTCGATCATGGCAGGCACGTGATGGCGGCTATCTTGTTGAAAGCAGCCTTCCCCTTCGAAAATTGACACCAATTTCTTCACGTTGGATTTGTCGAGCACTTCGGGTTCGCCCGTCGAGAAATCCAAGTGTTCGAGCCTGATTCGTGCCGAGCCTCTATATTTGATGTGCTTCTCTCGCTCTAGGCTTTCTTCTTGATCTTGCACTCGAGTACGTTGCATCGTGAGAGTATCGTTGGATGGCCAGCATGACAAGCCTCGTCCACAAAAGGGAAGCTTCAGCATTGAGAGATTATCAATGACACTTTATGACCAGGTCTGAGAAGGATCGAACCAGCCAGGAATTGGGGTGGCCAATGCCTCGTGAGAGATGGGCACACCGCCGTGATTGACGACCCAAGACGCCAAAAGTGGATGCCATCTTGACCACTAAATGGTACTCTGCTGCGCTTTAAATAGAACAGTATGTCCTTCGATCTTCCACCGTATTCCAAATACTTCCCCTGCACCCTTCACTACGTACTTTCCGTCCCCGTGCTTTACGCCCTTCCTACTCATTCTTCGTTTGTTGGTCACTAACGACATTCCGTCGCGCGATATCTAGAATGGCTTCCCACTCCGTCAGGCCGCTTACGCAAATCGACCTAAAATCTCGTGGAGCCAACCCACTCCCTTCGGACGATGTGCCACCTGCCAGTGGCAATCCCTCACAATCTAGAAACACCCCAGACTCGTCGAACCCTCAGGACAATACCGCTGCGAAATCAAAAAGGAATAGGGCATACCCCGATAAAGATGGCGATAGACGTACCGCTAGCCTTGCGGACCGGAGACATTTGACTTCTACGAGGCCTGGCGTTGGGCAGGGTACTGGAAGGGCGAAGCCATCTCCCCCCAGCGACCTACATCCTTCCAGTCAACGTGGCCCTGCTGATAGAACGCCTAGAAAAGATGGCGCTACTGGCAGGTCGAACGGAAAGAAAAGACGCCCCGACGTTGTAGGCGCCGAGGATGCATCCTTATCCAAGTCCAGGCAACAGAATCTTCCAGCTTCAAATAAACCTGGGCTTTGGCAGGATGTGTCTTTTAGGGTGAAGGACGAATCCCCTTGGCGGACGTACGGCGAAGGCTATGATCTCAGGGTCGGTGGGCTTGTCACCGTGGCAAAGAAGAAACGTCCGGGTTCTAAAATGGCAGAAAGTGGTCCAGCTTCGGCAGTGGTCGCGATAAGAAAGCTCTCAGGCTCAAGCAGGAATGCCAACCTCTCCACACTTCTTCGGGTACAAGAGGAGTATTTCGTCAAATGCACCGAGGCTTACGAATTCGGAGCCGACCTTTACGTGGTTCTTGAACACATGCCAATTTCCCTGGTCCAAGTCGTCGCGGCACCCGTTCACCCGAGAGAGACTCACGTGGCAGCAATAGTCGGACAGGTAGAATTCCAGCCTGTTTCACCTAAACGCTGGCATTGACGAGTACAGGTGCTGAGTGCTATCAAGTTCCTCGAGTCCGAGAACCTGGTTCACGGCAATATCAGCTGTTCATCTGTCCTCTTGAATGATGATGGTCAGGTCAAAATCAGTATGCAGGAGCGCTGTACGGTCATGTTGAAAGAAACCGAAAGGGGGCATCCGGACGTGCAGGCTCTCGAAGACGTTATGATGCAATTGTTGGAAAAGCGTAAGAGAGGCGAAGCGAACGATCTACGTCGATGGTCCTCCACGGCCGAAGAGTTCTTGTCGAAGACTACATCTGCTTCCGCAGAAGAGCTTTTGCAAGTCAGTAAATTTGGCTCTCTCCAGATGACGATAACCCTAACTTTTGAAGCATGCTTTTCTTGATGATTGGAAGAAGGATGACCTCGTCTTGTTGGTATCAATCACCCAAGTCTCATCGCGCAGATTCTATACGGTGGACTGGTAAGCCATAATTTTCCTGCTTCCAGTGTGGTTCATTGACTTTCTATGTAACTCAATACTTTGTATCCTATCCTCGATTCGTTAGGCCACTTCACATGATTTTGCAGGCATTAATTATGAGCCGAAATATCGTCAAATCTATGGCGCAAATGGGCCATTGTCCTAAATATAGCTCAGAGTCTGTCTTTCCGGATGTCACAGCAGCAATTGTAGATGCCAAAGCACTCCGTTCCGCAGTCAGTTCTGGATGCCATGGAGCCATTTTCCACTCCCCCAACCAGCCAATTTTGGATTCCAGGTTTGTCCCCACCTCTAATGTCTCCGGGTATCCTTCATGATATAGTCAACCCTCGTTGCTTCCTCTCTTCCTCACATTTTTCGCGCCAGCTTTCCTTATCCGTTCTCATCGTATACTACCGGTTTATCATGGAGATCACTCAAATCTATGCTATCGTCGCAGGCGGCGTCTTCCTCCTTTTGATGTTCATGAAAGGTTTTCCATTCATCCAGCAAGTTCTCCAATCGCTCAACATTACCATATCTCGGTATCTCACCTACCCACTTGTCGTGCGACGTCATCGACTTTTGGGGCCGTGGAGTCCTGCCGACGTTCTGCTTCAGCTCTTGTATATATCACTCAACGTCTTCTGCGTCACCTTTCGCGTGACTTCTTTCGACGAAGCGGGAGACAGGGCAGGAACTCTTTCGATAATCAACATGGCGCCACTTTTCTTTGGTCTTCACCTGAGCTTCTTAGCGGATTTGTTAGGTCTGTCACTGTCCAACTACCGACGGATCCATCGCTCCGCGGGGATAATGTCTTTCGCACTCGTCGCGTTGCACATATTCGCCGCTGTCCATCACGACCCTACGTATTCCTTACGCGTGCCTGAGAATCTTTATTTGCTCATCGTAAGTCACATGGTCACTTCCGCAGACACGTCACTCACGGACTGGCAGGGTATAGCTTCTCTCAGCTTCTTGATGATAGTCTCATTACGCTTCATCCGCAAGCTTTCGTACGAATTCTTCCTCCGCACCCACCAAGCGTTAGCGTTCCTGAGCGGGTATGTGCTCTGGCGCCATCTGAGTTCTAAATCGTTCGTCAATCAGGTCTGTCTCTATGTCTCGGCTGGGATCTTCGGCTTCACATCCGTGGTTCAGCTCTTTGCCACTTTATATCGGAACAGCGTGTTTCGGGGACGCCTCCCACGAGCAGTGATCACCAATGTCGGTGGCGGATTCAAGATAAGCCTCACCGTCCATGGCAAATTGAAGGTCGACGCAGGACAGTACATCAACTTGTGGATACCATCGGTCAGTTTTTGGTCCTTCCTGCAAAGTCATCCGTTCATGGTAGCATCTTGCGAGGAAGGCGAGCAGACGACTCTGGACTTATTGGTCGACCCTCAGAAAGGGTTCACCTTCAAACTTCAGCGGCTTGCCAGGTACGAAAGCGGATCTGATCGGAGCGATTTCCGTCGGGCATTGTTCACTGGTCCGCATGGGGCCAGCGCTCCTCTGGGGGAATTTGAAAGAGTTCTCATGGTCGCTTCGGGATTTGGAATAGTCGCCCAATTGCCATACCTACGACAACTGATCCGAGGCTACAACGACTTCACCACCCGCACACGGCGGATTTGCTTGGTCTGGCAATTAGAGAACATCGGTAAGTGCGCAGGTCGTCATTGGCGGATTAGCCGCTAACGATGGCAGAGGATGGGGCACCGGCGCAAGAGTTTTTGAATCAAGCCTTGAAGGAAGATGCACTCGATGACAGCTACGTACGTAAATAGCAAATTTCATCCCGAGATTGGTGTCACTAACTCGTCTAGATCTTACGCATCTCCATCTACTACGCGTCCGGACATCTTGAGCATGGCTCCTTAAACGAGGGCCAACACCGTCGAGTCTCTGCTCATAAGGGGACGATGAATCTAGTTGATGTGTTACGAGCGGAAGTATTAAGAGAGTATAAATCGAATAAGTCAGACATGATGCTTACAACGATGGGAAAGAGAGGAGAAGATTGGGATGCAGACGCGCTTGTGGACGGAGTTCCTGGGCCTGGTGAAGCAAAGCTGGCATCCGTGGAGAAAAACTTGAGCCTGCCAGAGGAAAGGAAGAAGGGCGGTGAAATGCTTGTCATGGGTAAGGCTCCTTGCCCGGTCGACCATGATGACTTACTGATGGACACCGTAGTGTCTGGATCTCAGGGAATTCGTGATGATTTACGAAGGCTTGTGCGGGGCTACTTAGACGATGGGTTGAGTTTGTTGGAAATGGATTATCAACCAAATACATGATACGTTAGCGTTAGCTTCCATGAGATAAATCAAAGTATTCTACCCAGCCACGAATAGGGTTTTTCTTCGACTATGCAAGATCTTTTGGATGGTCAATGAATCGGCGCTACTGTAATTCGCTACAAAACTTCCGGTGAGTATGCTGATGGTGTGAACAACTTTTGGTGTGAACCACGCCTCGTGGTGTGGACCACTTTTGGTGTGCACCACAGCTGATGGTGTGAACCACGCCTCATGGGGTAGACCATTTTGGGTGTGCACCACAGCTGATGGTGTGAACCACGCCTCGTGGGGTAGACCATTTTGGGTGTACACCACAGCCCGCTACTAGTCACGTGATGAAAGCTCCTTGTGCGCCTCATCCTTCTTCAGCATCCAGTTCTTGCTCCCAGCATCCACTTCTGACTGTCTTATCTATTGCACCAATAAATAAAATTCGGGCTATATCAGCCACAAAAAGAAAGACCCGGAAAGCAGGGGACTGTTCTTGTCCAAAGAATTCCTAATCCGCACGAGATGTTTTCTTTGCATGCTGGCACGGATCTACCCCTCTAGACATGATCACGAAACATTTTTCCCCCTTCCACTTCTAGCCTCGCAGGTGAGCAGCGGCTGCTTTAAGGTGAGCCGGGGTGAGCGGCCCTGAGCCGTGCCTGAGCCGAGGTGAGCTCCCGCGGGGCAGTGCAGGGGCGCAGTAAGCTGGTGCCTAAAGAGCCCGGCTTCAATTGCCTTCTTCGAGGGTTTCAATTATTGCTGCCTAGATATCGCCTTTTGATCCCGGTTCAATCGGCTTTTGGTGTGGGAACTAGGCCCTTTCACTCAATTTATATTTTCAATCATTCCTTCACCTCTCTTATCCCATAAGTTGGACAGCGACTAGACAATGCTACTGTAATACCTATTAGTTACTTTTCGACTTTCGACGAGGACGAGATAATATCAAGTCATCACGTCAATACCGTTCTCCTTGCAGGTTTGCAAAACGTGCCGGCTTAGATGTCGGCATGCACTCGCCTCGTGCCTGGGAAACAAAAGTTGTCAGAATGGCCTCGAAACTAATTGGTCGTACCGGCCGTGTCTATGTGCGAGACCGGGTACTCCAAATTCATCCTAGAAAGCCAGAGCTCAATATTTACCTTGCGCAGTAAGTAGCATGATCCGTTCTCAATCCCTGGCCAGAAATCATGACTGATCCGGCGACAAATGGATCTAGTTGCGAGGACCGACCTTTCGTCTTGAAACCCGCTTCTCGGTCAATATTCGAGCTCTCACAGGAGCTCAGACATGAGTTCGAAAACAATTCTCGCATTCGAACGCATATTGACGAAATTGAAGGTGAAAGTGTTCTTGTCTACGAGTACTTTAAAGATAATCTACTTTCCTTGGTAAAGAACAACGCAGACCTTCCAGTCGAGGCAAGAAAGCTCATTCTACGAGAACTTGGACTGGGTTTAAACGACATTCACTCCAAAAACTGGATACACTTGGGTAAGGTACAGTGAACCCCATGATGTCGCTGATCCTGATTCAAGTCTCCAGATCTGAAGCCTAACAACGTCATGCTTGACTGGAGTCGTGACCAAACCGGCCAATTCAGGATAGAGCGAGTTGCCCTAGGCGATCTGGACTGCGCTTTGAAACTAGAGGGCGAAAAGCTTTTAGATCACAGAATTGGAAATGTCATGTGGCGTAGCCCGGAAGGACAAATAGGGAAGGGAGTCGGCAAATCATCAGAGGTGTTTTCTTTTGGACTTGTGGTGAGCGAGCTTGGCTTTAGCAAGAAGACTCTTGCTAAATGCCGATTCTAGTGTCTTTACACCATTACGGGCGTGGAAACGCTGCACCCAGAGTTCGAGCATCTCAAAGACGAGGGCACTGAGCCTGAGCAGGTGATTCTATACAGATTGCTCTCAATGTTTGGGCCAGTTCCATTCGAGCTGATTGCCCACGTCAACGATGAGTATTGGGGCGAATTATTGACGGCATTATCAGAAGTAGTAGCGGAGGAAGATCCGAGCGTGCGCTTCGCGCAATGGGAAGAAAAAGATTTTCCAAATCTCAACCTTGAGACCAAGAGGATGATCTTGAGAACGACGAACCTCGATCCGAAGATGAGGGCAACTATGGAACAGATTATGAAGGATCATTGGTGGAAATAATTTGCCAGCCATGTTACCGACCAACCAGCTGGTTTAAGACTTGGTATGCAAAAGAAAATTGTAATACTCCTCACTACTATAATGCGGTGGGATTTGGCAGAGGCAACTATATAGACGGATGATATGAGCTATTCCTCTCAATTCAACCCCCTAGAAAGTAATCAGTATTTTTCTCGATATAGTGATTTGCCTCTACTGACTTCGGAGGGTTATCTATACAGGATACCACTTCCCGTCCCACTCTACTTCCTTCGCCATCCGCTCAACCCTTGCCAAAGAACGTCCCTTCTAGCTCATTTATAGAGGTGTTTGGTTGTAATATGATTGCCTTCATTGTCTTCAAAAACGGTGGTGAAGTGATCCTTACTATCATTTTGGCTTGGGTGTTCTTTTTCTCTAAGTTATTGTCAGCATCTAATCTGTCTAGCTGTGGGTGGATCACTATGTCAGTTACGCTAAGGTAGCAGATGCAGCTTTCGCTGGTACGTCGGCCTTTTCAATGACTCTGCTGAAATCGTCCTTTACGCTCTGCGCCAGATAGGTGCGGGTCCAGGTCTCTGTTTGAGTTGCATACTTGAGAGCAAGATTCTTGCCATTCTTAGTAATCTGTTTGATCAAGGTACTGTTGACAACATTATTCGGCATTTCGATCACTATGATTTTATGTAAAGAGGCAGTAGACTTTGCTATATTAGGTAGTCTTGTGGTCTTTGAGGGTGAAATGAAGGAAGTCACTTTTCCAGTGGTGGATGGCTTCGCTTATATACAAAGCTTTGGCCCAATTTCGACTGCGCAGCAGGCAGTATTCTTCTGAACAAACGCTTCGTGGACGAGACACGGCTGGCGCTTCGTTGAAAAATGGAGCTGGTTAGGCCCCTATATGCAACTAGCAATTCTGCAACTAACCCGGCATTCAATCCCTGGCGAGAAGGGCTTGTCGAATTGTTATGCAATAACCTTGTCCCCAAAAGCTTGAATGAGCAAGGTGTGCATATTAGGCTGCGTTGAGGCTGCATTATGTGCCAAGACCGGCCCGAGTCGCCCCGAACGGGACAATGCATAAATGGTTGAGTCACATCTTCCATTAGTTACCCGCCCGCCCTAAATTTTATTGCCCCCAAAAGGCTAGGCCTGCAAACACTCCTACCTTATGGGTTGGCATTCTGGTGCAACACTCCACCACGGTAGATGAACTGCAGGTCTAATGTACCCAACGCTCCACGAATGGAGGACTTGTGATTAAAAGGGTTCACAAAGAGGTAGACGATAATATGTCACAGGCTTTAAGAGATGCTAAAGCAGGTTGTGATCGATAAATGAGCGAAGAGGCCGAGGAAAATATGGACCTTTGGATACTAGACAAGTACATCTTGATCCGTGCCACCTCAATCCAACCTGAGTTACCTATGTGCCACGCCGCCACTTCCAAACGCGGCCGGTAAGTCATGTTTAGATGTAACTCACATACACCTAATGTTCAGTGATTACGAGCGTAATCTGCTGCCGTCTTAATTGGAAACCTGTTATGCAAGTCTTTCAGCTCAGCAGCCTCATAGAACGATGTCGTTATCGCTTTGCTGATCTTAAATGACCTGTTTGATTCAATCTGGTGTTCGCTTCGGACGTTTGAGGTTTGCTTGGCTTGGGGCTCGTCCGTCTCTTTATCTCGACTGCTATTGCGAATATCTTTCCTTCGTTCTCCTTTCTCATCTTTCGTTGGTATACGAACCGCCCAATCAACACTCTCTTTCTTCGCGTGACTTATGTTTGGTCTAGTCCTTGTTTTAAGCGTATGAGATTTATCTGTAGTACCGTTTTGAACATTTTTTCTTTTCCTTTTCAGCTCATCTTTAGTCAGGAATTTGCCTCCCGGTCCTCTTGGTCTCCTCATTGCATGCTTGTGTCTACTCTCGTGAATGCGTGGCTTGCGAATTCCTGGCGTATATCCAGCCTTCTCGGCGAGTAGCTGTCTCGCCATTCGCCGTTTCAGAATCCGATCGAATTGTTTAGCGTTGACGTAAACAGGTGATTCCTCGGTAAGGCCGGAGGTACCGTCTCGAGTCTGGGAAGTCGTTGGCGGTGGCACAGATGGAAGGTGAGGCATTCGACGGGATGAGAAAAGCTCATATGTCTGGCTTGGAGGTGGATACTGGGCCATCTGACGTGAGGGTGGAAACTGATGATCTTGGGTTGGGTCGAGGCGCAGAGAAATTTGACGTGGGGGTGGAAGCTGAGGACCTCGGGGTAGCTCAAGGTGCAGAGACTGCTTTTTTGACCAGGTATTGGAAGACTCGTGGGTACCCTGCGTCTCAGATTGGGAAATTGTGATGTTGTTCACACGCGGAGACGATGCTCTGTATTCTGACTTGATGGTATACGTTGTGTGAGAGCCAGAGATTCCTTGTGCTTCCTCAAATTGAGCATAGCCATCCTCAGAAAATGGGAAGTTGCTCATTTTGCTCGTACTCGGGGAAGGTCTCGTGTGGGTAGTATTGAGAGCTGTCGAGAATGAAACAGATGGGAATAATGCCCTCTATCTATGCGCTCACCAAAGATTAGACATTCACTGAAGGCGATGCATCGCTCCAAAGTAATCAGTCTCCATTGCCATATTCCTGTGGGTTTGCTTTGCGCGCTGCGCCAGGCCAATATTTATCATGGGTCTCCAGGGATGCAGTCGTACGATTTTCGTGTTTGGGCATTTGTCAATGCTTTCAGCGTGATCATGCTCGATTTTTCTCATCGCTTCGGGGGAGAAAACGGTATGTCCCTGGATAGCAAAAGAGACTACGGGACCACAGGCATATGACGTCACCTGGGAGAGAATAAGACCCGGTCACATGACATTCTCCAAATAGCCTAATTCTCGCTTCCAGGCCCTGTCCGCCAAGACAGCTCGTTTGTTTCCACATTTGGCATTCACGGCCTGAAAGTTACGATCTTCGCGCGTTCCATCATACAGGTCGTTGCGTCGACACACTCGGTCTCAGCGGGTCAGACAAAGTTATATCTTTCTACTTCGCACTCGAAGCACCTTCGAACAATCCGATCACTCAGCTCTGCGTGGGGCCGACATCTGCGAGCCCGCAGAACAAATGCCTGCCCAAGCTGTAACGAAGAAATGCGCCCAAAAGGCTCTTGACGAGCTTGAACGCGAGGCAGGGGCAGCACAAGAGTCACGAAACACTCCATTCGAGTACCTCCCGGTTTCGGACGCCATGGACGGCGTGGACGACGTTAAGCGCCAATGGTTTGATGTGAGTAACCTGCTGTGACGAAAAACAAGGTGCTAAATACAGTAGTCGCCATCGAACCGACAACGAACGGCACAAAAGCATGAAGTGAAAGTGGAATCGATCGACCCTGTCAATATCATCGTTGCAAAACCGGTCCGCTACCTTACGACGACGGTGAAACCGGGATATATCGAAAAACCTTACCCTGATACCATTATGGTAATCATTGCCCTCAGTCGCTTGACTCAATCCAACGGTCTCCCTCGTCAAGATCCTCCGATAGCCCTTGAACAGGGCCAAGACCTGAGCTTATCTGGGGACAATTCGCAGACGTTCGATGGTCAAGGAGGGGGAATCGCATATCTGCTGGTGTTGCGAAAGGTTCATCCGTAGGTATTGACTACAGTTCCACCCTGGCTCAAACGACGGCCACTTTGACTGTTCTCTTGGTTTAAATTGTGCATGGTGGCCGGTGCGTATTCGGGATTTGGCAGTTCATTGCAGTCTCCGTTCTGCGACTGGTATGTATTCTGATATTCGATCAAGCGCTGGAATGGCTGTGGTATCTGGAAGCTCTCGGGCTGCTGGACGTACGGGTTTTGGAATGGCTGTGGTGTCTGAAAACTCTCAGGCTGCGGGATGTACGGGTTCTGGAATGGTTGTGGTGTCTGGAAGCTCTCGGGCTGCTGGACATACGGGTTTTGGAATGGCTGTGGTGTCTGGAAGCTCTCGAGCGGCTGAAGACACGGATTCTCGTTGGCTCCTGTCCGATTCATTTCTTAGTTGTTTTAGCTATTGAAATATTTGCGTAATCCGAGGCATGACTTACCAATTCCACGATCTTGCGGTTGCTCTACTCCCATAGTGTCGGTTGCGAAGGGTTCCGGAGGCATAGTCCGGAAAGCCTGGGCTGTAAATGCCGAATTGTATCCTTCCTTTCCTTGCTGGCCATCTTGTCCATTCCTCGGCTGCCAACCCTGCATCTCGGGCGCTACCGATCCGGAATCCATACTGTTCGGAGCTAAGTAGGATGGGTTGCTGTCTAATGAGAAAACCCCGCCTGTCATCAGAACAGATCGCGTCGAATGGGTTGACTCCAGTGTCGATGGGTTCGCCGTATTTTTCCCGCCGTGGCTGAGCTGACTGCGCTCATGCTCGAATTCCTGTAACTCTGCTGCGGCAAGCAGACCTTGGAGTCCAGCGTTGGCGCCGTCGGAGACTGGCACATCCGTTCTTACGGTACCTGTGTCTAGCGGTCGGCGAGCATTTTGAGAGCCAACAGGCTGCGACCATGAATCAATGCCTAGGTCCAAGCGACGGCGTTTTGTTCTTTCCAATTCACGATGACCATGTGTGGCGCTCCACGTTGTACCGGACAGCTCGGCGACATCATTAGACGTTGAAGGATTGCCATGCGAATTAGAAGATTGAGAGGCGGTTTGAAGGCTAGAATTCGAGCAATCTCGGGGCGCAGAATCTGCTTTTGGGCTTTGGTCAGCAGGAGAAGCGCAACATTTTCGGAGTTCATACCTACAGCAGCACTGGACTGTTGCCCGTTGTGCCTTGATCCGAACTTCTGGTAACGATTCCCCTGGGCCAAGTTAATCGAAGGTCGCCTGGTGGTGTAGATCTTTGGATCTTCTTGCAGGAAATGGAACGGCTCTAGGGCCGATTGCCGAATCCTTTTCCCTAGTGTATTTGACCCGTTGGTTTCTGCTCGTTCCTCGAGTTTTGAATGGGCGATGCCGCTCACTGCCTCGTTGTAGGCAGCTACGTTCTCGAGCGGTAACCGCTTTTCCACGCTGTTGAATAAGTGAGTGCAAAGGGTTTTGGTCTATTGAAAGATCTCTTACGCATCACGACCAACGTCAATTGGGAGCTCAAGCAGAATCCCATCACCAAAGGTCTCCGTTAGTCTGTGATACCTCCGGCCTCTATTTACCCAATCTCGCACGTTTGAGTTGATTTCATCGACGCAGAGATCGTTGGAGCCCGCTGTGGAAACAATCTTGGCAACTCGGTCGTAGATGGATGCTGGAGCACTTTTGAAATGCTGAGGATAGAGGTGACGAAGTAAATCATGAAAGAACACAAATAAGAATCTGACACGCAAGATATCTTGACCGTGACGAGTCTGCAGCGCTCGAGTACTTTCATATATGCTCGCCAGTCCACCCTCAGCGAACGTCACTGTCCAGAAAGGAGAAGTCCAAAATGTCGACACATTTCTAGACCAGCTTTCGATGGTGCCCTTGTTTGGCCTCCATATCAAAGGGTCGTCCTTTAGGTTTCGCAATGAAGCTCGCTTTTGCTTCCCATCTTTCAATGGTCGGAGAGATATGTTAAGCTCGGCTGACTCTGATTCTGTTATGAGGCCAGAATATAGCTGCAGCGGTCAGAACAAGGCCAATCTCATCCATTGTTACTCACATCCTGATCTTCCACCAATAATCGCTTGAGCCTTTCTAGCCTATTCTCACTTGGAACAGGATAAAGGACATCGACAATATGGCTAAGGTTGCTTCCCATAGTCGGCGAGTTGTTGAGTCGAGGGTGTGGCTCTGAGAGATCACTTTGGCCGTCGAGGCTCCTGATCTGTCAGCTACTTTTAATGTTAGAGTACGCTAAGCCAAATCACCGGACTACTATCCTCAAGGATGAGGATCGCAAGCAATAAGAGTAATATGAAAACAATGCGCCACCGGAGAGGATCAGCGCTGTTCGTCTCGGATCTTATTGGGCTCTGAAATTCTCTCGATTTCAACTTTACGGATAGGGAGAGAAGTGACTACTATATCATGCCCAAACACCTGCGCTCAGAAAATTCTTTAGTTTGTTTTCCTCGTTTGCCTTGTTCCAACTGCACTTTCCCGTGCGTTTGCCCTTTCTTCTCGCCTTGTTTTTTCAGCTCACCCTGGTCTCCTGCAGTTCGTCCTGCAAGCTTGCACTACTTTCACTTCCTTCCGAACCTGCATTAGCTCTTGCTTCCACCCGAGGTGGACAACAGCAGTCCTCTGATTGACCTATAGCCCGTCATGATCGAGCAACCTGCATCGGTACCAGCTATGCAGCCTCCACTTCTTTTGCAGGTAATCTGATGGACACTGGTTTGATCTGGGCCGTGCTTACAATCTTATAAGGCAAAAAAGACAGGCCAACGGCCATCAACACCAAAAGTAGTTGCGGAATGGCGATCCGACAGGGGGACAAGGTTCTTGGTCCGAACAAGATTCGAGACTACCAATGACAGAACTCCTCACAAACAGGAGCATTATGAAATGGAGGAGGTGAGTCCAGATGTGGTTGAGGGCATGGACGTCCTAGAAGCCTGGCGTGAGTTTCAAGAGACGAGGCCTGACGAATGGAAGAAGCACAACGATTTTGTGCAGAACAATTGGGAGAAGGAGAAGTCAGCAAAAAGACAACAGAAAGTGGAGGAGGGCAAATGTGAGGAATCGCTTGAAAGGGAGGGTGGAGGACATGGCAGCAGGGGGGAAATTTAGTTCGAGTGAAATAGGGCTTGGAGAAAACGATAAGGTCGCGCCGAAAAGAGGACCCTGAAATCCACTGGTCATCCCAAGTCTTCCTTTATCCGAACAAAGAAAGTGACGAGCTCTTGTTTATCTATGTATATCAAAAACCGCTTGCCACTTCGAAGAGAAACCATCGTGATTTGCTGTTTCAGTACTAGCACAGCCATCTCCTTCCTTTGAGACCGCTTCAGCCAGGTAATGTATTATAGCCCTCTCACCGAAAGACGAACTGACACTGGCAAAAGAACGCCGCCATGTTGGAGCTTGAGATTCCCAAGAATGCCCTGCGGAAACGTACAAGCACGAGCGCTATCAGGGAAAGCGAAGAGAGTCGCAAAAGAGCTTGTGGGACGACAGAGGAGATGGCGCAGGGCAAGACCGGAGCTGGAGTTGGTCAAGGAGCAGAAGTTCCGGCCGAAGGAAAGGTAGATCATCCAAAAGTCGACAAGGAGCCAAAAGAGGAGAGAAAGCGAGTCGAAAGGAAGCCACACTAAAGGGTGCGATGGCTAGCAGGGGAGCAGAAATGCTGCAATTGTCCGCATAAGACCAGGTTTCGTACTGATGGAATCTGCGGCATCTGTGGGCACCGCCGGTGTGCCGAGTGCATGTTAGAGTAATTAACGCAAAAGTGCGTTGTGAGAAATACGCCTCCAGTATGATATTATCCTCGAAATCATCGTCCTTGCATTTATTCCCCCACTAGCATTTCCCTCCCATGCTCCACCCTGTCGATCGTTGCCGTGGCGCAAGCCCATGACAGTCCGCTGTCACATTTTATTGCGTATCTCGAGAGGGTCATTTAATAAGTTATGCACTATACATATGAGATGGTAGTATAGACAAGGGAAGACCAATAAGTTCTGTCTGTACGAACACTTGAAGCCTAGACTTCATCTTCTCTTGCCTCGTCGTCTGCTTAAGCATTATCCGCCTTACTGTATTGGTCGGATTGCGCCGCAAATGCCACCCGACCTATCGCTCGCCGATCTCACAAACCCGTACATTTCCATCACGGCGTTCTCTCTTCAACACGTGCGTGCTCTTTTTCGCTGACTTCCGATCTGCTAGGGTTGTTTCAAGTCCTGTGCCATGATCATTCTGGTTCCCCTTTCTCTTGGGCCTTTTAAAGGGTCCAGATTTCTTAATATGTCTGATGCAGCCTATTTCTACGTTCTTCGCCTTTCCAACCTTTCTCGCAGACTTCAACTTTAACGTGAAAGAACCGCATATATAATCGATGCGCAACAACTGGAAGGACGCGTTTCACATTGCTGAGTTGATGGTCTAAAGAAACACTCCCACGTAGAAGGCTATGTATCTAGGCAACAATGTCATCTACAGTAGGATTCAAGCAAGTTCTGATCTTGAAGAGTGAGCTAACTCGGGAATTCGAGCTGCAGGAACTAAACAACCTCAATCGGATCAGAAACAACCAGCGGAGATCGAGAGCACGAAGGAAAGAGTACTTACAGGAGTTGGAAAGCAAACTACGAAAATACGAGAGCATGGGCGTGGAAGCATCGACGGAGATTCAAGCTTCTGCCAGGCTCGTAGTTAAGGAAAATAAACGTCTCCGGGCACTTTTACAATCTCGAGGCGTCGTGAGTCAGGAAATTGATAGGGCTATTGCGACGTCAAGTGTCGAAGCTCAGACTTCGTCGAGAGCGTCAATACTCGAGGCAAAGCTGAATACGAAGAAGCCTTACACTGGGGATGTGTGCAAGACTGGCTCCAAGCCTCGCGGCGGCATCTGTAAACGATCGTTAACCTCAATGCCACTGATGACAACGGCTACAAATCCTGTCCCGCTGCCCGAGAGCTCTGTTCTGCAAAACCGACTAAGCAGCAGCTCTATAGCAACATCAGCATTCCCACCTATGGATCCGTCTTCGCATCTGATGGACCACTATGAGGAAGAGTCTCCGGACTTGAGTTTTGAAACATCTCCTGGTAATGATACTACTTCATGTGCTTTTGCCATTGATGTTATCACGAGGATGAGAGCCGATGTCAGCGCTGAAGATGTTAAGGCTGAGCTAGGATGCGGTAACGATGTCGAATGCAAGATCGACAACTCTACGTTTTTCGCCATAATGGATCGATACACTGGATGATTTCCATGGCACGGAAATAGATGAGCTGGGAGGCATTTTACTTCAACATTCCTCGTTTGCAAACCCACAACCTTTCCAATCTGGTCATCCTAGCTTTGTCTGCCCAGTGCCGACCGTCCATCCCATCCGTAACCTGTAGGTTGGAAAGGCACCACCTCACCGCTTCAATCATCGGCCATGTGAGAGTGCCTTCTGGGCTACCGCGTCATAGGGAATTCATTGGAGTTGGGGCTCGAAAACTGAAGCTGAAAATCCAGAAGTGGAGCGAAGAGATTCGCACTCACACAAAGCAGGTACTTTGACCAACTCGCCCTCCGCTCCTTCGACAAAGAGAACTTCTTCTCGTAGGCTGCCCTTATATTCCTGTGAGCATAGATCATGGTAGGCAGGAGATAGAATGAGATTTATGACGTTAGAAGTCTCACTTCTTTGTAGTGCATCAGCTGATCAATGAGTTCCTTCTCCTCCGAATAAATGTAGTTGTAATCATCTTCCAGCATCTGCAGAGCTGGCTGCCGCGACAAGCACCCCGTTTCGGAAGCGTGTCCGGGCGTAATCAGGAGAGAATGATAGTGCGAGGTCTTGTATCAATGACTTGAAGACGATCGTGAATCCGTGTAGAGATATGGCGAATAATAGCTATAGATTTTACCAAGGGGTCGTCGGAGACGGCGGGCCGGTCAATGAGGGGCGCCTTACCCAAAACAGGACGCGCCAAACCCACGCCAAAAAGGACGGGCATTTCACCAGGACCATTAATATTCCTCCGCTCCAGAACTAAAAATCCCCTTTATTATCAATGGACGACCCACAATCCTCGTGGTCTCTCCGCGAAAGACACATACTTGGCGCAAATCTGTGAAGATAAAGGCAAGACGTTCAGGACGGCTAGATAAGAGCGAAAGGAGTCAGGATACTGCTGCGAGTTCACAAATCTAGAGATAAGAGGTTGATGGCGAGATTATGATTCGCAGATAAATGGTCATAGACCTCTTGGAAACCTGGATAAGCAGCATATAGGCATATCGCTGTCTACATTCGATCTCACAATAGCAATTTAGCCGTATGCTGTTATACAAATTCGTATAACTTTTCAACAGCACACGTACATCAATGTTAACCTAATGTACAGTGACCATTGTCAGCAATCAAACGAGCGATTCCCCTATCTCTCCCAAAGAGTTGTGCTAATTGGACTGATTGAACGGAGCGAGAACACGATGTGACCGCCTACATGGATATGACCGATGGTCACGACCCATGCGATTCCTCAACCGCTCCGAGTACCTCCCCCGACCCATTCTACGAACAGCTCTTTTCATTGTATGAAAAGCAGATAACGCCTGTCCTACGAGAGTGAGAGCTAGTCCCACGGTACATTGGCTGCTCTGACTGCTGCGAAAACATGAGGCTGGAGCCATGACCCGTGGGGCTCAGGCGGCAAGAATGGGTGCTGGTGTATTCATGTTAATGCACGCCATCGAAGGGTGCTTGGGAGACTCACCGTCTTCAATCGAGGCAAGGGATGGCGTTGCGCTGCAACCAGGAAGTCTTTGATACCCAATTCGTCTCTCCACTTCTCCGGCTCCTTTAGGACTGCTGAACTGGGGTCCAGAGTACTTGTCGCCGGTTCCATGAGTTCGATCATGATGGACCCGATGCGCTTTATGTCGGCCAGGCCTTTCTCGGCTGAGAAAACCTTTCGCTCGAGAATCGACTCTGCTATGTTAGCTGGTAAATGGTCAGCCTTTCCGCTCGACCTCGAACGCTATGGAATTTACCGATCTTGATCTTTCCGTTTTGGTTCAGAAGGACGCTACTGCAGCTGAGTGTGCCATGATAAAGCGAAAGCTTTTCATGGATGTAGGAGAGGCCACCGACCAGCTGTCAGCTCCTTGTCAGTAATCACCAAATGGCTTCTATACAATCGCTTACCTCTTTTCAGATTGCCGCGATCTCGAAAGCCTGCAATGGACCTCCGGTCACTGCTACGATATGCCTTAAAGAGACGTCCATTTGTTCGTAAACTATCACAATCTCGTCGTCGCCTTCCAAAAACATGTCTTTGATGTTGACAAGATGGTCGCTCGTGAAATCCGGTACCCTATACACAGGGTCGCGATCGGCTCTTTTCACGCGTTTGATTGCCACAAACGCCCTATCTTTCATGTTGTCGCGGGCGATTACAGCCGGGCCAGCTTGATCTAGAGGCATAAATGTATGGTAGGATGTTCTGCTTTTACTGCGCACGACCTGCGTGAAATTGTGATTTTTGGCTGTCACTGCATGCGGCTTGCTTGAACTGAGTGACGCCGATTTCGACTCAGACACATGATGCTTTGGTTCGAGGTCTCGCTTTTGATGCGAGCTTGCTTGGGCCGGAACCTTTTTGACAATTCCCCTAGTCGCACGCTCGCGAGCTACTTTACCAGGCAGGATCAACGGCACCTCGCCGTCCATCAGCGTCAATCGATTAGACATGGTCGGTGGATACTCATTAGCCTCCATCATGTGGCGAGAACTGTCTTATAAGTCTTTCGAGCATCCACTTTAGGCTTTTCATTCGGGATCCACAAGTGGATGCCCTCAAGCATTCGAAAGTGAGCCGTGGTTTTAATGTACGTTGCATCCTCTTTTACAATTGCTTTCGTTCGTTCCCTCCGCGAAGAAACGACAGCCATACCACTTCATCCACCCCTGCGGCCTGACATGGACACCTCATCGGAGACTATAGATATCATGCTTTCACCCGACATGTCGGGAATCCATACCGCCGTGACCAAGTCACGAGACAGCGACGCAACTCCTCCAGCTCGCGCTGGCCGTCGACATGAACGGTGTCCAGAGACATTCCGAGCCGCAAGGAGCACGAAAACTGCTGACCGCCATGTGGCTTTTCAAGACACCATAGCGCAACGGCAAGCGATGATCCACCCACTCTTTCGTCAACGTCCTGAATCCGGCAGAGCAGGCAATATAGGTGCTCTGGATGATCGGATTGCACGGCATGGGGGGACAACCTCGTCTTATGAGGAGCTGCCTCACCGACTCAAAATATCTAAGAAACATCAACCAATGACACCATCAGAACGAGTGATGGAGCTCACAAAGACAAACGGCTTCTTGCTACAGGAGCTAGCATATCACAAAGACACCCGTGCGGCTGAGATGAGGTTTTTGGAGAAAGCCACCAAGCTCCGTTTAGACATGGAAGCCGCCCTGGCAGACTTCGATTGTGCCCTAAAGGAGAGATCGAAGGCTCGAGCAGATGCGGAATCGATTCTGTTGAACTACTGGGGCATCGACCTAGGCGACGGGAATATAGAAGACAGTGTTTTTTAGTATTTCCTGCTACGATAGGGACATCATGTTAAGCTTTGAAAAGTACGATCTTATAGGCTACATGTTGCATTCCACCAAGCGCACATATCACCAAAGCTGATTACCAAAGACTCCATACATAAAACCAGATCATCCACTTGGCCATGTAGTGTACTTGACTGCCTCAAAGTGACTTGGGGGTTGCGGATGACAACGCATATACTCTGCAGGAAGCCTGCTATTGTTGACTCTAAGTCTAATGTCTTGGAACAATTTACTGCAAAGACACCCTGCTGCTGACCATCCACTGATTGAACCTATATCCCTGTCTTACTTTTCCACACAGAGTTCCAGAAACGTCGTTTTTTCGGCAGGTTGATAGTCCAGTTCGAGCAATTTAACTTTGTCTAGCCGTGACCGCACAAGGTCCCGCAGTTCGTCTCGCACTTGTTCGTTTGCGGACACTAGCAAGTATGAGTCCATTGCCGGAGAATCTGGCTCCAAACTTACCCGTGACTAGCATGGACTCCTTCCCGTCCGCTGATCGAGGGACCAACTGGTCATCCATCAATTTTGATAGATCCATCGTCCCCCTTTTATAGGTGAGACGGCCGTGCTTACCCACCGTCATAGGGTCCTGTGCCAAATCTCCCGACTTATAATATGCTTCGATGTGGAATATCTGATTCCAGTCAGAAGGATACATCTCGTTTGTTCAGCCAAGGGTACTCACGTAACCATTAGTGTCGGTGTCTTCCTTCAGGACTCGGTCTATTAGTTCGCTTGCCGGTCTTCGATCATCTGACGCTCAGTCAACGCTTCATCTGCTGTCAGAATCGGGAGATTTACCAAAGCTCTGTAATTGCCAAATCAACCGTATTTCCCGCGTCCGGACTTGATAATTATTGAACCCGCGTACCAGCTCTTTCAAATACGGTAGTTGCGCGGCGATGCCAAATCCCGTGGCGATCATCAAGACCTTTCCGTAATCGCCAACAGAAATGCCCGTGCCGTGGGGTCCACTGACAATTGCCAGACGGAAATCAGACCTCTGAGGCTCGCCTTCGTAACATTCGTAACCGAACTTCGATGGCGTGGTGTTCTCAACACCTTCCTCAAGCGATCCCTGGTACGCTTCGGCACGGCCGGGACGTTTCAACTCAATTGGCTTGGACAATGTTTCCTGGGATTCGTGACTGTCAACGGCGGTGCTCCTACCCTCCCGCTCAACTGACTCGTACAATGTGTCCTGAGATTTACGATAGTCAGCGGCAGTGTTGGCACGTTCCTCTACAACCTTGTCTGTTCCCTTCCCGGGGCGTTCCCTATAGTACTCGGCACAAGCATACAGCTTCTGCGTTAAGCCTTTCCTTGGTTCTATGAGGAGATCAAGACTAGTGACTCCTTCTTTGTTCCCCCACGAAGCGATTGTGAAAGGGTGACTTTGTAGAAAAGACCACAAGCTGATAGAAGGTATCCACACGTTCACGTACTGGCCAGCTCTGATGTCCAACGATCTTGGAATATCAATAGTTATCCTAATGCTGCCACGGTGCTTCGATATCAGAGCTCGCGAATGGCCCCTACGGAAGCTAAAATTCCGGTATAGGACGACAACGCACTGCAGGACAGACGTGGCGAGAAAGATGCCAGTCGAAATGTACACGTACAGGCGTGGCAGCTTCGAGCCTGAGGTGGTGTGCTTCCAAAGAGCATAGCCAGCAACCAAGGCCGCAGCCTGATGACCGCGTAAGAAAGCTTCGTAGGAGGGTAATCGGAACAACCGCAGCGATTGGAGGATAAGGACACTGATAGCGATGAAAGCCTGGGGGGAACACGTTAGTCTTCGTATCACTTCCAGAGGAGTTTTAACTTTACTATGAATCCGAACAATTGACCGGAAACGCTGAACAGTTTCAGGTTTGGAACGCTGGCTACATTGATGACAGCGTGAAATAGACCGAGACAAACGGACATGGCTCCGGTCGAAGCATGAATCCGCCGGTAGTTGTGGATGGAGAGACCTAACATATCGCTGACGAAGCTCAGGTGATGGCCGAAGTACGAGGGTATCATGTTGATCAGTGACAAAATTCCCGTGCGATTACCTAGCTCTTTGACGGAGAACACTCCAAATATGCTACAGAATATGTTGACAGCCAGGTAAAGAAGGTGCAAGAGTACTTGAGCTCGAGTCCATGGCCCGAAGAAGCGATGCCGCCGCAGAACGTGGGGGTAAAGTAAATGCTTCACGAGCAACACGGTGTAGGGTCGAAAAAATCGGAGGAAAGAGGACGCGGCGCTTATCATCAGAACCAGGCCGAAGACAGCGCCAACGGTAATTGCGTATATCTGAGTGATGCCCATGACTTTCGGTGGTATCAATTAGAAGTTGAACATCATCATTGAAGATCAAGCCATGGCTACTGATTTGTACCTAACCGAAAGGCATCCAGATATGGTGGCATCCAATTCTGTCCTCATATCGGCGAAGCTTGCTATCCAGCTCCTTTGACACACACAGCCCGCTTTCAACATAACGAAAGTCCATTCATTGGTCAAAGCATCGTCGGCCGACGAAGCATCCAATATTGGATGCGGCATCCAATTGTGGCTCCGTCAAATGCTGACTCAAACCCTTGCGGCACGAGAACAACGCCACTTATATGCTACGTTAAATAGATTCGAGTGGGTTGCATGCATCCTCACATCTACTCCATGCCGATCCAACGAAGCAACCGACGTGTCGTACGTGAGAAGTTCCGGAAACGAAGTTCAAGCTGGTTTAGAAAAGGAAACGAGCTCGCGCAGGTGACAGGAGCAGATATTTACATAGTCATTCGCCAAGGCAACAAATACTATACCTACAAGTCGACCGATCGACCAGGATGGCCCCCGTCGGAGCAAGATATTGTAAGCCCCTCCGAATCGCCATGAAATAGATCGCTCATGAGTTGCATGTCAGATGAACCACAACCCACCCCCCTTCCGCCGAAGTCCCAAAGACTTTGAGGCAATGAATGAAGAGAGAGACGAAGACGACGAAGAAGAAGACGAAGAAGGAGAAGAGAGAACGCAAACAGAAGAGCCAGCGGTCAACGAATCTAAAGAAAGCCGTAGGGAGAAGACCAGCGAAAAGATCGTCGATCAGAAAATCAGGGTTTTCACTATCCCCAAACCTCCCATACTGCGGAGATCGCCAATCACGGAGGCTTTGCGTATGGATGGTAGATAGCTTCTGTAGCAAAACACGTTTAGAATTGTCCAGAAGTCCGGTCGAAGAACTTCAAAGTCATGCATGACCGCTCAAACGGATTTGGAACCACGTAATTTACGGCTGAGCGGGCTGTGATTCTGTGCCACGAGAAAGGTGGCGGTAAAATGGTTGAGCTAAACTGCAGTGGTCTACAGGATTCAATTGGCTTCTTCTCGCAATGAGAGCCGATTTGTAGTCCCAACTAAGTGACGTATCAGCTCCAGATCTTAGACGGAGGGTCTTCCTCGAATTAGAAAACATAGATACCGGAAGAATTTCGATCTGACTGGACTTTGATGAGGGAAAAGGCACGAGGTTGGTAGTCAAATTTGGCGACGTCTCTCAGCCGCACTATTTCATGCAACCTTAGGTGGCGCAGCCACACTTTATTTATGTCATGCTTTACCCCACATGCAGGCATCTGCGCCTTGCTGATGACATGCATTTTTCACCCTGATAACGGACATCTATGCCTGGCTAGGCTCGTGGACAGGGGAATCAAGTCTTTACCTTATACATAATCGTTGCACAGCCCCTCGACGAAACTTTCCCCGTGAATGTCATGAATGATTGGCATGACAACTGTTGTCTGGGTTCTATCTTCACTATGGTCTATCTATGGGAATATTCCAATCACACAGCCAAGGATGATGAGCAAGCCAACGTCTTCCTTCGAAACTTTCCTTGCCGACGCCTCTCCAGAGAATGGAGAAGGTGAGGCTTGCGCTGTCGGCCTCAGGCCACCGGTCGCCAAGAGACTGTTGTTCGATTGCTCCCAACCCGATGATTGACTTGCCGTTGGAGCTGAGCCAGTCAAACCCCGGTAGCCAGGCCAAGATGAGCCCGTTGGCGTAAAAGAGTCAATCTGGGTTGCGACCGACGGCCCTGCCTCTGATGGTTGACTGAATGCAGGCGTGGGCCTAATGTGACCACCAGATCCACTCGAGACGACTGCTGCCGTTGCTCTTCCTGGGGTAGTATTGGGTTCCGTACTAGAAGGCTTTCTGACACTGTTGACCGGCGCTTGTGCACTAGAATTGACGCTCGTTGAGTTCCATGATATATCGATCTCGATTTTAATCGTCTCCAGTGTTTCATCCGCACGACTGAGAAAAGGGTATATTAGCTTATTCGATACGAGGCCTGAATGCTCACATTGCAACGATGCACAGCATCAACAGCGTGAGGAGCTTTATTCTTTTCATGTTCGCGGTGCAGTGAGAAGGCGCATTGAGGAGCAACATGTTCTTTATTGATCACCCAATTCCCGCGTCTATTCTGGACTCCCAGGCGTCCATTATGGATGCCCGTCCAAGAAGCACATTTTGGATCGAGAAGCAGCCAGAATTGGTTACGCCGACAACCCAGCCAAAACTGGCGCCCATAGTACCAGTCGGCTGCTGCACTCTTGTCATTACCTATAAGTTCCCCCCTTGTGTTCACATGGTTCAATTAAGATAAACGCCATTCTGAGAGAGATTCAAAGGTCCTTCGGTTCAAAGTTATATTCGTCACCAGACAACCATTGATCCGAAGCACATTCGCAACCAAACTCAGTTGACCTGATTACAAGACAAATCCATAGCCCTTGACTCTCTTACTCGACATTTTAAACCATGAGCTCATCAAGACCCCCTAACAACGGTAATCTTCAGTACCCAGCCCTCCCAGGCACATCGGGTACCTCAGCCGAAACCCCCAACGACGTTGCAGTCACGAACAGTAATGCACAGAGGTCGGTGAACGTTACTTCAGCCAGACGTCCCAACAATAATGCAAATGACACCTCCAATGATACCGCAGGTGGAAGTTCCAGTGATACTGCAAATCAAGAGTCCAGTCAAACTTCCGCTACTACGCGGCAGACAAGATCCTCTGGGCGAGGGGCGAAAGTCGCCCTCGAATCGCTTGGTCCAATAGACGAGTTGAGTCAAACACAACTACGCGAACAACAACAGTATGAAACCGATCGAATCAATAACGGTAGCCCGGATGAAGCGCTAGGGCAATTTCATCATGCAAACAAAGCTGCAATGACGCAAGTGTACAAGCAACTTTCCGCTCTGATCCATCCTGACAAGCAGCCTGAAGAATGGAAAGGAAAGGCCACGCAGGCGCAGCAAAGTAAGTTACGAAACATCAATCAAAAGCTGCCAAACTGACCATAATACAGAATTAAACAACGCCCGGAGTAACTTTAACATTTCTATCATCACACCAGACGTAGCAACAGAGAGACCTAAAAGATCACATAAATCGTTTTGGGAAACAACACCCTTCATAGGAAGTGTTCGCCGGCTGCAGATCGACCCCTCTAATGAGAGAGCGGTCGCTTTTATCGAAAAGGTCAATAGTGACATCGAAGCCCACAATACCGAAAAAGGCTATAATCCAAGCCGCGGAAAATTTCCTCTGAAGTATCTCCAAGACAAGTACCAAAATACACAGGCACTGAGGACGACTTATCAAAATACGACCGATCCTGAACAGAAGAAGGAGCTGGCCGCCATTTTTGAGACTCTTTGTGTCGCAACACAAGAATTCTGTGAGGAACGTGCCTTTCCTGAGACCTGGGCTTGGCAATATGCAGACATAAATAAGGAGCCTGCTTGGCTTTCAGAGGCCGAGGAACCCCAGTCTGGCACTGGTACTGATTCTGGCACTGGCACTGGCACTGGCACTGGCACTGGCACTGGCACTGGCGCTGATTCTGGTAATGATGCTGGCACTGACCCTGGCACTAACACGGGTACTGGTACTGGCAACAGCACCGGCACCGGCACCGGCACCGACACCGGTAGTACTAGTACTGGTTCTGGTTCTAGTTCTGGTTCTGACAATCAAGATGACATGGAGATGAGGGATGCAGGAGACCCACCTGCTGGTGCGGGATCTGCCAATAATAGCGACACGGAGATAAGCGAAGCCATGGACAAACTTACTCTGGACGGCGAGCCGATTATATCCAAACGTAAGGTCTTTAAGAACTTCCAATTTTTGGTCGAGGAGAAGTCAGGATTGCATGTGTGGAAATCGGCGGAAGTACCTCCCAATCTAGATCTGAATACGGTCACATTCATCGAGAAGCCGACAAAAGAATTCATTGCCCAACACAAGCACAGGTACAAGAGCATGCGTTGGATCGCCATGTCGGTTGACGACGCCATAACAACGGGTGCAGGTCAATATCCCCGTATCTCTGTTATGGTGGAATGGGTGGGAGACCTCAAAGACACGCTAATGTCGCGAAGTGATCTCATCAGAGTTGCTGGCCAAGCACGGGTTGATCAAGATCTACAAAATCATTTGTCATACCGCAAAATGATCGAGTTCGAAGGACGAAAGGTTTTCATAATGTCACAAACAGATGCTGGACTCTTAAATGGAGAAATGAAGGCGATGCAGCGAATCAAGAATGACCAATTCAAAGCGGCAAAAGCAGCTCAAACAACAGTCGCTCAACCGGCATTCGCTCAACCAGGGTTTGCTCAGCCAGGATTCGTTCAACCAGCATTCGCTCAACCAGGGTTTGCTCAGCCAGGATTCGTTCAACCAGCATTCGCTCAACAAGGTGTCGCTCAGCCAGGATTCGTTCAACCAGGATTCGCGCAGCCAGGTGTCGCTCAACCGACAGTAAGCCAACCAGCCGCCCCTCAAGCAGGAGCAACCCAACCAGCAGTTTCTCAAGCAGGAGTTACCCAAGCAGGAGCCGCACAGCTAGGAGTCGCTCAGCCAACTCAAGCTGATATGATCCCGTCCTCCGCAGTTCAGGCAATGATAGCCAGCGCGGTTCAACAGGCCCTTCAACAATATCAGCGACAACCGGCATCGGTCGTGGCTGCATAGACAATAGTATGGAGTGACAGTATCAGCAACTTCGGAATCAATGCCAATATCAATATCAATCTCAGCAACATCTGTTTCGCAGTATTCGAATTCAAGGAGGACGAAGTGGAGAACCGCGCAGGCTTTTACACTCCTTGAGACCGCACTATAAGCGTCTATTCAAACCGCACTATCTTTTTTGCTTTACGGAAACGTTTCGCGGCCTTGTCACTCTCTTCCGAGCAAACTTTCCTGGCGAATGCTATCTCTCGTTTGATATTTCGCGTCTTGCATTAAACTTTCATTGAAAACTGTCTGTCATTACAATTACTTAGCGCGATAGTATAGAAATGCTTTTCCAATGACACCGTGCCTCCGCTTGCTTGACATTGTCTGACGTGAAACATTTTAATCATCAACACCGAAATTTCAAGTCCTCAAGTTGCAAACCCACAATCGTAAATCAGCTTAGACGATTCAAGTGTCCAGGTACGAAGTTATTCAGAAGATTCCCATCTCAGTTCTCGAACGGAGAAAGCGGATTGAGAGCCAGAAGTGGATGGGGGTGCCAGAAGAAGTGGATGGGGGTGCCAGAAGTGGAGCCGGGGTGCCAGAAGTGGAGCCGGGGTGCCAGAAGTGGAGCCGGGGTGCCAGAAGTGGATGGCGGAGCCAGGAGTGGTGCGGGGGATATTTATTTTCGGGAAGTCACTTTCTAGTTTGAAGATCCTTGCCAACTATCACTGACTATGTATTCAAAACTAGCCTGAGTATGTTGTTAGGCCACCTAGGAGGACTGGGCAGCCGGGGTTCTTTTGAACGGAAGGCGAGGGACATTCAGCGTGGTACACAAATATACTCTTATCGAAAGCTTGTAGGGAATTGCATGCGTGGAATGCAGATTTTTAAAGTCAGATGCAAGCTCTGCAAACTGTCTATCTACCACAGCTATACTACCTCCTTGGCTCACACTTGCCCGCTTAAGATTGGGCGCAAGACCCGCTATCTGTGTTGCTCCTCGATGCAGGTGCAAGGTAGCTCCGATTTTACCTCCTCCAGAGCTGTGAAAATCTTGTTCATTTCTCTACAGCATTTGACTGCGTTGCTCTTGGACTCCTCGGCCATTAGTTTCCACTCACTAATGTGGTTCTCGAGGTTTTTGTTGTCCATCCGGAGCTGCTGGATAGTATCTTTCAGTTGACTGGCCTCATATTCAACCATTCGTCTCCTTTCCGATTCTATGACTGCCCCATCTTCCCACTTGCTAATTTCGCGAGCTAATCTAATATTGTCTTGATGTAGCTCGTCAATTCTTGCAACAAAGCTGACTTCCTGCTTGTGAAATTCCAGAAACTTATTGAGCAGTCAGCCAAATATCTGATTGACGAAAGACGAGCAGCACGTACAGATTCTTCCCCATTCTGTCCCTGAATTTCCGACTGTATAGGGGCCTTCCAGATGGCTGTAAACGATTTACCGACACCGTCACACAAATCCTTAAGCTGGCCAGTCGAAAGATCACTTAGGTTTTTCGAGAACAGGTGCTCTTTTTCTTCCAATTTTTCCCATGTATAAGGATCATCTGAGTTGGTTTTGAGCCGTACTTGCGACGCTTCTACCACGATTCCCAGCCTTTTATCTTAAATCGTGTCAGCAACGCTTGATCATGAGAAATCAAGGGTCTTACAAATATTTTCTGATAGTTTCTCTCTGCATTTCTTGTTCCACTCCGTGCGCTTCACATTATTGGATCGACGAGAGGCCATTTTTTTGAACCTTTCGCAGAGTGAAATGCTCAGAATCTTCAAAGTAAGCACCAGCTACCGCTTCAGTGAATTTAGTCTCGTAGTTTGAAGAGTCCGAGCATGAATAGAAACAGGATCGAACATCAAGAGCTTTTGACTCTTCATGAGGCTCCAATTTTGGCTCCCCGGGAAAGGGTGCCAAATTTGGAACCCCAAATCGAGGTGCGGAGGGGAACCTCTCAACTTCTGCGTCAATTGGAAAGTTATTGAATTCACGGCAAAACCCTGCTATTGTCACGAGTTGACTGTAGGCTATGTAGAACTGCCTCAAGGACACAGTCTTAGAGCCAACGGGTTGCTTATGAGTTGGAAAGATTTCCGTACATCATCACTTTTATCCAGACGTGAAAATTGAGAGTACTCGACAAGTGTAACGTATTCAATTTTTCTATCTCATTCAGCCTGGGTTCAAACTAGCGTCTTATACAACACACTCTCATCCCTAACTATATGGGTCGTTGAAGCATCTCTTAGGCTGCAAGATACTTCACGGACTGTGGGAGCCTCGTATACCTAGCTCTTTGATTGCGAACTTGGAACCATCTCGTGCTATAAGGAGAGCATGATAGGCTGCGGGTCGGACTCGTTGAGAAATCTCGGGTCGATTGATAGTGGAAGGTCGGAGTAGACTGATGATGCCGGCGTCGGATTATCAAGTGCGACCTCGTCCGAGGTCCAATCAATCATCGAAAGCGGGTTTCCACAGCTTGTGAAAGAAACTGCGGACGGGCTTCGATTCTTGTGATTTGTTGTTGAGCGGATCGAGGAAAGAGAAGAACTTCGACTGAAGCTACTGGTTTCATTGACACGCTTGTAAGGGCGTTTCTCGATCAGGAGGTCGTAATGATGCTCCAGCTTGACGTTCGTGCCGGGAAAAGCCTTCAAATTCAGAGAAGACTGATGTGTCTGGCGGCGCCTCTTTACAGGATCAAGCTTGATCCGCTCGACACAGTGTACATCCTGACAGTGACACTGAAGATCTTGTATCGAGTCGAAGGAAAGTGCACACCGCGGATCAGGACATAGAACTGCCTTGTTCTCTCCCGGCTCAAGGGATCGATTGTAATACTCCTCTAGCTGCCAAAAGTGTCCTTGCAGGTGCTCTTTCCAGCTCTGCTTGATCAAGAACTGATGGAAACGTTTTGTGGGCGAAAGGTTCCTGTCAAATAGACAAAAGAGACACTGCCCAGCAGTAGCGAGGGTCCGGCGGAAGACAAGTGGATTGCATTGGACTGGAAGCGTCTCGACGTCGCTGAGATGGCGTTGACAGTGCTCAAACCATCCGGCCCCAATGGTGATCCATTCGTCGCACTGAAAGCAAAGCTCGGCAAAGCCGTATTTACTTTCAAGGTCGGCCTTGTGGCAATGGTAAATATGCTCCCACCTGTTGGCAATATTTATGCTGTGGAATGGAAAGTGATGTTAGCAGTCTTCATCAACCAAAGATTTTGGAGATTAGAGAGGAGGGGTAGACAAACCGATCCATCTGCCGCGCACACTGGGATACCGGGCAATGACGATTTTCAGGTCGCAGGCTCGGGCGATAGGCTACTCGGGGATTGTCTTTGCACAGTGTGATCATGTCTTGAAGCGCGTTCCGGCCTTGCGAGCTGCGGAGAGGAACGTTGAGGAAGAGCGACGATGCCAGCCGATCACGCGGAGGATCTAGACGGCGAATACGGTTGAAGAAGCTTGGCAAACTTGCGACCTGGGTGGTCTCATCCCCCGTGTCTGAGGCAATCTTGCGTGGTTGAATCTGTTGCCATTTGCTGAGTTCCTCGGACATGAGCTGGCGTTTCCGCCAATACAATTCTTCTCGTCGAGCTCGAACTCTCTGGCTTTCATCTTCCATTGTGATTCCCCGGAGTTTTTCCCCTAGCCTTCCAATCTCCTTGCTGATGGCGACAAATTCGGCACAATTATCCAGGTCGGCTTCCACTTTGGCGGGTAAGGACTGCAACAGCTGGGGGTGGTGATGGAGTGACAATCCACGAAATCCTTCCAGGTGAACGGTACGACGTCTCTTGTTCCAGTAACTTGCCATCCCGTCAACTGTGCTCAGCTCAGGCGCGTACGAGCCAAAGAAGGTATCTGCATTGTTATGGCCGGCGAATTTCATCCTTTCGGCGATCGAGTAGCCATTATCTTCACTAAAGTCAGCGTTTCTCACGGAAGATATCATATCTTCAAGCACTTACCGTCTGCTTTGACAAGGACTTCCCTCCGAATATCATGGATCCCAATATTTTCCTCATATCCGGCACGATGCCCCAAATCCACTGTCCGATTGCTGAACGAGCCGGCTCCATGGATCTTTCCGGTAGGTCCATCTGCAGATACTATCTGGAAGAAAGGTACGCGAAGTAAATCCTTTCTGATCCGGAGGTGGTGCAAGGATCCATCCGCAGGTGATGGGATCGCTTCGATATCTTCAAAAGTCTGATAGTCTTGGAAGGCATTATCCGCGAGGGCGATTGCCAGCAAGGGCAGCACTGGGTTCGCATATAGTGGCTCCATATCCTCATACATTCCGTGCTGTGGCCTAACATCGAATCCGAAAAGTCAGCAAGGATTTCTGACCATGATCTTGAAGCTCTAAGAAGGCAAAATAACCTTTTGTGTGGCGTCTGCGAAAACCCTTTTGCGTCCCTTGTGACTCGCACACCAATTTCCGCCTCTCCTTTCTCGTTCTTAAAGACGACGAAGTCGATGGTCTGCTTCAAGGGTTAGTGAAACTCCAGACCGCTTCCTTGATCGGCAGTCCCTAGAGGGCAACCCACTCACCTCGTACAGTAGTCCACGGCCGGAGCCTCGGCGCATATTGGATTCGAAATATTCGCCAACTCGCGCCGACGAATAGATGAAAAGCATATACGCAGCGTGATCCTGTACGAGGATCCGTCCATGTCTGTATTGATGCCAATCTTTCTTCCACATATGCTTGATCACAATGACGAAATGGTTCACTGTCATGAAGTGCCGAGTTCGTCGAGTGGTTGAAAGTTTGAACTTCTTTCGTAGCTCGGTTTGTATATACTAGTTAAAACTGTCAGATCTTGCGAATAGAGAAAGAGCAAGCCAAAGCTCTGGGTACAAACAAAATAGATAGATTCCGACACCTCAGAAGGGATCTTGTCATTATCAGGTCGTCGCTTCCAACCGGCGCCAAAGTCTGTCCATTTCTGAAGCATGGTATACATGGACGGTCCGTCCTTACCAGCACAGCAGCCACGCACAACACCTTCCATAAAATGCTTCGCGGTTTTTATCTCGCAAGGGCTAGCACCATGGTTTCTCCTCTCGTACCTATTTCACCGCAACCCGTTATCAGTCATAAATCTGCAGTATTTTAAAGTAGTGAAGGGAGAAATGGGGACTCACTCATCCCAGAGGACCAACATTCTGTTATAGTTGATTTCAGTACCAGATTCAAGGTGTTTAGAGACCTTATCACCATTGACGTTGGCTGCAGCTAGAGACTCTAGACCATTTGTTTCTGCATCATCAAAGAACTGCGCAGCGGTCCTCTTCTTCTTCGCCATAGAGGCAAGTAAGAAGCGAGAATCGCAGGAAGATGAAGAGGCACTGGCCAATGATACCTATACAGCGAAGGGAGAATTGGCAGGTATGGAGAGGATAGAAGATAATGAGGTAGGAAAAAGAAATGCGCGTTTCGGACGCCAAAGAGTTGCGGCAGACAGGTAGAAATGAGAAGAAAGATTGGAAGGAAAGAGCAAACTATAACATAGTGGGTGGTGAAGCCACAACTGGCTCCTCTCAGATCAAACGCGGGCTGGATGGCTGTCCATCGTTTAAAGTTGCAGGGCAGGATGGTGAGAGTAAGCGACAAGGGAGCAGGAAGGGGCTGAGCGGGAGCATGGGAGAGCAGAGAGGGAGCACGAGGGAGCAAAGAGGGAGCATGGGGGAGCACAGAGGGAGCACAGAGGGAGCAGGGGGAGCATCGAGGGAGCATGAGGGAGCACAGAGGGAGCAGGGGGAGCATCGAGGGAGCATGAGGGAGCAAGACGACGAAACGGGCTTTAGCGCGCGAGCAAAGCGGCGGCCCCTTAGTCAGCAAGACGTCACGTGTTGGCCTCAGTTCGGGGATGCTATATAAGATTATAGAAAGTAAGAAATGATCAATTGGTTCCAACGACGTTACTCCCGGGTGGTCACGTGTTATTTCTAACTACTTATGGCGGGGTAGTTGATACACGACACGACACGCGACGCGACGCAACCACCAATAGTTCCTTCAACTAGATCGAAATATCTGCTCACACTTGGACATGTCAATCTTAGAGAGCCCGTCAAATTCGACGACAGCAACCCAATCCCAAAAGCTTAGACTAGAGCTGAAAGAATGGGAAAGATCCTTCGCCGCAGCCAACGGAGGGCGCAAAGCCGGACGTGAGGACATCAAGCAGCATTTGGAAATAGGTCAGAATCAATACACACAGACCCACACTACTATGATCACTAATGCCATCCAGCAAAGAAATACAAAGCCTACGACAAACTCCGCTCCTCCCTCACCCAATCTCAACCCAAATCCCAGTCCCAAATATCATCTTCACCCCGCCCCTCGAAGAAGCGCCAACATCCTGCCTCCCAATCCCAAACCTCCATCCAAACCCCTCCAAAACGCACAAAACACTCCCATCCCCTTCACCCCTCGGTTCTCGACCTTTACGACCCCCCGGTCTCTTCAAGCCTAACACCAATCCACTACCATGCCTCCATCGCCCCCACTGCCCAAAAAGACGGCCGCGTCCTCGGTCTTTTCGACTTGCTTTCCGACACTTCGGGCAACAGTAAAACACCTTCGAAGCGAAGTTCACTCAAAGCTGTTGCACTCAACCCCCTTGCTACTCCTTCCAAAAGACCCCTCGGTAAAGTTCAAAATCATGACAAGCCCCTCGACAGCCCCAACCGCCATACCAAAACCCCCACCAGCGTCTCAAAGCGCAACCTCCTCGCCACCTTCCTCACACCCTCGACCCGCCGCGTTGTCGAAAGCCGCACCCCCGGCTCGCGCAGTGGAGTCTCAAAACTTCGTTTTGATGAAACCCCTGCATTCTTGAGAAGGGACAGCCAGCGCGGTCATACCGACGTAGACGCAAATGGTGGGGACGACGATGCTCTACCCTGGAGTCCGGTCCGTGTGCGGACCAAACCCGCCGGCCGCGGCCTCAGTGCCTTGGTGCGTGGGCTCAGGGAACTGGAAGAGGAGAAGTTAGACGACGACCTAGAGATGCTCCGGGAGCTGGAAGCTGAACAAAGCGGCGATAATGGCGGCGCTACAACCAAGAAACCGATAGCGCCGAAGGTTCTAGTAGGAGATAGCCAAATGGGAGAAATGCCACTCGGCCCCGACGGCAACCGAGAGAGCGAGAGCGAGGATGAGGAGGCATTGGCGAAAGAGGGGAGAGGCAGGGATGGGAAACCGTTGAGGGTGTGGAAGAAAAAGGGGCAGAAGCGGAGCACGCGGCGGGTTATTATGAAGCCTGTGGTAGCAAAATGGAAGCCCGAGGTTGAGTGGAATGGTGGGAAAGACATCGAGGAAGACAAGGCGGAGGTGGTGGTGGCGGAGACACAGGTTGTTGAAAGCGCGCTAGGTAATAACGAGGGTGGGGATCTAGGGGATAGGGATTGGGAGGAGTCCTTGGAGGAGGATGAACTTGGGATTGGTGTTGAGGAAGCGAGCGTGGGGCCGGAGCAGAAGGAGACAAAAAAGAAGGAAGAGAAAGCCAGAGATGAAAGGGAGGAAGCGCCGAAGAAGAAGAAGAAGATTGCTGCGACGGCACATGCGAATTTTAGGGCGCTGAAGATTAGGAATAAGCAATCAAAGAGGAAGGGTGGGGGGAAATTTGGGAGGAGGAGGTGAGGGATGAGCGGGTCTGTTGTTTATACCTAGAAGGATCTAGAGCGATTGATTTGAGCTATACAACTGATATGGGGGTTTTGCTCATCCACATTTCCACCAGATTCCCATCCTGTGCTGCAGCCGAGCCAGTCTTTGCTTGGAAAGAGCCCCAAGCTCCACAGACGCATTACATTGGATGAGTAGAAAAAACATGTCTGCCGGAGAGATATATGTATGTGGAGACAGCGCTCGTTAAATAATACCATCCCCAGATCTTCCATATACTCTATGGAGCTTCTCATATTTTGCCCCCGACTTAATATCCTTAAACGCTATCGTCTAGAGTATGTAGAGGCTTTTGTTGCCACGGATCTGAAGGACAGAGGACCCGATGAGGCGCCTCATCTGGTTCAGCAGGGAATAGGAGACAACACGCTGAAAGGGTGCAGAGAACAGTCACCGTTTGTGGTGGATACGTTTGTTGGAGACCGGAAATCGGGAACCGTTCTGTCAAACGTTCTGCTCGCGATTTGCTTATAAACGCTCTATAGTATTCGTACATAGCTCGTTTATCTAGTTTTTGCCAAAGCTGAGTTCTGGGCAATGCTTATTCTAGCTCTCCTTGGAAAGCTACTTTCAAAATTGGTCCAGCATCGAAGCTGAAAGCCTCGGTGTATTTTGCCTTTCCATCAGATACACAATTGACGTTATCCTTATGGTCTTCGATCACTCCTGCCGTTGAGATCTGATACTTCTCCTCCACATCGGGAATATTCACTCTCTACCTCTTCTTCTCAGTGAAAAGGGCAAATGTTCTTCTGCCCCTCAATCCTCCGACATGCAGAGGGTTTTCACTTCATCTTAATAAGCATTATCCAGTCGCTTACCTCCACATTCCCTTCCCTAACATGCCCTTCCTCAATATGCCATCATCTTCAAGCCATTCCTTGGTCGCGGCAGTGCCCACCACAAGCGACGCCTCGCCACTTTCACTACCTGGGAGACTGGAGCCCGCAGCCACCATGTGCTGTGCATATATATACACTTGAGCTGTTTTTGACATAGCATCATATAGTACAAGGTTTTGACAGTCCACTAGTCTCTGATTTAGAACCTCGGCCAAATAACAAACCACGTAAATTTCAATTCGAGGACCTGTAAATCAAGCTAGTGTTCTAGCGAGTGGCTCTTCAAGATACTCAAGTACTAGCATATTGACTCAGCCGGGTTGGTCATTCTGAACGTACTGCAGCCTTGCTCTCGCTGTACGGCGATCTTGATAGGGTGCGTAATGGTTGCTGCGTTGGCCTGAAAAATTTCTACTGGGGCCCCTGGTGTGCTTGGACGGGCCACTCACGTTATGCTCGATGTGATCTCGTGCACCTTGGTATGGAGCCCTGCACTGCGCTTTACCACCAGACGATCTTGTTGGATCCTCGTTGTACTGCACGTGACGGTCCCAATCCTCCAGCGAGGTGTAAGGACTCCGAAGCCATGCCCTGAGCTCATGTAAAAAGAGCCGGGTGTCGGCCCTGCCAATAAACTCCTGGAGCATTTCTTCGGCCTGGCCACCACTGCCCTTGATATCCACAGTTTTCAAAATAGCGACGATGTACTCCAGTAAGAATTCTACGTTGTTCGCTCTTCGAGTGACGCCCTCCGCTTCAAGACTGTTCGATTGTAGAAATTCAAAAACGTGCAGTTCCCTTCTGATCCATTTACGCGCTCGTGAAACTAATTCCTCATCGCGGCCGAAGAGCTGTGGGGTGAGGTCCCGGAACCTTGATAGTCGATTTGATCCGACATGAGAGGAGTATAGCTGATGGCGGTAGATTTGTCTACGCCGAAGGAGGGCAGCATCAGGACTTGGTGTTGGCCATGGCCTGTTTTGCCTTCGGGGTCTCCAACTAGCCCGGGGCCGTTGACTGATACCTTCGGGTATAGCTCTAGATGAAGATGACCTGTCAGTCGACGCGCCGGTTGGTGTAACGCTATAAATCTTGAAATCTTCAGAAGATTTCCAGTCATACTCGACACTGACGACTTGGGTCTTGCCTACGCCATCATTAGCCCCTTCGTGCAAAGGAACCAAGATAAGTCGAGTACTTACATAGAGGGCATTGTGCGCGCTGATCTAGCCAGCTCACGAGGCATAAAAAGTCGAAGCTGTGATGCCGGCAGGGAGACGCAACAGCTCTCTCGGAGACTGAGTCGAGGCAGATGACGCAAGGATCGTGACCATCTGTGATCTGTGTGGACGCCTTAACTTCCTCCAGTGTGCTTCGTAGCACTCGCTGCTTGATATCGTCTTCTTGTTCCATGCACATGAAAGACAATGTAAGTGGTGTAGTGTACTTGATCAAGTTCGTTGAAATGAGTGGCGTATTCGGTATTTTGTCATCGCGCAGTCAGGTCAGTGCGGCTCTGCGGTTGATGCGGCTAATGCCATGCCTTATTGGGGCTTGCGAGCCTGAACCGGTAGTGTTTACCTCTTGACCAAAAACTATCAACAACCACCCTTGCTCTTGCTCGAGTCTCTTCTCGGCCATAGTTCCTATGGCGCCAGAATAACTGAACCATTTTGAAACTTGAGCCTGGTTTGTGGTGATTGTTAGACAGAATCTTGCTGAGAAATGTCGCTTGTGCGCTCTAGAATATAATTAAACATAATCTACTTAGAAACACAAGCTGGCAGAAGATAGAAATGTGTTCTAACCTTACCCACTGTTGAGAACTGGGTGAACTCTAAGAGTACTCGACCGTTTTATGCTAAGGTGACTCCCACTGCTTGGCCCCTGAGCGTGGGTGAGCTGCTGCTTTATTTCATTTTCCTCTAACGCTTGCTGCCTAGGGTTTCGGTCTGGCTAACAACCTCTCGGTGAACAACAGCCAAAATGCTTCGAAGTTTAAGCTTATTTTGAAGAAGTCAGAAAGTAGAAAAGTAACTCAATTACTGTCATACAGCCACATGGCTGAAATCATCTCCCACTATCTCAACCTGTAAGTACTTCCATGTTGGACAAAGAATCAGAAATTTCCTTGTACCATCGTTTAGTGTTTAATTATATGCGTCAATCATACAAGCTGTTGATTCCGCCTACCTAGCGAGTCCTCGTGCGGCAGATTTCCATATAGCCGGTCTTGGAGAAACCGCCAGCGCCGGTCAAGCACTCCCAATCTCTATCCATTGTACAAATACCGCCCGCTGTTTGGGCCGTATCCAATTCGGTTGCTCTGTTTGGAGCCTGACTCTGATCAGAACAAGCTCGTTTGTAGGTTGGAATACTTCTCCATCGATAAACACCCTAGCTATCTTGCTTTATCATATGTTTGGGGTGACGACAAGGTCACTACCAGATTGAAGTGCGACGACTGCTACTTACATATTACCCGGAATTTAGAAGCGGCGCTTTTCAATCTTCGACTAACACGAAAGCATCGCTGGGTCTGGGTTGACGCTATATGCATTTGTCAGAACGATCCAGATGAAAAGGCTGCCCAGATACAGTTGATGAGACACATTTACGCACAATCTATGCAAACTATTGTATGGCTTGGTGGAGCCGGTGATGACGGCTTTCTTGCAACTGCCTTGATCCAAACTTTGTATTTCCATATAATGCAACACCCTGAATGGAAAGGAAGACTACTAGAGGATAACCTCAACAATCTCGGTATTGGTAGTATCTCTCGACCTCTCTTTTGGCAAGCCTTAAGACGATTCTATGATAGACCTTACTTTAACCGAGTTTGGGTGATGCAGGAGGTTGCAGTTAGCAAAAAGCTAATGGTAAGGTAGTCTTCGGCTCAATGACCTTGGAGTACAGTCATCTGGAGAAGGTTACCAACGTAATCCCTGCGCAATTCGAGTTTGAAGGCTCTTTACCCTCTGCAATCTTCTCGTTGAGAACAGTATACCAGAAACTGCGGAACGAAAATTGTGCTCTACCATTATCATACCTGATTTTCTCGGACGCCAAACTACAAGCAACCATGGCTGTGGACAAAGTTTACGCTTGGTTGGGTCTCAGTGATGAGGCACAGAACCCAGTTTTCCAGCCAGATTATCGTTCTGATGAGCGGAGCGTGTTTCTCCATATAGGCAAGAACCTTCTTCTGAGACACATGGAGGAACCTTCCATCGGTATCTTGAGCCCTCTATGGTTGCTTTACGGTGCTGGCATTAGAGAAGGAGAAAAGTCAAAATTGCCAACCTGGCTTTCCATCCCGCCCGATCCAAATGCATCGAGAATTGTCGAGCAGCAGCTCATGAGCCGAAAGCAAAGATTTTCCGTATGCGGATTCTCGGGTTCACGAATCCGTTTCACCGATGATTCGGAGGTACTCTATGTTCGAGGCCGAAAACTCGATTGCATCAAATTCCTTGGTCCTAAGATGGGTGACGACGTCCAAGCAAGAGGCGTCAATTCTCCCTGGGCAGTGCTTGAGCGGGAGCGTTTTGCCTTTATCCAGAAGCATACAGCTGCTCAAGCGCCAGCTTCGCAAAGCCCTTTACACGGTTCGTTTAATGGACAGGATCTAGCTTGTCCGTTGAGGCCGGGCGAATCGACAAGCAAAGGTGATCCTCACCGTTTGCCATGGGAAGAGGTTTACTGGCGTACGGTAATTCTCAACACCGACAATTCCGGCAGCATTGCCGGCCCAGAATTTGGGAAATACCTTAACGATTGGCACGAGGAGGTACGACATCAGGAATGGCAAAAGAGTCATCCTGAGCCAGAGCACTGTCATTTCGACCACTCCTTCAAGCAAGGCTCTTTTGCATGGTCTCTAGTTGCAAATGAAGCTGACTCGTACCGGCGACGCATTTTTGTCACTGAGCGCGGATATATCGGGCTCGGGAAACCTCTGGAGGAGGTCGGAGACGTGATTTGCCTTCTGTACGGTAGTGGAGCTCCCGCAATTCTACGGCCACAAGGGAATCATTACCTGTTGGTTGGTGATTGTTATGTCCACGAGATTATGAACGGCGAGGCGCTGGAGTGGCCTGGGTTGGAAGACACGGAATTTGAAATCCATTAACTCGTAGATTCAATGGCTCTAGGTGCATAGGTGACCTATGGCTTTCTGGTACTACGAATTGACCGTTTTATGTCTCTTGGACTTGAAACACAGAATTGCAGCTACAGTGATGTCTCGTCACTGTTTGATGCTTACCCTATGGCTTGAGAGGGAAGGCACCCTACCTTTCTCCACCTCCAGGGCCCCTTTGGACGATTATTGTTCGGCAAAACGCCTTCTCCAAGGGGTTCGAATTGCAAGTGCAATTCTCCGTAGGTACTTCTACGTAGTATATGGAAGCCTTGATTTTAAGAAGTCGATCATGACCCTGATCCAGGTCAATATGCTAATAGAAAAAACAGAAATAGGTAATATAGCATTCAGAAGTAAAGCGCTCATTTGTAAACAAGACGCGTCATCAATTTACTGGAATGACAGTCAGTCTCTTCTTCAACCCATGGCGCAAGGCCAGGGCGTCAATGAAAAGAAGCGTACAAAGGCAACATAGACCATCAAAAATTGCTCCGGCGAGATATCCGAAGATAGCTCGATGACACTTGCCGCCGCGTTGTGCAATGCAGGGCTCGAGTTATGCCTACTCGTCTGTTTGATCACGAGAGGCCCAAAAAGGTAAGTATGAGGAGAGAAGATGGTTGTGAACGTGGAAGCGATTGATGTACTCGAGGTGACTGCAGGGTAACGGTGGTGGTATGTCGATCCTTTCGGCAAGCCCTACGAGTAGCGGAGAACAGTTGAAAGACAAGCAGCGCAATGTCATATCATTCGATGCTCAGCGCGCTTCAAGATGTACCTTCACGGCTTCTCTTAGATTGGGGGAGATGGAAGTCACAGAGCTCTAACTGACATAGCTAGGTTTTATAAGATCCGACAAAGATGAGTGCACCTTTAGCGACCGGGTCGGTGAACTCAACGACGCGTAGGATTGTCACCCACACTCTTACTGGCCTGAAAAGATGGTCATGTCACAGCCGAGATCTACCGCCTGTCTCTCTGGTCAAAGCTCTACATGTCTATGATTTCGACAACACCTTGTTCATGAGCCCGCTACCAAACCAAAAGCTATGGACAGGACAAACTGTAGGGTTCCTCCAAACCCAAGAGTGCTTTCTCAATGGAGGCTGGTGGCATGATCAGCGCATATTGGAGGCAACTGGTGAAGGAATCGAGAAAGAGGAACCCAAAGCTTGGGAAGGATGGTGGAACGAGCAACTAGTCAACCTGGTAGAGCTAAGCATCCAGCAAAAAGATGCCCTCACTATTCTGCTTACGGGCCGCGCAGAACATAACTTCGCGGATCTAATCAAGCGAATAGCTGCAAGCAAGAAGCTGCCCTTTGACATGATATGCTTGAAACCTCAAACTGGGCCGAACAACCAGAAATTTGGGAGTACAATGTTGTATAAGCAGGCCCTCTTGAGAGATATAGTACACACTTACAAAGACGCTGATGAGATACGAATATATGAGGACAGACCAAAGCATACCAAAGCCTTCAGAGACTTCTTTGAGACCTTCAACAAAACGCTCCTCTCGCCTACAGCGCCGACTCCTCGCAAACCAATAACAGCGGAGGTGATTCAAGTAGCAGATGCTGTAACTACGTTGGATCCGGTCATCGAGACTGCCGAAGTTCAGCGCATGATCAACAACCACAACACTGCCGTCAGATCTAGAGCCTCATCTCACGCCTATCGCTATGAGATCAAGCGCACCGTCTTCTACACTGGCTACCTAATCTCTCCGGTCGACACCGCTAGGCTTCTCACCCTCGTAAACCTTCCATCTGGGATGCCCGAAAGTGAAGTCAAATTCCTGGCAAACAGCATCCTTATTACCCCACGCCCTTGCGAACCATCCATCCTCGAACGAGTAGGCGGCATCGGTTACAAGCAGACCTGGCAAGTAACGGGCATGGCAATCTACGAATCCAAGATCTGGGCTGCACGGGTTGCGCCTGTGCCACCCAATTCCGCTTTTCACACCGACAATCCTGTGCCTATCGTTGTTCTGGCCCTATTAAAAGGGGCTCGGCCGATTGATGCCGGCAGGATCCAGAATTGGCAGCCAGTGAGCGCGGATAAGCAGTTCGTTTTCCAATCTGTAGTAGGCGAGAAGGTCCAATTGCGGGTCGAGCGGGAAGTAGAAGGAGAAGGGGAATACGAGAGCCTCTTCGCACACAAGAACCTCAAGAGACGGCACGACCAAGATGCAGGGCTACCGGATAGAGGAACCCACCGCTTCGTACCCCCAGGGCCCCATAGAGGCGGCTACAACAACGACGAAAATCGGAGACCTAGCGGCAATCCTGGCTACAGAGGAGGGAGAGATCAAAGCCGAGGAAGAGGTGGCAATGCTAGTGGAGGTGGCCAACATCGGTACCCCCCACATAACGACAGGAGAGGAGGACGAGGCGGCGGCAGCGGTGGCGGTGGTGGTCGCGGCGGCGGCAACAACAACAACAGGGGGCGAAGCAGAGGCGGCTACAAATCTCTTGACGATGTACAGAATAACGGGCGTAGCGGCGGCCAGAGTAACGGCTACCAGAGCTTTAAGCCGAATTACGATGACGGCCCTTCTGGTCCGGGTGGTCAGGGGTATGATACGACGTTTCCGGCGTTGGGAGACGGAGGCTACACTCAGCCAGGTGGTGTGGGTGCGGGTGGCTTACCATATGGGAAGTAAGCCTTCCATGTTGCGAGTTATGACTGCGTCGCAAAACCGCGAAGGATGAGAGCGGCACCCTAGAGGAACATTTCACATGGGAAGTTTTGACTATATGGAAGATGCGCGCCGTCGCTCTATGTTCTATTGAAGGGAGCTTTTTTATATTGTCAAAGGGTCATGCAGCGTTATGGGGCGTTATAGAACAGGATATCCAAGGCGTTATGAAAGAGTTCATGGCCTGATTTCTCTCGGAATTAAACTTTGCTCCCACCGAAAGAATTACGAAACAGTCACTAGGTAAAACAGGAATAGCATATCGTTTTGCATATGGATTTCATGTCCTCATGCTCGGTTTCATCCACCAGCCATCTACAGTATGTACAAAAAGATTTTCCGCTCCAACAAGTCCCTGTTATGTATCGTTTCCTTCCCCGGGCAAATCCAGAACTTTGAAAGGCCATCCCAAATATTGAGTTGTTTCATCGAAAATGTGTCGAAGACAACCGAAAACCCCTGAAAATGCCCCAGGAATAATGTCCGAGAAATGGAAGCGCTGTACAATCGGCTATCGGGAAGGGTATATGTGAGTGTTGGTCTTTCCCTCTCTCTCTTACTGACCAACCCAAATGCATCGCTGAAAACAAATCATTTCCAAGGATCTATGCAGATTATCATGTCCAACAATCTTTCTGTCTCTTCTTCCACCAAAGAATTCCCTCATCATTCATCTGTCAACCGATCCAGCAAACTGATACTTAATATCATCACCAACAACCCAATCGTCACAATAATCAACAATGCGAATCCAAACCAGCCCAGTATCATCGCTGACGTCCCCACTCCACTCTTTACACTCCCGTTCCCCAAATCTTGCGCTATCGTACTCGCTGCAACTGATGCTGTATGTTGCCATAGCACGGACACGAGCACGAAAACAGAGGCGATGAAGATGAGGGCAAGCGCGATTTGAGAGACGGGGCGTGAAGGGAAGGGTTTGACATCGTGCTCCGAGCCGCGTTCGTCGACTTCCTCGTGCCAGCCAGGGAAAGTGGCGAGTAGCAGGAAGCAAACGAAAGCAAGGATTATGGCGACGATTCTGCGTGGTAATGTTAGCGGGTTTCAGACAAACAACGACGAGAATGCGAGACTCACATTAGGTACGGGAAAACAATGCTATCCTTGAACGTGCTAGCCACCCATATCAGGTTCAACGGATCCTGATCCACGCTCACTTGGCCCGCCAGACTGCTTGCATTGTTACTGCACAAGAACGCTCCTCCGTCTGGATTTATGCAGATGCCAAAATAGCCTACTCTGACTTCCAGTCTAGCCTGGCCAACTATGTTCGCAATGGCGGTCGTGACACCGGGATCCACTTGCGCTGGATCAAAAGTCGGTGTGCCTTTTTGGTAGTAGAGTGATATTAGGAAGATGTTTGGTATCAGAGGCGATGATGATGAGCAGCCGGCTAGGAGGAGAGAGAGGAGGATTATTGCGATGGCGATAAGGATCATGAGGACATGGTGGTAGCCGAGGAATGGGATGAATCCTAAAATTTTGTTAGCTAACGTTCGGCTTCTGATCACCTGAGTATGAGGAGGTACGCTTGAAACCGAGGGCAAATCTCATGTTTGCCATCTTGGCTGGCTTGGTGGCCTACAGCCAGCTCGATGTAGCCTCCACTCGCTGCCGAGTCCTTCTTGGAAGGACGAGTCCCGTGGCTGCCAAGCAATCCTCGTGGTTTGGATAAGATTTCCCGTGGAATGTCTTATAATTGTCTTGGTCTCTTGAGAAGATGAGGCTTATGTGAGGTATGTAAATCGAGGAATGTAGTGAAGAAGGTCTCGAGATCTTCTAGAACTAGAATCGTCAGACAATATCCACATATACACAGTGAAGGGTAATGGGTCAGAATCTTTTCTCCCCTTAGAAATTTCCTAGATTCGCACGACCAGTATTCCGAGTCCAAAAGGTTGGGGGTGTGGCTGGCAAGGTGGGAGATGGCTGGGTTTTCTTCCCTTGTAAACATTGGTTGCTAGGGAGCAACCCGGGGTGATGACGGGGCCTTGCAGTAGCGCTGCCGCGTGGTTTTGGTTAGCGCGGCTTATCTTATCTTAACTCTAAGGTAGATCTCAAATAATGATAAGGTACGTTGACTCCCATCCCACCTCTCTATTCTGGTCTCGTCGCAAAAGCACCCACGATGCCTCCACACAATCAAGCCAACAACACTAGCTCTAGCAGCGGCACCTCAAAACAGTCCAACAGCACCCCAAAAGAGGCCCAGTATGTCGCCCCCAGCAACTACAAAATTGTTAAAGACGGGTGGGGAAGCAGAACAAACTTCCAAGCGTCATATGGTCTGAAGATGGGTACGCGATTGAATATCTTGCGAATGCATGCCACGAATCGCTTACTTCTCGAAACATAGATCCTGATGGGTTGGAAGAGGGCAATGCGATTTTGAGAGGGTTTCAAGAGCTGGATGAGAGGAATGCGGAGGGGGGTCGGAAGAGTGGCTCTGGCGGGTAGGGTCTTTGGTGTGTGTCTTGGGCATACGGGGTTTTTTTGTGAGAATACGGGAGGAGTTCCTTTGCCAATGGAGGAAGGACTGGGGTTGAGAAGATTTCATATAAAAGAATTTCAGCTATCACATCCAACATAACCATCGGACCTTTCAGCAAAGATCCCACATCGGCAATCTTCGTCTATGAAATGTTTATAATGAAACAACCACCCCACCCCCTTCAACGACCAGAAATCGTACTCTTGTCCATTCGCTTTCCGGTGCACCAACAACTAACTCACGCTGCATCATGGCTCGCCATGTTTCAAAGACCACACCCACTCGTGACGAAGCCTTCTCGCAAAAGCGAAAGCTGTTTGCATCGAAACGTCTTGGTTTCCATTCCCATCCATCGGCTATGCAGTTTTGTCTTCTCGTTGTTCTTTCTTCACATCCAGCTTCTTGCTTCTGCTTTCCCCGAACCCCCCCCCCCCCACTTCTTCAACTTATGAATGCCGCAAGATTTCCCCAAGGAGATCAAGGGGTTAGAGTAGTTAGGAGAAGTCGAAGGCGAGGAAGGGGGCGAACGGATAAGGATGGACGAGCCGGGGCCGGCTAAAATGGAGCCGGTAGTGGGATTTTGGTAGACATTATGGGGGTAAACACACAGCCGATATTGGCAGTACCTTGACTGAGCCGATTAAGGTAGGAGGGGCGGCGTAAATGAATGCAGTGGTGAAGGCTATGATGGCTATTAGGGAGGCAAACAAGCAAACAGTAGTAGAAATACCTTGGCTGAGCTGATTGAGCAAGGAGTGACAATTTAAGAGGCCGACTTTGTTTCTTCGGGGGGTGATGGAATTAGAACGGTGAGATGGCTACGGTAGCAGTAATTGGGTGGAGGAGCTTTTAGAAACTTAGCAGTGTCTAGAGTTTGTTCTTACGGAGCCTATGTACAGAGAATGCTCCTTTAGTAAGTAACAAAAAAGCAAAATATGAAACTCCTATCCATCTTCGAAATCACTGGTTATCAATGACATGCAAATACTTCTTCTCCTCCCTCTTCTCCCTCTCCGTCGCCGGCGGCAAATCATAGAAAGCGGCGCTTCGATATCCTTGCAGATAGTGAAACGTGAAATTCGCCAAATCTCCGGGCTCAATCCCCAGATCCTTAAACGTCTTCGCCTTAGGATCGATCTTTTGGTCAAGGAATTCCCTCTCCACAGAGTCCGCCGACGTCTTGGACCACCAAATTAGCTTGTTATATAACTCGGCGGCTGGCTTTAATAGACGTTTTGGGAGATTGATATGGCGGCGATGCTTGACGATTTCTTTGTCGATAAGCTTGGCGATCTCAGCCATGGAATAGTTTGTAGGGCCGTAGAGTTCGTAGGTTTCGGAGGCGGTGGAGTCGTCTTCGATCATTTGGTAGAGCGCCTTGCCAACGTCGATAGCCTGGAGGTTTTGTTGTCATTAACATTAACAGTGTCAAGGGACATTTTGGGGTCTTACATGGACGGGCCAAAAGCGTTCTTGCATATGGTTTGCGGTCAATGTGTTCGTTATGCCTGCTAGTCTATGCAGAAGGCGATCTTCGAAACCGAACAAAGGAGCGGGTCGGACAATTGTTGTTTCAGGGAAGATGGTCCTCACGACTTCTTCGCCCCTGGCTTTAGATCGGAAGAATGCTGATGGAGATTTCTTATCGGCATTGTATGAAGAAACATGGACGAAGCGATCCACGTCGTATTTAGCCACAGCTTCAGCGATACGCTCTGGTCCCTCCACATGGACGTCCTCAAAGTCGAAGTTCTTCGTAGGGTAGTCTCGGCCGATGAGGTTATAAACCATGTCTGAATGCCGTACGCTCTCTTGCAATGATTGGGTGTTGCGAAGATCAAATTCCATAAAGACAATTCTTCCTAAATCTCCTGTAACCTTCAAATGTCGCTTAGCCATGTCCTCTCGGAAGGGTACGACGACAGTACATCCTCGCTGGGCCAGTCGTTGAACAATGTAGCGGCCCAAGAACCCCGTAGCCCCAAAGACTGTCGCAGTATGTCCACCTAGTGATGATCGGCCGCCTTGGACTCGTATGATGGGCTTCCCAGTCCTGGTGATTGATACATCTTGGAGTCCTCTTCGGGTAACCACGGTGGCATTGCACGTCCTTTGAGATCGGTTGTATGTACGCAAGCCTTTCGAAGCTGGAGCGGCCCAGCACTTTTGCATGGCTGTGTGCTGGACCACCAGAATCTGTACTTTCCGAGTCTTGGTTGACGTCGTGGCTAAATCCGGGGGTTTTGCCGCACTAGCGCAAAAAGCTGCCGCTGGCTGAAGCGCCAAGCCTTATGTTGCTTGAGACTTGAGAGTTGAGAGCACCTAAAGCCAAGATATCAGAAATATGCTCCAAGCTTGCCGATGCCTAATTCCATATATATATCAGAAATCATTACGTTTCTCTTTCACCATTACGTTGGAGTTACAGTGGTCGTACAGACGGCAACGGCGAGACTTAGACGCCTAGCTTTCGAGCGCGTGTCTACTAGACAAGCGGCGACGACAGAGAAGAGAGTCTGATGTCAACCTCATTCCCTGTTCCAAAATTCCTCCCCGCCATTGTTCAAACCCTCACAGTTCCTTGTTTATTTTATTCTGCCCTCCTTTTCCCTTCTCCAATCGCCCGGAAGGTCTCCTCCATCCACCTACCTTCCCTTCTCCCTCGCACAGCTCGCTTACACTATTTACCCAGCTGCATTCCCGTCTCATGAGTGTTCGCTCGGACCTACAACCCAGGCTATCCAGCTGTGACGATGGCTTTCAAATTTAACGCCGCCAACCTCAGTCGAAAGATCTCCCCTTACGATGGCGATCTTTCGTGCTTCTGACTTCGTCGTCATCGTCGGTACACTATACTCCAGACACCTCCTTCCACGTCACCTTCTTACGCTCTCTCGACCACCCGCTCCTCATCCATTCGTTTATCGGCGTCCTGAGTTTCGTTGGTCTGGGCTGATCCTCATCTCTTTCATACGGCGAGAGTCTGTCATTACCCTCCTCATTTACTTTTCTCGTTCAGGTAGGTGCTTCGTCTCGAGTCTCAGATCACAGTAGCCACCAGGCCAAACTCGGCCTTTCCTGAAATCACGCGCGAGAATGGCAAATGCGGCTCCAAGACGAGGAATTGCAGTAAGATCTCATGAATAAAATGATCGTCAGATAGCACGGAATTTTCGGCTTGACGAACCGAGCTATAGAGTATGTGAAAGCTAGCGGCTATTTAGTTATGTAAATACCTATGTTCGGAAGCAAGTACATGAAGCACACCGAAAACAGCTAATTCAATCCACTCCCCAGCTCTTTTGGCTTTCGTAACCACACCTCTAAATCAAGCTCAGCACTGGCACAAATCTTACGTAAATACAATGGCAGCTCCCAGACATACCTACCATAGCGGAACCCCCTCAGGTGCTTGATCTGTTCCTGCATAGTGACTTTGCGTAGAACGAAAGAGCCATTGTCCTTAATGTTGGCTTCAGCGAGTTCCGATAGCCATGCGTATCGGTACAAGTGTTGAAGTTCGAAGTGATTACTATACTTCCCATCAGGAAAACTTTGAGGCAGCTCATCATCATCGGTGTAAAGGAAATGATTGCCGAACTTTAACAACAGCTAATGTTAGTGGAGGCTTGGGTTAGCGCGAGAGCCTCTGTACCGAGCTGAATGGACGTACATTCAGCTCCTTGAGAGCAGGAGGAAGCAGTTCCCTCACGCCCCTCCTCTCTACTTCTGGCGAGCCTCTGAAAAAACAAGCGGACGGCACTACCAACACTTTCAAGCATGTGAACTTGCTTGTGTCAATCCGCGTGCCATCATGGCCGGGCCAATTTGTAATGAGCCCATCGCTGAGCCTTAGCTCAACCAGACATGCCTGTAACGGTGGAAAGGCTTGCGCCATCAGGGCCGGCGAAAGAGGTGACATCATTATAGTCTTAAGGCGTCTTAATGGCAACGGGGCTCCCGATTCCTAAGACCAGGCATGGCGCATTGCAAAGTGACGACAGTGGACACGAGTTCGAAGATTTTACGTAGCTCTGAATGGGGTAAGTGTGGCACGCCTAAATCCATGTAAGTTAGGTTGGCACCATCACTTCCTGCTGGGTTTGGATTCATGCGTTTGAAAGACACCTTCGATCCTTGATCTAAGTTCTTGACGACGATGCTCGACAGACTTTTTAAGCCCATGTAGTCGCAGATTTTATCCAAAGAAGTCTTCCAACCCAGTGATGTGATTTCTTTGAGGTGAGGGTGTTCCATATGGTCTGGGAAGTCAGGCACGAATGTACTTCCGTTATCTCCCCAGACTATGCAAAGTGACCTGATATTTAGTAGTTTCCTCAGTAGTTCATTCGCGCGTGAAATGGCAGCCTTCTTTGGTTGATTTCGTTTGCTCTTGACTCATTTGTACCTGATAGTAATTGTTCTCACGCAAAAGTTCAGATCTGACCACTTGTCAAGGCTAGACATCAGAAGATCGTACTTCCGAGCGAATACTATTACCGATGTTAGTCACTATGATTGGTGACAGCAATTGAGGGAATTTACAGCATAATTTAGGAGTTTCCACCATGAAGACGTCCTGCTTACCTTGATCTTGATTATGAACATAAATATCGACATCACGGGCTAGTATTTGAGTTGCTAATCCATTTAGCTTCTTGTACACAGTGGCTAGACTGTGAAGAGTGGTCTTGTCGCAGGCTAAAAACTTAACGACTTCGACAAGAAACTCATCTGTGAGGTCTTTCAGGACAGCCATAGCGCTTGGGAATGGTGAAGGGTTGGAGTTGAATGGGGAAAAGCGAGTACTGTGGTAAATCTTCATAAATTAAACGGCGCGGGGAATCCTTTCACAGGAGCTCAGCCATTCACTCATGCAGTGCATTGTGGATTAGAAGCAGACACGTTGCGTGTCGGTTCTCATGCCTCGCATACATTTTGCACTTTGTGTGCACACGCTTTTTAAGACTGGGTGGTAGCGATCTGCTGGTCAGAATAGCCAGAGTTGGCGGCGCACCGCTCTATTGGATATCCACCGCGAGAACCATTTTGAAGTCATCTGGCCTAGATTGTTTCTGAATGCGCGGACGTTGGGGTTTTAAAGAGGGGAGGGATAAGAGGTGCTGCACCACCCTTGTTGACCCAACTTACGCTAGAAGCGGCAACCACGAGCTCTATTATCTTTAACCGCCAAGCTATTTCAACCCTCTCTCCTCTACCATTGGAAAGCGTTCGAGCTCGAAGTCTCCAGACCTCAAAGAATTCGGGATATAACAGAGATGGATCCAGAAGTAATCTCGAATTTCCTATCCGAACAACGCGAAGCTGCTCCTGAAGAATTACAAGCAAGCTTCCTGATGATAGAGGACTACTGGGAACGCAAATTATGGCACCAACTTACTGACGTTCTCATTGAATACTTTAATACCCCAGCTAGTACCTCACAGAGATTGCCGTTGTTTAGAAGATTCATCTTAAGCTTTGCCGAGAAGATCAACCAGCTCAAGTTCGTCTCGTTAGGCTTACAGGCAGCCACTCAATGCTCAGGTACAGAGTCCAATCTAAAGTACCAAGTACCGCACTGACAATCTTCAGATGAGCATGAACGCCTCACCTTCCTCACAGACCTGACTAAAAAGGTCAACAAGCCCTCCTCCCAAGATGCCTACGTCTACGCCCTTGTAGCGGCTGCCGACGTCAAACTCCGTCTTGAAGATACCTCCGGCGCCCGAAAGGACCTTGACACCGCGGAATCAATCCTCGACACGTTCGACAGCGTTGAAACCGAAGTCCATGCCACCTTCTACCGCATCAACGCCGCTTACTACCAAGCCACCCTAGACTTCGGCGCCTATTACAAAAACGCCCTCCTCTACCTTGCCTGCATCGACCTCGAGTCTCTTACAGAATCAGACGCCCAATCTAGAGCATACGATCTCAGCGTCGCGGCCCTCATCTCAGACAGCATCTACAACTTCGGCGAGCTCCTCCTCCACCCCATCCTCTCCTCTCTCCAACCCACCCCTCACGCCTGGCTCCGTGACCTCCTCTTCGCCTTCAACCGCGGCGACTTAGCCGCCTACAACGTCCTCGAAGCCAACCTTTCCAAATCTTCCCTCCTCGAAGCCCACAAAACCTTCCTCTACCAGAAAATCTCCCTCTCCGCCCTCACCGAAGCCGTGTTCCGCCGGCCGCCGCACGACCGCGCCATGACTTTTGCCACAATCAGCCAAGAGACAAATGTACAGCCGCAGGAAATTGAAATATTGATCATGAAGGCCCTGAGTTTGGGGTTGCTGAAGGGTAGTATCGATCAGGTGGCGGAGATTGCGAGAATTAATTGGGTGCAGCCGAAGGTACTGGATATGAAGCAGATAGATAATATGAGGGTGAGGTTGAAGGATTGGGATAGTAGTGTTAATCAGCTGGGGAACTGGATCGAGGGGGTAGGAAAGGATGTTTGGGCGGCGTAAGAAGGGAAGCCCATGGTATGTAGTTCGCAGTTTTTAGACTGGGCGTTAGCATAGATTGGCATGTATAACGCCACAAACCTTGTTGGTCTCGCACATCTGGACGTGAGATCATGGGTTACTTGTATTGACATTAGGCAAGCGGTTTAACTATACCACAGGATTTGTAACATAGTCAAAACGCGTTGGTGCCTATCTAAGTAGACAAAACCTATACGACGACCATGCGACATCTATCTCCCAATCCACTCTTTTACAGGAAAGGACTTACAACCACACTCCCCGCCAACCAGGCAGGCCACCAAACACACCAAACGACCACCTGCGACCACAACCCGCTGACCCTCCACCCAAACGCCGCCTCCACAAGCATCTCCCCCACATCAACGCCCCAAGCTCTGCACGCCGCGAACACCACCACCGGCGGACTAAGTAGCTGTAGTAGCACACTCCATAGTATCTTGACCACGATACTGCGCCTCGGCGGGTTTTGGTGGTCGTTGTCGGTGTTGGATAAGGATGAAAAGGGCTGGCCGAGAAAGGAAAGGGGCGTAGAAAGCAGGCCGATTAGGAATGCGAGGGAGAAGTTTAGGGTGGCGAGGGTGGCGAGGAACATTCCGAGGAGGAGGAGGGAGAAGCAGTGAGAGAGGAGGAGGTGGTGCGGGGTCAGAGGGGCATAACGGGAGATTATAACAGCAAGGAGAGTGGGGAGGAGGAAATTGGAAAGTGTGAAAGTTGTGAGAGTTTGGGGAAGGGTCTGCGGTAGTGGTTAGTTCCTGACAGGGAAAGGGGGTGGCGTGAAGGAGGCGACTTACTGTCCGGGTGGTATTATTGAAGATGTAAAGAGGAACGACGCCGAGAAAGTGGATGGATGCGACAAGGGCGACTGGGAGGAAGAGCTGGCGCTCCTGGATCGTAAGATCCTGTTTCGGAACGATGGCAAGCATTCCATCTTTTTGGATGACGTCGGCATCAGGCTCCTCGTGCTTCTCGCTGGCCGTAGAGGCTATATTGGGGGCTGGAGCGCGCCCGCTTCGGATCCACAGGGCAATTGCCATAATAGTAAAGTTGACGGCTACAAGCATGGCACTGGGAAGATAGGTGCCGATGCTAACGAAACGGTCCGCCTGCATAAGAAGGTAGAAGAAGAAGCTTTGATGGAAATGCTCGAGCAGGTTGTTAAGACTTCGAAAGGTGCCTTCCACACATCTTCCCATTGCCATCTCATCTTGCCAACCTTCCCCTACCGCTTGTAACGTGATAGCATCAATGTGATAGGGGATAAAACTACTGTGTGGACCTGACGCGTGCCCAAGACCTTGACTGACCATACCTCGTAGCATGGTCTGCAATCGCTCCTTATAGCTATCATTGTGTTTCCACATGCGTTGGAGGGACACGCCGATACCCATTTGCCCGCTGGCCACGGAGACGGCGGTATTGAACAAGTCTAGGTTGGGAAGCTGACCATTGATACCATCGTAGACTATATGCAGAGATTCAAAGCGGTGATTCAAGGGATTGTCCACGACCAATACCCCTTGTAACGCCCCACTCTTTAGGGGTAAAGGAGCCACTGCGGGAGACGAGTGTTCATCGTGGTATGCGTCGACCCAGGCCTGGGGACCAGCTTTGGAGTCCGATGTGATCAGGATTATAATATCTTTGGACCATAGTGACCACCCTGAACCAACGTCAGTTCCCTTTCACTTGTGTGATCAAGGAAACCCACGCTTGAAATATCTTGCCAACGTCAATGCCAGCGCAACCCCACTTTGGTTCAACTCCCCATCCATATTTGTCCATGCAGCAACAAGTACAATGGCCTCGGTAGCATCACCTCGAGGCGCATGAAGTATCGCATAGACGTTTTCTCCGTTATATGTGTTCCCCGCAGCTTGGTACTCATATTTTTGCCTGGCAGCCTTCAATCCAGTCGAGGTGAATATTTCGCTCAGCTTCTCTGCAATCCTGTTGATACTTCTTTAGCATAGTCTCGTCTCGTCAGCAGTACCGACCACGCCACGTACTCCCCATGCTCCTTTCCCGCCAAGGCTTGGACCTCGTTCTTATAGGCATTGAAAACGCTCTGCTCGCTACCTCCAAAGTAGGTATGTACCTGGCCAGGCAGGAGCGCGTTCTCTGAGATGTATGTATTTCTCGAGTATTCATTCAGAGGCAGCAAAAAAAGCCAGGCAACCCCAACGAGTATACATAATGCCGACACATACGGAGGTAGCTTAAGGAGCCTTGGGTCCCGTCGTAGTGCTAAGATGGTGGGGGCTTCTATGGTCGTTAACTTATCGATGATCCGGTGCAGCCAAAAAAATCAACTCACAGATCAATGCCATAGGGAATCACGTTCCCCAGCTGAAGGTATGGTATTGAAGACTGTTCTCATCTCACCAATATCAAACCTGGTCCCTGCAATAGCCGCATCAGCCGCGCTTTCCGTTTGTTCACCCTTTCCCGGATCGATCCCTGGTTTATACGTAGTACTCTCCGTTTCTCATAAACTTCCTTCATTTGCTTAACCAACATACAAGCAGAAACAACCCCAGGAACGTATACTTGCCATACGTCCTATTTGTGCCAATCACCAGTCGTGGTCGAAAGTCCGCAAAAAAGAACCGCGCGCCAGATCAGCTTTCTGACTAGTGGCAAATGGGACATTGAAAGTCAACATTGATGGTTCCACTACCTTTATTTCCGCACAAGCTTTGTGATTGGATTCGAGCTGATGACTATACTACTTCAGCAAATATTCTGCTTGTCCGCTTCAATATTATTTTTGAGGAGACCATTCTCTTCTTACGGACGCTTTACACTCCTCGGTGAACTTCCAATCCTAGAGGCCCGGAACCAATATTTCACCCCGTGTTTTGTCCAGTGTTCAGTGCTTCATCCAGTGCTCCATATATGCTTCATCCAGTATTTCACCCAGTGTTCCATTCAGTGTTCCATTCAGTGCTCCACTCAGTGCTTCCATTCAGTATAATCATATAAGCAAAGAATTAGCAAAGATAAAAGAACTGAAAAGACATGTGCAGACGTGTATGAATCGAAAATGTTGATGTTCGATCATCAGATTGCAGAATGAGAAGTCACGTTACTTGAAAATCACATCAATCGAATTAAAGATTCTCAACTTTTTATTCTCTCATATGTTAGATTAGATTCTAGCTAACGGTAGATAAAAATCAAAAAGGATTTACCAGAAGAGAAGATACATTAGCAAACCAAGCACACCAGATTAAACACTTCCCACCCATCTAAACCCCCCTTTTTTTATAGCTATCTTCTCCCCCCACGACCGTCGTGTCTCTCATACTCTAACCATCTTCCTCCCCAAGAACCATCTCCCGCCCTCCAACGTACAATCAACCCCACAACCATCTCCTCTCCCTCCCACCCCTCTTCCCTACCACAAACCACCTTCCCCCGTCCACATATTCAAGAACCCCCTATCTCACCACCCTCACCACCACCAACCACCCCTCGCTTCTAGTACTCAACTGGGAACGAAAGAAAAAAAAAGGTGCCAAGTATGTATGGTCAGGCGCCAAACTGTAATGCCACAAGTCCCAAAGAACAGAGATTACGCCGAAACCTCAATCCCACACAGCTCCTTTTGACACCTTATTCAAGAAATCCACGAACTTGGTGGGATTGCCAGTGCCCCTTTTGATTAGAAAGAGCGGGGAAAGATGCATCGATGTCAACGAAACTCATTTTTAACCTCGTCCATCAAATACCGCTGTGCTACAACTGTTCCCCCCCCCCCGGATATGTACAGTCCCAAATCTATCTACATACGCTCTCTGATCTCGCCGAAACTAATTCATGATTGTGTACACATTCAAGGACACATAGCCTCTACCGTCGGAAATCAAGGATTATACTGAATCGGAATATCCTTTTTCGACCTGGTCTATTACTTGAGCAACTTGCTCTCAAAGTGAATCTCGTACTGGTGTGGATTTGTCTGCTGTAGCAACAATCTCGTGATGGATTCCAGGAAGCCCGCAGTCGAGGTCGATGGCGGTTCTGGAGGGTGGCTGTTACGCGATAAAGGAGTCAATAGTTGGAATGCAAGTGGGACAGGAGGTGGAAGTGGAAGAAATATAATCCACACAAGACCTTTTGATTTTCTTTTTTCTTTGTTTTTGGGAGTGGTATATTGCTTTCCAAACGAAGAATAAAGTTGCATCATCTCATCAAGTGCAGAAAAACGCTCAGCTACTCGACGCTGGAAATGTCTGAATAGCAAGAAAGAAGGTACATATACCCATTTGAGGTAAAACACCCTTTCTCAAGCACCACCACCCCGTCCAGCAAACCTCTTCGCCCGACCCCGCTCAACCGCCCACCCCTTAACCGCCACGACCACAATCGCCCACGCCATCAAAACCGCCGTCGCTCCCACCATCACCATAAACACAACCATAGCACCCACCCGCCCCTTCTCCATCGCACCCACCGTATCCTTATTACTCGCCATAAAAACCAACCCCCCGCTTATCAAGCAGAAACTCGCAACGAGCTCGCTCGGGGGCCTGCTGGGCAGATATGACGACGGAGGGGAGAGGTAGGTGAGGATGTAGGTGACGGCTCTGGCGAGGGCGAAGCCGATGAAGAGCGTGCCCCATTGTTTGTGCAGCATGGTGGAGACGGGGGAGGCTTGGTGGTGGGAGGACATGGTGAGGCCGAGGAGGAGAATGATGAGGGCAGGGAGGGGGTTGCTGGAGGTGGAGTAGGTTTTTGGGGGTGTCCAGTGGGGGTTTTCGGGGGAATGGAGGTGGGAAGGGGAGGTGTTGAGGGAGGTGTTGAGGAGGGAGCGGATGTGGGTTGATTCGACGAGCATGCCGCACTTGAGGCTTGTTAGTGAGGGATTCGTGACTTCTGGTCGCTAAAGGGGGACTTACTAGACCACCGCCAAAAAACATGATTGTGATCGATATATGCTCGAGATCCTGAGCAGACCAAGCACTCCCCCAAGCGGCCAAGTGCTCTAAAAAGACGTTTGTTGCCCCATAGAGGAAGATGACGAACGACTCGACGAATTCGGCAGATGGTATCCTAGATCTGCGGAGCCCGACTACACCCACAGGTGGCATCATATTCCATGCCCAGCCAATCTCGGCGAAGCATCCCATCCAGCGGCCGAGGGTTAGTAGACCGTACCAGAAGAAGATTCCGCCTTTGACGAAGTGCGCAAGGCCATTGAAGATACTGTTTCCACGCTAGGAACTATTAGCTTATTTTTCCGTAGGAATAAGAGTTATAAGACCTACGAAGATGCCTCCATATACCACGATACCTGAAGAGATAGCAACAACACCGAGGATAAGGATCAGGCCATTGACAACGTTATACACCATGTTCATGAACGCTATGGCACGTTTCGGCATCAGAGCTGAGAAGTACGACACAAGGAGACTAATGATGGCGAAACGTGGAGGAGCTTGCTTCTCGTTAAAATCGGTCTCAACATTCCCATCCTCATTCTCTTGTAGCGGGGAATAGGATTCATCTTTAGGCGATTCCGGTTCAGTGCCTTGTCCGCTGTCCCGAGAATACCGATAATGCTCTGGCGCACTCATCCCCAGTGACCGATGGTGCTGCTCCATCACTTCGTGGGATATTGGTAGGAACGCGACATGCTCTTCAGTATCCGCTTCATATACGCTCGCACCGCTTTCGTACAGCTTGATAAGTCCATTAACGGTCTGCGCAAGAACGATCCAAGTAACTATCCACCCAATTCTATTGTGCGCGTTGTTCGCATACAAGTCCGGAGTTTCGCCTGTATAGATCGCCCCCAACAAAAGCCCTAGACTATGGACGCCTAGGAAAGAAAGTTGCGCGACCAAGGCATAGCGGTAGCGTGCAAGGCTCAGCATTATCCCTAATGCGAACAGCTTCTTAGTTATGGTATCTCTCAGTTAGGCGCTGAGCAACGAAGCTCACCTATTGGGAGAATGAAGAACCATGCGATTGTCATGGAGACTATATGGGCTAGCATGAGACCTGAGAACCCGGAATGTGAAAAGTAGCTTGGTTGCACTTGTTCCATTGAGTTCATTGTGATATTTGACATGGAAGCCGTGTGAGATGCTCCGCCGGACATGCCTGCGCGCACCAAGTCGCCGGCATGGCTTTCAGGGCCATGGCCGAAAGCTATAGGGAATAATCCCAGCAGCGAGAAGGCTGTAACGATGGTGAAGCTATGTCTTTGAACCATGAGCTCACGGGAAGATCCAAGAAACACCGGGCAAGGCCTGTTGATTATTGTACGTTATTTCTTAATAAGACTTTGTAGGAGAAAGAGCTTCCTGCGTCTGTAGGAAATTTGTACAGTAGCGGAGTTCAAGATTAAGATGGCTTTGGATAACAAACGGTCTGCAGATGTCAGGGAGGTAAAAAGAGAACAATGAAGGCCTGGAGGCTTGGAAAACAATTTCCAGCCAGGGCATGGCAGCGTGGGGAAGGCATGTAGATGTACTGTATGAGATAAGCGGATGACAGTACTGGACCTAAGCGGAGCTACCATGTGCCATCCGAGTTCCGGACGGCGTGCAACGGGGGCCGGTAAGAATTGATCATCGATAATCACACGCTGATGATTCAATTTACTGAAGTAGTGACGTTGGAGTCCAAGGGGATTTCTCAGCTTCTTCGGAGTCGATGGAAGCTGGTCGAAAATCCCGCAAATTATGATGGATTACTGCATATTCCATTCCGTAGATTACCTATTGCATGCACCACAAAGCTTGGCGTTAGGGCACGGGACCCGAGCATAAGGAGCTAAACCCGTTACGGGTGCGGCGAGGCTTTGAGGAGATCTGATAAGAGAACGACGGAGGTTGTTCCGTACATACCTTAGTAAGACTACAACGGTACAAGTAACCCACCGTCGTTCGTATAACACTCTCGGCTGCGATCAAAGTCTTAGGGAATAAAGATCGAAAACAACTACCTGCTTATCTTCTTAGCAGCGGTTACGTCAGAGAACTTTGTGGATGTTTGAGTCATTGTGTTCCGCAAGGATCCGGGTGCATCATGTATGAGACATGGATACATTGAGGCACAACTCTATGTGATGCCACGTGAAGGGTCGAATATCTTAATGTAGCATTAGCAGATGACACTCGGACAGGCTCTTGGTTGGTTCCGGAGCCATTTCCGCCGGGGTTATTTATTCAGCTTGGAGGTTAAAGAAAAACCCCGAATGACCCACTCGTTTGGGCGGAAGAACGCTGCCGTATGCTTGCCGAATCCGATATCTATCGCCATGACCAGATGTCGGTCTCAAAATTGGCATAGCATCGGAAGTCGTTGCTTAACCGGCCTTGGGCATGCTGAGGTTCAAATGTAGTCGTCTTGACGCCAGGGTGTAGTCGGAGAATAAGCCCCTCCATCCTCTCTCCAGTACAGAAGATAAGGCGTGGAATTTGCGTTTCCGAAGACGTAACGGTGTTCGAGAGCCAGCGCACCGTCATGGCGGCTTTGTATCAAGGAATGAGATGTGAGAACAGAAAACACATTGAAGAAATCCGCGTGCATGAGAAAATACCTTTAGTTTGGCAATCGTTACTAAGAAATGGCGGATCACACAATATCCGATTAAACCGTCCCTTCAACTCCGCTGAATAAATTCGTTAGTATGCACTATGTTTCCTTAGAGGTTCTGTAGGGGCTACTAACAAGGAAGCTTTAGCGGAGATTGAAAGTCATAGTGGATAAATTCCTTGAACACATTAAATCGCTCATCAAATTCGAGGAGGTATATATTCGGACATTCATGCACCCCTGATGCCTGATAACATTAACTGCCCGAGGTTGTGCTGGAAAGGTTGAAGACTTACTATCAGATTTTTGAGTTGAATGAAGACACTGGGTGCAGATACCACGGCAATATATGTTGTGGCCGTTCCACCCTCGAGGAGCTGCTTCGCCAAAGTCGTAGCGGTTTCGTCACTGTACTGAGCACATAAGAAATCTTGCACAACGTTCAGTGCAAGTAGACAGCGTACCCAGAATTGACTTGCGTTCCAATCCTCCGAGAACAATTCCATTGAGAGGAGACCGTGAGAATCTTTTTGCTCGACCTCGGCTTTCAGATCCTCGAAGCGCTTCTGCTGGATATCTCTTTCTGAATAGAAGTCCTGCAATGCCGTCAACGTATCGCCAGAAAGCTGACTTGATATACATTAGCATTGTAGAAATACAAAGGGGATTGACAGCTCACGGCATATCGTCCTCCATTTCGTCCGTGGCAGAATTGTTCTTGATCTGGCTACTGAGATATATACTTTCAAAGAGCACAGCTCAGTTCCCCTGTAACATTGCAATTCTGGAGCAGCACAAACAACAGTACTTGTAGATATTGTAACATCAGCCGGGTTTTGGTCGTGAAATGCCATACCGCCTGAAGCGTGGAAGGACACACTTGCGGGTAGGGCTAGCTAGCACCCCAGTTTTGACCTTGACCTCGACTCGCATGATTTAGCACCAGGCTTCTTTTTTGATTGCTTACAAGCGACACCCCGAATCAACCTGGAAGATGAGGCAAGAAGCACAGGCCCGGTACCAAACCTCAATTTTCACCATAAGATCGCACCGATTGCGGGAGAGTAAAATTATATAATACGCCTACAAATTCGGATCTCGTAATGGCACCTTCACTCCCCTATATCCCTCTGTTCGATCCCAGAAGGCTGCGGTCATATCTTCTCCGGCTACCTCTCTTCACTCGGATCGTCTTTTTCTTCGTCGTGGGATTTTGGCTCTTGGGCTTTCAGACTATATGGAATATCGTGCAATGGGGGGCTCTTATACCGAAGGAGGTTAATCTGGGTACCAGTATGTCTAGAGGCCAAGAAAAGCTACCCCTAATCGTCGTATATTTACACATGGAGAAATTCCAGCTAACTCGGTTTCTTACCGTAGTGTACCGGTTGAACACCTATCCTCTAATCCACGTAAATCTCCTCAACGCTGCCTTCAACGCCCTAGCGCTCGTTCCCCTTTTAGAGCGGTTCGAATCTGAGCATGGCACACTTTTGACGGGGGCCATGTTTGCCGGACGTGCGTGCATTCTTCTCCACAAGCGGCTGCCAAAGTCTTCACTGAACATTTTACTCTGCAGCCCTCTCTACCCTTCCAGCCGCCGCATACCTTTTGATTGAGAGGGGATTATTAAGGGGGAATACACTCGTTATGGGTTCGAGGTATGGGCAGCGGATTATACACATGCACACAAGATGTACACTGACCGAGTCTGCAGTATCTGGGTATTTGTCCTTCTAGGAGCAGAGGCAATAAAGCAGTTCAAATCAAACCCCTATTTCGCGTGTGTGCTCCAAACCTCCCAACACCGAAAGCCTCAACTGACAGCAAGCCTAGCATTGGCACATATCGGATACCAACCTGGACCACACCCCTCATAGTCCTTCTTTTCGTCACCGCTCTCTTCCCTCTCGCTCCTTTTCTCGCTCACGTCTGCAGTCTTAGTGTAGGTTATATGTGTAAGTGTTTTCGTCCCACTTCTGCCTCTTTCCAGAGCACACCTTCCCTGACAATTTCAAAATCAAATACCTTCCCCCAAATCCCATACTGACCTCTATAACAGACGGTCTAGGCTACCTCAAAATCCTCGCCCCGCCAGAAAAAGTCCTTCGCTGGCTCGAAGGAAAGCTCAACCTCCTCGGACGTCTGCCGCATTACGTCTCCGTCGACCAAAAGACCTACGGGCGATACGGCGTTCTGCCTACGACGAATGCGCCGGCGGTGTCAGGGGCAGGCGAGGGTTCGGTGCCGATAACGTACCTGGGCAGTACACAGAGGTTGGGGCCTTGATCAAAAGGGGGAATTGTAGGAGTAGAGTATATAGGAGCTTTAGGGAGATTTGGAAGATTAGCGCAGAGCAGGTTTTAGGCAAATATTTGATCGGAAATCACTGCCAATACTTCAAATGGGAGTGCGAGATCTGTAGGTGTTACTCCTAACATTTCATATCTCTGCTATTGTTGGAAAACCCAGCGGATTCGCCTAAACGAACATCAGCTGCCAACTCCTTCGTCACAAACATTGGCCAAACAGAAACCCCGTTGATGTGCCGCCTCCCCTCTCTTCATCCCATCTCTTCCGTCCTCTCCATTCACAAAGACATACATGATCGTATTTGCGCAGTAGAATCTCCTGCTCTAACGGCAGTGTCTGTGACACGCTAGGTTGGGGATGAAAACACGGACTCGGGGCTTTGAAATGATAAGGGAAACGGAAAGGGGATTCAGGGGTGTTTGCGAGTGTCAAGAGGCTCGGACAGAACGTGGGTGGGGGGAAGCGAAGAGTAATGGGTATGGGTTGGGGGGGGGTGGGTAACAGAGAGAGGGAAGGAAAACGGAGGACACTTGAATGAAAAAGATTTAGGATTTGGCGGTTTCCGTAGTTTGATAATGCTGGGCCCCTAAGATAGACGGTTTTTGCTGTCTGTTCATTGTGATTCGAGAGGGGTGATAGATGTGTTATTCCAATTGGTTGTACTTGCCGCTTCCATGGAGTGGTAAGATAGGTCTTCAAGAACTTATGGCTGGATAGTAGTAATCGGTTGGTTTGTATTAAAGGAACTGGAGTCCTTTGCCGTTAGCTCTGCTTACTTCGCGAGCTCTATCTTCACAACCGCTCATGCAAGGTCGCACGTGCATACGGGTCAGTGGTTCCACTTCACAAATTCTGCTTACTTACCACGTTATGTTGCCCTCTAGATATCCAACCGCGGAACATAATGACTCAACTTGACGATGCCGAATCTGTAAAACGAGATCATCTAGAGCGGCGCCCTCATGAACCGAGCGGCTTCGACGAAAATGAGCGTTCTGCGGCTTGTTGGAGTACTTCAACTCCGAAGCTCTAACCACGGAAATCCCGCACTCAACATCTGACATTAACATCAACATCGTAGATTTTGACGTTGGTATGTGAGGAGCTGATGAGTACACATCTCAAACGCTGAACAAATGACTAACATTTAATGACTGTCAAAGCCTCTTGGGTGAATAACCACCTGACTGAACTAATTCAGCCAACGTCGCTTCGAGCATCAGAAGTTATACTCCGCGCCAATTGAGGCACTAGCGCTGACATATGAAGCGCAGCGTGCGTGATCAGTTCTTCGACATTCAATACTGATCTTTGATCCAATAGTAACTTCGAACAAACAGATATTTGAGCTATTGCAAGGCAGAGTGCTGTTCAAAGGTCGGACTCGAACGATGCATGAACGACGGAAGAAGATCATCTAGCTCAAATGATGAAGCTTTTCGATCCTCTTCCCCCGCGCTAGAGCCAAGGCGTCGTAAAGCATCCAAGGCGCCTTAAAATCTCAGACATCTATTTTTGTGAATGGCTCTCACTTACTTGGCAGTCAACACCGATATTCTATTGCCAGTCAGCTCCTCTTTGTGCCTGTATGCGTCTTACCACTCAGCTTCTGAGCATGACCGGCGAGGTCGCCGCAACTCTGGCAGTAGGTCATCGGCTAAGAGGCAAAGTAGGCTCGTACAGGGTTTTGGAGCAATTTACAAAGGATCGAGATGTCTGGAAAGCTATGTGAGCTACCATGCCATGGGTCTAGGCATTAAGTGCGCGCTACTGTCCTTGGCTGACTAGGCGGCAGTGATGAGAACGCTCGCAAGGTGGTCATCAAGAGAGCGCCGCCACACCTCTTGAGCATTGAGCGCGAAATTCTCGAGATCGTACGAGATCACACATGCATTCGTCAGATGATTGATAACATCGAAAGTCCTTCCTCGTTGGTGTTAGAGTACCTGGACGACAACCTCCTGGACGTATGCAGTCGGAAAAGACTGGAAGGTTCAGACGTGAAAGTCGTTGCTCGCACTGTACTCGAAGCGCTCGCAATGCTCCACGAGAATGGTTTTGTGCATACTGGTCAGTAACCATGGTTTATCACACGGCCAACTGCTGTTCTACTGCTATATTTGAGACAGATGTTAAGCCCGACAACGTTCTTATCAACTATGGTAATGACGCAACCCGCTTCAGCAGAGTTGCGCTGGGAGATTGTGGCGATGTGTATCGATTTAATCCAAACGCGGGTTCGCTCGAAGAAAGTCACGTGATAAGTGCTGCAATATTCAGAAGTCCCGAGGCACAATTGAATCTCAGATGGGGGCCGCCGACGGACATATGGTCTCTCGGTGCCACAGTACGTAGTTGAATACCCCCTCTGCAAGACATCTCGTACTGATCTGTGCAGCTGATCAGTCTCATATTCGGCGGAAACTGGCATATTTGTAGGCCAGCAGACGTTCCCTTTGACGATGAACATTACGGATTTTGGGTGCTTGTTGAGCAAGTCAGGCGCTTCGGCCCGTTCAATGACAGTTTCGAGGAGATCGCGGACGCGGAACGCCTCGCAATCTGCACGGGTGCAATTGTCTACATTCAGGAGAACCAAAAGTGGCTCCCGTTCTCTATGTCCGAAGACGATGAACTCGCACGGCCGGACAGGGACTTCATCGCGAAAATGATGAAATTGGACCCAAGGGACAGACCAACGGCACGGGAGCTTTTGCAAGATGCGTGGTTCAACCCATGAAGCTACTAGGAGCTGGTCGCTGGAAGGACGCTGGTCGAACGCAAAGGAAGATGGGTCTCAATCTTAATGTTCACACGTTCGAGCTTCTATAAAACCCGTTCTGTAACGGTAGTGAAATCACGGCGATGCCTTGGATAGACATCGATATCTATGTGCTGCTTTTGCCCTTCTTCTTTGCTTTGCCTGATTCCTCTGTATTATCTTGTTGTGTCCAGGCTGGGTTGAGATGGCCGACGCGCGGAGACATCGAAAGGCGAAATCCACATCTCAAGGCCATGTCACCCGAACGACACTATTGCGGCATCCTTGTCGGCGCAGTCAGGCAGACACGACTGTCGATCGAGGCGAGGCCAACGCTTCTTTGACCCCATTCGTCGGCTTTGGCTCACCGTCGCTATTTGGATTCATGCTCAGCCCTTCGATATTGGGTGACCTGATGATGGTCGAGGTGCGATCCTTGTCGCCGCATCGCTGGATCAAGCCATAAACCACACAATAGACTGTGGAAGGTTAAAGCACCTGGCCAAGTCTGAGTTCAGGCAAACCAGATGAATTCAGAAGTACAAAGGTTCGTGATCGCCGTAGGACTCTCTTTGGCTGGGTCGGTAGCGCTGAAGCTAAGCAGGCGAAGCAATCGTCGCAGCTGTCAACATATTCTAGGGAGGGTCACGAGACGGATAGCAGAAGTCGGACAGCAGAGAGATTGAGGCAGAAGGTGAGAGAAGAGGTGAAGGAAAGAATGAAGATAACGCAGGGGTGGAGGTGTTTTATGCATCGCGAGTGATACTCGTACCAAGGCTCGGGAAAAGTACGAAGGTATTTTGTTTGGCATTAGACATGATGCAGTGAAAGGGCGGGGGCAATGCCAAGCCGCCTGATAGAACCGACTACTTGTAGTCAGGGGTGGAATGTGAGCGAGGGTGAAATAGGTTGGGTTGTATTAGAGGAACTGAATTGCTGTTTGATGGTAGTTATAAGGTCTTAGTACTAAGCGAGCCAGCGAGTTTGGCTTGCATGAAGGCTTCCACCAATCCACGACTCCTATTACGCCTTACTGTATTCCGATTATTTTGGCATCGTCTTCTTAATGTTCATTCTGAATATCTAAACGATGCGTCGGTCGCGTTGTTAGTATTGATCGATTTTCCGAGAATCGAGATTAGATGGCTACCGGGAGTGGTTGCCTGCAAGGCGGCCCAAGATGTCTGATTTCAGAACGCCTATTGGGCGAAGGTTTACCATAAATTATCTATTTTGTATTTATCTTGTCGTTTGACTTACATCACACGAGCTGTCTTTGTCTCTCCTCGCTTTGGTTCGTTATTAAGGGAGTGAGGTCCAGCTATTTCGGTGCAAAGGCGGTATCAAAGGCCCGGGTCAACAGATGCATCGGCTCTCTTCCCACGACATCTTGAGACTTTCTTAATCTTTTAGATTGGACATGGCGACGGTGCTTGATGCACACTTAGGCCTTTGGAGAGACTATAGTCGCCATTACCGTGACCGTGAGCAAGACCCTGATGTGTGGCAAAGTGTTGAAAGCTGAAAATTGCGCTATAAAGAATGGCAGGTCCTAGCCACAGAATTTTGGTCGCGATGGATGACAGCCTATGTTGCCGTGTGCCTTACACTGATCAGCCCTTACGTATTCAAGATCTTGAAGAGCTTTTTAACATGGGTGTTCAGTCTTCTTAACAGACTAGTAACGGAGTGGAACAGTGCCCGACGGGCAGAGCCGTCGTCTTTGCCAACTTCTTCTAGATCTGATACTCGATTGCTTGAAGAGCAGACGCCTGACTATGGAGAAACGCACCCGGAAATCCCGGAAATCCAAGATCTTCAAAATTCCAACGCTGGAGGTCCAAGTGCATCCCTAGACCCGTCTGGCAACCATGAGGGCAACGTCAATCCTTCCACGCAAGCTCAGATCATAGACGTGGAAACAAGGAGACAATCAGTGCATGGAATCGAAGTTCCAATGAACATGCTGGTACATGCCGAGAACAGTCGCGAAACAGTATGGGAGTTCTTTAAGTATCTACTGCACGGCGGAGCTAAGCAGATCGAATCTCCGTCTATAATAATCGTTGTATTGTCAACCGTTCTGTTCGGCCTCTTTGTGGCACAAGCTCTAGCAGGCGTTTTCTCAGCCAAGATTGCGTCCGATAGAATCGGGTTGTCTTCGTCAAATCATTGTGGTATATGGCAGTTTGATGACAATGCAGGCGCAGAGGCAGCTGATCGTGACGATCTGAACAATTACCAGAAGGAGGCTCGAGCAAGCCAGTATGCCCGGAACTGCTATAACTCGCCAGATTCTACCAGCACTCTATCATGCAAAATATTCTACAACCAAAGTATTGTATTTACCACCAAAACTCACCAACCTTGTCCATTTCCATCGTCCGAACTCTGTCTTGATGGACTGTACTCTGCTGTCACGTTCGATACCGGCCTTGTTGAGGCTAGCACCATTGGCATCAATTCTCTTCTGACTCACAAATTTCGCCGTATCACCACCTGCTCCCCGTTGAACATGTCAGAACGGTATGTCAAGGGGCCTTCTCAAGGCGCCAACGGTACGACTTATCGCTATTACTATGGCCCAAAGGATAATGCGGACCATACGTTTAAGACGTCTGGGCACCCTTTTGAATGGCTGGTACCGGTATATTCCGTGAAGTGAGCCCCATACATTTCGTGAACAACAATCATCTTTCGTCTTATGTAGCCTAGAAACTAATCCTTGTCAGTGCGTATTTCTCTTCACTGTACCCAACGAGTGATTACTGGCAACCTTTGCCTCAGCTTAGACCACCAACGAACAGCACGCTCACGGTCCTTTTCGTGTCTTCGATGCACATTTATCACACCAAGCCGAGCTTCGATCCTATATTCCACGCCACTGACTTTCGGTATTTCGAGGGCCTACGCGAACCGTACTACTACAACGCCGACCCCCGAGCCAGAGCATTTGCTTGTGTGGACACCAGCGAACTCTGCTCTCCAGATGGTACAATTTGCTGGTCTCTGATTACGCCTCTACCGCCAAATTTTCCGCCAGACTCCGCTTATTGGCTGATGAAATGGTCCTTAAGAAATTCAAACATCTACGACTCGATCAAGTGGCGACTGGGTACAGCACTTCTGGCCCAAGAGAGTATCAGTCAATCCATATCAGATCCTTTGAGTCATGACCAATGGCAGGTTGAAGCAAGCCAGCTATTCGCCACTTCACTAGCTCACATCCAGTATGATGCTTGGGGAATCGCTATAGGTGAAGGCCGCGAACGACCCGGATACGTCGAAGTGACCCCCGACGAAGCCAAGGGTCGTCTTTGTAATTTATATAAATTTAGGACTGCCGAATACACCAATATTAACCTAGCTGCATTCGTCGGACTTCCCTTGCTGGCAATCACCATCTTCGTCTTGAGCCGGAATGCAAGCACCGTTGGATTGGCTGCAATCGCCAGACAAGATGAAACCCCTCCTTCGCAGCCTCTTGTGATCGATGCCATTGTCAAAGGTATGTGTGATGTAGCGGCTACAATTATTGTGGGCATCTATTCCAGTGCCGCTTTTCTTCTTGGGACACTGAAAAAATGCATCCAAGGAAAAAAGACATAGTTGTAACGGTCCAGATTCGAGTGCACGTCGATCTGGTAGGGAGACCTCAGAAATGCCAGGGTGACCGCGAAGTCAGTCTTATGTAGCGAAATATATGCATGTAACAGTTTATAAACGACAAGCAATCATTTAATTTGGTAGTTTTGCTACTATCTCATACATACATATGTGATGAATCGGGCAGTGGGTACCGGCAGCCTTGTTCCCTTAGCGCGCTAGTCGTCAGCCTCCATGAAGAACATGCCTCACGTCTGTCTCTCTCTTTTGAAAATCTTACATTCTTATCACGGTCCACCACGTACTATAACAAGAACAGAGCCTCAGCAGAATTGCTCCAAGCCTCCAAGCCTCTCCCTGCGCGGCTCCACGGCGGCTCCAAATATGGCGTTAGCTGAAGCCTGGGGAATTGCAAGAGCCATGCGGGGCGACGACGATTTCCAGCGTCATGACTCCGATCGCCATCATCGAGAAGGCAGCAGACAAGACCGGTTTGGGCAACAGGTCAATGAGGGTACGTCGTATGTCACAGAGCGCCTGAGAGGTGGTGGGACGGGGTCGTGTTCTGGCTTGCGCAGTACGAAGCCAGGTACACGTGTGGACGCAAGATATGTGAGCGAGGCGAAGACGAAACGAGATCCTACCCGCCTTGGATGGTAGAAGCATGATGAAGTTGTGCTTCAGCGATAGTACTGAGTCAGAAGACATGCTTACTGTGTTCCACGACTGTATTGTCTAACTTGAGTCAGGCGCCCCGGTGTACTTGTACGGGAACATGCATATAACTGGTCTCGAAGTTGAAACGGTCTGTGAGATTCTCATGAGGGGGATGAAATCTATTTCCTCTGGACCCTTCGACGTTGACTCTACCAATCAACGACATTGTGGTCTTCTTCTCAGTTATCTGCGAGCACTTCGACGTTATCACTGAAAGCTATATCTCCTTTCTGCGAACGATGGACGTACAGGGCCAATTTACGGAATCATAGAAACTCAGACTTCGAAATTGAAAGCTCCGAATGGAGCACGAGAATATTCATATGGCAGGATGCTACGCCTGATATTAGGTTCTCAATCAGATTCTACTCCATGGATTTTTTCGCGTCTTCGTCCATAGCAAGGTGGTTATCCTATCGACAAGGCCACTGTACTTCAGATGTGTATGGATGAGCCCTTTCTTATATAAGTTCTATGGTAGTGTGTGCACGACTTGTGGAAGAGGGACGTCCAACTACCCGGTTACCATTTTCCTACGCAGTCAACATGAGCCAGAGGATTGCCGCTATTCATTTATGGTACACTCTTCCGCTCAAACACATCATCTTTTATCTAGACTAACTCGACGAAAGCGAAGATTATAGACTAGGGGTATCTAACGCCATCAATGCTTTCAATAATGTTCGATATTCTTCTCTCTTGCTACTACCCTCGAGATGCTGTTAACTTCACCCTCGCAAGCGATCATCGATAGTCTTTGAGCTTGCCCATGCTTGCAGAGTCGCTGTAGCCTTTCACGTGAGCAGCTTTTGCTTCTGGATTATGTCTCGCCTTGCTCATGCTGGTGTGGGTGCGGTAGGCTTTTCTTCTTCTTTCGGCTTGTCGTTGGTGGCCTTTTCACTCGCTTTGTCTTCCGGAGAGTTCTCTGCGCCATTTGTCTTCTCGGGCACATTTTCGACATCCGTCTTCTCAGGCCCGTTCTCACCTACCACGTCACCATGAGGTTCTTCTTGACCGCTTTTCTCATCACTAGCTCTTTCGTCCTCATCACCAAACTTCCCACGACGCTCGTCTTCATCGTCTTTCCCATCGTCAGCTCTTCTGTTACTTCCTTTCTCATCATCAACCACCCCCTTACCCCCAATTGCTTCGCTCCCCTTGGCGCCACCACACTCATCTTTCTCGGCACCATTCGAAGGTCTTGCAACATAAAATAACAAATAGGGGTCACACCCCGACACACCTTCTTCTCCAACTAACGTCACCTCAAGATCGTCGTATTTAAACCACTTGCCTTCCCGCTTGCAATAGGCAATATAATGCCCCACGTCTACATTCTTCCCAATATGCACCACTACACTAGACAGATCGTACCAAGGCGGAGAGCGCGGAGATAGTGGCGAGGTAGGTGAGACGGGCTGGTCGAGCGAGGCTTTTTGGAGATGTAGGGAGCGGGTGGTGTAGGGAGTCATGTCGAGTTGGAGGGGAAAGTTGACGCGGGTGGTGAGTTTGGAGGTGGAATTGGTGTGTTCGAAGCGCTGGGCGAGGTTTCGTCAGTTATTTTCCCGGCTCGGAAGGACGTTTGGGTAAGGGCTCACTTTCAGCTGTATACACAGCGCTGGCGGCACCTTTTTCATCGTCATCTGTTTCCTCGCTTTCTGGCTTGTGGTGCCGCACTCCTCCGAACGACACGTATACCCATCCTCGGCCAATTGCTCTGCGCTTGTATACTGCTCCAGGCACAGGGCGAGATCCAGCTCCCCTTGCTCTCCAGACTCGGCTCCAGGCTCGTCTAGCCTCCGGCGCTTGACTCGCCCCTGAAGACCCACGCTCACGTCAATAAACGGGTCCTCCTTCACAGTCACCTGCTTGCACTGGGAACAGGTGACCGTGTTGCGGAGTATGCCGAAGAACGACTGGTGGTAGATACACTTGCAGCCTTTCGGGTTGACAGGCATCTTGCATCTGCTAGTGTCGTGGAGAGCATTGACAAGGAATTGGAAGTATTCATGCGAGTCTTGCTGTTTATGCCCTGCGAGATCCTAGAGCAGCCTGTCAGTGCCAAGCCTTCTGAGAAGAGTCTGGATAGAAAAGCTTACTGGTTGCTTCTTCCACGACTGGAAGAGCAGGTCTGTAGGGGCGTACCCCGCAAGGCGGTCGCCAGTCCATAGTTCCTTGATTGCTTCGTGGATCAAGCACGATATGCACTGCCTCGCTTCACATTTTTCGGCGTCGTGGCCGTTGGCTAGGAAATGGTTCCGTATCAGGGGGTTGTGCGCCACTGCTTGTATGATAGCGGACATGTAGCATGTTTGACCGAGATTGTACAGCCCTCGTGGGCCTGAAGAGCAGGAGACCGGCTCCTGGTGCTTTTCTTCGTCACTGGGGTTTAGCATCGCGCTCAGCTTTCTCTTCTTGCTTCCTAATTTCCTCTTATCAGCAGATGTCACGCAGACTGTTTTTTGGTTCATGTTTACCTTGAAAACTGGTCCGGATCTGCGAGCGTACTTTCTCGAGCGCTGGGTCGTACACGAAATCATCGCAGCTGGCGCAGAACAGAAAGCCAGACCTACTTTCCACGTCTGGCAGGAGGTTAGCAAACTTTCGAAATGACGTTTTGGAAGTCCTCAATACTCACAAAAACAGTGCGTTCGTTCCGCATGGCTTTTCACTTCCTCGACGCTACAAACACTCTCACAGTCAAGACACAAGTACGTCCCCCTCAGCGTCGCCAGCGACTGCTTCTCCGGGTGCTCGGCCTCCTTTGTAGTCTGCACGACGACTTCCGGTTCCTCCAGGATGGCTTTCTGGATCCTCGTAAAAGAGCTTTTGAAAAGATCCGATGATGTTGCCATCGCTTCCTGGATGTGTTCTATCAAAGTTGTTAATTCAGACTCTTCGGTTTTGTTCCAACCCAAAAAGGCGGGTTCAAGACGGCAGAGATGACGGAAGGGGTGTTTATACCACAGCCATACTCGATCCTCTTCGGCGCTTGAAGGCCTTCGTCTTTAGGCTGTTCTGCTACTGGTTTGGAAGATGGTGCTGCCATGTCGAGGGTCTTTGGGTGTTCAGGGGGGGAAACGGAAGGAGGGATGTGTCCAGTTAGCGATGTAGGAGAACGGGCCAGCCGTGTCAGGGGGGTTGGGTGGATTGAGAGGAATAGTGAAGGTAAGATGAGATGTGGAGTCAGTCAGTAGGTGGGTGTGGTTGTGTGCAGTGGAAGTTGGTTGGAAGTAAGAAACGGAAAGGAAGATAGGAGGTGTTTGGATGAAGATATAAGAGCAAACTTGAGATGAGGGAACAATAGGCCAGAGTAGTCAACACTTGTGCTTGTTCGTCTTCACAGTTTACGTCGTTTTTATTATTGATATTTAACATGTCAATGGCTAGTGCGACCACCTACGCTCCTATTGTGCAAACACATATCTATTTGTCCACACGCTAAGATTTCGGCTCCTATTGAAGATTTGGCGGCGGTACTCGCAAACTCCGTATCTTTGGGAGCTATTGTCAAACCCTGAATCCTATCAATGGACGGTTCAAGATCGCAGGCATGTCGCATTTTGATTCTATCAAGGTCAGGTCGATTCTGGTTAGCCTGTTCCGCAATTAGCACAATATCAAGCGGCGCTAGACTCTCACATACCCTGCGCGGTTTTGCAAGCTGAGTGAGCCTCTGGCTCCCAGAGTTAACGGAACACACTGGTCTCATAGGTATAATGGTGCGACCAGTATGGAGGGTCTCCCTGACAGCGCCAGGCATTGATGGACCACCAATCCTGCAGTGCAGGACAATTCGTGTCTCAGCCCCATTGCGGATTGATTTCGTAACTTCAGATTGAATGCATCACTTGGCACCTCGTGGCTTTGCTCTAGCCAGCCCGCTCCCTCTCATCCCTCGCCCAGTCCCACGTGTCGCACCGCCTGTTCCGCTGGTCCCTAACTCTCCACCACCCCGCTTGATGGCTCCTGAGCTATGACGAGATGCAGGCGCCGGTGTCGAGAACTTTGGTGGTGCCCTCGACGACGTAGGGGGGTCCTCGACGAACGAGGTATCAGTAGTCCTGCGGTGCATAGTTTAGCAAATAACAAGCCTAGCAAAGAGTAGTATCGCTCACATAAATGTAGTTTCGCCATCGAAGTTGGGGTGAGACCGGTTGGAATCTCCGGATTGTTCTATCGAGCAATTTTCAGTATAGATCCGACATGATTGGGAGATGGTGTCCATACCCTGATAGTCTTCGTTCTGCCTTGCCTGTTTGAAAGAATCAGGGACGGGCGCCTACCGCTTGTTGTCAATGGTGGCGACATATAAATAGCATACCAGTACAGACCTCTGGAAAGTCTACGCAGAAAGCATTCATGTTCAGTCCGTATAAAAAGCTCGCAAAGCTCTCATTGAATCTTGACAAGCTCTCATGCATTAGTTGTAAATGCATGAAATTGGCTTCCAGATCTGCCATTGAATCCGACAGTTCAGCGAAAGCAGGCTCCAGCGACTCTAAAGGGAACTCCGAAGAGCTACTCCCAGCCGCGAAGCCTTGGCCATCCCTTAAAGAAGTCCGCGAGCTGGGGCGCAAAGGGGTTGTGGGTCGTGATGATGGTCTATTGCGGGATGCCGATGTTGATCTCTTGGTGCCACTGCTCTCCATGATAGACCACTGTCGCTGATACGTCAAATACTTCGGAGAGTATGCTGTATGATCTACCTCATTCTGATCATCAATTGTGTCAATTGTCGCGTAGAGACTTGTGGTGTCGAGTGGTTGTTTACAACTGTAACCGCCCGCAGCCGGAATGGCGGCTAGACTTGCCCCGCACCCCGGATGACGCTTCAGAGCTGACTTCATTATTGCACGACGCGATCACCTTCTTTTTCGTCTTACTGTATTCTTACCTCCGAGTGGTTTGTCTCATCTCTTCTCCTGCTACTCGCCTTTATCCACAAGCTTCAGCCGTATCCTTCTCTGCTTGAGCAAACCACTACATGCCCCCGTGTCATCTTCTTCGATCTGTATATCTCAACAGCCACTACCGGTCTTTTGTCCGGATCCGTTCTTCTTCAAAACCTATTCTCTCTAGGCGGGTTATTCGGAATTACTCTTTCGAAATCAGCTCGGGTCACTCTACTCAAACGCTCAGGAGCAGTAACGCTAGTACGGCTATTACAGTTGCTATTGCGGCGGGCGGTGTTCTGGCTGGGTCTCTCCTGTTACACCAAGAGCCAGTCGCATCAGAAGAGGCTGTCCTACACGGGAACAGCGCAAGTGTCGCAGGCGGCGAACACCAGCAGGCGATGGTCGGTGCTATTCTCCCTGGTAGGTTGGGGAACCTCACACCAGATCAAGAAGCCAAATTGCAGGAACTTTGGACGACAACATTCAGTGTATTTGGTGTTTCCGAACTTAACGGCGTAAATGGCGCCGAGATTTCTGCTGATCAGCGATCACGGGCAGGCACCGTAGGTTCAGAAAAGAAGAAAAAGAAGCGGAGCTTGTTCGGCAGGAAGCCCAACGAAGCCGAAAAATTAGATGGAGCGTCAAAGGACTCATCTGATGACGTGAATGACAAACATGGGCAGCTAAAAGAATTTAACCATGTATTAGCGAACACGGCACCGGAAGACTTGCGTTGGGCATTTTGGAGTATGGTCAAGCATGATCATCCCGACGAACTCTTACTTCGCTTCCTTCGAGCTAGGAAATGGGATGTCCACAATGCTCTCGTGATGATGATAGCCACCATGCATTGGAGGTTAGAGGAAATGCACGTCGACGACGATATAATGAAAAAGGGGGAAGCTGGTGCTGTTGCGGACGGCGCAAGCTCTGACAAGACGATCAAAAAGGATAGTAACGATTTCATGGCTCAGATGCGGATGGGGAAAAGCTTCCTGCATGGTACGGATAGAGAGGGTAGGCCGATGTGCGTAGTAAGGGTAAGACTACACAAGCAAGGAGAGCAGAGTGAAGCCAGCCTCGAGAGGTATACTGTATATTTTATCGAAACCACTCGGCTTATGCTCGCCCGTGGGGTGGATACTGCTGTAAGTACTAGCAGATTTGAAAGAAAAGCCCAAAACTGATAATGGTAATAGGCGATCGTTTTTGACATGACGAATTTCTCCATGGCAAACATGGTAGGTTCTCCTCTACGGCGCGTTACCAGAAGTAACTTTACTAATGGATCAGGATTATGGCCCGGTCAAGTTCATGATCAAATGTTTTGAAGCCAACTATCCTGAAAGTCTAGGCGTAGTCCTCGTTCACAAGTCTCCCTGGATATTCCACAGTGCGGCAATGTTAATAAATTCCCTAAGAGAGAACGTGCTAATTGTGCCAGGCATATGGAATATCATCAAAGGCTGGCTAGATCCCGTGGTAGCGAGCAAAGTCCACTTCACGAAGAACGTGGAAGAGCTTGAAACCTTCATCGAGCGCAGCCACATCATCAAAGAACTTGGAGGTGACGACCCTTGGGAATACAAGTACCTCGAGCCTCAACCCGGCGAAAACGAGCTGATGTCCGATGATGGCACAAAACAGCGACTCCTCGACGAACGAGCTGGTATTGTCAAAGACTTTGAGAGTGCCACTCAACAATGGGTCCAAGACCCTCAAGCCCATGATTCATCGAAACAAAGGAGGAATGAATTGGCGGAGCGATTACGATCTGGCTACTGGCAACTTGATCCTTATATCCGAGCCAGAAGTCTCTACGATCGTACGGGCTTGATCAAGAAGGGTGGCAAAATCCCGTTCTACGACTCCCCTGACAGTGTCATCACTCCGACTCCCCTTAACCAAACACCCGTGGCTACGAATGGGCCACTTCCTGCAGGACACGGAGCCGATGATGTAGATTAAACGAACTGTTGGCGAATAGAAAATGTACATTATTGACTTACAGCACCTTCATGCGACCTTGCACATGATGGCACGATTAGACGTGCCAGGTTTTTCGTACGACTTGTAGTTGTACTATATATAACAATATACTACATCTTCGCCTTGATCTCATTGAACAGCGTCTTCAGCTTATCCATATCCGTCGGCTTCGCCGGCCAACTAATACTCAGTCCTTCTTCGACGTTCGGTTTTGGTATCTACCTCGCATTAGCCAACCCTCGTCTCAATCTCTACGAAGAACGAGAGATCATCTAACCATATGAAAATGCACCTAAAACCCCCACAATTAGCATTCCAATCCTCCAAACAACAACAACAACACCCCCCCTAACCCCCGAAACATATCAAAGGTACAGGAAACCCACATGATCAACCTCCTGATGCGCCAACCTCCCATTATTCTGCAACAGATTATACTCCTCCGCCCCCGTCGCCTTGACCAGCTTCTTCGCGACAGGCTATATCACCACCCCAAAAGATCAACAAACCAATCCTTTCCCTCAAAAGACCTAGATGCAGAATGCGGAGCGAATGAGGAGGGGCGGGGACGTACCAGAATCTCAGCCAAGGCCTCGTCGGGGATGTCGGTCAGTTTCGCGCCGTGGTGTTTGGGGACGATGAGCTGTGGGGTTTCGGGGGCGCGTTAGTTCGATGTTATGGGGGAGGTAGAAGTGAGGCGTTGAGGGAGGGGACGGACAGCATGCCCGTAGCTCAAAGGTTGAACATCGAGGAAAGCGAGGATGCGCTCGCTTTCGAAGAGCTTGAAGGAGGGGATGTCGCCTGCATTGGCTATGTTAGCTAGAATTGCAGGAGAGTAATGGAGGGTTTGGAGGTGTGTGGTGGATGAAATATCGGGGGGGAGATGGCAGGGACCTTTGACGATTTTGCAGAATATACAGGCTGCGGCCATGGTTTTGGTGGGTTGGAGGGAGAGGATAGGGGGTGTTTTTGGGGGTTTGGATGGGGCTCGGGGATAGGGGAGTTTATCAATCGCCCCTCGTGCGGTTGTCGCGGTTGTTCAACGAGCCAAATCGCTAGGAGTATTCCCGGCCCGATGCACGTTCCGGTCCCGTGCACACCCCACTTTACTACTTTCATCTTTCTTCAAAAATCAATTACAAATTCAATATGGCTTCAATTGAGGCAGCGCTTGCAGATC
>JAABUS010000357.1_pt1 | contig 117079 bp, 103 predicted proteins | sample 5560161 | NCBI WGS metagenome assembly JAABUS01 (sample SAMN10711885, study PRJNA513376) | rock metagenome | isolation source: Antarctica rocks | place: Antarctica: Victoria Land, Trio Nunatak nord | collected 2016-01-04
TCCCCAGGGACTCCGGCTTAGGGGGGTGGGGAGGGCTATGCAGGGGGCGTGGATCGATTGGCAGGGTATGTGGGTAGGTAGATAGAGATGTCACATGAAAACAACTGAATGCGTGAAACCATTGCATTTTCTACTGTCTTGGCCCAATTTATGCTGTAAGGCAGAAGAGGGAAGGGGGTTAGAATGATCGATATAGATACAGAGCAGAGGACGAAGCGAGTCAGAAAAATCCCCTCGCTCTGGTCCTTGCGCTTTTCTCAGGTGGCACGGCTCCCCCCCCCCGGACTTTTGGAATCGGTGTAGCCGAATATGCCTAGATGGGGAGGTTGCTTCTTAAACTGTCTTTGATTGGCTGACCAGGTCGATTGATTGGGCGTCGATACGTGAGGATGTTTGGGGTATGGTTAGTTGGTACCTGATCCGATTCCCAAGCTTCACCCCACCCATCTCCCTATCTCCATAGGCGCATACATGTGACGGAGGACTGCGAAGGAGCTTTTGGTGGTGTTTCCTTGGGTTTCGGTTCTGGGATAGTCGATCGATTCGAGACGTCAGCGTTGAAGCGTTCATGGGTACGGGGGCCCTTCTTCGGCTTCGACCACTAAGGTATCTTACCATCGGTCAGGTTACATAGCACAGCTGAAAAGGACTGGGACGATCGACCCGACGTCAAAACACGTCAAAGCGTTTGCATGTCATCGATAGCGCGCCCTGGATTCCAGCTTGAATCACCATATCCACCCCCGCCGCTGCCCGACTGACGTCGACACATCAAAGCGTTGCGGTATTTCATGCTTCGTACCATCTAGGTCACAAAGCATAGCAGATGGAGATTATCTATGGGTAATCCATTCTATCAAACAAAACAAACGAGCTGGCTCGTGATGGGTATCGCATGCGTACAAGTAGAAAAACAAACAAAACAAGTGATCGTCGTCACCTGGCTCAGTGATGCTCAAAAGGATCCGTTCCCCGCCTGCTCCAAACTCCAGCAAAAACCCCAAATCGAATACGGCAAACTGTCATCATGCTCTAATCTAGGATCGTCAGCGGACATGTACCCCGAAGGCAGTCAACGCATCAGATGGGGAGTTGCACAGTCAACGTAACCCGAAGGTAGTCAAAACCGTGCATCTCTCTATTGTATCTATCTAGCGAGCAGCGGAAGAGAAGACGGTCGGAGATTGGCCCGTCCGGCGGCAGTAGTCGTAGAAGTCCTCGGTCAGATCCACGGCGTCGGCATCTTCCTGGGTGAAGTTGACTTCGGGATCGTCGATGCGGTAAGCGGAGCAGCCGGTGGTGGCGCAAAATTCTTCGAAGTCGGCCGTGAAGTCGATGGCGTCTGTCATTTCGGTAGTCCAGTTCTCGTCCACGTATTGAGCTTGCCATTTTGGTGCTTGGATGCCGTAGTAGTTGACGGGGGTCTCGTCACGGTCGTTGGGGTCTGGTAGTGGAGCGCTGATGATGAAGGGAGCAGCTGCGACAGGGACCTACGAGGAGTTAGCTTGTTATGATGAATGATGGAGGGACGATGGTTTGCCTTTGATATCTCAACCGAGGGAGCCTTTGAGGGTTCAACCAAGGGAGTGTCATTGGAACCTGGAACTTTGTTTCCCATATTTGACGCTGTGGCATTGACAGGAGACTGTGACGAATTAGTGGTGTGAGATGTTTCAGGATGGAAGCGACGTCTTACCTTGATCTGACTGTTAGGAGACTTCTCGGCCAATACGTTTAGTATCTCATGGAGTGGTGGAGGAGGTCTGCTAGCGACATCTTGCTCCATCTCGGCGATGATCTCATCCGTAGATTTGCGACGAGTGGTAGGGAAGGCAATAGCTGAAGCCTCGGCCTGTTCAGTAGCATCCTCGGCGGCAGCTATGGGCGAGCTGGCGAGACGGGTCGACTCTCGCAAGCTGCTGGGCTTCTTTGGAGCATGCTTCAACGCTTTAGCTCGAGCTGCATTCAGGCTATCGGAATCCGCTGTAGGGAAAGATGGCAAGGTGGCATGCGAAGGGCTCGGCGGTGCCGGAGGTGGTTGGGACCATGCGGGAGCCTTGGGCTTCTCGATAGCGGTGGCGGCGGATGCTGGAGTAGACGATGCTACGCTAGGTTGCTCGGACGGCGTTGCAGTAGTAACTGGCAATTGGCTCGGTTGCTGTGACGTTGCAAGTGTAGGCAATCCGGGAATGGGACTCTTTGTAAGCGGCGCGACATCTGTACCGTTGGTCTTGTTGGCACTCGGCGATGGGCTACCGGAGAGTTCCGAGGCTTCGTCTTCGGTATCATCATCTGGGAAGGCGAAATGACCAGAAAGGTTGGTGATGATGCGCCCATCTGACGTCTTTGGAGGCGACTTGGGGGTCTTTGGGGCTTTGGGAGTGGCAGCGAGAGCTTGCTTGAATGCTGAAGCCTTCTCCGTGGCAGCGTTAGAAGCAGCGAGTTCGCCAAAGACATTCCCACCTTGATGTGTTGGAGTGCCGTCACCGAAGAAGGCCCCGGTGTATGCTTGAGCTTTGTGAGCCTGCGCTAGACCAGCCTGGGCATCGCTGGTGTGAGTCGCGACGGCCTGAGTGCTGCCAGCCTGAGCCTTGCTAGCTTCAACAGGGGCTGTGGCTGACGCAACGCCTTCAGTGCGAGGAGACTTGCGAGGACGATGGCGGGTGGGCGAAGAGGGTGGGCTGGATTCTTCCTCTGAGCTTGACTGTTCAAAGTAGCGGGGATCAAATCCGAAGCTGCAACCTTGGGGATTGGGGATGACCTTAGGGCTCGGAGGACGCTGGCGCTTGAGTCCTGGGTTGGCCTTCTTCTCATCGCGCCAATCATTCAGCGCCTTCAGAGCTGCTTCGGATTCTTCACGGGTGATCTCGTCCTCGATCTTCTTCTCATCTATTTCGAGACGGCGCTTGTGTTCCTTAATCCCTTCCAGCTGCGCTTTACGTCGCTCGGCTTTTGCTTCTTCTGACATTGCCGCTTCGGCTTTCTCACGAAGACGTCTCGCCTGTCGCATCTCACGCTCCGGCAGTCGCTGTGTCTTGGAGACTTTATGAGATTGTGCCTGCCGTACGGCGTTGGGCTTACGTCGTTTCTGGCGAGGTTGCTCAGTTGCTGGCGTGTCCTGGTCTGACAATGCATTCACATCTTGTGTTGACGCAGCCTGGGTGTTGCCACGTGGTTCAGTACGAGGGTGTTGAGGACGTAAAACTTGTGGAGTTGATGTGACGCGGGATGTCCCGATTACAGGTCGTTGTATTGCTGCGGTAGGAGCGGTACGACGCCCTAACCCTGGTACGAACCTGGAGGCCGAGCTAAAGATACTTCCCAGCCCCCATCGACTACGCGGAGTCTCAGGCACTGCGCCGATTGCTGCCTCACTCGCTGGAGCAGTCTCAACTTGTTGGGCTGTAGTATGCACAACCTTATTCTTTGTGAAAGATGAGCTACCTTGAGGATGGGCGTCCTCCTCGTCCGAGTAAACTGGAACATCTGGTTCGCCTAACTGGAGCATGCCATCTGCGTCATACAAAGGTGCTGGCTTATAGCGGACAATGCGATGAGTGTTTGTCTGAGCACTCGTACCCTGCTGTTGGAATCGTACACGGCGACTCGGCGGTGTGTCGTCTGGATCATCCGTTGCTTTGCGCTTGTTGCCAGCGCTTGCGACGGTTTGGGTAGCTGTAGATGCGGTAAGCTTCTGTCGTTTTGGTGGGCTGCCTCCTGGATAATCGGCAGCAAGACGTTTCAAGTAGTGCCCTAAGCGCGCCATCGGTACGGCAATTGCCAGTGTAGGTTCGCCATCTGGACGTGCAGATGCCAGGGCAGCCATGCTTGCGTCAGACCAGAGATGCAGCACTGCGTACTTCTCATCGGGCCGGGAAGCACGTTTGAGTTTCCAGGACCCAAGATTATTGGGTCTCCTGGCCCAAAGCCTCGACCGTGGGTTCAATGGCATAATGGGAGGGCTATCAAAATCAGATAAAGATGTGTCAAGGGGATCTGCTGCGCCCTCGTCGTGCGTAAAGTCAACGACAATGGACTCTGGCAGTGCAGGTCCTACCGCAGCAACAGATTGGCTGCCAGACTGTGCTGCTAAGGCAAGACTTGGTGCATTAAGAGATACTTGGGTAGCAACGGATTGGCTGCCAGACTGTGTTGCTGAGGCAGAGCTGGGTGCATTAAGAGATACTTGGTCAGGGGTCAAAGAAGATGTAGCGGTCTCACTGTTTGTGGGCTCCAAGGTATCCACCTGCTCCTGGGTATCCTGGGTATCTTGTGTATCCTGGGTATCTTGGATATCTTGTGTATCTTGTGTATCTTGTATGTCTCGTGTATCCTGTGAATCTTGTGTATCCTGTATACCTTGTGTATCTGTGACAACATCGGTCTCTGAGACAACATCGGTCTCTGAGAACTGTGCATGAGCTGAGTCTTGATGTTGACTGGGCTCCGCACGGTCTGTCTCGGAGCCGCTTGCAAAGGCGGGGGTGCTCTGGGGGATCGTGACGGGGGCAGCGGTAGCTTTTCGGACTCGTGTTTTCCGAGGACGTTCAAGCGGTAGCATCTGGATCGGAGAAGCTGGAGTGCCGTTGTCTTCCCTCTTCTTGCGCTGTGCGCGGGTCTGTACGCCGTCTCTAGGCATTGTCGCAATGGGGATGCCCGTAGGCAGATCGGTAGAAGTTTCACGTCGCTGTCGCTCTGATTTGTGCGCAAACACGAGGTAAAAGGTGGGCAGAATGATGAGACACAAGAGCGAAGTGAGTAACAAGACGAGATGGATTGTTGTTGGCTGTTTGTTGTGGGGTTGTCAGGGGCAGACAGAGAGCAGTGTTGACCAGAAATTCGAGTGAATGTCGAACTTTCCGCCTTCCGCTTAGCGTTGCCGAATCCGTAGGGCTGACTAGCGCGCCGAGACACGTACACAGCGACAAGTACGTGCAGGCCAAGGATGGTCAAGTATTGGATCGGATTGCACGAAGATGTCTTGTATGATGCATTTCCTGGAATACGACAAATACGCTGTAGTTCGAGTATATAAGATCTGTGAAGAGAGGCCTGGGAATATCGACGCTGTGAATGGGCTGACTCCGTCTAAGCTCCTTTGTCCCCACCAATTCACCCCAATCTATTGTGCCACGATGACAGCCATGACTGTTTTCAGAGGAACTTGGTCCCGCCGTCACAGAATCCTAGCCAGTGCTTTGTTCAAGCCTGCGCCGTCTTTCGGTTTTCGGTGGGGACAAGCGAAATATGTAAAGTAACGACCCTGAGCAAGCTCTACGACCCGAAGTGACTGGTGACCACGTATCAGTGGCCCTGGAGCCTCCTTGCGCCCGTCGTATAGTCTAGATATTTGCAGTGAAAGTAGGAAATTTATTACAATGATCAAAGATGCTTATTTTACCGCGATCTCGCCCTTCCAAGTCGCTGGTGTGAGCCCTAACGTGGTAACCATGTTTTGCCACCGGTCGCTGCCTCTCTCTCGCTTCTCCATGTACTTGAGGAGTTTCTGTCGCCGGTGGAGAAGTAATCTCAGGTTCCGCTTGTTGATCTTATCGTTCCTGTTCTCGCCCTCGAACCTGTCCGCCAGGACTCGTATCTTTGCTGTCAATATGCCGATCTGAACCTCCGAAGATCCGGTGTCGGGTCCAGCTCTTGGTGTAGCTTCAGCCTGTAGGCTTGACGAGTTACGCACAGCCTGTGACGAGGCCTTGGCCCTGAGGTTTTGGTCCGTGTTGTGTCGACCAAATGTGTCAATGATGCGGCGAACGTTCGCTCGGCTTCGCTCCTTGCTACTAGCGTTGGAAAGACCGACAATCCGGTTGACAGCCTCCTGAGCGGACCTGTCTCTCGATGCATGCTCCTCGGCTCTTTGTTTCTCGCGATAGGGGTCCGCCATGGAGCGGTCAGGCCGTACGAAGGGTTCGGTCAGTCTCTTCGAGAACTGCAAAGCTTCTTCTAATTCCGACGTTGAGAGGTAGTAATTCAAATGAGCTTCGTTTGCTGCATTGGCTGGCGATGGTGGTGGCTCGCTGGGATCTCTGGACTCTGACTTATCTGACAGATTATCCATGGTCGGCTTCGATTCCGGAGGCATAGCTGTGTCGAAGGATTCGATATAGGATGTAGTAATGCCCCGTATTGGATCGCCCAGCTCTTTTGCACGCTGCTCTTTCAGTACAGTCTGGCGAGCAATGTTGGCAGCTTTGCGTTGCTCGGCATGATTGGTCGCCCATTGGTCGCGAAGCTTGGTCTTCTTCGTTCGCTGGATAGCTGAGCCTCTTGAGCTTGCATACGTGCGTGATGGCGTGCTGAATAAGGATTCGAAGTAAGTAGACGCCATGAGTGGATGGTGGGCGGATCCTGTAGCTCATAAGCTTAGTTCTTCCGGCTTAGAAGTCATCGCCGAATACCTGATATCAGACTCCTTACTCCACGTGAGGGTCCCCATAGCGCCATGGTCGAGGGACTGATATGGCCGTTACTGATCTTATCTTGCCCGACTTCGAGTCCTCTCTGCAATTTCCAAGCTACTGGGGAAACCTCGGGTAGATCTCCTAGCGCAGACCCTCACTCGCACAACTCCATCAAGCGAGCATCAAATCAGACCAGTCTCTTCCTTCAAGAACAAATCCCCTCCGTATCACCTGGTGCGCCTACAATTGGTATCTTCACCTCTCCAAGATACCAAGACCGCCATCATGGCGCCCTCAAATCTCCCCCCAATTTTCAATGCCACCTCTCAGGATATTGAGATGCTTATCGCAGCTCAATGCCACATCGGCTCCAAAAACCTCCAAGTCCACATGGAGCCCTACCTCTGGAAGACCCGTCCAGACGGCCTCAATGTGATCAACATCGGCAAGACCTGGTCAGCCCATAACCCTTCCCCTACTCCCTCCCCCCTTCCATTCTGCCCAACCGAGTCTGACTCCAGAGACTGACACTCGCTCCGCCCTCAGGGAGAAAATCGTGCTCGCAGCCCGCATCATCGCCGCGGTCGACAACCCCGCCGACATCGCCGTCATCTCTGCACGCCCCTACGGCCAACGCGCCGTCCTCAAGTTCGCCGCCCATACCGGCGCCTCCGCCATCGCCGGCCGCTTCACCCCCGGGAACTTCACCAACTACATCACGCGCTCCTTCAAAGAGCCGCGCCTCATCATCGTCACCGACCCGCGCACCGACGCCCAAGCCATCAAGGAAGCCTCCTACGTCAACATCCCCGTCGTCGCGCTCTGCGACACCGACTCCCCGACCGAGTACGTCGACGTTGCCATCCCAACCAACAACAAGGGCCGCCACGCCATCGGGTTGATCTGGTGGTTGCTGGCGCGCGAGGTGCTGCGTCTGCGCGGGACGCTGGCCAATCGCGAGACGGAGTGGGACGTTATGGTCGATCTGTACTTCTACCGCGATCCCGAGGCCGAGGAGAACAAAGACGCCACCGGCGTCGAGGAGGGCAAAGTCCCCGGCGTGGACGACGTCGGTCCCCAGGCGGTGGATCAGGGCTTCACAGGCAATGCCGAGTGGGAAGTCCCGGCCAACGCGCCTGGGGCTGGGGCTTTCAGCGCCGCGACTGCTAATGCTGGGGCGCAGCCTGGGTCGAGCTGGGAGGCGGATGGCGCCGACTGGGCTGCTAGCTCTGCGCCGGTACAGACGGGGAACGACGGGTGGAATTCAGAGTCGAAGCCGCAGGACAACGCCCAGTGGTGATCTATCCTACACCTACACAGTCATTTCGTCCGGGACAAGCTTGGTCGTCGTGACGGAAGGTACGAGCGTGCATTTAGCATTCTTTACCAGAGGTAAAAGTAATGGTGCTTATGAGGGAAAGATACTCGGTAGGCCCTCTACCGAGGGAAAGCCCTGTGCTGTTACAGAGGTGTACTTAATAGTTACCTAGCCTCCAACAATTCAATCACCATCAAGCCTCTCGATCTACTGCTCTCTCCCAATCGCCCCCCCCCCCTACGCAACGCCCCATTGTTGTATGACACCCCAGAATGCATACCAGCGCCGCCGCCTCTCTAGCCTCCCCCTTCCTAAAGCAAGCATACTCGTCTAACCCCTCTAACAATATGAGGCAAGGGCTACACCTCGCACAAGACTTCCACTGTATCCGAAAAGAAGATCTCAATCTACACCGCACCCCCTCAAATCCACCCAGCCCCTTAATCCAGAACCATGTGTTTCCCTGCCCCCCCTAATTGAACCCGCATCCACCGACGCCGTTATACACCCAAATCCCTGCCTCTTGTGCAGCGACTCACCTTAAGTCCCGGGCTTCTAAGATCCAAACAACGTCCAGAAGCCGCATTTCCACGGTGTTCGCCTCTCGGAGCTTGACGAGAGGTTATCTCACACCATCTACTCCGCTTCTCTCGAATCGAAAAGTTGACGCCGTAAGTATCGATAGCTGTCCTCTTGAGCCCAGGATCCTGAGCAGCTTCCCAGGACTTCATGGCCCCTTTTCCCCCTTTCCCCATTCTTTTATCCTTGAGCTTTGGTGCTTGATGCCGGAAATGGTTTCATACCACCGCCTGGCGAACAAACCGCGAAACCTTCTTCCAAGTGACGACACGTAGGTCTGCAGAGCATCGGACGCACCGGTCTGGCAAGAAATCACAATCCACGCCCCCTCTGCTCCGAAAAACGCTGGCGGTGGAAGAGTGCATGATATGGTTCGAAGCTAGGATGCTGGAAGTCTCGTAGGTATCGCACAAACACCCTTCAGGAAAAAACAAGGGACATGCGAGAATATTTCGAATCACGCTCACAGAATACATAGCGACGCCAGGCTCACATTGCAATGGACTTTCCGGATGCCCAAATACTGTTGCGGAAAGGGGTGGTTGCCGTTTAGTCTAGTATTCCACTAATCATGGGGCTTTTGGAGGATATTCGCAAGTGGATTAACAGAGCTGAGGAGCGAAGAGGAGCCTCCTAGATATTAGTGTTCTGGATAGTGTGTATGGTGGAGGCAGCCCGTGGTAGTCGTGAGGGAGTCGGCTGGTTGGAAAAGTTGATGACAGAGCGGGTGTGGGCTATGATGTTGGGATGACATGGGGCGTATCTAGCGATCGGTAAAGTGTGGTCAAGTGGCAAGTGTAGCGATTTGTGGAGTTGAGATGTACTGGCTTTGTATGGCAGATGCCGAAGCTATATCGTAACGAGAAATATTTTATCTGCAATTACTCACTGCCGAGCATCAGCATCATCCGTCATCAGGCGTCACCTGGCCACCCTCGATGCATCCTAGAACCTAGCTCGTCATTCGAAGACGGCTATGCCTTTTGGGTAGGGTATCGGCCGTGTACATGTTATGTTATGCAACTAAAAGTAAGTCCCTCACGTCTACATTGCCGCCAACCGGTCGAGTGCAGATTCATACAGTGCTGCCAAAGTCAAGCCTTGCAAACATTCTCAAATCTCTGTACTAGCTCCTGCAGGGCGGACATAGTCAGCTCGAGGTAGAACCCTTGATTCTGGGATTCCACTCACCTCAAAATCGCAATCCTCCAAGCTGCCGAACACCACATGCTTCCCCAACTTCTCCATCGTTACTCTAGGACTTCCTATGCCGAAGGCTACTCTTGCCAGGAAACGGGGGTCGTCGCGAATCGATGTCGCTGCCAGAACGGCCTGGAACTTGGTGTAATCGATGCGTCCTGTCCGCTTTTCCTGCTTGTCCCGAGAGAATTGGATAGATCTCTTTGATTCACAGTAGGAGCAATTTCCACAACCAGCCTCAGGCACGGATTCTTCGTCGCCGAAGTGTTGTGCCAGGCCACGGCTGATGCAACTGCTCGCGGTGATCAGGTTAATGACTTGCTGTACTCTAGCCATGTCGTCTGATTCCCTCTCCTTGACTCGTTCATAAAGCGTGCCGATGATACAGTCCTTGGCCTTTTCATCCTTGGGAAAGTCTTTGAGAATGCGAAACCGATTCACTACACCGCTTGGCTGTAGCTCGATTGCCCCACAGTCATGCCATTCCTGCAGCTTCTTCACAGCAGCTCCTCTTTCGAAGCCTCCAACACTGGCTGCCGAGTCGACGTCGACGGTCGTCCATTTTTTTGCGGTTTTGCCCACTGCTTTTAGCGCCTTCGTGACATTGGAGCGGTCAGACGTGGCCGCATCGAAAGAAGCTGACTTCGCATACTTGTAACTGGAGTACTTGGGCGTGACGGCCCGAATCAACTCGAATTTAAGCTCAAGCTGGGCGTTCAGATTATCCAGTGTGTTTCTCTGTTGACAAGTCAGCACTGATACCTTAGCAGAGCGCTGGAGATAGGGGCAGAGCGCTCAGAACTGCCTCGACAAGACAGGCGGCTGACGGTTAAGTCATACCCCCTAGCCGCTGAGCTTTGTAGAAGCCCTAGGTGGACTTACTCGGATATCCCATTCTCTTGATTCGTCGTTCAGATTGCGTTCTATCACTTCACCTTTTTTAGCGTGCCGGTTGGTCTCAAATATCTCTCCTACAAGTCCTTCGATGCTCTTCATACTTGGAACATCTGCACGCGACCACTGTTCCATCAATGTTAAGTCATCCTCGCAGAGGTATGTCATGCATGTGCTTGGAAGACCGTCACGCCCGGCACGGCCGATCTCCTGACTGTAGCCCTCCAAGCTTTTAGGAATGGCGTAATGAACGACATTTCGTATGTCCGGTTTATCGATGCCCATTCCAAAAGCGATAGTAGCAACGATCTAGAGAAGCCATAGCTTTAGCTCGAACCCGTGTGAAGTCAGGGCACAATTCGGAAAGACTGACGATTAAGTTCTTGGAAGTCAAAAACCTGTCTTGTATGGCGGTCCTCGCATCATTTGACATGCCTGCGTGGTACTCGTTTGCATTGAAACCGGCACTTTTCAAATTTGCACAAACGATCTCTGTTTGCTACAACATTCTCAGCTTTCGCGTCTCTTAGCGCTGCAGCGATAGACTACCTTGTCTAGGCGATTTGGGAAGTCATGCTTACCTTGTGGGTCTGAACATACACTATGGAAGGGCCTTTATTTGTACGAAGGAAGGATACCAAAGCTGAAGCCTTCAACGCGTCAGAATTATGAGACTCTGCGAGAAGTTGGAGGCTAGCACCAGTCAGTACTTCTTAACTCATCGGCTGCCAGTCTGCTCACTTCGAGCGGTATGATGGGGTGCGGAAAACCGCTCGTGAGTCTATATCGAAGGCATTGCAGATGTCGTCTGCAACTTGAGGCGTTGCCTGTGGTTGAGTTAGCAATAAACAACCACATTAACTTGAGGGACCGATGTGGACTCCATACTGTGGCGGTCAGACATAGGACTCGTTCTGCATTGATCTCTTTCGCGAACCGTGCGACTAAAGTTTTGATTGTTAGGTTCGGAATTATGACCATTCTCTTTGTACCTACTCTTCAGGTAGTCGGGACGGAAGGCATGTCCCCACTGAGAGATGCAATGTGCTTCATCTACTGCTATAAGACGTATCTTCGTTGCGCTGATCATTTGCACGAAACCTTCATTGTTGAGGCGTTCAGGCGCCACATATCTGTAGCATGCCAGCAATGTAAGCCAATGATTGAATGACTCTATAGCCACAGCGAGCTCTGGCGCCCCAGTAAGGAGCAATAATATCAATGACTTACAGTAGCTTAAGGTCACCGGTCTTCAATTTGCTGTGGGTCTCTAGCCACGACTCTCTGCTTTGTGTTGAGTCTAGTGCAGCGGCAGCAACGCCCCGCTTTCTCAGTGCATCTACTTGATCCTGTAGCACAAGATCAGTCTGGAGTTGTGTAGAAGAGCAAGGAAATTGGAGAATTGTGGTAGAAGGTGGACGTTTCGTATCCCGGACACGGTCGCATAAAGCATCGAGGCGAAAGGGTAAAGCATACCTTCATCAGCGCAATGAGCGGACTCACAACGAGCGTCACGCCTCCTCCGGCATTACGACCAGAGAGCTTATCATAGTCATTGAAAGCTAATGCCGGCACTTGATACACCAGGCTTTTCCCACCTCCAGTGGGGAAGATGACGACAGCGCTGTCGCCGTGAATGAGCCGCGTGATTGCCGATTGCTGTTTCAAACGGAAATCTGCAAAGCCCCACGTTTTCTTAAGGATTCCTTTTGCTAAAGTAAGGGCTTTAGGATCGCCGCTGAGACATGCTTTTTTGGGAGCTGAGTTATTGAGAAAATCTTCTGGCTGCTTTCGCTTGACGTTGAGGGAGTTGAAACGCGGACTGCTGGACTCTGCAAGCAGAAGGTCGTCGTCATCGACATCACCATACTCATCTCCGCTTCCATCGGTTCGCAAATAAGGTGCCATTGATATGTTGTGTCTCGAAGCGAATACGTTATCAGATTTTCCCCGCAGAATGTTCCAATGTGACTTGCCTCTGAAACGGTTGAGTAATGTACGTGTAAATTTTTGTAAAGAGGACATTTATTGCAAAGATGGGGTTGACGTGCAAAAACTTAACGAAGGCACAGCAAGCGCGTCCGAACGGGCCGGCTTCCTTGATCGAACGCGCGATCACGTGAGCGTGCCTGCTCTACGTTGGTACTATGTCTTCTAATTTGGGCGATGTGACTAGCTTCTTGTCAGATACATTTGGCAACGACGATAGCAAGAAGGAGCGTGGCCACGATTTGCGATGGAGGACTGTGCATGAGATCATGAGACAGCACCTTCGTTGCAAATCGATCACTGAGCTCTAGAACATTCAGGGCATGGAGTATGGTTCAGTTTCTCAAGGCGCACAATATACCCAGGCGCGGTCTACACAAGGAGTGGGACGAATTCATCCGGCTAGACGGTATATTTGTCTAGTGGAAGTGATGAATGTGATAAGGGAACAGGCTCGCAAAGCGTGTAGCATGTATATGTCCAGAGGTGATTTTGTCGTACGCTTGCCGCCCTTTCCCAGGTCTTTTGATCGCTTCTTGTAGTTTACAATATTTTCGTAAATTGGTAAGCAGGACAAGCTGGCCTCCATGACCATGTTTAACATGTACTGCAGACCCACACATACCTGGATTGGTTCACGTCCTAGCCAAACACGAAGTGACCCTCGAATCCTTCTGAGTGCGAGCTTTAGATCTGGGAGAGCCTGCTTCTAGTATGTATGAAGCATTTCTTGTTATCCTACGTTCTTCTCCCTCAATAAGGCAGGGCGAGCTTCGTCCCCGTCGACGCGCCGAATTGTCCATTCGGTAAAGCCAGAACAATCAGGGTTGTATTGTGCAGCACCGATTGCGACTCCAGTCCCAATCTGACCAAAGAAAGCCTGCGCGACTCCTGTCGCCTCGCACAGATCGAAATGAACTTGTCCATTGAACATGCCGCTCGGTTGGATGTCAAAGAGCGGCCCTGTGTTGAGCGGACGCTCCACGCACTGATCGCAATAGCCAGGGTCGGCGCATGCATCGTTAATTTTGACCACCACTGTCTGACCAAGAGAAATGCCGTTCTCTCGTAATAGTCATAGCCCGGAGTCAGCGTCCAGCATGTTCCGCATGAAGAACCGACGCCGTTGACATTTGAGTAGCCGCCTGATCCATCGTGAGCTCCTGGTGGTCCTCCAAAGAGCATGCTGTTGACGGCTGCAGCACCAATACCCCCAATACCAGTGTAGTTGCTGTCTGTACCCGCATTGCATGATGTGGAGGCGCCGCACATGGGGTTGGATGTGAAAGACGCTCGAAGAACTGGATAGCCTTGTCGCTTGGCTTCCTTCCGCTTGGTCGAATGATGGTGTCTAGTCAGAACATATCTAAGCGCATCAGCTCTGTGATGGGCTGGGGAAACGTGGACTAGGGAGGATAATAACAAGGAGAGGTATGTAGGGAAAAACATAGCTGCAGGAAGGAAAAAGCAGCCGTGGAGGACAGACCTTGAGAGCTTGACATATGATAGAAAGGGAAGAATTCTAATTAGAGCAGAGCAGAGAAGACTTCCAGAAATACTGACTTGGGAAACTGCGCTCGCGAATACAATGGAGGACAAGTGAGCGATCGCTTAGGCTTTCCGTCTACCAGGCTGTCAAAGTTCCAGAACTGTGTCACCATGTAGATCCTAGCCAAAGAAACTTTCCTATTCCCCGGTAAGATAGAAACCACCGGTGGTCTAGCAGATTTCTGAATGCGAGTCACCCTTAGTGGTACGCTTTGAACCGCCTGGCCGCGCAATCACCTAACCGCGCGTATTAGCGACGATACCTTACCAATCTTGATGTTAGGGTGCTTACCTTAGTAGCCCGCATGTAACATTAGCTAAAAGCCTCGCGATTTCTCAAACTCTTGCGACAGGTGCCCACAAAGCTTGTGCGAGCCACCAGCCTGTTGACGCATTTTCAACAGCAAGCCACTGTGGACCTTTCCAGACTCTCGGATACCTTACAGATCTCGGTCCTTGTATGCAAGACCAGCCAGATCGAGGTATCGCCTGTTCCAGCTAGGCGCATACATCTTCAGGGCAAGCAGCGAATGACAATGAACTCGCAATGAGCAGAATCTTCATGAAACGGCTTTTTCTGCTGCACGTCACCACTCCAATGGCGCGCAACATAACGTGTAGGCGGTAAACCTGTAGACCGCTGGAGTTTCAGCAATTACATGAGTACCAGCATACCCTGACTGGCGTATGGCTTTGTTCTGCTGCCAAAGCTGTGGTTGGAGTCCGGTTGGAACGTGTTAGCCCGCGATGATCTTATCAATCTGCGCCTTCATCAGCAATTCTAAAAGTGATCGGTAACTCCGGTCTCTGAGATAGCCATGAGACTGGTCTCATACTGGACTGCGTCTGCAGGGGCAGGGGTCTGGTAAAGGAAGCCATGAGCATCTTCGCTCAGATATTCCTCTTGTTTTTCTGGTAGCTGTGCCGCCGGTAGCATGGATGTATCTCTGCAGCTTCATTATTTAGCGGAGGCCATCTTCATTGCCCAAGACAATAATTTCACAAATATCAGCTTTCCGTCGAGCTCCATGGATATCAGCCAGTCATTGTCTGCTAGCCTAGAAATCAGTATCTTCTGTTAGTCCAACTTCCTCCACCCTCATTTCCACGTCACAAACTTCTTGTCATAGACGTGTTCTGTTGCCTTTTTCGAAATTCATTTACCTTGTCATGAACTGCTTTAGCAAAGATGCAGCTGCTGCTGCCGGGATCTCCTGCATAGATTCTTTCAGGTTGCGCTCGGGCACATTACGACTATGCTGCGGCTGCTCTTTACCCAAATCGCATGACCACTCAAGAGATGTGAATAGGACTATTGGACAACCACCCATAGCCGATTCTTAAAACGACCTTGCAATCTCCATGATCTCCTCACCAAACTCCGGAGGCTGCCCAGCCTGCTTTCCATAAGTCGACTCGACCATCTGATCCAATGCCCCCTTCTTTTGATCCGTGATCAGCATCTTCGTGAAGAAAGCTCTTCCAGTCGCATCCTCCCACATTTCTGTGTCCGAGGCGGACAGATCCTTGAGCGAGGGGTCAACCTTGTAGACATAACCCTGCAAAGTCCACCACTGTTAGCCTAGCCGTGGTTTCTCGATACCTTGTACAACAAGACTTTGTGCAGATTCATATGGACGACTTACCAGTGTCCGCCCCACGAAATCCCACGTGAAGTAGATCTTGTTCTTGGAGGCTGCGGGCATCATGTAGGTCTGTTGTAGATTTGAGGCCATGGCTGGGTGGTATGCGAGCTTATTCAGGAGATCGCGTAATTTTTCGGCGAGTTCGGTCCATTTTTCGGCTGCGTCAGAGGGGAGATCGGGGCTGGTGAGGGCTTTGGTGAAGTCTTCCCGGGTGCAGGTGTTTGGGTCCATTATGGTGAAAAATACAGAGGGAGATGTGCAGGATTCTTGCACGAGCAAACAAATAAGATGCTAAGAGCACAAATGGTCGAGATGAAGAGTTGAAGAGCAGGATAATTGGAGTAGTGAAGGCATGAAGCCCAAACACTCGGAGAACAATCAACTCTTCTTATTTTGAAATCACGATGACGTCACGCGCCCGCCACGACATAGGGCTGATCATTCCCGAGTTCGTATTCATCTCGGGCCGACTAACAAGCAGCGTTCCTGTGACGTTACTCATAGTCAGCATGCCAAGGAACTCATTCTGAGTATCCGATGACTAAGTAAACTAACTTCATTGGATTCACCGATGCCAAGACCTCCCAGCAGCTTAAACTCTTTACTTCACAGTACCTCGACCACACAGCTTTTGTCAGCAGCTGACTGCATAAGGCTGCCACATCTTAGTTGGTGCTTTGTATTGCTCGAGCTTGCCAACACATGCCGTCTCTCATTCCATAATGTCCAGACTGATATTCTATCAACGACTCCACAACCAAGTCAATTCCGTTTCCATCTGAGCCGACTTTGTCAGGCTGGGGGAGACGGTAATCTGTTTCGGAACCGTATGGACCATAGAATTCGTCAGATCTGTAAGCTGTGAGGTCGGCCTCCGTGATGTGCCGAGCGGCCAAGTTAGACAGCACAGGATCGCTCAGTGCTTTGTGCATGATGTTGTGACGGATGCGGCTTTGACATTGGCGACTCGTTGCTGGTCAGAAATATTTCGGAAATAAACATAGTTGCGTCTGGCATATTACTCGTGGCCCTTTATATCGAGCTCGTCCTGCTGTGCGCGCTGATAACGTTCTAGCCGCTCGCACAAACTAGCTACTTCCGCATGTTTGTTGAGGCAGACGACTACGTCAATGTCTTCTTTGATGGTAGCGATGTTGAGCGAAACGATCTGATCGTACATCACGGCGGCTCTCTGTCGTTCATGATGTCGAATGAGAAAGCATATCCATCGCCGCATATCTTCCACTCTGTCCTGAGGAACCACCATTTTTGTCAGATAAGGCGCGGCAAAACGGGCAATGATGGCCAACACACTTTGTCAAACACTGCTCACCCACCGACTTCTTGCAACACGGTAGCTTGATCGCTTCTTCTGGTTGTAACGCTGACAGATCGTCTGAGCTAGAAGCATACGGTATGCTGCTATATTTGATAAGACAAATGGCACTGGTGCGATCGTGGTCGTTGTCCTCAAGCTCCTCAAGCTGGTATCGTGGCAGTTGGTAGATAACATCAACCCGGGATATAATCTTGGGTCTTCGAGGGATGATTTCCTCGGTGACTCGATGAAGGCCCCCCTATTCTGCTATGTTCTCTGCTGCGGTGTGCCGTCCAATCCACATGGCTACAGTTGCTGGTGTCAGGACTGTTCTGGTCTGATTTGACTTGTGAGCTCAGTCTCTGGCCATCTAGCTAACTGCTAAGATGGCAAATGTTTACATGTATATGACTGAGGATAAGTCTCATGTTTAACACTTGATTGGTTCCAATTTAGCTTCATATCTCGTCAAAGGATGTGGGTTCTTCCAACACGGGAATCGGTCATCGACATCTTGATCAACCTGTTGGGGTCTGATATTATGGAACAATTCACGTCGCTAACGATGACGTGGTCTTAATTGAATCTGGATATGGACGTGTTTCTCAGTATGTTGATCTAGATTACTAGGAGACCCTCGAATACAACAATCTTGTTTATGCGACTCTGCTGGATCGCTTTACTTTGTCTTACAATACGACAAGAACAATGGCAACACAACTTTGGCCGGCCCTGTACCCAGCGGATTAACAGATATCCAAATTTTATGTCTCGGAAGTTCTTTGATAATGTAGCACCGGGCACTGGATTTGATATGGTCCAACTCATCCATCGCTATCTGAGAGTTGAAGCCTTACCTGCCAACATTCAGCGCCATGTTGCTGCTTTCCTTTGTTACCCTTACCGAATAACAAGGAAATCTTAAGAAGAGTCACAGACCAAGAGCTTGAGACAAAGCTATCAGTTTCGCAGATTCCTTTGTCATCTCGTGTAATGTGTAACCAGCACCACCCTCGAAGGCGAGAATGGTAGGAGCGTCCTTTTGATAATCATAATTTTCTTACTTGTATATTGTAAGCTTGGAATGAAGCGAAGAAGGATATCTATTGCAAAATCCACATGATTTGTTCTCAACCTGAAGGCAAAATACGTATCCGGAACTAGAATCAACATGCAAACGCGACAGGGGCGCAGGGCAGGCCCAAGACCGAGGTCAGTGTGCAAGGCCAATGCCAGTCGGAAGTTCGCGACAAGGTCCACAACGTCTAAGACATCCAAGAACAAGAGCCAGTTGCCATACGGTCTCCGCTCAAATCCGCAACGGCGTGCCCAGGATGGGTGTGAAGACCAAACAGAAAGCTTGAGCGCTGGGCGCAGAAGAAGACATCCAGAAGAGTATCCTGATCTCGACTTCCATCACGGTTTCGGTTCTTTTCTAACTCGCAGAAATCCGGTGTCGAGAGCAGTCGATACGAAGATTGCACAGTGTTGGCAGCTGCTTGGCCAAAACCCCACTTTACTCCAATATCACATTCACGACATTGGCGATCAGTATCGTACCGCATTTCGGAAATTCTTCATAGCGGAGCCGATCAGTCTGCATGGTCATGTGAGTGACGCTTCAAACCCTGCGCTGCTGACAAGCCTTATTTGCCATCTCATCTCTCATGCCTCTCCAACCTGCGAAATTTCTCTGTCCAATGGAGAAGCCAGAATCAATCCCCATATTGCTGTAACAGAGGGCTCCTACGGGGCTGCGTACGGATCTTTAGCATACAATGCGGTTATAGATACCGTCCGACCGGTGGCAAATGGACTTCGGCCTGTTGTCATCAAAAGTAACAATGCCGCTAAGATTGATGCACAGGTGAAAGCGGCGAAGAGCCTAGGTTGTGTCGCGCTGATCACGGAGATAGTCAATGCTCGCGAGGGTAAGGTCGTTAGTGAGAGTGTATGGAAGAATCTGTTGAAGGCTTGTGAGAGGTACCAGTTGATTCTTATTGTCGATGAAGCTCTGACATCAATACGTTGTGGCGCGCCATTTGCTTATCAATTACCACAATACTCGAAGCACGGGCTTCCTGACCTGGTTTTGTTCGGTAAGGCCATCAGAACGAATGGGATCGCGATAGAGTGGCGCGGCATCAACATCAAGAGGATGGGCATCGACAATGATGAAAGCCGCCTGTTCACTATCCTCGAGTGGCAAGAGCGCTTCACGGAGATGGCACAGGCTGCGGACCTTTTGATTTCTTGGGGAACCCTTGTACTGGCCGAGAGAGAGCAATGGCCACAACGAGCCATTGAGGTTGGGCGACTACTTCGACATATACTGGTTTCCGATGGCATTAAAGAACACCGTATCGCTGGCTTACACAGTCTGATTGTTCTTCGAGGTCAAGACAATGCTCGCTTCTCCTCCCCTGTCATGGGCGCTCAAGCCGGCAAATATGTGCGTTGGCTACCTGTCATGGACCCCGTTATGGCGTCGGAGGATCAACTCCTCTCGAAGGTCTTCGGCCCTGGCAGCATACCCCATCGCAGGGAAATCTCGGCATACCTGCAGAGTCAAGACTTACGATTAGGCTTTTGTTCAACATGTGGAAATGCGGTTGATGCCGATGTCAGAGGATGTGAGGTATGTGTAGTAAGGCAATGCGAGGAGTGCGAGCCAGGAGAGCACTTCTGTCCGATGGAGGGCTGATGGCAGCAGCTTGCAGCAAGTGAGTCCAGCGATCTCGAACGCTCTCTGCTCGCGACACTGCACTGTTTGGGCTAAGCGAACGTCTAGTCTCCAGTGTGAGCTATGGCAAACGTCCAAAGGTCTCATCTATTTCATACCAGTTTGATCCTTGATAGCCCGTGCGCCGGCACACGTGGGCGCCGGTCTGCTATAATCGAGGATTCTTATACTTTCCTTTACATCTGTTGGTTACGCGGTACCTAAAACAAAGCCTCTCATAATCATGAAATCTTCCCTTCCCTCCTGTTGTCCTTGAAATCTTCCGATCTTGGCTCCATGTTGGGATCATTAAAACGTTCCCCTCTGATCTTAATCCACTATTCATGGGTACCAGGTTCAGACGCCTCAAATGCTTAAACAGCCGCTGAGACAAACAACTTTGGATTCCCAGAAAATAGGAATCTAAGAAAGCTTCCACCCGACGCTGTGACCTGCAAAGTCTGCAAGTGAATTAAGCTCCCCTCCATACCAGGAATGTGTTCTGATAAAACCTTTCTAATTCGCTGTTTTCTTGATCAGAATTGTGCTTTAAGATTTGGTAAGTCGTACCACTCTATAGAGACTAGCTCAGACACGCTGTCACAATTATGTCGCGAAGCTGGTTAAATGGACACATCAAATCAAGATTCTCTCTAAAGGCTGCGCTTGAGAGATCGGTCTCTTGCTCTTCGTCTATCGAAAATCAAATTCTACTCGTAAACAGCCACCATTCAGGGCGAACCTTATGATCATAGATAGCCATACCGTACAAACCACCCTACTTTGGTCACACCATCTGGAATTCTGCGCTCACACCGCCCTGTCGATGCTGAATATCTATATCTAATTATTTACCTTTGTCAAGCCTTTATCTGTAGCTTCTTGTTGAGTCTATTTATACATCGAGTCAATCAGCCGATTTGACTGTAGGAATCACCTAATCTCGAGATTCTTAAAGAGTATTCACGATCGTTACCACCAAAAATTAGATCTGGTCTCAAGCAGGTTTTCTGCAAGCTTCAAAGACCAGGTGATATATGTGCAACACTCTACATGATGTGTGTAAACTGATGTCGAAAATACAGTACACTTTATCTTTTCCAGTATTTTAGTTGAGAAACCTGTCTAAGGTCTAAATAGCAATAGTTTGCTATAACTTACATTCCCATGCACGGCACTCCTGCCTGATTAGGCTTAGTCCTTGCCCCAGGTCCGCATACCCGGCCGACCAGCCCACATAGTCTACGCCAGGCACCTTAGATAGAAGCAACCACTTTACCGACCACATCTGCATTAGATCCGTTGATCCTTAACATGAATGGAGGTTTCCTTGTAGTAGGAAAGACTGATTTTGTAGCCCGATAATAGATGCGAATGAATCCTATTAGCAACAATATGACTTCTCATCTTGAGTACTACCTTACTGTATCAAGAGTGCAAGAGTTTGAGAGATTTCTTTTCTATTCTCTATTTATCTCCTATCTTCTCTACGATTAATCTTGTAAGCATGTCGATCGTAATGGACGAGTCTATAGCCGCTAAGCATCCGGTACCGGACCCTCATACCGAACGTTGGTCTACATATACCTGAGAGCTCTTGAACTGGTCCCGACTAATCGTGGAACGCAGGGCCATGCCATAACTCAGATACTGTGATTGTCACTTGGGATGGACCAGGTGATCCACGAGATCCATTCAATTGGCCTCTGCGGAAGAAATGGTTGGCAATCGGACTTGGTCTTTTTGCGAGCTTCATTTCTTCCATGAACGGTACCATCATTTCCGTCGCCCACAACGCCATCAATGAGGAATTTCACGTCTCAGATGCGAGGTTCCCTCATTCATACTGGCCAATCACTTCCTGGGGAGTGGGAGGCGCCTTGTTCCCTCTTGTCTTGTTTCCTGTCATGGAGGATTTCGGGGTCCGACCCGTGGTCCTCGTCACCTATTTCTGCTTCGTCTGCCTTCTGATTCCAATCGGCTTGGCTCAGAACTTTGCAACACTTATCGTGGCTCGATTCTTCAGCGGCGGGTGTGTTCAGCTCCTGAGCAATGCCGTTGCTGGCATCATATCAAATGTATTTCAGGGAGATCGAGCCCGCAGTGTACCGATCAGTCTTTACGTCACGACATATCTCGCTTCTACGAGTATGGGCCCAGTGATTGGATCCTGTATACTTCAGTTCCTTTCTTGGCGTTGGATTGGTTACATTGAATTGATCTGGACCGGCGCCTTTTTCCCTATCTTCATCGTCGGTCTTCCCGAGAGTCGTGGTTCAGCCATCCTGCTAGCCAAGGCCAAACAATTGCGTCACGAGGGAAAGAAGTCGTACACGGTAGAGGAGCTCAATCATACACCGATCTATCAGGTCGTCATCAAGAGCGTGCAACGGCCTCTGTATATGCTCTGCACAGAACCGGTGGTCTTTGTTGCTACTCTGTGGGCCGCCTTCAGCCTTGGAACGATCTACCTCTTCACTCAATCTGTCGAGCAAGTGTATGGAGAGCTCTACGGTTGGGACGCGATACAGGCAGGATATGTCCAGTTTGCTATTGTCATTGGGGAAATCTTTGGCTGGGGACTTTGCGTGTTCACCAATCGCTGGTACTACGCATCTGCTGCCCGGAATACAGAGGCGCCAGGTACACCGATCCCTGAGGCGAGGCTGTATCCATCGGTCATTGGAGGACTCTTCGGTGTCACCGGCGGGATGTTCATGTATGGGTGGACGTCATACTCCGCCATACATTGGATAGTACCCACGCTCGGCTTGGCTATGGTGGGATTTGGGACCACCGCGGTTGTGGTGAGCATTGCCAACTATCTGATCGATGCATACAGCAAGTATGCGGCGAGCGCTCTTGGTGCTGTCGGCTTGGTCGAGAACACTTCCCTCGCTTTTCTTCCTCTTGCGGCGACAGCCATGTATAGCGGTCTCGGATATCAATGGGCGAGCTCACTTCTCGCGTTCGTGTCTCTGGCACTTGTGGTTACTCCGTTTGCGGTTCTCAAGTGGGGAAAGGAGATCAGATCTCGCAGCCCATTCATGAAAGAGGCCATTATAGACCGGCGAAGAGACAGCATCGCAGCAGCCAGCGCATAATGGAGTCAAGCATCAAAAACTTTCGGTTGTGTCTGACCGGTCAAACTTGCGGTTACCTCGATAGGTTACACCTCTTCCTCTATAGAATGCAAGACTCTCTTCATCCGATAAATCGTATTCATTCTCCACTTCCTCATCTTACTCCTTACCACAGGTCTCCAGCAACTTATTCCTTGATGCCAACGTTAAGAGTATACCCCATCCTCCGTTCCCACCACCCAAATCTCAGCAAAGAATAGCATCCACCCTCCCATCAACTGCCCGTCGAAAAAGCTCCATCAACACTAATCACTCATACAACCCGACACGCCTTCCTCAAATGTACATCAAATGTCGTATTGGCAGAGAACCATAAGACTCGGTACACCGTGAAGCCCGCCATTCATAGAACGACTCCGAAACCTAAAGCCACGTCCAAAGCATCTCAGCCCAGCGTTCATTCCCAGATCTAGTCCAGCTCTTTCCATCCTCCCCGCTCCTGGTAAGATACGGGCTCCCATACCAATCCAGCAGTGTCCGACCTCGCGAGCTCCTCCACTCGCGTTCATACTGACTTGGTTCGGGAGACCAGCCGTCACCGGCCTCACGGTATCCACTATTTGCAGCCATCCCGGTTTGGGGAGTTACAAGCAAGCCTTGATGACATCCATCCCGAGACACCAATTAGATCGATAGTGCTCTGGCGCGAGATGCACCTCCCGAGGCCAACGACGCCTTCGCACCACCGACATTCCACTTTCAGATCCCGTTGCCCCTTCTCCCATACAGCTCGCACACCCTCCCCGCAGTAGTCTCCGGATCACGGTCCTTCTCCTCAGGCCCACCATTACAGACAACACCTGCACGACTCCCTTTGGTTCAAGAGCTGCACCACGCTCCCCTGCGCGGCTTTCACCACACTCAGCAATAACACCGGCCCAAACCGCTGACGGATGATTGCGCCCGATGTGACGAACAACACTGGATGCGCAGCGCATCGCTCTTCGCTGAATTCGAGAAGTGTGGCACCAGCACGCGGGTACTAGTCGTTTCGGGACTGTTAAGTCGTAGATGATATCCTCTTCCACACCCTCACCAATCTTGCCGGTTTGTATGCGTGCAGCATTGCAGAGCATGACTTCTGGGGATGCGTGTCGGTGACGGCGCGGGAGAGGCCAGTAGTGATGAGAGGAGGATGTCGCAAGGGTGGTGGAGGTGTGGGTTGTAGCGAAGGGGATGGTGGAGGTGGGCTCGAAACGGGAGATGGGAGCGATGTGGGTGAAGGATATGCGGACGCAGAGGCGGGCGGATAATGAATCGGTTGTGGGGCTAGAGCTGACGATGATGAGGGCGCTGGCAGGGGCCGTGGCTGGTGGTGGTGAGGGGGAGCTTGACATATTTTGGGATGGTCGGAAAATGCTGGTATTCTATTGAGTCAAGGAAATACGGAAACGGACTCGAGCATCACGATCAGCTTGCTCAGATATGTCGTGTATTTGCGGTTGGGGTGTGGTGAATTCGGGATCAAGATAAGGGGGCTTCTTTGTGGCTGCTAAGGAGAAGGTTTGCCCTGTGGGATTTGGCGGTTTGTGTTATCCATGAAGGTAGGTAAAATACTTGAACGCTCTAAACGTTCAATTTCATGTCCAAAATCATAAACCACATCGTGTAAGCCACCCAGACTCCGCCTGGCGTTGTTCTTCGTAAACGTTATAGATCAGCTTCGGCCCTACGTAGTGAGGAAGAGCGACATGTTTACCTTTTTCGACTACTCCGCGTGACGTATGACGCAGGATTGACATAGATATTCCATGCTGAGTATCGTCCGTATATCCGCCGAGCTCAAGCATGCCAAATCTCGCACATACCGGATATCCTAGCCATTGACATGTACCAGCAGACCAATTTCGCAACCGTCCTCCTCGAAAGCCCCGCTCTCTTTCTTCCATGCTGTCTCCAGGATGCGAAGAAACGATGCCCAATCGTCGTCGCTACCTCGGCGGATGAGCTGCGTCTTTTTATTCCACGTATATGTAACCGACACCGCACTGAAGTCGCATGCAGCTTTGTTTTTTAGATTACACATGGTGATCAACGTCTCGAATAGAAAGTCTAGGGTCTCAAACAACTTCTCGTGCGTGGTACACTTTCGGAACGGGACGTAGACCGGGGCTAGGGCAGGCTGGTTGCTCGCGGACACGAGAAGCGTTGTAGCGGCTATCGCGGATGTGGGGAGATTTGTCGTTATGGTTGTTGTGGATGTCTTTTCGTGGATACACTCAGGGCGGACTGTCCTGGTAGAGAGAATCTCAACCTCGCTGCTGGAATCGTGAGTAGGGGTGGCGACTGGACCTACTGGCATAGTGGTGCGTCTGGGTCGTTTAGCTGCTCTAAGTGGACGGTCATCGTCAGTGGAATCGCTCAACAACTTTCTGGGCACAACAAGGCTCTTCCGGCGAGAGCTTTTACGGCGGTTGCTGCTCGCTGTATTCAAGCTAGGTCCCACATCTGAAGCAGCTTCAGGGGTCCCATCAACAACGCCCTGCCTTGGCAGGCGTGTTGCGCTGTTCTTCGGCAATTGGCCACTTGGTTCAACTTGTACTGTGTCTTGAAGTTCAAGCCCTTTGAGTATTTCGAAAATATGCCGACGCTGCATTCGTTTTTGGTAGTGCTTGTCTTTATCAGATTCAGAAAATCTGCTGTATTTGAACTCATCATGCCATACGACATTGAGTTGGTCCTCGGTATGCTTTACCCCTCGGTGATCGTAGAAATTGGATCGATATGAGCTCGATCTACCAGGGCGCTCATGAGGGACAACCAAGCGTCCTTGCCATCGTTGCTGGAAGTGCCGACCAGGAGGGTGTGCGATTTGTGCGGATGGAAGGTATAGCTGAGGCTGGAGGTTGATAGGGGATGGCGGGTCTCATGCTTGGGAGTAGTATTTCTTTCGGGTGCGTATGCGGAAGCAGATTCAGAGCCCGAAGCCGAATCGGAGTCGTCGGGAGTCATCAAAGGATCTTCGTGTGGCACTGAAATAAGATCAGGATGAAGGGTCAGGAATTTGGTGGGTACTTTCTCACCAATTGTCGCTGCCGGTCCGCCCCATAAGGTATCATCTCCCCTATCTGCGCTCCCAAGATTATGCTTCTGCCACAAAGCATATGCCTTTCTCACGTCTTTCATATGCACGCCCTCAAAGCGGGTCTTCATATAGTCATACAGCGCATCATTGGCTTGATTCTCTATCACCCGCTGGTGGCTCAATATCACATCGTAGAGTTCCTCTTCCGTCACGATTCGCCCTCCGTTCTTCATGGTCCAGCGGCGTTCCGAGTCATCCCACCGATAGTGTTCCTGGATAACCGCACGCTGTTTGGAAGATATGCCATTGGCATCTTGTCGTCGTATAGGGCCGGTGGGTGAGTTGACGCGAAGGAAGTGACCAGGAGCCTTGCGTTCACGAAGAAAAGCGTCATAATCGGCGCGAGCGTCCAAAAGTGGCTTGGGAGATTTACGATCCTCATCAGCAGCCGTGGTCCTGGGCAAGACATCTTGGCCGGAATCCGTTTCGTTCGTTGGGTGGAAGGATGAAGGCATCTTGGTCGAGTTTGTCGATAAGGAGATTGCCAAGAAAGCCGCGCCTATGTCAGGAATGCTCTAGCAACTTGTATGCCGGAGTAGGAAGGGGTCCAACGATATATTGGTAACAGGAAGGCTAACATTCGTCTGACTGGAACGACTGAAACGACTCGGAAGAAAATTCAAAAAAGGCCGAGTCACGGTAGAGCATCACTAGCGCGTCAAGGCGCGTGCCCTGGCCGACGACGCTTCCTGCGTCTCGCGCAGGCACAAAATAGGATCCTTATCGGTGCTCATGCTTCAAGGTACTGACGGACTCGCATGCCTGACGTACATGATACGGGCGGTCGAAGAACCGATCTCGAGTGGGAGTGCAAATAAGTCCTCGGTACCGCTCCTCGAGAATTTCTCATCGTTGATACGGGCTCCACTCTCGGAGTCTCTCTCGCGTAGATGTGTTTGTCGTGAAGGTGGTGAAGACTATTCTCATGTAGCTCAAAATACGTAGTTTCAAGCATTCTACAACCTATGAGTCGACATGCTAGTCTAAAATTTGAGCGACTACATAGCTGCGATTTGACTTAAGAAAACCGAGAGCCCATCAAGTCTCAGCTCCTTGGCTTCTGTACAAGAGACCAATCGCTGAGGCGGGCGCTTCCTAGTTGAATGCGGTACGCTCTTTCCGTCTCGATCCCCCTCCTTTCCCTTTGCCGCATACGGACACAAGACCTGAGATTCGCGAAGTGTAGTGACATACAGCTTTAGCTCGATGAATACCACCTCCTAGCCAATATAATTGCTAGGCTCAAGCTCAAATAGCTACCACGCGCTGTTATTCAGATAGACAGGAATAGTCTTGCTTGACCGGAATGCGCTCGGTGAGGAATTTTTCCAAACGAGGCTAGAACATATGATTGGTTGGAGTCCGTGACGATTTCTGCCTTGTGGTCAACGCCTGGAGTGGTCCTGGCGACTGTCATCAGCTGGGTAATGACACCACTGGGCACGGCAGAATCAATGTTTCGTGGTTTATACAGCCAGCAGCGGTCACCCAACCCACGATTACGTAGGCTTCCGCGGCGCCGTATTGCTGATGTCTTTGGGTCAACTCGGATCTGTCAAGGGGTTAGCAATAAGATAGTAGCATGTGGTTGCCGAGCGAGATAGGACGTGTCTGAGCAACAAGAATATAGTGATAACTCGGTGGATTGGCTTCCCCATCCGTGGATTCAGATCGGGAGTCGGAAACGACGCTTTTTGATCATCTAGGCTTGGCGCCAAGCCTGGAATATCCGCGTTGGCAATTTTCCGCAACGCAGCCGCCCGCTTCGTCTGGGCCAGTAAGGAAGACAACAGTGACTCTCGATGGGCAACGTGGCCCCGCGGAATTGTTGGAGCTGCGAAGACGATGACCGGAAAGCATACGCAACAACCTCTACTGCTCCCTCCACTCTCTCTCGGCGGAACTTGCTGACTGTTCCGAATTGCTGTTCAGCCCAATCGACACCTGCGAGGCTGGATCCACATATACGCTCTCCGAACGATCCGTCTCTGTTCGCCCGGTGCTAGCAACCTGGCCTAGATCAGTCCCTGCGCGCATGCTGGATTGATAATCACAGCAAGTCTGGCGATGGCTTTAAGTGTTCATGAGGAGCTGCGGAAGCTCGACGATCTATACCGGGTCAAGGCCGATCTCGAGCAATTACCATACTACCTAAGATTTCACCCACAGACCACTAGGCACTTTAGAGATCTTATTGAAGAGACTGTAGTCTCTCTAGCCAGATGCGCGGATCGGAGACTGCCCGGAACACCCCAAGACAACATAATTGAGAATATCCTGGACTTAAGACGGCGCTGGTTGGGCTCTGGGCCGCTTGAGTTCCAGGCAAATAGCAGGTGCTTAAGCCAGCTTGATAGCATTGTTATAAACGAATTGAAACGCTTGAGTGAGTGCAACACCCGTTTGCTATTCCTGCGCAGACCATTGTTTGGAGTCACTCAAAGAGACCATCTGTGTTTTTGCAGCATGGCTTTTTAGGCTCTTGTTTTGATTTGGAGGTCGTGCTAATTCCGTTTGATCCCTAGAGTCTTCTAACAACTTTACCTCCAATGAGTTGTTACGCTTCACAAATCTCAGGAGAGCAGTAGCGAGCTCTAGCCTTTATTCGACAGGTCTCGACGAATTGATCGAGGTGATTCTGGAGAAGTTGGTAACGCAAACGATAGAAAGTAATAGGGTTAGTGCCGCTACTCCTATACAAGAATCCCTATCATAAATGTCTGATTTTAGAATAGGCTGAAGAGCCGTTACCCCCATATACGAGTTCAGCCGCCTGATCATATCCACCCCCCGGTTAGCCAACGGACATTGCAGACTTATAAGCGACGGAAGTTCTCGTCCTCGGTCGAAAAGATCCTGGCTATGACCAAAGTGCAAGGGTCTTGGGTAATCAGCAATGCATCGAATGATAGCATTAAGGATTGAAGGATTTTGTGCCTCTGGTACATAGGCTTGCCTGGAGACAGATCGCTACCAGCAAGGTTCGAGACGTCGACCACCAACAGTCCGCAAGCCCTGCAACAGATGACAGAAACCAATCTGGGCCCTAAAGTCCACAAGGAAACCTGCATCATACATATTCCGATGCTCTTGGATCATATCCTTAGCCGACATGGGGAACACGCCCCGCTTTTCCAGCTCCTCGAAAACCTCCGATCCTGTGCGGCTTGCATGCAAGACGAGACCGTGCTCTACTAGTGTTGACTGCTACTAGTATAACAACAGGCGACGATAGCACCTCGTCTTTGTTTTTGCGCGACCTGAGCGGTCGGCCCAAATCCGATCTTACAAGAGACCCCCAGCTCTAACACGGAGAAACGGAGAAATCGCGTCAAACTCCGTACTGGATGGCCTTGCAACATGAAATGATCTGGTTCTGCGAATACACGTACTAGCTACAGTAGAGTATGTTCAACCACACAAGCCACCCGCGCGTTTTGGGACCAAGGTGATGCTGCGGGAGTTCCCGAGACAGACTTGCCGGCATTTGGTCGCCTTATTACTTGCCGCCCGGCTGCTGGGACTTTTCGCGAGATACTGATCAATTTTTAGCGAGAGAAAGCAGCGAAAAACCTCGCGAGCTTCGTTCATCTGTTACACCGAGTGGCTTGGCCAGTCAGTCTTCCTCTGTTCGAAAATGTTACTGGCGTGCTATTGTTGATCAATCTTCTGCACGTTTGCGGCTCTGGATCTCGGACATTTTCACTTCGACGTTCCTGGTCCATGGTGACAACAGTTTAACCGTCTTCATTCGTCAGATCTGAGCCCTGACCCAGCTAGCCGGGGCGCTATGGCCAACTTGGTCCTGGATCTGGGGTCTGAGCACACGATAGCTCTCCTCCACCTTTCCACTACTTTGCACTGACACGCACGTTCCGATTGAATTCCCCGATGGTGGCTTAAGGGTAGATCCACTCTTCCGATGAATAACAACCTTCACGGGCCCACCACCAGTTGAATGGTGACTCAGTGAGGTCGGACTCACTGTATTCTTCACAAGAAGACAAGGTGGTAGAGTATGCTTACAGTGCCTGGAAATCTTCGTTAGCGGCCTTGGCGACGATGGAGGTTCCTCGTCGAGTCGTTGCTTTCTTGTGGGATCCTTTCACCACTTTGTGTCAGAGCCATTTTGCTGGGTCCCGCACACATAGTCCAGACCGGCAAACACTCCAGATCAACTCAATCACCCCTCCATCCCTATCAGATAGCGTGCAATAGTGTCTGACGATCCCTATCGGACCAGAAGGTCAGTGCGCGGCGGTCAGAAAAGAACGAATAAGTCTCCTTCACTTTCTCAAGGTGTTTCAAAGCGGCAATTGCAAGTCTGAAGACTTTCAAGGATTTGTAACGATCTTCAGTTCTCGACGAGACTCTGCTTGCATCATCTCATCACCTTATCTTCTCAGACTTTCCATAAGAAACGAAAAAAACAACATGGGCTCCTATACTCCCGACGAACCCTCCCTTGCCGAGGATAACGGTCTCGATATTCCAGAACCGACGGAAACCCTCCGCCAGATCCTGAGCCAATCCGCCCGCCAGCACCCCGGAAGGACCGCTCTCGTATCATGCCATCAGCAGTGGAACCTAATGCCCTCATTGGGTCACACGCAAGACACCAGCAAAAAGGGCTATCTGCGCTGGACCTATGCGCAGCTAGAGAGCGCATCGGAGCGTCTCACGTCGTACCTGAACAAGAGCGGCGTCGGCAAGGGCGAACCCCTCGTCGTCGTGGTTCATAGTTGTGCCGAATGGGTCTTGTGCTTCTGGGCCGCTGCAAGGTTGGGTTGTCCTTTCGTCCCTATTAATCCCGCGATCGTGAGCAGAGCCAACGAGATACAGCATATCTTGAGTGTATTGGAGAGGATTGGTGCGCTGGTCGTCAATGATGAGTCGATTGTGAAGTTGCTTTCGGAAAATGCTCCCGCAGAGATGCACAGCATCAGCACCAGGTTGATCCTGGGCAGTGTTGGAATGGCCGGATGGACGACATTCAATGACGCCGTCGCAACGCCAGCCCTTTCAAAACCCTCGGCAGTCGAGAAAAACATGGACGACACCGTGCTCATCGTGCTCACAAGTGGTACGACTGCCCTTCCGAAAGGATGCCCCCACTCCAACAGAACCGTCGCCTCCATGTGCGCAAGACATAAGATTATGTATTCGCTTGACGAGACCCGAGTATCATGCAATCACATGCCCTTGTTTCATCTTGCCGGCGTCATGGAGTCGCTCTGGGCTTGGGCTCATGCTGGAACAGTGGTGTACCCTGATAAATCGTTTGATGCTCGCGCCACACTCGATGCAATTGATGGAGAGCACTGCACAGATATGTGCCTGGTTCCGAGCATGCTCCACGCTATGATGGACCACCCAGTGCTGTCGATAATGAATACAGACTCACTTGATCTTATCAAGCTTGCTGCGAACGACCTCATGGGGTCTGATGCTCGTGCTTGCTCTGAGATCCTTCATGCCAAAGTTGTAACAAACTGTTTCGGCATGACGGAGACGAGTGGCATGACCCAGATTTTCGCCTGGAAAGACGGTGTGTGCAAAGACTCTGAGCCTTTCCCCGTTGGTCGTATGGCCCCTGGTGCTAGAGCCCGGATCTGTGCTCCAGACTCACGTGATCCTGTGAAAAGAGGAGTAATCGGAGAATTGCACCAGGGGGGCAGAACCATCATTGACAGATACATCGGCGGTGGCGACGATGTCTCAAGCTTCTACACTGATAAGGCTGGTGCATGGCATATCTCAGGCGATCGAGCTGTCATGGCCGTGACGGGCGAGATATCTGTTCTAGGCCGTTACAAGGACATAATCAATCGAGCAGGGGAGAATATCTCGCCTTCGGTAATGGAAAGAGTTCTGAATCAAGTTGAAGGGGTGCAGTCATGCCAGGTCGTTGGCGTACCCGACGAGGTCGCCGGAGAAGTTCCTGTGGCTGTGATGAAGATGACCAGAGACGGTGCTGTTTCGAAAAGCTTGCTCTACGATCGTATAGTGAAGGAGCTGGGGGTGACCTTTGCTCTCGGAAGGGTGTTCGATTTGAAAGAACTTCACTTCGATGACTTTCCCACTACTGCTACGGGCAAAGTGCGTAAAGTGGATGTGAAACACTTGGTACTCGAGCACCTGCGTTACGAATCGGAGTCTTCGGCCCGAATGACGTCCCGAATGACTGCCCGCGAGCCAACCGAAGCTGTATTGACACGGATTTGGGCCCGTTTTTCCGGCGTTTCAGAAAATCAGATATCCCCAACAATGTCATTGGAAGGTATGGTGGACAGTGTCACTGTTATGCGTTTCCGAAGTCAGGTGAAAAAAGAGCTGGGAAAGACGTTCAGCCTGGAGGAGCTTAATCAGAATCCCACGATCGTTAAGCAAGCGGCAATACTCGATCGCCAGCAAGAGAGCGTGTTGCGAGGGAACGACACCGGGTCCGAACCCGTACGTGAAGGACCTCCCCAATTGAGTGACCTCGTACACGCCCGCGGTAAGCAAGCTGCCTTCGACGAGGTTCGGCAGGAAACCGAGCGGAAATTGGATGCCCTGGGCCTCTCCTGGGACAAAGACGTCGAAGAGGTCCTGCCAATCTACGATTTTCTTCAATTTTGGCGCGCTACTACCGACTCCATCATTTTCAGAATTGTTTTTGCATGTGCTAAAGCAACGACGAAGCAGCTGCAGTCCGCAATGGAGACGGTGCTCTCGAAACATGGGATGCTGCGTACCATTCTGGTGGACAGTGCTTTGGCCGGCCCTTCATGGGTGATGATACGTTCTAGTAGCCAATGGTTCGATCTAGCGATCCAAGATGGTGGAACCTTGAACAGACCAGAGGATCTGCTGACGGCCGATCTAAGCTATCGGGACGCTATGGGCTCCATGGACTCCAAGCCGGTTCCGTTGTTCTACGTTACGATATACTTCATCGAGAGCATCAAGAGTGCCGGTTTCGTCGTTTATGGCGATCACTCTACCTACGATGCCCATTCCGTGCTCTCCATCTTCATCGAAGACCTTGGGAAAGCATTGAGTAATCCGGTCGCGACGCTTCCATCACGACCAAGGTATAGTCTCTTCGCCAACGCATACTACAACTATCGCACTTCTGTCCCGGCTCAGCTCAATCTCGAATACTTCACCTCCCGTGTCAAAGGCATCGCCCAACGTCGAGGAGGCCTTTGGCCCCCGGAGTCATTTCAGTCCGTGAACGGGTCCCCAGCGCGGACAGCCGATCAACTTTTGCTGAAGGGGAATATCACCCCAGGCTTGGCGGGAATCGCGAATCACATCAAGGTCGACATGAGCAACAACCAGTACCTGAAAGTCCACAAGATCCCTCATGTGGTCGCCATCAAAGCCGCCATCGCGATTTTTAACACGCAGCAGACGGGTCACCCCTACGCCTTCTTCAGCAACCTCCAGATGTGCCGCACCTACCCGTTCATCGAAAGCCAAATCGCAGACCGCCTGCCCGACCCCATGGATATGCCTGGCGCCACCATCGAAACCTCCTTCGACAACATCTACCTGGACCCCACCGAGCCCGTCTCAACCCTCCTTAACCGTATGCAAGTCGAGCAAAACGAACACACAGCCCGCGCGCAGTACCCCTCCTTAAGACTGCGCGACCAGCTCGGAGATGAAGATGGCGACTTCTTGCATGAGGTGTTACGGCGCCAAGCGGTCAACTACAACCCCGTGGTGACTCCGGACCCGAACGCTACGCTGCAGAATCTGCAGTTTGCGGGGCACGCTAATCTTTCGTTCATGTGGTGGTGTGGGATGGTAGATGCAGAGACGGTACAGATGAGGGTCACGTGGAATGATGAGGTTCTTGGACTCAAGGATGCTGAAATGGCTATGAACGGATTTGAGAGGAACATGAAATGGCTTGTGAATGGAGACAATTGGGACAAAACAGTTGAGGAGTGTGCTCACTAAACGGTTTATAAGCTCTTTTGCGCTCCCACTTGCTCCCTTGGATTCAATTGATCTGCTACAGCGCTTGTTATCGAACCTAAGTCTTATTCCGTGCTACTACTGGTTTCCCAAGCACTACCCATACCGAGCTCCTGCACATCAACCTTATCGCCAGCAGACTCTTGCTAACGTGGCCCAACCCAACAACTCGATCCCAATTATCTACCGTCTAGAGTACCCGCCGATGAGTCCAAGAAGCAAACAAAGAATCTGGCCTGCTGGTATGAAACACCCAACCCTCGCAAAGCAAAGCGCTTTTGAAGAGGCTCTTTGTCAATGATAAACTTCCATTGTCTCCAGCGAACAAAATCGATTGTCGAACGACAATTTATAAAATCACACTGTTGGATCAATCGCGCCATATGGTATCTGGCAGCCGCTTTATTGATATCGACCGCAACGAGAGCACGCGCGCTGAGTTACCTACACCTAAATCTTGCAGCCATGTCGGCGTCAATCCAGTACGCGCCCTGCATCCACCTCCACACATCCTCCGAGCGCTCGTGTCCTAAATGCTTCGTCCACGATCTCCTTCGCAAGCAGACACATATCATACCAGAAGACCCGACGTGCAGCATCTGCCTCAACGACTACAACACGCCGTGTTCTGACACAGGCGTTGTGGAGACTGATGTCAAGCTTCCCTGCGGCCACATATTCGGCAGTCGTTGTCTAATGCGCTATTTCAGCCCCACTCCGAACGGCGGGAATGGCAATGCTTGCCCTACATGCAAATACGAGCTCTTCAAAGCCTGGCCAAAGCCGAAGCTGGATGAGGCGGAGAGAATGAGGCAGCTGGAGGAGCTGGAAGAGCAGCGAGCGATCTCGCAAAGGATGCTGAAGGTCTCGATCAGGCATCATCAGATGACGGCACGGAATGCAAGGTTGCCGACTATTGAGGAGGTTTTAGACGGTAGGGAGCATTAGAGGGATAGGAAGTACAGGCTTAGACTCTGGGACCGGCTTTTTAGACAGTCGTCCTGGGTCCATTGACTGGTTGAGAGAAGCAAAGCCACTGTTTTCGACATATAGCAATGTTGACGTACTAAGCACATAGGTAGTTGAAGATAAGGTACAATGAAATCAGTATATTTGAAGATAAGGTACAATGAAATCAGTAGTGTGATCCTATAGTCTGTCGATGGATTAACATCTGGGGAGTAGTAGAAGGATTGCCTAATGCGATTTTTGCTGCAGTTGACAGCGATTTGCAGTTTTATGAGTACTCGGACACGACAGAATATCTTGTGGATCCCGTTGCGGTTAGTCAGCATCGCCGCCCTTGTGCAGCCGCGAATCACCCTCCACTCACCCACCGCTTACCCTCTTCACTCTTCGCTCAGGTACTTAGCTCTGCTTACTTGCCTTGATACACCAATTATGACGATTATTGATCGCTGGTTCTGTTGATCTATGTTGTCAACTTTAGACAAGAGATGCCTTTCAGTCCGTGTTCGGTGGGTGCGCTCGCTCGAACAGAGGCCGGTACGAGCAAAAATACGGAAAGCGTCTGCCAGGGCGATCTAATGAAAGCTTCAAGCCTTCAGGACGATGAAAGGCCTTGAACATCGAACTTGACAAAGCTCTGCTGGCCAACTGGGGACAGCTCTCCCGGGACTCATGAGTGCCACGAAAACAAGACTACCCGGAGCTCACTCCTTTCGGTCGCGCGCGGTGCCGCCTTGTGTCCTTTCTGGGCAGACGGCGAAAACCGTCAGTATCTGAGGAGCGGTACCGGTGAGACTAGCTCTATCCCGCTGGTGCTGTTCGCCACCTAGTCGCTGGTAAACGCACCCTTCGAAGTTTCCCAGCTCTTTTTCGCCTTTGATGAATCTCAGACCTTGGTAACGCAATCCGTAGAGATACTTGCTAATTAAACATTCGACAATAGCAGCAGCTACCGCTTAGCGCTAACTGATGAACGTGTCTATATAGCTATCTAAGCATCTCTTGTTTCTGAGATTAAAATCATCAGTAAGATGAAAGGATGACAGAGATTCTAAGGGATGTTGATGTTACTGTTGCTGATGACAACACCAGAGAAATTCATAGAATGCTGAATGACTATTCGAACAGACCACTCCCAAATTCTCCTCTGAGGTCCATCTTCAGTAGGTTTTTCTCGATGACCTCGTCCTTCCTTGCTTCTAATTCGTCCACATCCCAGTTGGCAGACATATACCGCCCGCTTAAGAATCGCGCCTGTGGTGAAGCTAAGTACACGGCAGCGCCGGCAGCGAGTTCAGCTTCAAGTCCCAAGATCAAATACGTTAGCTTGGTTGCTGGATTTGGTAAAGAAAGCGAAATTGGAGACGGCAGTAAGATTAACGTACCTGTGTCCTCACAGAAAGGGAGGGTTTCTGGATGACTGTCTGCCATATCGGTAACTATCATACCAGGATGATAGTTCATCGAGGAGACTTTAGGATATGCCAAAGGGATAGCTTCCGACAATCTACCCTGAGCCAGTTTGCTAATTTGGTAACCAGTACCTTGCGGCCCTACCATGAGCATGCCCCAGGTACCAACGGTGACGATAGTTGCCTCTCTTTCCAACCCTACCAGCCTAAGAAATGCTCTGCTCATAAGGTAGCTTCCTTTGACGTTGACTTCCTAGATTCAATCAAGGAAGCGGTTAGCCACATGTTCCACCCTGTACCAGAAAGCCAGGACGAAGGTATCTTACAAAATCTGCCCACCAGTCCTTCGGCTCGCTCTCTCCAATTGTCTCCGTGGACGACCAGAGACCGGCACCATTGACTAGGACATTGGGGATCCCGACCTTAGACTTGACAGTCTCTTCTAGATGATTCACGCTATCTTCGGAAGTAGTATCCACTGGGATAACCAAGACATCAACATTGGGGTTCATCTTGAGCAACACTTGTTTAGTTGCCTCGAGCTTCTCGGCGCTGCGACTCGCAATGACGATTCGGGCCGCATCTGCCTTCGCAAATGCAAGGGCAATGGCCTGTCCGAAGGTCATATTAACGTACAGATAGAGAGCTTTACAAAGGGAGATAAACTTACCTTGCCGATGCCTTGGCTAGCACCGGTGATAATGACAGTCTTTCCTTTCTGCGACAGCTTCGGCGATACCGGGTCTATCGAAGGGTATTGGTCGCGGTGTACCGTTTTGGTAAATTGATGTGTCGAGACAAAGTAGTCAGCAGGCAATGGTTGAGTAGAAATCGCGGCCATCTTGTGTGAATTCGATTGAACGTATGATTTGTTTGAGGTGGAGATACGGTGATTCAATATTTTGTAGTGTGGTAATGATTCTGGAGCTGAGGGCGAGATGGCCTTTTTATATCACTTTTCGTTGGCAAGTTCATCCCATTGAGCCACCGCCATCCTCGCCGCGCAGGATTATGACAAGTCGGGAGCATTGAGCGTATCATCATCGTGTAATAGGCGTCATGTCCCGGTTGTGTCTGAGATTACGTGGGACGCGCGACCTAAGGGTACTTAAAAGGGTATCTGGTCTCAAAATTCAGCCTGATAGGGTTAGTCGAGTTTGCGGCACCAACTACTTGAGTTCAGAGATTTCGGCTGGACTCGGCTCTCCGCAGTCTGCAGCTGTAAATATAAGCCAATCGTTAAATGTAAGCCACTCGCACCTTACCCGGCTGGTCCTCTTTCTCCAACGACCGTTATCCATTTCGGATTCTTTCAACCATACACTCGCTTTACATCAGCCGCGCATCGGTCGCAACTTTGAAAAATGACAACGTTATCTCCGAAATTTCTAGTCTTTGACAGTAAGACGGGGCCGGAGAGCGAAGATGGGGGTTTGATCTATTGCTCATCGAAAGACGCCAATGTCCAGTGGCCGAAGTCGGTCCGAAGAGGAAGACCGAGAAAAGGTGGGTTGTGTCCGGTCTGCCATTTCTATCAATAGCAGACACATGGTACCTCAAATCATGTGACGTGTTGACCCAGGCACCGTTAACGATCACTATGCCTATCACCTAGGTTGCCTCGAGTGATAGATCGCGTACTCAGTGACGGCTGAGCTTTATGTCTGGATCCCTCTGAAGTTCTGTATGGAGAAACAAGCATAATGGCACGGTGGTCAATTCCGCTGCTATGGCGCTTCCCAGCACCCAGAACAGGTGTCAACATTCAGTGCCGTTGTGGCGAAATGCGGAAAGTTGATGAACAGTCGCTAATAGCTGCGATGGTCTTTGACTCGCCGAGACTATTTCGATTCTGTGATGTCTCTCTCGGTCAAAGTAAACTAACTGGGTTTGGTGTACAGATCTAAAAGAACATGGGGGCTCGTTGAAGTACCCGTTAAAAGAGGTAGAAAGACCTTCAAAGGAGCGCTATGGGTTTGTCGACTGTTCGGATGGGCGACGCCCAAATGACCCGGATACTCGGAAGTTCGTCCGGACTCACGTCATGCACAACTATCGACGGCAGAAACAGATGGCTGCGCACGCAAAGCCTGGACCCCAAGACATGGAAATTGAGAGTCAAGACAATGATGCAGAAACGATTGTTGAACTTGAACGTCCTCTTATTCTATCACCTGAGCGCTGGAGTAAGGATCCATTTGATAGTTTTCCGATAAAAATGCAACCGTATATGCATGACCTTCTCTACCTCTGTAAGTCCACTGCTCCCCAACTACCAGATCGTTAGTCATAAAGATCATATGGCATCTTTGTACAGGAATTTTGCTGATGTCATTGTAATAGACGTTTCTGCTGTGGCAGATCACCTGTACCCAATCGAGGCATATTGGGGATTTAATCCAACCAAAAAGCTCTGGGTCCCTCTGGCTTTGACCGACTCCGCTCTCCTGAGTTCGATTCTGTTCTGTAGCCATCAGTTTGGGGCAAGAGTGAATAACCAGAAAGAGCGTCCCTCCGCAATCAATCACTTGCAGCAAACGATCCGGATCCTCAATGAACGGTTTCAGGACCCTTTGCAGAAAATAAGTGATTCAACTATCGCTGCCGTAGCTGGTCTAGCCCTCACAGAAGTAGGTGCTCCGACAGTTTGATTCGAAACACACTGACTTATTCTCGGCAGCAATCATGCGGTAACCAGGCAAACTGGCACATTCATATGAGGGGCACAAAGCGGATGGTGGAGATGCGTGGAGGCTTATCGGCCTTTGAGTATAATCCAGTCTTGCATGATAAGCTTTGCCGGTAAGTAAAATTGCACCGTTGTTGATCTGTAATCGTTCCTAAAGCAGCATCAGAGCGGATATTTGTGGCTCCGTCTATGGCCTTTCGAAACCCTACCTGCAGATGGAGAGCATGAGAGTAGAGCCAAATGTCCTTCGAGGCTGCGAAGAAACAGAGAGAACTCTTGCTCCCGGGTTTCAGGCTGTCCACGATGATTATGAGTTTGACCCTGATCTTTTCGACGTTCTCTACAGAGTACATACCGTGACTCAGGACATAAACACCGTCAATCCGCCAAAGTCGGAGGTCATTCCCTTGAGATTGCGCGAGAGAATACGGTCTATTCAGTACTACCTTCTCTCTAGAGAGGATTACGACGACACCAGCGGATCAGGAGACCAGCTTCTCAAGGCATGTCGTCTAGGCGTCTGGCTCTACGTCGGTATCATCCAGAATGATTTCTGGGTCTCGCCAATCAGCAAGCGATTAATCTGGCAGTTGAAGTCTTGTCTCCAAATGGAGAGCTTCGGCACCGAGTCTACGCACACTCTGCGTCTGTGGCTCGTTTTTCTCGCGGGCTGTCTTGTCCTCGACCCAACCGAGAAATTATGGTTCGTCTGTTCTCTCGTTCAAGCGGTCTCGCACCTCTCACTATCGAATTGGTGCGATGCGAAATCGCTTTTGGAGACTTTTGCTTGGGCTGGAAAAGTACAGGACAAGTCCGGCCAAGATCTATGGGATGAAGCTATGAGGATGCAAAGGGTCTTACCAGAGTAACACAGCCTTATTGCCCTCACTTGGATGCCGCTTGTGGGCCTGAGGTTGGCTGTTACAATACTACCTGAGATTTCATCGATATGTCAGTGAGCTTATCATGTCCTACAATAGTCTGGTATTTATTTAGTGAACGCAGCAAGGAATTGAATAGTCCAATGATCGCAGAGTTCAAAGCGCAACGAATCAGGTTCAAGCCTATTGACATTCCCTACAAAAGGTGATTTGAAATGGCTGACCCTATCCAGCCACCTACAGGTCAAAGCGTCATTAAGATCGCTTCAGCAGTTTCATCCACCCCTCTCCCCACCGCGTCCACGTGCAACATATTAACCTCACCAATATGTGGCTAGGAAGTGTTTGATGTATTGGGTGATGAGATCCTGGGATAGCTGTGACGTTGCTACGAGGGCGGGAGATAAGGATTCTGCTGCTGTTGTGACGAAGCCGGTGGACTTACGATTCATGGTATCGTCATCGTATTTACTTGAGAAGAATTCTGCTAGCCCCACGCTGAGTCGACTTTCGGAATGGTGATGATCTGACGCTTGTGGGTACCATGACGTCGCTTCAGCATCTTGATTGTTTGTCGAAGAATGCCGGTTGCCCATGGTTGTCAGCTTCTTGACCAATGAGCTGAACGTTGAGATAGAAGTAATCGATCGACAGCGAAGACGGTACCGGAAAGAACCATTTGATGAAACGCGACCAGCTTCTGGGACAGGCGTGCACCGGGATGAAAGGGTATTGGAGTATATCCATTCGAATCGAGGTAGCAGCTGTGCGTGCCTTGTAGCACGAACGGTCGGTTTTGGAAGTCGCAACTTCGGTTCATCCACGGAGATCGACGACATCTTGCAGGTTCCCGATACTCTATCCTCTTGCACCGAGCCTCGACTTCCTTCTCTTTTTTCGGCCCGGTCTTCGTTTCAGTGTGTTCCCTTCCGAGCACCTGTTTGGTTACGAAGGCAGTAGCTACGATGCCGTATACTGCGGCATTTGTAAACAGGATCCACATATTACGCAGACTCCGTGCAAATGCTTCCTTGACCACCAACTTCTGAGCTGGATTCTGCAGTGTGCTAATGACCGTGACATTAGCAGCGGCAGCACCTCCAGAGAATTGGTCTGTTATATTCCTTGGGACACCTGAGGCGCAGAGCTGAGGCGCACGGAGCGATATTCCATTTTGGAAAACGACGCTATCTATTACAATCGATAGAACCAGACCGATATTACGAATAAAGCCGAACGTTGCAGTTGCTGTAGCGATGTCTTCCTGAAGTACCAGAGTTTGGAGAGCAATCAATGGCGGCTCGAACAGGAGCCTGGAACCGATTCCAGCCACTATCTCGAATGGGACGATCTCCCGCAAGGTCGACTGGGCCTTCCGGTTGATCAAAAGGCCAAAGCCCAATATCATGAAAATGGTCCCAATCCAGATGATTTCAATATAGCGGCCTGTCCTGTGGATGACAACACCAGTAAGAATACCCATTGTGGCCTTGGTGACAATGATAGGCAAAATCAGTACGCCGGAGCGTAGCGTTGATGCGTCTTGCACGGACTGAAAGTAGAGTGACAGATATTATTCTGCAGAGAGGAAGACCTGCGAAAGATTATCAGTTGTTACACGCGGCCCTGGTGATGCAGGGCAGTACTTACAAAGCCATGGACAAAGCAAACCCCCAGCGCCGCGACATTCGAACGCTGTCGAAAGAGACGAAGCGGGATCAAGGGATATCTTGCCGACTTCGCTTCGCTGAAGATGAAGAAGCCCAGCATCAGAACGCCAAAAACGATTAGGCAGATAACTTTAGGCGAATTCCAAGGAAATGTCTCGCCTCCAAAGTCGAGGCCCATCAACGTCATGAGTGTGACTCCGAGCACGGTGACAGTTCCGAATCAGTCGATAGCCTTCGTGCCCTCTTAGATCTTGGTTTTTGGGTTGTGGACGTCCAGAAATCATAGGATCATCAGGAAGGCGAACCTGGCTAGGGGAAGATTCCAATACCAAATCCATCTCCAAGACACGAGCTCGGCCAGAGCGCCTCCTATGATGGGCCCAACGGAGCCTGCTGTGGCCCAGACCCACTCCAGGGACCCAAGGACAAGACTTCGCCGCCTGGGAAATGTCAATCACGGGCTTTCCATATTTTCATGGGAACAGACCTCATATCAAACAGATCGCTGACACAGATATTGGCAAGCAGGATCAGTCCTCCTGCTGCAGCACCTTGGACTGCATGTCCGGCAATAAGCATACCCATACTAACAGATGTAGCGCAAATAATGGAGCTCAAGAAAAACAGGGCTGTTGCCGCCAATACGATCGGCTTCCGTCCCCAGATGTCAAAAAATTTGGCCCAGATCGGGCCAGTAGCGGCATTGGCTAGGAGGTAAGCACCACCATTCCAGGTGTAGCCAGAAGCAGAGTGGAAATGAGCCGATATGGTGGGTATAGCCGTGCTTACGACTGTTGCGTCCAACGCTGCAATGAAAAGAGACAAACAAAGGGACGCGTCTGGAAGCCTAAAGTCGTCTATTCGTGGGTCGTGTGGCGGAAGCGCTGCGACATCTCGGCTTCGAATCTGGTCGAGCTCCATGTGGACTGTGTTTTCAGGCATGCTAGGCTTCGAAATGCGGAACGAAAAAGCGGACCGACGCAATGACCACGAAAGACTTGAGGAAGAGAAATGGGAAGGAAAAAAGGAAGCCCGTGATCCCAACTTCTGAGTCATTAGATCGGAGGCGAAGGCGGAAGAGCGAGTTCTTACCGCGGCCGTCGACCTTTTTCTCTTCGAAATTCGGTCCACTCCGATCTTTTACTGGGCGTCATACTTGGATTCGTACGATGCTCAACTTCAGTAGCGTGCCAGTTGCAATGAGCTCCACAGCATTGATGCCAAATGCGTTGGAGACTCGCAATATGTATACACGTGGCCCAGCGCGTATGAGGTACTCAATACCACTGGGGTGTGGGAAGCCGAGTCGTTACACCATGAGTGAGAGGGGCGTCAGGCCCACAGCTTGCTCTTGCTTACAGCCATCGTGCAGAGGCTTGAGAGAGCTTGATTGGCGCTGTGCTCAACGATGACCAGATGCTTGAACTGACTCTGCAAACTAACAAACCTTTCATGATATCAAGGCAACTCCATCTGCAAGGATTCACCCTAGCCATGGAGCACTTACGTCTCCCAGTGAGGCTACCTTTCTCCAAACACCGCCTATCCACGAGGACAATCTTGTCGTGAATGGAACGGCGTCAGTAGGCATAGCGCTTCGCTGATGCACCGAGGTAGATACATCTTCGACTACCTAATCACACGAGCACTTGTCTACTTCGCTCAACCCACTAACTGCGACGCTTAATAAACCCCCTGCAATTCTCTACTCGGTCATCGACGCCCTCGTGACACCGTTGTATCAGCACTTCGCCCTACAGAATTAATACCTTGTAATATCCTTACGCTGTCCACGAACGAGTACCCATCGCCCTAGCCCTAGCAATCTTAGGCGCCGGCCCTCTCCTCGTCATCGCACTCTACACACTTGTGATTGACGGACTATTTGCACGCCGGCGGAAGGTGGAGGGCTATTAAAATGCATACAAGTTCAAGGACCGACTGTGGGAACTCAATTGTGATATTTTGGGGCTATTGCTCGCGCAGGGCGCTGCCTTTGTCATCGCCAACATCTTGGAAAATCCAGTGGAAAACCCCACCACCAGATCTGATTGATCGCTGTCAGCCACGAGCTGGCAGCATTGATCCTCCTCCCGTCTTTGGCCTTTCCAGTGTTGAAATTTGCACCCAAACAAGCATGGCTATTTTGACGGGTGGTAAATTGTTTCGGTAAGTCGAATAGGAGCCAACTAATGTCTTTCTAGGATTCTGAAGGCTTCGCTCTGGACACAGCAGCTCCTCTTTCGCCGGTCTGTTCTACCTAACACTCTATTTAGCCGGGAAGCTGCATGTCCTCGACCCGCGTGGGGAAGTCTGGCGTACCGTTATTGTTCTCAATCCTAGTCTGGCAGCCTCATGCATCGCCATCTCCCGCATCATGGATGCTCGCCATCATCCCTTTGACGTCCTCTTTGTAGTGCTATGGGCGTCCACGTGGCCTGAGGATCGAATCGTCAACACTCCCCTGCTGTGGCTAATTCATGACTCAAAGGACGAGCATATCACATTCGGACATGGGGTAAAGAGCTGAAGGCACCGAGTAAGCTGGAGAGTATTGCCATGGAGCCATTAATACAGCCAGGCAATCTTCTTGTTGCCCAAGAACCAAAATAAGGCACCTGTGGAAATGTGTTTTGTGATCAGTTATCACACTCACAACGACAGCGCGATGACCTTGCCAGCATCGATACAAGGGACGCCCCCACCCTTCGCTCGCCAACGGAATGAAGACTGGTCTGAGCCACCCTCAGAAGATGAAGAAGGGCACTTTAGGGAAGAAGCTAGATGCAGAGGATCACTGGCGTAGCAAAGTTTTGCGTATTTGGTGTGGATATCTTTGAGAAGATATTAATTTATAAGCTTCGGCAATTCCGGAACCCTTGTTAATAGTACTATTAGTGGCTAATAGTCAAATTAGCTGATATGCCGATGTGCCCGCTCCACATAACCAAGCGCAGGGTTGGGCTGCGATTAGCAGGATTCGCAGGCGCGTAATTGACACGCGTTTCGCCAAGACCTGATCCCGCACGTTGCCAAGTCCCATAACACGGGCGCATCTCACGGGCGCAACCCACGGGCGCAATCTACGAGCGCAATCTACGAGCGCAATCCACAATCACCATAGAGACGTCCCCGCCGGCGCACAACCCGCGCGTAGAAATCTCACGAATCGTTCGATTCTGCCATACAAATTACTATGGTGTGGACGAGTAACAAATGGAGACGTAAGCGAAGCATTGCGGGAGTCCGTGCGCATCTCGAACATCAAAATTGGATCTCTGCCAAGCAAGCGCCAAGACTTTTGCTGCTAAATGGACTCTGGGCTAGCTAATAGCCAAATTAGCAGTTTTCGCAACAGGCACTTTCTGAGCAGGGGTCCCGGAATTGCCGATGAAAAAATTAATTGTCTCTTCTTATTATAACTACTAAGCATTGATCCATACGCAATAGTTAAGCAATTCGAATGACGCGTTAATTAAGTCAATTGAATGTTGCGTTTACAAGTTATTTCCAGAAATGTGATTTGAGCGTGTAGAGAAGTTTTCTTCTACAATAGGAAAGTTACCAAAATCTACCCCTTTAATGCAAAAACCAGTTTAATATTAGGGTCTGGGAGATAGCCCTAAGACCTTAATTCTGACAGCGGTGGACGTTCAACTGCGCTTCCCTCCCTTGCGATAATGACATTCCTCTGCTAATACAAGAGGTCTGCAGTTGTGACGCTTGCTCTCTCAGCACTATGATACACGTCCTTTTCTGGCCTTCTCACGAAAGTATCTAGCTAGCAGGATCCGAAATCTCCGCAAGGCAAACCGTCTTACCTGTATCATCATAAGTGGAACTAGCTATGGCTGCCAGCAGCTTCACGCCGGCATTGCTTGATTTGCCCTTGGAGTTGAAGTTGAAAATATATCAGATGCTGCTCTGCCCTGATCCGCACAAAGTGTATACGCTTTACCATGACAGACACGGCCGAGGAGATACCTTCAGTGTCCACCCCGCAATTCTTCGAGTCAATCGGCAACTTCATAGCGAGGCGGTCTCACTCCTCTACAATAGCAACCTGTTCGAGATCTATCTTGCCACAGGTGTCATGGAAATTACAAGTCTTATGGATCGTTGGAGGGGTGGCAAATCTGCCGGCCTTGTGGAAGACCACACAAAATTACTACGGAAGACCCTGAATGAAGAGACCAGGAAAGAAGGCCAAATGTCTCTTGACACTGGTGTAGAAGGCATAATTTATCCACATTGTCTCCAGCGTATTCGTCATCTCAGTCTCGTGACCTCGCGGAGCGCCATGATTGGATGGGACGCGGGAAGCATCGATGACCCCTACGTAACACAAACGGGCGAGCTGATACTCGAGATTCTGCGGTACCTGTGCGAAGAGTCAGCGCCAATGGAAGCAAGGAAAAAAAGGCTACATCTGACGATCATGTCGAACTGGGAGCTGGAGGGGGTAAAGAAGGGCGACTATGCGGAGCGGCTAGGATATCTTGACGACGGCCCGGCGATCGAGTTTGGGAAGCCTCTGCTTGCGGGTGTCAGGGTGGGGAACATGCGCGAGGAAGTGAGAAAGATGATCGTGCTACTACGAAGGATCCAGACCAGCAGAATTGTAAGGGTAGACGAATCGGTGGTCAGAAGCCTTTACGATTTGCGACCTACCACCCAAGAAATAAATCTTGGACACTTCCGACATCTCGGGATCTGACGAATGCGTTCGTGATTCCCCAACGCTGGTCTCTTCTTCATTGCCAGCTTCACGGCCAAAGGCGGGAACAAGAGGTTGATACTGGTGTCAGCCACCTTTTGGAGATATTTATGAGTCGCCATACCATCCGAGTCATAGCCCTTGAATCGCCTACCAAAGCCTCGCTGCTATCAAACACCTTGGCTTAAAGGAACTGTCGACTTACGATATGCCTGATCTGCTTCTTCTCACTGCAGTGCTCTGCTTATGCCTTGTCGCTTAATCTTTGTCTGAATACAAAGAGTGCTAGGAGAAGATGAACCATCTCATGTCACCATGTGGAATGACGTGGTTGGAGAACTTAGGCGCATTATTATTAGGTATGTCTCTTGAGAGGTTCTGGTATGCGAGAAGCACTGTTCAAGCAGGGCCCTCTCAATCAGTCGTGTTGATCGTGCTAGTACCAGGAGTGTGTGCTTAGCATCATGTTCGTAACGCAGTGCCCGTCGCTTTGAAAGCACCAAATTGCTTTGTGTCCACTACTGTTGAGATGTATCATCAGTATGATGTCAAAAACTGCTGTCGGAGGATCAAACCTCTGAAACCACCTAGCCACTGTGAATATTGGAGGTCAGCTGGATAGAAGGGTTCAGGTATACCTCTTCAACTTTAGAGGGTCCCCAGGCTTGGTCAGCGCTTCTCTTTAAGGGGAGGCGGCTGTCTTGGTCGGCCTAGTTGGCCCAACAGACTGTGTGACTGGCTTAACTTCGACCGCTGTGTTGCCATATGCCTTCGATGAGAGTCGTCCATGCCGGAGGGTATGTCTGCTAGGATCTTCTTGACACCATCATCCAGCGCCGCAACAAATCCGCAGTGCTTATGATGACCGCGAGGATAAATATTACAGACCATATTCTGCAGATGCCGCGATAATGTCTCAACAGTCTGGTTGTACCGGGACGCAATATCGCCGGGGACGCCAGGCCAAAGTGCGACTGGCGATTCAATTGCTTCCAGTTGTCTTGTCATTGAGCCGACTGATAGATCATCACAAGCTTCACTGCTATCTGCATCATTGCTAACGCAATGCAGCGATTGCTTGTTAGGCCCTCGCCGATTTGCGAGAGAATAACTTAACTCGATCAACTTTGTGAGTGTTTGGAGTCGAGCTTCAAATATACTTTCTGCGAGTTTGTTAGTCGAGTTTCCCGGCAGTGGAAGTGACCAAGGCAGACCTAGGATACCTGGTGGGATAGCTGCGTCCAGAAGCTTAGGTCGATCGATGAATTGTTTCCAAACGTCAGCGAGAGATGTCTTGACATAATATCGCGCAACACGCTCAAAGGTCGCTTGATCTCCGGTGGTCCAACAGATGAACAACCATTCTCCGTGAATTACTGGACCGGCGAGATGAAGTTGATGAGCTTGCCATCTTGAGATCCATGGACGGATCAACGCAATACAATCGTACTTGTCGCAGAGGATGCACACATTCAGAAACTGCTCGTACCAGAGCTCCTGAGGTATATCCTGAAAGCGTAGATGGCAAGCCAGCAGCAGTATCAAGAGCGCTTCTGAGTCGTCGTCAGGGAAGGCAATCTCTCCACTGTCTGACTGCGACTCCTTGAACGGTCCAGCGGGTTCAAGCATCGTACGCCAGACTGGGCTCGCGAGTGACATCGCCTTGGACGAGACCTGGAAGATTATTTGCTGTTCACCGTGTTGCACTAGCAGCCGGAGGTCACCAGCTGGGTCGACCTCGATGGTGGACGTCAGGGCGGGATACACTCGTTTCGGATAGGAAGCCATTTGCGAAATGCGGATAATGAAGGGGAAGGAGACACTTGATTCAGAAAAGTGCAGAAGTTTGGATCGATTGAAAGCTTCAGGTTATCCTTCGAAAGTGCTGGTTTCCATTGTCGGTGAATTAAGGAGAGTTGTCGCGTCAAGGATTCAGAGGACTAAGACACACGCTAGCATATGGCTTCAACACCTCAGCTCTAGCGAATCGTTGTGATAACTTCACTCTGCCTCGGCTCCTGCTGTCCCGCACCATTCTTTCAACAGCCTACTAGCCTCACTCAACTCACTGACGCGGACTTCTGGTAGACTATTTGACTCTACCCCAGCACATCTATGGTATGAGGCCTGGTAATGTAGATTGCAGGTAAGTCCTGACAGATGGCCGTTGTGGTTTGGAGTTCTTTTCGCTGACCTTTTCTAGGTTGATCGATGCTGCACTTGTCCAGAACCTTGGATCAGTTGGCATATTCAGTTGCATTTCTTGTAGATCATGGAGTCCAGTACCCCCGTCTTCGACACATCTGCTACCGGAGACGAAGCCACATCACCTCTTCTGGCTCTGCCACTAGAATTGAGAATCAAGATCTATGAGGAGCTACTCTATCCCGACCCTTCTCTGGATCGTTTGCTGGACATGGAGAACGGAGATCGAGTAGGAAAGGAGCACGAATTGAGCGGAGATCAAGACGAGAACGCCGAGCGCTATGAGGACGTTGTGCACCTGGAAAATGCTGAAGGCGAAGATGAGGAAGACGCCGAAGCGAGTGAGCAGCATGAAGTGGAAGTGGTGAACAAGGATAATCATGGGGATAACGACCGTGGGGCCACCGACCATGGGGACAACGACCATGGCGAGGTCAGCACAGACGCGACTGGCCTTCATGGAGAGGTTCAACCGAGTGGAGAAGCCACTACAAGGATCAACATTGGCGACTTTGAGTGCATCGATTATGGCTCGACACCCCCTGATCATGATTACGGCTGGTTGCAGCACATTTGCCCGTTTGCCATTGATCCCACGATCCTTTGCGTAAACAAGCAGATTCATTATGAAGGAGTCTCTTATCTCTACAAAAACGTCTCTTGCGGTATTCACCTCGACGAGGACCTTACATGGTGGTCGGAAAATCGGCAGTTCTTGATGCAAGATTACCGCCGCATCTATGCACTCGATGAAGACGGTCCTACTCAGTGCATGGTTAGCGTCCCATTGTGCACACGGTACTATAACCATTGCTTCAAGAACAAAAGTGACCTGAAATTGCACTGCTTGCGATGGGTACCTGACATCAACATCGGCATATCTTGGGACGATCTCCTGAAACGCCCAATTTGTTGTTGTTCCTGGTCAAAGGACAAGCAGCACAATCGTCATGAGCTTCGTCTCACGCCCGCAGGAGAATGCATACTCGAGATCTTGCGCTATGTCAATCAGAATCCAGCGCCAGGTAGTTCAACAACCAGACGGCTACATATGACGTTCAATGGGGATCCCTGGGATATCTGTGCGGAACACTTTGAAACTCGCAGTTTGTTGACAGGGTGGCAGAGATCTAAGCTTATGGACACCAGGAAGGAAGAGTGCATTAGCCAGATAATCGCACTCCTCCGAAGTCTTACCAAAACTCGAACGGTGACCGTGGAAGAGGGTCTTTGGACATACGACGGGACCGGCTCGGAGAAGCGGTACAACAAGAAAGAAGTGGATCTTGACACCCTTGCATGGATCGAGACATAGCATAACATGGAAAGTCGTCAGGAGAATAGCACAAGCATGTATGTATTATCCTCGTGATACAACAGCGAAGGCCTTTTTGCCTGTTCGCCACTTTATGCCCCGATCGCATTCATATCAACCAAATTACCTGACCATCGTTCTTCGATTTGCGTAATAAACCGATCAGCATCTTGACGCCTCACCGTGACCAAGCAAATTACCTAACCACCGTTCTTTGAATTGCGTAATAAATCCATCTGCTCCTTGACGCTTCACCGTTACCAGGTTAGCATAGCTTGAGTTTCAAAATCCAATGTCCCCTTTCAGTCACAGCTAACACAACCAGCCAACCCGACCTATAAAACCCCAACAACTATACCCCCCACCACCCACGGAAATGCTCCACAGCTAGTCCAAATCCCCATCCTTTCCCCAACCCAGCAATCGATGAACAATCACGCATTTGCGAGCTTCCACCTCAAACAAAGAATCTCCCTCCCATCCACTAAAATTACCGCTGCGGCTTTGTTCGCCCCCTTTTCGAACGCCAGCTACAGGAATCCGCAAGAAACAAAGCCCCCTCCCTCATCCCTCACCCCTATCCACCAGCACCCCTCACAAAGCCATTATGTGCAGCTCGCCCTATACAGCTCCCCCTCAAACCCCACGGTCATCCCACCTCTTTCATTCCCATCTGTTTGAATGCCGGCCGTTCGACATCTCGCCCCTGAATACTCCCCTACCTTATCGTACAAACATACCTACCTCATCACCCACCCCGGTAAACATACCCAGCTTCTGCTCTACCTCCCCATATCCATTGAGCCCCCGGGACCTGCTCCACCCCCCCCCCCTAACCCGGCACAATGCCCACCACCGCCTCCACCAACCTCTCCTTCAGCGCCGGCATCGCCCGCGCCCACGCTCAGGAGCGTGAGGCGCAGTCCTTCCCAACCAAAACCCGGAGGGTGGAGAAGGAGCCGCGGAGGGTATTGACGATCAAAGGGGATGCAGCGCTGGAGCTGGCGCTCCGGACGGGGAGGGTGGCACGGGAGGCGAGGGAGGGGAGAGGCGGTGAGGAGAAGGGGGACGGGGGAGAGAGACAGGGAGGGTGGTGATGGGAGGAGGAGGAGGGAGAAGAGGGATGAGGGGTTGAAGCGAAGGGGGGCGATAAGGGAGGTGGGGAGGAGGTCGTAGTGGTGGATTTGTAGGGGCCGAGTCAGCGCGTTGCTGTCATTCCAGCTGCTCAAGCCCGGGCAGAAACAATACCAGCACTCAATACTTGGTCCCCACATGCGCACCCGAAGAAGTCTGGAAAGCGTCGGTCCCTCCTGAGTGTTTGAATGTCCTGTAGGTATGTGTTTTGACCTCCAAGAATGGATGTTTGAGTGTAGGTTCTGTTATCGACAGGAAGTCTACAAACTGTTTTTAGTATTGCAGAAAAAAATTGTTATAATAGAGATGTCAAGGATTTCGACTTTTGTAAACATTGACAGTCAAGACCTTGCAAACAGCGAAGCGAAATCATCGACTATTTTATTATGTAGATTAGCTTGTCTTGACGAAGATCATAGCTGCATCTATGATAAGTACGCGAATCAGTTGGCTAAGGAAGCTTCTTGGTATGGGTATGAAGCTTCACTATATCTGAGTGGGTTTGGGGGGAGAGTTGTGTTGTTGGTAGAGAAGAAATTGTTGCTTTTTTCTTGTGTGATAAACGTGCTAGTGACTTTTGAGTAGATAAGTTTCGGATGAGCGGATCATTGAATCTGTGAGTGTTTTGGATGTGGCATTTGGTAGCAGCGGTGGGTGTTAGTACGGGCCTTGGGCCCTTGGTAAAAATGGTTTGAATGTGAAAGTACTTAGCCCGCGTTGCGCTGCAATGAACAATGCTCAGTATAGAATCATTTCGTAGACATACTTAATAATTGATTAACAAATGTCGTTAAGTTATGTTGGACGGTGATCTATCTAGTTTAGTATGTATAGTCGCGGTGATTTTGCAACAGAAATGCAGAACCTACTGAAGTCTCAGAAGTGTTCTTACAGCCATGAATTGCAGCTATGAAGTAGCAGATGTGTGCTTACAGCCATGAATTGAAGCTATCAAGGATGATTGCACATTTCCCCAGGGTGAAGATTCAAAGGCTTGATAATTGCAATATGATCAGGCAAAGAGACGTCCGGCGCCTTATCCTGACCACGAGCTGGAATTGCTCCCCTTCGATGGATGGGTTTCACCGTCCGCACTGGTTCACTGTTGGTCAGTCTGTGCCCGCATTTTCCACCAGGCATCAAGATGTTGCCGGGTTCGGTGAACGCCTGCCCAGCTTCGTTTGCCAAAGTCTTGATGAGTGAGTATTGGCTGTGGATCGTTTTCCAGTCCTTCTGCACCTTCTTGAAGCCGCCGGGTACGTTGAGATCGTATGCAGCGACCACAGTGTTCTGTGCAACGTCCTCGGCGAAACTAGTTTGTGAGTATTCGTCCGGGACCTTGGAGTCTGCGGCATAGGCATCACTCCAGCGCTTTGATTCGGAAAGGAGTCCATGCTTCTGGTAAGCCCTATGGTCCAAGCTGTGCCCGGTCTCGTGGATTAGTACTGCAAGAATGGTGTCTGCTTTGTTGACAAGGAGAATATTGTCATTGCTGTTGGCTGCGTAGGTATTGGTCGGATCTTTTTGATCAGGGAGATCCACAACGTGCCGTACATATGAGCGAGCGCGCACCGGCACTCGGCCAAAACGGTCGATCATGTAGCCGACGGGATTTGGGCTATCTTTGTGGCGGCATAGTATCCAGGGGGCGTCGCAATCGTCGTAATGCACACTATAGACTTCAAGATCGATCTCTAATAGGTTTTGCGAATAGACAATCTCCTGGCAGTCTCCAGGTATCCATCCGGCGGGCCACTTAAAAAATGTGCCTGTCGGTAGTGGTAAATGTGCAACCAAGTCGTCGTGCAGGTAGTCAAGATTACTCGTAAGTGGGTCCTTCTGCAACTGGTCAGCGAATGTAAGGGCAGCCAGCTGTCCAAGAATGTAGAGAACTGTATATTGCATTAGAGAAAAGAAAGTGGAAGACCAGCTCCCATAGAAAACAAATAAACGTCACGGAAAACTTTGAGAAGCGAAAAGCAGTTTCGAGATAATTTGCTGGAACAATGAGAGGGAAGAGCGGTATATACAGACCGGTTATCTTTGTTATACAGCATGACATTGTAGGGGTATTCTTTGTTAGAGGTTGTGGTAACTCTCAAGAATTCCATTGTTTTACCCTGATGCCAAGATGAATTGGCTTGAGCAGTCGGAGGATATCGGCGTCTTCTGGTGAGATGTGAAGAAGACATGATGCGAGACAGATATCTCGAGCGTCGTGCACCGATATGGCCTGGTGGACTTGAGTCTTCCAGCTATTCACATTGCGTGAGATTGAGAACAAGGAGTTCCGAAGATGCTGGAGCAGTCACACAACTTCACATGCATACACGGAGTGCTCCTACACTTAGTTACAGGACCTTCAGCCATGACTGGTAAATCGACACAAGCTGTCTTTTCCTGGACTGAGCAGTTTGAAATTACTTGAATAATGCAGCGAAAAAAGTCCATGTCTGCTTACTATAGAGGCCGCACACCACATCCACAGACCTCTTCAATCACTAATGGAAACTTGAGTCACAACTCACAATTGTCTTCGCATTCCTATCTTATAGATGGAGTGCTGTGTAAGAAAGGCCAATCAAGAAGATGATGATCAAGCCTTGAAAATAGAGGGCTTACAACGCTAGGCCAAACATGGCCAAGTCTTTAATCAGCCCTACAGCCATGAGCATTAAACTACAACATATCCCGGACTTTTCTCCAGCTTCATGTGTGCCAAAACGACCTTTACGAGACCGAGATCGAGATCTCCTCGATTCAGTAAGATGGGTCCACATAAGATGCCCACACCATGCCTCTCTTCTCCTCACCTCCCGGGCCATTCACTCGATCCCAGATTTCTCCCTTTGCCAGACATCGCTCAGGTCGCCGAGTGTGTGTCCCGCGATCTTTATTTCTGTTGTTTTTAGGGTAGAAGGGTAGCTGTGTCTTTAGCCCTGTGCAAAGCGAACAGAAATTGAGGTCATCGCCAGCAATGGCGGCCGCCTCGTACTACCACGACGAGCTCAATCTTCCCACAAAGCCTGGATTCGCCAACGAGATGCAGATCTTGCCTTCTCCCGTTCCCGATTACAATCGACCGTTTCAACCCTCACAACAAATCCTTGATCCCCACGTCTACTCACCGAGCACTTCTGTCCCTCCAACCCCGAAGCCCGAGGAGGGCGATTCTCTCGCCTCGCAAGGAGAAAGCTCGAGAAGCTCAAGAGATGGGTACGGATCCTTCGATTTGTCCAGCAGGGCGTGACAACCCTCTTTTCCGCCGTCATGTTCGCGATCATCATCTACGTCAACAACAGGTACTCCACCACCAAAGACACCATCCGAGAGGCGCGGACCCCTTGGCCTTCGAAAGGAACGAAACTCTGGCCGACGATCATGCTATTGGCCGCGTCGGGGCTCACACTGGTGCTTTCGCTGGTAACGCTGTTCAGCTACTGCCGCTGTTGGAAGAGGGCGAGGATGAGCTGTAAAGTCACGGTAGCGCGGTGTGTCATACATATTGTGGGCTGGATTATTGTCTCGGTAATCTACCGCTACGAGAGGAGTCTGCATGGAAACGAAAACGATCTTTGGGGCTGGACCTGTTCGACCAAGGCAGATGACATACAGGCAGCGTTCCATGGGGTGGTGAGCTTTGATGCGCTTTGCCGAGTCCAGGTGACCACCCAGTGCTCCATCTATAGGGCCGTGACGCTAACGCCTGGCAGACAAACTCGTGGTATACCTCCATAGCCACGTTCGTTGCGAAGCTCCAATTCGCCATTGGGCATTACACACTTAATCGGAAGGTTGAAGGAGAAAAGCAGGGTCTGGCTGATCGGATAGGTGGCGCTAGCTTGGGTCTGGTGACGGATGTCTTCTGAAGGCGACAGCGCGACAACAAAATCCAAGTCTGGTCCTCTCATGAGGCTGCCTCGTCCACGCGACAGGATGTTTTCTCAAAGGGGGGGCTCGGAAAACTACCACTTTCGGTTTCGATGTTTCACGGCTCTTTCTTGATCTACTATGGTTCAATCACTGCGAATATTTCCCCGTATCTTTGATATTCGAGGAGTTCTTGTTGCCCGCGTTGCCGATATTTTTTAGATTCATTTTTTTAGTCATGCGCGAGGCTGCCAGTTTAGGTGCTCGTTTACCGTGTTGTATGGATATACTCAAAGATTCTCCTCAGTAGAGCAGAGTGTGATGTAAGAAGCAGTGGAGGAATACCCGAATTGAATTCATTATGACTTGGAATTCCGTGGTCTATCGGGCGCAGACGGGGCTATGTCTTGTAAAAGAGTACCTTCGTGTATGAATTCCTTGATCCTTTGACTTGATCCACGGCACTTGCTGGGGACTCCATTGAATCGAATTCTGGCCTTCGATTAGGGAAGAAAGTCGTTTTCAGACAATTGTCTTGCAAGATCAATAGGAATTGTCGAATCGATGTAAAACTCGATGTGTGATTTTGCAAGGCACATGATGCTGATATCTTATGGGTTTGCGGGTCGTATTTAGTGTGATCGCTGCGCTGTAAAGCTATAGTAAAGATATCAAGGGGGTGAAGTATCGATACAGTGGACCCAGAGAGGTAATCAAAGGTTCGTAAAGCTTGCGATAGAGTAGTCTCTGGCTCTCAGCTCTGACAGCATTGTCAGCTTCTCAGGGTGCGTGCGCACGCGAGATTTGATGGAGTCAGCGTGGCCCGCTGATTTGACCTCATGTCAGAGTTCGACTCATGCTTGAACGGACTAATTATTCAGGCGTGCGTGTTTATTGGGCAACCAGTCCATGGTCATTTCGTCAAAGCGTCTTTTCAGAAAGCGCGAAGTAATATCTCTTTCGCAGCATATGTATAATGCACTCAGAATATAGTATATCCGCCTGTACAGCAAGTCAGCCCCCAATAATCTACGCCTGCCCTGAGATGGTTTACCATCAATCTTGATATCAACACCAGTCATAAACCTTCCGGCATCACTACACAGCAGCACCACAGCCCCCGTCAAATCCTCCGGGTCACCCATCCCCATCGGCGATTTCTCCATCCACAATCTTCGCAAACCAGCCTGCGCTGGCCCGCCCGACAGCCGCGTGTTCATAATACCGGGAGAGATGGAGTTGACGCGGATGTTGTGCCCAACCCATTCTCCCGCCATTGAGCGCGCGAGGTGGTGCACGCCGGCCTTGGAGATCGCGTAGGCCGAGTGGGGCTGTGGTTGGTTGACTATGTAGCCGGACATGGAGGCTGTGAACACGATGGAGCCGGAAGCCTTGCGAGCTATGATATCTCTGTTCCGCTCCTTGTCAGTTATTCTAAGCAGAAGGGGGACAGCTCCCAGGCAGACCTAGCAACGGCTCTCGCAACGAGGAATGAGCCGTTCACATTGACGTCCATGATCCGCCTCCATTCATCGATCGGGTACTCTACCGCCAGTTTGGACCCTGTAATCCCTGCAAAGCAAAGCAGAATATCGATATTACCGAATTCTTGGGAGATTCCACCGACAGCCCGGTTCACGTTCTCTTCATTAGTGACATCCACTTTCCTGAATACAACCACTGGTTCTGTCACCCCACTGATGCTGTTGTAATGTTCCACAGCTGCAGCGCCTTGCTGCTCGTCTATGTCGAAGATAGCAAGATGCGTGACGCCGTGCTCGAGCAATGCTCTTGCACAGACCAAGCCGAGACCTTGGGCACCGCCAGTGACTTTGGCGTTTCAGTCGATGATGCAGTATAAGACATGTTCATCATACCAATTGCATGTTTGCCATCTAGTGAGAAGCGCGCTGTCGCCCGCTGGGCGAGCGTGTGCGAGGGATTTGATAGATTAGGGATGGGTCTCGGTGTTGGGGGATCGTCTGCGATGGGATAAGGTGTCATGTACTTCAGCTGGCCCTGTGGAGGACCCGTGCCTGTACTCATAATTATTGGTTCCTTGTTATCAACCAGATGGCAAGTTGAGCGCGACAAGGATTTCACGACCTGTGCATTGATTGAAGCCATAGAAGTACTACGAGACTTCTTCGCGAGAGAGCCGGCAAGACGCTTACTACCATCGAATCATAACACCAATAGAAGAAGCAATCTCCAAGCTTCCTGAATCAATGTGTCTCCAATCTTGTCCATCTTCTACTCGCTGCCAAGACTTGACCTCACTGCCCGGCATGTCGGGCCGCCTTTCCCTTTCAATTTGCGAATCGTCATATTCTATTCTTGGCGACATCATCGTGGAACACGTAATTTTGCATCTATGGTCTCGAAATTGTAGCCCATCCTTACTTTATCTTCCTTGACTCACTCTGTTGGTCGATTAACAGTCCAGCCATGACCACCTAAAGCAGATGAGCACATGTCATCACGGTCCAGATCAGAAGAAAATCGCCCTCGTGACAACGCATTTCACCCTAGTCACACGACGTCCTTGACGGCTATACAGCGTGTAAACTTCCCACACGATGCCTGAAAGATATCACGGCGGTAGCGAAACGACATTCCCAAGCTCCGACCATGCCTTCGAAAAAGTTAATCGTCACTTGTGACGGTACGCTTGTTTGCACTTTCCATAGGCCGAAGTATGAGCGTCACTAAAACGAAACCAGGAACCTGGCTGGACTCTCTCGATCTCCATGCAGGTGTGCTGGAGCATCCGAGCAATGTTGCTCGCATAGGCTGGGCCATCAATGATACAGATCAGGAGGGGAAGCCCCAGGTGGTCTATTACCAATCCGGTGTCGGATCCCAAGGCGGCGCTCTTATGCGCGTCGCTGGCGGTCTTACAGGCAGTGGTGTCAAAGAGAACATCCGCGAAGCCTATAGCTTCCTGGCAATTAATTATATCGACAGAGATGAGATCTTCCTCATAGGTTTCTCTCGCGGCGCATTCACTGCTCGAAGTGTTGGTGGTATTGTTGGAGATCTAGGCCTCTTGACTAAGTCTGGGCTGCCGTACTTCGGAGAAATCTTCGAAGATTATATCCATAGAGAAGACGACGGTTACAGGCCGAAGTACCCGAATACTCCGTTTCCTCACAAACCTCCCTTCGGTAAGGAGTACGTGAGGCAACTAGAGACTGTAAGTAAACTGGATTATGTGACCAGCGGTAGTTGACTCATCGGACAGCGCGGCTTGACTACGTTGGGCATTCCTATCAAAGCTATCGGTGTCTGGGATACTGTCGGTAGGGTTACTTTACCGTCTGAGCTTGTACGCAGACCTTGTGACTAAACATTCTAGGATCTCTTGGAATCCCAAGAATACCTTGGCTTGAAAGACTGAGACTTCAGTCATCGAGGATGAAAGCTTTTCAGTTTTACGACACAACCATTGATGATTTTGTAGAGAACGCTTTTCAAGCACTCTGTCTCGACGAGAAGCGAGCGGCATTTTCGCCAGCCTTGTGGGAGAAGACTCGTGACTGCACCACTGTGAGTGTCCCAAATGCCTGTCCTCGAGCCTTTCTCACGATGCTGCATTATAGAACCTAAAACAGGTTTGGTTCCCAGGCGTCCATTCCAACGTCGGTGGAGGCTACCCGGATCAGGAGATTGCGGATATCACTTTGGCATGGATGATATCGCAGCTGGAACCCTTCATTGAATTCGACCAGGACTATGTCTTGCAGCAGCACGCTTTGAACAAGCAATATTATCGCAAGAAGCATGAAAAACCACGAGCCTGGTCCTTTGGTTTGTGCTAAATCCTGGATAGTCCTTGCTCACATTGACATGCGCCGGCAGGTGAGATCTACAATTCCTTGACGGCCGTGTATGTTGTTGCTGGCACGACCACTCGTACACCTGGAGATTACTACCGCATCGATCGATATACTGGCGAACCCACGTCGAAGCCCCTGAAGAATACCCATGAGTACATCCACCCTTCTGTGCGGTTACGGACGTGCCTTGACGGACCCGGGATCGACGATCGAGGCGACTACGACGCCAAAGGCCTGCACGGCTGGGAAGTCAAGGTTGATAAGGAGAACGTAAACCGTAAGCAATCCGTGGTAATTTGGCGAGCACCAAGAAATGAAAAGCGGGTGCATAAAATCTTGCCCGAAAGTGTGCTAAAAGATACTGAAATTCGATTGCTGGAGAAGAGTCCCGAGATGTACGACTATCTGATGCAGGATCCACGACGCACACCTCAAGGGTGAAAGGACTGGTCCTGATACTGGTCCTGATCTAAATCCTTATCGAGATTGATACAACTCAGATATGTATGCATCGGTAGCAGTCGAGATAGCAGTCTCACGAGACGGATGCTGTCACTCAGCCAGGTCCATAAGTCGAACTGTGGGCTTCGCTGAACTTTACAATGAGGATCGCATTCTAGGATATCAGGTATGATTAGACATTACTCATAATCTGTCTTCTTGTAGTATCATTACAGACATTAATCATCATGGCGGCTATAGTCCTCACAGAAGACTACCAAGAGGCTTTACACAGACTCCTTTGAAACGAATGACCAATAAGAACGTATAGCAATGACCGCCCCTCTTCTAGAGAGTGCGACAAGACACCAAGCACAGTCTTCAACAAGTCCCCGGACCTGTCACGTAACCCAACCCTCAATCCTCCCACGACAATATTGCTTCACCGGCAAAAGCGGGCCTAGCGATCTGTTGTCGTCCTCGGGCGACGGCGCAACAGGTTTCGTCGCCTGGGGCGCATCGGTGCTGATTGATATCGCAAGACGTTGGGGTCTATACGATCTCGATCAGGTGTGCTCGTGGCTTGCGGCTGGGAGACTTACTGCTAGCGACAGCCCAGTTGGGTACGGAGCCGCGAGTGCCAATGAGGTGAAGATTAACGGGACGACAGTGATGAGACGCATGTTCTCACACTCATGATAGTCTCGTTCGGTTCGGAGAGGGATTGTCGAGGTGGACTCAAATTTTCGTCGTGAAGACAGAGGCGGCGAAGTTCGAGCTGTTGTTTGGGAGTGTTGGCCGGGGTCGTCTGCAACTTCAGAGAAGGACTAGATACTTATACACAATGCGGGACAGCTTTCGACCACCAGAGCCCCACCAGGCCCAAGCCCTTGACGCCAAAGTCTGTTATAGCTCAAGCTGAAGCCAAAAAGCAAGGCGCCGAGTCAGGGATGACACGCGTTTCAGATCGATGATTGGTGGAGCATCTTTCTTCACAGCTCGCTCCATGGTACCCCAACTTGTGAAGATCTTCAATCTCCAGTGAATGGGTTACTTCCTCGCTCTTCTCGAGTCGTAAAATTACCAAAATGAACGAAATCGCGAGTCCAGCAGTGGGACCACGAGCGAGCCGCCGCCAAGCCTTTGACCGTGAATGGTTAGCGCCATCGAATACCAACCAGTCCAACAGGCAACGACGCCATCGAATTGGAATGTGTCGAAGCGATGCACCCATAATTGTCTTGTCAAAGGCTTTCGTTGTTTCAAGGAACTATATGTACAATTCTCAATCTCTCAGCTTGGCGTTGATACGAAGACTGCGTGCGATAGGGCTCCACTTGGAGGCTTTCAAACATGACCGAAGACCGACCCGTGACAGCTGCTTGCGACCTCCGTCCGAAAGATCTTTGAATGATCTGTGTGCACCATACAAGCTCAGACAAGGACAGCACGTGATCAGAGAACTTTGCGACTCCAAACACTGTCTACCAGATGCATACAGCTGGTGGCAACATCCAAAGCGGCAAAGGCACCCTTCATAGAAGATCTACTGAACTGGCCAGGCTCTCCACCCAACCAGCGTTCTCTCTTCGACCCCTAACTTTTCGTATCTGGCCTGTGACTTCAATCACGATGGTATACTCTACGTTCACGCTGTTTGAGAGAATACCAACTTTGACGAAGACGTTCACCAAGATAGGTTCACCAAGATAGCAAGTCTGACCTTGGACTCCTGGTATCCCGAACTCTATGGACTGTGCCCATTGCTTTGCTCAAGCGTCATGGAGCACTTACTGCTTTCCAAGCTGCTTTAGCTATTGTAATGACAAGAGACAGGAACATGGCTCGGACTGAACTTAAGAGCGGCGGTGAACGTCCAGAATAAGGAGACAGTAATCAATGCTGTCTCAGCGCAATCACGTCTTATATTCAATTAACCTATCGAGATTTCCTAAGCAACGGTCTTTTTGTGCAGTGCTGATATGGGAAAGAATAGAGTTGCCGCAGGTGGGTATCGAGTTCAAATCTTTGTGCACAGCTCGACTAGCAGGCTGATGACGCGGAAAAGACAATGAAATGGCAGAATCAGCGGGAAGCATAGCAGGGCTGACCAAAGGTAGAGCCAGTCACTCTGGCATATTCACTCTGGTCAGTGATTCATGTCACCGGGACCAGAGGCTCAGTGGCGGGTATGTGGAGGAGAAGCGTCAGCAGGAACCCGAGCGAAATCCATTGCGGCTGACAGCTAGATCATGCTATGAACCGCTCCGACCTCGGCTGTGAACCTGAACCGATACCGAGGTCGCAGTCAAATCTTTACGGGTGAAATCTTATGAATACAACCGTCTCTGACTTTATTCAGGTCAAGTTACCTTCTAGCCGCGGCTCACCTATCGGGGAGGTACTGTTGCTAACGATAACATGCGGAGATGGTGGCTGGGAATGGTTGATCAGAGTTAAACCCCAGCCTTGGCAGCCGATCCTCCGGCTCCACATGCCGAGGTGCTAAGCCTCGCGTGCGAAAGCGGACCCTAGCCTGCCCGTATTAGCCGCTGTCGTGGCTCCCATGTGCCGCGCATCTTGAAACATCCAGCTGCATTTTGCGCCTATATGAGCTCCCTGGTTCTTGTTACAAAGTATCTACCAAGTACACATATCATTATTCTAAGTTCTTCAGCGTGCACTGTCTCTTTGGTGGCATGACTAGAAGCGATCTGCCTGACGGAAGCTATCTCGGTCTTCTATCGGAAGGCTGCATCGTTCTAAGGTAGCCTAGTCCCAGGTAGGTAGGTGGTCATGGATGTGGGGTGAATCATGCATCACCAGCCAGATTCACATCAAGGCATTCTACAACCGTTGCCAATCAAAGTCCAATCGTCACTGCTCCTTCTTCTTCGGGGCGATGGTCATGCTTGTCCGTGGTGAACCCGAGCATTCACAGACTTCAGGCGGCAGGACCAGGTGTTCTTGCATCATTGAGCTTGATAGCTCTGAGTACTTATACTGCAAGTACCCATCCTCCTTCATCTGTACGTCAACACCTCGATCCTACATTTTCTCAAAATGAAGTTCTCCCTAACATCCTTAAGTCTATGGCTATGCGCTTCTTCGGTTGCTGCTCTGAACAAGGCCGAGCGATTAGTCAAGAGGGTTCAGAACCTGCCAAAAGCTCCTGTGATTGAGCGAAGACATGCGGGGCAATCGTTTCAGGACTCGCGATTGCAAAAGCGAGCTTCACCGTATCTGAATGCAAACACACAAAGTACAACGGCCTCGACCACTTATCAGATCAGTGGCTGACCGCAATTTAGAGTTTGTTGTGAACGGCACTGGTATTCCTGATGTTCCCTTCGACATTGGCGAGTCGTACGCGGGGCTGCTCCCTATCTCATCTGCCAGCAATGAAACACGAGAGCTTTTCTTCTGGTAAGAACACCTCCTGTCGTTTACTTCAGAGGGGCAAACACTGATTGACCAACCACATCAGGTTCTTTCCCTCATCAAACCCCTCTGCGTCAGACGAAATCACGATATGGTGAGTATCAGATGCTTTCAAAGTATCGGAACCATGCTTATCCTGAGTTTCAGGTTCAACGGTGGTCCAGGCTGTAGTTCCCTAAGTGGTCTTCTTTCCGAGAATGGCCCATTTACTTGGGAATCTGGGACGATCGCACCCACGCAGAATCCATATACATGGGTCAATCTGACCAACATGATGTGGGTTGAGCAACCCGTCGGCGTCGGCTTCTCACAGGGCGTCCCCAACATCACCAACGAAGTCGAGCTTGGCCAGGAATTCATTGGCTTCTACAAGAGCTTTGTCGATGCCTTCCAGGTTCAAAATCGAAAGGTCTACCTAACTGGTGAGAGCTACGGCGGCTTCTACGTCCCTTACATTGCGGATGCCTTTATCAATGCGAATGATCCTGTTTACTACAACCTTGCCGGTGTTGCAATCAACGATCCTATCCTCGGTGATAACACGCTTCAAGAACAAGGTATGGAAGCTCTCCCCTTCCTGATTGCACTCATCTTAACCCCACTAGTGGTGACACTTCCATACGTCGACTACTGGTCCAACCTCTTCTTCCTAAACGACACCTTCTCCAAAGCAATCCACGCCAAACAAGACGAATGTGGCTATACCGCCTACCTAGAAAAATACCTCCAATTCCCTCCTCCACCCGGTCCCTTCCCCGTCTTACCCGACCCCTACAATTCCCCAAACTACACCTGCGACATCTTCGACGACCTCTACAGCGCCCTCCTCTTCGTGAACCCCTGCTTCAACATCTACCATGTCACCGACACCTGCCCCCACCTCTGGAGCCAAGGAGGCGGCGTCAATCCAGGGGACTATGTCCCCCCTACCGAGGTCGTCTATTTCAACCGCAGCGACGTCCAGAAAGCAATCAACGCTCCACCCACCAAATGGCAGCAATGCACCAGCACCAACGTTTTCGGTGGCCCCACGGATAACCAGAGCTTGAGGGATACTTCGCTCGGCCCCGCGCAAGATGGGGTGCTGGCACATGTCATCGAGACCATCAACAACACCTTTATCGGCGTAGGCAATCTCGATTTCTTGCTTCCTACAAATGGCTCTCTGGCGGCGCTGCAGAATGTGACTTGGAACGGCAAGCAAGGCTTCCAGAAATACCCGAACACGGAGTTCTATGTGCCTTATCATCCGGAATACAACGGTGGTGCTCTCTCCGGCGCCGGTATCGTCGGCACGTGGGGCACGGAGCGTGGCTTGACTTTCTATCAGGTGCAGCTAGCTGGTCACGGTTCGTAGAATCCCTTTCTCCTCCTCCGTCTACAGTATCTCATTACAAGCACCATTAACAACACACCGCTGACCCCGCAACAGAATTGCCAGGCTACGCCCCCGGCGCCGCCTACCGCGTCGTCGAGACCATGCTAGGTCGTAACCCCGACCTCGGCACCGTGTCGGATTTCACAACGCAGACGGGGAACTACACGGGCACGAGCCCGATCTATAAGCGGAGTGAGCGGTTCGGGGGTATGTCGATGGGTGAGATGCGGTCGAGGGGGTACAGGTCGTAGGTCCATGGATGGAAAGGGTCGCGGGTGATAGGATAGGTGACGGGTAGATAATGTGATACATATGAGCTAGAGTCTAAACGAAAGAGAACCAGCAACACCACCTTATCTCCGCTTGCGGTGCAACGATTCCTATCTTCGGTCCTCCGCTTGTTACTATCGTCTTCGGCACCCTCTCCTTATTCCTCCCCCACCCCACCATCAATGCCCCCCATCTCTCGGCAAGCGACCTCTCTCCCTCTTCGTCACCCCCTAAATCTTAGCCTCTCAAACAGTCATCCCACAGTTCGCTACCTTCCTCGCCATCCATGCAATTCGATCCTGACCGCCCGATCCACAGACCTCGAACCTCGTCCTCACTCTTGCATCAATCCAGTTCCCCAGCGGCGCTCTCCTTCTCGCTCGCAATGCAGCATTTCCCACTTCCCTTGACAGGACCAAACCTCCAAGCACGACATGTCCGAAGCGAGTACGACAAGCCGGAACAATCACAATTCAATCACATCAGAAATTCGGAACCTCAGACTCCTCACCCCACACTCCCCATCGCGCCCCCCCCCCGAGCCCAATTGTTGGGAAGGCTCGGAGGGAGAGATGAGTGTTATTGAGTAGGGGTGCAGGACTATGTCGCCAGGATTGGCGATTGGAAGGGGGAGTCTGCACTTCTTCTTCCAGGGGAATGAGGCAGACCAGTGCGTCTATAGTCGACAACATAGGTATCCGAGCTCTTAAATGCATGGGGGAGCGAGGTTGGACGTATTCGCCGAGAGTACGTGCCTTCCATCCAGCAACGAAAGGTTCGTTGCTCCACACCCTTGAAACACCGTGTTTCAAACCACCCAATCGCCAAAGTCCCAAAAAGCAAATCACCCCTTGCCCGACGCAGACGACTTCGGCGCAGGGGTTGCATCGGACTCTACCCGAACGACGCGCGAGAAACGCACGATACCCCGTAATCGAACGACCGACAAGTCCCACCAACAAGCCCTGTGTGTCCGCCTAGCAAGATAGCCATGTCTATGCGTCACTGAATATCAAACCCGACGCTTCTGCATCTGTTCCTCAGGGAGCTCGCGATCGGAAAAATTTGTCGATCAGTAGCGAGTTTCGCTGGTTCGTTGGTTGGCATAGATGGCGGGCTAAAACCCCGGTTGAGGCGGACTGCATGGCTCCAAGAGATGATTTGGTCGACGACAACGAGGATGCTTATCTCAGCCGGTGAAAAAAGCCTAGTTCAAACGTTTTCTTAGCGCTCCCGATGGCGAGGGGTGAGTTGACCGGTGGCTGAGGCATCATGGCAATGGAGTTGACGTACGCAGTCGGTTTGACCCCTACGGTGGGGCTCGGAGGTAGTCTATGTGACTATAAAACACAAACCCCAAGAGGTGATCCCTGCCGACGCTTAGCGCAGTGCCCCAGTCACCTATGCATCATCTTGCTCACGATCGCTAATGGCATGGTGGTGTGGTGCCGGATGCAGAAGGGATCGATTCCAAGTACGCCAGTGTGGCGATATTCAGATCACCTTCCCTTGACATCTGGCCCAAGCCGCGCGTTGGAGCCCGTAGTGGATGTTAGTGTGAGGAAAAGGATTTACGTGAGTTTGTGGTGGGATTGCTTAAGGATTTTTGCCCAATGATTGGGAATTGCGCAATGGCAGAGCGACGAAGCGTTGCGAGATGTCGGTGACTTGGTGGAAGGAAGCACGCGAAGAAATTACATCAATAATGGCAAAGCAAATCAGAGCCAGGTGGTGCCAGGACAGGGATATTTAGATGCTTGGTTGTAGCGTAGGGATAGCTCGTCCTGCGTTCGAGCCGCATCTTAGGGCTGGGGCTGGCTGAGCGTTCGAAACAACGATGCAAGCTAACTGCTGAATGGAGAGTCGATGTTGTGCACGGCGTCGAAGGATTGCAGAAGATCTAAACTTATGAACCATTGTGTCTAACAATATATGCAGACATTGACTCGCCAGGTAACCTGCGATTGGTTGGCTCACCTTCTTGCCGTTCTCAATATCGTGCAGTGGTTCGCCTCTTCCACGATGCTAATCCGTAGGTTCTTCTCTCCCATGAGATCACTCTCCACCCCCGCCGCTGGGATCGGTGCGCGTATTAAGCAGTCATTGCATCTTCTGGGTATCTTCCAATTGCGCTTGTGGAACTTCTGGGTACGGGTCCTCAAGGTTTTTACAAATGCCGTTGCGTGCATAGTTAATATGCGTCATAGGCGTCGTCAGGGGTAGGGGGCAACGGGACGGTATTGGTCCAACACTGTGACAAACGCCGTAAAATAGGACCGCAGCCAGCACGAGGGCTGGCGACCGCTCATGGCCAACATATCCAGCAACTCGCTCTCATATATCTGCTTCGAAGAACTTCGAGTGCCAGCTGCACTTCGCCATCGTCTTGCCCTGTCTTGCAAGCTGCTGAGCAGCCTCAACAAACTGACAGAGTAGTATGGTCCCACAGGCTGCAGCTGATCTCGGGAACGAATTTCAAAGCGTATTGCGGGGAGGAACAGCGGAGATCCGGGGAGGTATTCAGACAGGGACAGTCGAGAGCGTGCACGAGCATAACGGGAGCGATTGCTGGCAGCGGTGTATAGGAAGCTGCTGATGCTGCCCCATCGGGGAAGAGCCATAAGATCGGTCTGGGATTCTCCGAAGACCCTTGAAGTCGGTCGGATGTTGTATAAGTAGGGCCATCGAACGCAGTTGGAGTGACGCTGTCAAGCGGAATGTCTTGCTCCATTACCGGTAGATGTAGCGTTTTGGCTGGGGCAACATGTCGTTCGGGAAGAGCATCTTCTCAATATCTTGCAGAGTGCGATTCTCCAGTAAGGAGGGTTGAGGAAACTCGATATCAAGCTGGTTGAGTTCCCATATAATAATAAGCGACATAAGGGTATCAACACCGAGGCCGAGGAGATCTTTGGTGGCGGTCAACCCTTTCGAGGGGGATGCCAACATCCTCTGCGATAGTGGTGCGGACCGTGGCCATAACTACTGGTTCGCTATCAACTGGCCTAACCTCGGTCTTATTTCCCAGATCGTTTTCGTCTGCCTCGAGATACGGCGTTGAATTGACTGAAGCAGATGATAGTGTTCGCTCTGTCGGAGTAAAATGATTAATCACATCGTTCAAGGTAGGATAGTCGCTGAAAGATGAAGCCGACGGATTCAGTCCCATTTCGTCCTGCACACGGCTAGAAATAGTGATGGAGAACTAGGACTCGATCCCGAGATCGGCGAAAGCGATGTCTAAAAACTAGTTCCCAAGCTCAATGCCAGTCTCTCCTGCGATAATCGCTTTGAGCCGGGGGATGATGATACTCTGGATTGGTACAGGCGCAAGGCTTAATTTACATAATATCTCTTTGTGCTGTGGTATGGGAATCGGTTTTGCTCGCAAAGAGCGCTGCTGAGCTCCCGCAATATTTGGTCGACTTTTAGGTGGCAAGACATGGTCTAAAGCAGAGCGAGGGACGCGTTGAAACTGGAAGCAATTGGCGAAATAACGTCGCTGCGGGAGAAGCCGAAGCATCGTACCTTCACTCCCTTAAATATCGCTACGATTATGCCCTTTTCCAAAATGTATGTGTCACCAACAAACATGTTGCCTTTCTCGTCCTAAGGCTCCCCGTCAGACTTTTTGGGCGTCTTCACGTTCCTCCACTCCAACGGGAGTGCAGCCAGAAAACTCAAGCAGGCCATTGCCAATCCGGTGCGGAACACAAGTCGTAATGCCTGGTTGTACGCAGTCAGAACTTGCGGTAGATACTCCCCTGGAACGGCGTGTCTCAACTGCGTTGCGCCCGCTTGAACAATCTTACTGGCGTCGAAATTCGGGATGCCGATGTCGCTGACGTATTGCACAAGTTTGCTGTTGAAGATGTTGTTGCCAATAGAGACGAAAAGTGCGCCTCCAAAGAATTGAAGGAAGATGGTCATGCTGATACCAATTGAGATGTCCTGTGGCGCGAGACCGGGTTGAACGGCGACCTGTGGAAGAGCGAGGGCAAGACCGGTGCCAAAGCCTGAAATGATTTGATAGCCTATCCACATGCCGCTTGGGCTGTCGACTTTCCATGTCGTGATCAGACCAGCGCCGATAGATGTCAGGATAGAGCAGCCGTAGAAGTATGGTACATAACTTCCAAACGTTGTTGTTAGGACACCCGATAGTAAAGATGCGACATTGTTCGCCACGATGAGCGGGATGGTGTTAATACCGGATCGCTCTGCGCCGACGCCCTTGATGGCTTGGAAGTATATCGGTATGAAATACACGAAGATGAAAAACTGAGCGTAATTGCAGAAGGCAAAACAGGACGCGGAAGCTACCGTGCGCTGGGATGCGACTTTGGGAGGGATAGTCGCCTTGGGGCCCATCCAGAGCTCGTTGATGATGAATGCGACAAGGAGAATGGCGAAGACAACCAATAGCACGATGATACGGGGAGATGACCAAGGGTATACTGTACCTGCCCATTGTAGCGCGATGAGGACGCAGATGATGCTGGGAAGGAAGAGCATTTGGCCGACTGGGTCGAGGCTCCAGAGCAGTTGCCTCCATGTTTGCTGTGGGCGGGGTGGAGATGGCAGACGTAAGACAATGAGCAACATGGCAGCTGCTAGTGCTCCAATCGGAAGGTTGATGTAAAAACACCTGAACTTCGTCAGCTCCTCTTCTTTACTCAAAATGTCAACTCACCAGCGCCAGGATACATTGTCAGTAAAAGCACCACCGATTAGGGGGGCAGTAATAGTCGCGATCGCGTAAGTCCCGCCGATCACACTCTGATATGCTGGTCTCTTGTCCAAGGGCGAGATCATGGTTATGGTGACTAGTGCTCCATTGAAAATACCCGCAGACCCTGCACCTGAGAGGGCACGACCGACGATGAAAGCGATCGAGTTGGGAGCCACAGCCGAAAGCAAGGAGCCGACTTCGAAGATGAAGAGGGCAGCGAGGAAGGTGAGCTTCGTCGAGCATATCGCATAGATCTTGCCGAAGAAGGGAATAAGGGCAGCGGCGGGAAGGTTAAAGGCAGAGCCATACCTAAGAATTTATGTCAGAATGAAGATGATAAGATTGGCAGCGAGCAAGTCCACCCACCATCCAACATCATTCAAAGTCCTGTAATCGTCAGTGATGCGAGGGATTGCGGTGACGATGATAGTGTTGTCTAGTGCTACGCAGAAAATGGCGAGAGTAAGGGCAATGAAGATGACGAGGAATTGCAGCTTTGTTGTTGGCACGACGTCTTTAATATGAGCGGATGAGGCCGAAAGATACGGCTCTTGTTCGACCTGGGGCTCTTCGGCTGCAGTGCCGGTGCCGGAGCCGGAGCGCTTCTCGTGGCCAATGACAGCCTGATCCATATCGGGAGGCGCTGCAGTCGCCGAATTGGTCTCTATGGCTTGACGTCTCATAGCTGTGAAGAGAGGTAATATCTGACCGGTGATAGATAGCCCGGAACATAGCGTATGAAGAGGGCAATGCCATGGAATCAATATAACCCGTGCAGCTCGTGAATGATATCAGCCTAGTGACGCGCTTGCTTATCGCTTACCGACGGGGAAGGTTCGCTCCTCGAACAAAAGGCATTGACTGGATCAGAAATCCGGCCAGGAATACTGGCTTGCCGAAAGGGAGGAAGGAATGGAAGGTACGCATTGCATTGAACATCCGCACATATTGTAGTTCCACCTTCGCGTTCCTAATCCGCCCAACCTACGCTCGCCGACGGTGATCAACATTATACACGCTCTCTACGCCAAAAGCCGAGCGGGAAGCAAGGTCCACCTTATTTGTAAGACAACAATCTAGGAGCGAGAGCAGACTTACGTTGTCTCACACTCCACCATCTACAGCCACAGACACAACACACTCTGTACGAAACATACACCCTAAACCACACTCTGACACACTCCACGTCAAACAGACACCCCAACCCGGCATATCAACACACTCATCACCCTGCGAGAATGATTCCACCACCATGGAGCGGTATGACCTTCACCACCAAGCTCAACAGCGCCCCTCCAACATCCCTCAGCCCCTCCACCCAGAAGTTGCCTTCCCCCTTCGTCGTCGCCATCATCGGAGCGAGCCGCAACATTGGTGCCGCAACAGCCAAGGCCTTCGCCCAAGCCGGCGCAACCGGTCTCATCCTTATCGGCACCACCAAGTCCTCGGCCCTGCTCGAGACAAAGAAGGAAGTCGAAGCCGCTGCCTCATCTCCCGACCCCAAAGTCACCGTCCTCGGCGCTGACATCGCCGATCTGTCCTCTGCCAAGCTCATCGCCGACACAATCGCATCCTCCTATGGCCGTCTGGACTTGCTCATCAACAATGCCGCCATCGTGAGCACACATGAGTCTGCTTTCAACAAGCTCGCTGGCATTGATATCGAGAACTTCCAGAAGACGATGGACGTCAACTATATTGGCAAGATCGCCGTCATCCAAGCTTTGCTGCCGCTGCTGTTGAAGACCGAGGGGGGCGCCAAGACCATTGTCAACGTCACGAGCGGCATGGCGCATTTCGCCAGCATGGGCGCCATCGGCTACAACATCTCCGAGCTGGCGATCAACCGACTGACCGAGGCATTGGCCGAGAGTTATGCTGGGGAGGGCGTGTTGGCTTATGCTGTCCATCCAGGTATCGTGATGACGATGCCGGCCCCAATTGGCATGAAGCCTGAAGCTCGTGCGATGTGCGTCGATGACGTTGGGCTCTGTGGTGCCTTCTTACTTTGGTTGGTCAAGGAGAGACGGGAGTGGTTGAGTGGGAGATATTTGAGCGCCAATTGGGACGTTGAGGAATTGGAGGGCAAGAAGGATGCCATTGTCAAGGGGGACCAGTTGAAGATGCGCATGGTGGTTTGAAGGAACACAGGCACGGAGATCCTGGATGGCAAGAAGTATGAGCTTATCGCAATGAGAAGCAGTATGCATCTAGTTATACTGCTTCTAGTTGTTTCCAGGAATAATGGTGGACAGGGGATAGCTCATGTATAAAGATTGCTTAGCTCCTCACCTGTACCATAGAATACCAAAAGAACTTCTAAGCAGGCAGAAGAACTGAAACTCACAGTGTATGAACCCCGTACCCATCTCACCTCGCACTACCGGTGCCAAACTCCTCGATCTGCCTCAGCGTATCCTGAACCTCGGCCTGCATCTTGCAACCCGCAGCTCCGTACCAATTCGAGCTATGCTGCCCGTCATCGCGCGTATATTCGTCGCCCAATATCTTCATCTTCTCCACGATGTCCTCCAGCTTCCTTATTTCTCTCAACAAGACCCCCTTCACCAATAGCTTCTGGTCCTCGTCTTCAAGATCGAAGACGCCGATTTGGAAAGAGACGGATTTCACTCCACGGTCCGTGGTATTCGAACACGTGCTGGGTGGGGAGGGTTGACCATTGGACTTATTGTTGTTATCCAAGCTGGGGGAGCGAAGCCCGGGTTTAAATTGGTATTGGGAGGAGACGATGAGGCGGTACCAGAAGAGGACTTTGGAGGCGATGGTCATGTAAAGGAGGGCGAGGTGCGGTTGGTGGATGCCGGGCGAGTCAAGCAGTTCCTTGAGGGTGCTGATAGCGGCGCGATTGAAGTAGAGGACTTTGTCGAGTGGGGGCATGCGGTCGGTGACCTCTCCGAACCTTGTGTAAGTGCGTGTCGGCGTCTGCTTCAGCTCACCGGGCCGGTCGGTGTGGAGCATAGTGCACGAGTGGAGAGAGTGGAGGGCGGTAAAGGCTTCGGCTTCGCAGTCGAACGTGGGTGTTCGGGGTGGGGGGGGCTCAGAGATGGAGAAGATGGTTGGGATTGGGGATTGGCCATTCCAGACGCTGTTGAAGATGCTATGCGAGACGCTATCTGGGCCGATTTCCGTTCGGTCATGCACTTGAGCGTCGTCTGAGGTCCCGGAGCCACCGGGCAGATCCATTCCCAAGTCCAGGCCGGTCCAGTCCGAGTGGACTTCAAATCCGTTTCCCAGAGCACTGAAGTCGATAATTGGTGCGTCATCACCACCACCACCCGCATATCGGCCGCTGCCACCAGCCTGTCCATCTCCCCTGTCGACATCCATCACTGGCTCGGGCGCCGGCGTTATAGCTTGGGGGGTCAAACCAGACTCCGAGAACCTCTTCCATGCGTGCTTCCCATGTCGTCTTGACGGGCTATATGAGCACGCGAAGCTGTTGGTCCGACATCGATCGCACGCAGGCTGCTTCTTGTCGCACTTAACTTTGGCCGCGGAGCAGGCGTCACAGCTGGACCGGAGCCTGAGATGTGCTCTCGACGCAGACATTGGTCGAGCTGGGGGTCGGGGTACTGACACTCACAGTTTATGCAATCTCATGCGATGAAGGGTTAGAGAGGTATTAAGACTATGCCCCTCCGATAGGCAAAGAAGGACTGCGTAGCTTATGCAGACATAGGTACAGACTCAGTTGCCTCAGTTCTCAGAGTGAAGTTGCCAAGCCCCTGGCGGGTTGGCATGCTAAGTTGCTGACTAACATCAGAAGCGCTTTCACGTCTGAGCCCAAAACTCTTGATTACGAATTCAAACTACGTAACAATTGATAGAGTACGCAAAAAATACATTCTTGACACAAATTTAAAGTTTAGCGTGTTATAAACATATTATTTTGGTATTTTTGGAATAATCTTAATAGCTTTTGTGCTCGTTGCAAGAACTTCTCTTTTTACTCAAAGTTACTTGCACAATATATAAAAAACTCTCTTTTCTTATTATTAACACAACGCGATATTTTTTTTTATTGTTTTTGCACAAATATGTTATATAATTAGACTGATCGTTCGGGTCGATTTTCCCCGAAATCTATAATCCGACCCGAAAGTTATATCTAATTAGGTCAAGTTTTAACCTAATATAGTTAGTATTTTCATAATTTATGCATGTTACGAGCTTACTAAAGCTGTACCAGTGGTTCAGGTTCTACGCCTTTGGGCGAACCTGCTATCATGCTCATCATGCTCGAGGAGCGAGCAACCTAAGCATGATGTTCGACATGCTTGACGAGCGAACATTGCGAGCAATCATGCTCGCTATGTTCGACGAACGAGCAAGGCAAGCAATTAATATTTCCTTAGTATATAGAAACTAGGACACGACTCCCTTATAGATCGTGTTCAATTTATCATAGATTTTTACTTATTGTTACTCTAGTTCATCGAACCTTTGCTAAGATTTATTAAACATAGAAACTATCTATAGTTGCAAACTCTTGTTATTAAATGATTGCTTGCATTGCTTAAAGACGTCTACAAATCTCTTCAAAAGCACAACTTACTCGAATATCTTCAAAGAAAGTACTAGCGTAACACTTTGAACACTCTAAGAATGTTTGTATTAAGTCAAAGCGCTTCTATCTCAAACATTAGCTCATTAACATCACGCCAATTATCGATCATAAAAGACGACAAAATCAAAATTAATAAACTCGATATCTACTATAAAGATCGTATCGACCTAGAAGATTAACTTATGCAAGTGAATATTTATTTCATCTTTTATTTTGTTTTAGCGAATCAAAAGACGATTTTCGCATTAACATTTTTTAAAGAAAGAGCTTAACATTAACTCAAGCCAAATTTACGAAAATACTTGAAAAACAATAGCGAAAACCCTCGTACAATATTCATAGACTTCAATAACTTCAAAAGAAAGCTTCGAAGAATCTTTGAAACATCTAGTGAGAAACAAATCGCAAAAAAAGTAATTTAGCATTTAATTTAACGAACTTTTGCAACAAACTATGCAACTAAATTTCAAAAATATGTTAATTTAATTAAATGAGACGATGTCGCATTTATAACAATGTTTCGACGAAATCTTAAAAACAATCTAAAGAACGAAATTATGCGTGATGAAAAAATTCTTAACGATATGTTCGATTTCATCGAAGTAGTTATCGATCTTGACGACAAACTATATAAAAAAGCTATAAAAAAAAGATACGATTAATCTTAAGAAAGAACAAGAATCTTCTTTGAATTAACGATCGAATATTAGCAAAAAGAATCTCGTTTTAATCAAAAGTACAATAATCTTAATTATCGTAAGCTTGCATCTATAAAACTAGATTTCATTCAACAACGTAAAGAGAAAAACTTTAGAGAAAAGCAAAATAACAAATTCTAGAAAACGTGCTATTTATGTGGCAAATTGAGTCACTTCGCAAGAGATTGTTGATCACAAAACTTAATGAATCGCTAGCAAATTAATGCTATGTTAAGAGAAATACTTAATAGTTAAAATGATATTAGAAAGCAAATTGACACAAAGGCGAACACTCCTAAAACTAGATCGAATGACAACTACTATCTAATAGAAAACCTAAATTAATTATAGAAAGTTCTAGATGAAACATCATTAAACAAGGCACTCGCATCTACGCAAGAAGTTAATCAAATACTTAATAAAACTATAAGAGCGAAACGATCAAGAACGTTATACTCTTATTTAGCAACAAACTTAGACAACGAATACGACTAGAAAAACTTTCACGAATGCCTAGATAACATCACGAAGCACCTTGACGCTTTAACTAGCTCATTAAGAAAGAGAAAGATAAACTAAATCGTGAACAAATGCGAGGAAGCGCTAGAAAGCGACGCCACTATAGAAAGAGAAATTCTCGACGAAATCAAACAACAATTGAGTCGCATAAGTTTATCCCAAAAGAAAATAAAGAAAGCAAAGAAACACGCGACACTTAATTGAACAAAATGCTATAACGACTTATGCTAGACTTATCTAGAAAACAAAGAAGAAGTCAACTAGTTCTCTAGAAAGTTAAAGACATTAACTTAATATAGAAAGAAAGCTTAACGCAAGCAAACGCTCGAAGCAAAAGTCGCAACATAAAAACAAAAAAAAGTCTAAATTCTTTAATAAAGAATATATTAAAGAAATGTAATATATTAGTCTAACAATAGCAATTAAACTTAACAATATACGTACAATGTTTTATTACATTAATTAAGATTAATAATCGTTAACTTATTGCAATGATTAATTTTGATGCAACAAATAATTTTATGATTAAAGCTTTTATTAAAAGGGAAGAGTATTCTACTTAAAAGAAGCTTAACGCATACAATTTAATAATTGTAGATAGAAACTTATTACTTAACAAGAATGAAAAAGTAAATAAAAAAACAAAACTATTACTAATAGCTATTTAGTAACACTACGAGAAACTAATCTTTAATATAGTGAAAATAATTATTTATAATATCGTTTTAGAAATGTTTTGATTAAAGCAACACAATCTAGAAGTTGACTAAAATATACGAATACTTAAATTCGCGCAATGTGATCACGTAATTTATATTTAATCTACGCATTAATAACGTTCAATAATAGATAAAAGATTAAATCGAAAAACGATCGCAAGCAACGAATTTACATTTTCGCAAAAAAACGATCTAACAAAGTTTAACTTAATAAGCATTAATAAAGATTAATCGAATTATAAGATTAAAGTAAATGAAGAAAATTACGAATTTTTTAAAAGTCTTAAACTATTTAGTACAACGAAGAAATCGCTAAAGTACGTATTACGAATATACAATAGTTAAAAGCATCTATTTTAAAAAAAGAAAACGACAAAGACTTTCTCTAAACATTAATCGTAAAATTACAAAATTAAACTTGAATTAGACAAGCAATTTACGTTTGAACTTATATATGTTCTATTCAAGAAAAAGCTCGAAGTACTTCGCGAATATTTGGCAAAAAACGAAAAGAAAGAATTTATTAGAAAATTCTAATTATAAGTAGAATATTTAATCCTTTTTATATTAAAGAAGAATAAAACTCTTCGCTTATGTGTCAATTATTAGAAGCTAAATAATATTACGATTAAGAATCAATATTTACTACTTAATATTAACGAGCTTCAAAATTAACTATTTGAAGCGAAATACTTTACTAAATTAGATTTACAAGAAGCGTATAATTAAATTAGAATAAAAGCAAGAAAAGAGTAAAAGATAGCTTTTCGCACACGATATAAATTATATAAATACACGATAATGTCGTTCGAACTCACAAACGTCTTAACAATATGTCAAAAAATAATTAATGATGTACTACGACAATATTTGAATCAATTTGTCATAGCATACTTGAACAATATCATGATTTATTCGAAAATTTTAAAAGAGCATGTTAGTTATGTTTTCAAAGTATTAAAATGTTTAAACATGAGAAATTTACATTTTAAGTCAAAGAAATGCGAGTTTTATTAAGAGAAAGTTAATTTTCTCGAATTTGTCGTTAAACGACATGAAGTACGCATGAATCTTAAAAAGCTACAAGCAATTAAAAAATAAAAATCATTAATAAATGTTAAAGAAGTACAATTCTTTTTAGATTTTATAAACTACAATAAGAAGTTCATCAAAAACTACTTAGTAAACGCAATATTATTAACGAATTTTACGAAAAAAAATACGTCATAATTATAAGAACTCGCAAAAGAGAAATTATTTCAAGATCTTAAACTAGAATGCTTGAAGAAGTTAATATTAAAAATGTACAATTTGCGATTATTAAGCAAAATTGAAATTAACGCATTAAATTTAATTATTGATGCATGCTTTAATTAAAGATATAAAGACATATAACATCTAATAACATATTTCTTAAAAAAACTTTCGTTAATTAAACAAAACTATGATGTTTACAATAAAAAACTACTCGCTATAGTAATCTTCTTAAAATTATGAAAAATATACATGAAAGAATTATTAAAACTTACGATTCTTACAAATTATAAAAATCTTGTGCACTTCATTATTATTAAGCAATTAAATAGAAGACAAATGCGATAATTAAAGAGACTAGAACAATATAAGTTTAAGATACAATATACTCTAGACAAAGATAATGATAGAGCAAACGCATTTAGCAAAAGAAGTGATAATTTAAAAACGAAAGAATCGTTTAATCACAACATACTTAAGATCAACAAAAACGAATCACTATTAACAAATAAGTACGAGCTAAATGTTACACTACGAATATTTCGAAATAATACGAAAGAGTTTCCAATAGAGAAAGGAAAACTTCAAATATCTATCAACAAAATCGACAAATATATAAAAGAGCATCATGACAAATCATTGCAAAGACATTCGAAAGCAACGAAAACTCTTTAGCTTTTACGCTAGCATTGTTAGTTTTTACAAATAAAATAAGTTGTCAAGATATACATTAAACGATGTCTTAGCTATTAGTAAAACAAACATAATACACATGCGAGTTATGACGAAATCTAATATTAAGAATTATCTAAATCGTTATAAAATAAAGTTACGATAAACTTTATTATTAAGTTGTCGAAGTTGACGAATTTAGCAATTGAAGACAAATATAATTCGATACTAGTAATGATTAATAAGTTTATCAAGTACTTACATATTATTGCATGCAAAGAGAAGTTCATCGCAAAACAACTAAGATACATTATATTAAATCGACTTATACAATATCACAATATACTTAAGAGACTAACTAGTGACAAAGACAAGCTCTTCACGTCTAACTATTAAAAGACGCTTCTTTCAATGTTAGATACTAGGCTTCAAATGTCTATTGTCTATTACCTAATCATAAATGATTAAATAGAAAGAACAAACTAGAGTCTTAAGCAATATTTGAGACACTATATCAACAATACTTATAGCAATTAGATATTACTTTTATTTATGACACAATTAACACTTAATGCAAAGATTTCGAATACAACTAAAATAACTTCATTCTTCGTCAACTATAACAAGAAATCAAATCTCTTTAAGAAAGAACGCACGCATTTGTTTGCACAATTAATCATCGAAAGAATAGCAACACTAAAAAAGATATACGACAACATCTTAAGAATGCAAAAAAGATTAATCAAGTATTAAAATAAGAAACGAAAAACGACATTTTAACTAAAAGAGAGAGATAAAATATATTTTTTTATAAAAAATCTTAGAACAAAGAAGTTAAGCAAGAAATTGAATCATATTAAAGTCGAATCGTTTCTCGTTAAGAAAATTAAGAAATTAATCAACTACGAACTCGACTTATCTAAGAACGTCAAAATATTTCTAGTATTTTATATCTTATTGTTGAAGTCAACAAACTCAACTACGCCTTTATAGAACATATTTTATTTCCATTCGCAAAAAGAGGATCAATTCGAGGTCGAAGAAATTCTACGACAAAAAGATCAAAAGTATCTCATCAAATGAAAAGAATATTCTACTTCGAAAAACATCTAAGAATCAAAAAAGAATCTTAATCGCTATTAGAATCTTCTAAGAAAATTTTATCAAAACAAGACATAGAAACAGCATTTCAATTTTAATTAATTAAAAGTTAAAATTGTTCGAACGACACATCAAACAACAACTTAAGAGTCTTTGTAATAGATTCGACGAAGTGTGCTTCATTCATCTCTAGATCGTCAATGTTCTTTCATTTCGTTACGATCATTTCTTCCTTCTTATTCTTTAGAAAATCTAGTTGTTTTTTCAATCGACTCAACTTCGCACGTGCATCGCGCACTTCTTTCTTTAAGCGCATTCGTTTTCCATGAATTCGTTTGATCGATGCAAGAGAAATTGTCAAATTACAATCACGACTAGATTGCACACACTTCACACACTTTTTAGAATCATCATTCACACAATAGACCTTACTAGACATCGTATAGTTACAACAAGGACGTATCGCTAAAGATATTGGACTTAGAGCGTCAAGGAGATCTTTCTTTCGAGAGAAGGAATTTCTAATATTAATCTTTCTTGGAGACATAGTGGGGAGACATTGGATTTCGAGACGAAAACTCTAAAGAAGAAAAATAGTGTTACGAGCTTACTAAAGCTATACTAGTGATTCAAGTTCTACGTCTTTGGGCGAACCTATTATCATGCTCATCATGTTCAAGAAGCGAGCAACCTAAGCATGATGCTCGACATGCTCGATGAGCGAACAAGGCGAACAATCAATATTTCCTTAGTATATAGGAACTAGGACACGACTCCCTTATGAATCGTGTTCAACTTATTATAGATTTTTACTTATTGTTACTTTGATTCATCGAATCTTTGTTAAGATTCATTGAACATAGAAATTGTCTATAGTTGTAAACCCTTGTTATCAAGTGATTGCTTACATTGTCTAAAGACGTCTATAGATCTCTTCAAAAGCACAACTTACTCTAATATTTTCAAAGGAAGTACTAGCGTAACAATGCAATTTGGTTCCAACTATTAGAACCGAATAATTAATCTATATATAATATATTTATAAACATATTTAAGAAAATCTCGACAAAAACAATCTTAACATTAATTGTATATATATTTAAAGTTTTGTTATTTTTGTTACTTTTTATATTTGATATTAACACAACAATATAATATTAACTTTTGTATATATAAGCTTTGTTCGACGCTTAATTTTTAATTAAACTAGCAACAACACACAAAAAATTAATTAATCTATACTGTTGTAATGCTAACGTAATACTTATTTGTATATATTGTAGAATTTTAGCTTTGTAACTCGAAGTTGTATATAAACGCATCAAAATAACGCGATTTGATCTTAAAAACAGAATTTTGGACTCAGACGTATTGCTAGAAGACTGCTTGTTAGTCGCCAATTCGAAGAGGCTTAACGCGACACGTCTGAGAACTGAGGCAAAGACTCAGCACCTCCATCTTGGTGCTTACTTAATCCCTGGTATGGGCCACCCTGCTGCTCGCGGTAAATCCCCTGGGTGCTCCGGCACCAGCCGGCGTCCGGGCGATTGGTCAATCAGCGAGCGGCTTTATAACCGCAGGCTCTACCGCCTAGTGTCTTGGCAGGAGCCACCTATATCACCCACCTCACGCACATGGTCAGATCTTGGCATCGCTCACGTCCCCTTTTTTTAAAAAAGACTCCATGGATATACTCGAGACTATGTCGCTTATAAGCGGTATAGTCTCGAGTATATTCATGGAGTTCCCCACCGGTACCTGGCGTCTGCCAAGCCCATATCAACCCATTTTGTTATTCATCAACACTCACTAGCTTATCTAAATCGAAATACCAACAGAGCATGGTCTTGGTATCGCTGTTTTTGCCGTGACAAAGTAGTTGTCTCACAGAGAAGTGAGGCTTGCTAATTGGTCCAGGGGTACGCAGCGTGGCTGCTCACTTGTACGCATCCTTACGCAGGAGCAACCATGACGTGTTCCGTATTGGCCAACCCTACACGACATCAGGATTGCTTCTGCATAGCTAAGGCGTAGGGATCACCCCTTCGTGAGGCTTGATTATCTGAGGAGCAGAACAAGCCGTTACATGCTAGGCATATCATCCCACAGTGTGCCTCGAATGGTAGGGACTATCTCGTCTCGTATATCGATGCGCATAGCCTGGTCCCTATGTATATATCACACTGCGTTGTGGTAGCCGGGTCTCTTTGTATGGATTGCTTACATGGCGGGGTGCAAAGGCACCGCTTCTTGATACGCACTGAGGTAGATCGATGCAGCATCGACCGGTGCCGACGGGATATCCCGAAACTCCACAACGCCATCGTCGACCACATTGTTTTCTCCCAAGGCCAAATCTACAACTGGAGCTTGCCACTTTTACCAGATGCTCAGCCTCGCCTGACCTACACATCTCCTCAAGGACTTGATGTCGACATTATTGCTCACTGTAGAACGTTACTTGCATATTGCCCAGATTAGGAGCCCATCACATTTGCATCAATCGGGAATCAATAGCAAGGAAAGCATAACTTCTCTTTGCCAGTAGTGTTTCCGGAGAGCAAGACATGTTCAGCATCTTCGTGTTTCCGAGTCCCACGTATTCCTGTCTGCTTTCGTCTAGACTCACCCGATGGGGTCTTCTGATATAGTTGCTGAGCACGATAGGAAGAACACGATAGAAGGAACACGATAGGAAGTCACGCGAGACGGAGCTACCCTCCTGATGGCAGGAGCACTCGTGTTGAGGGCTCGAGATCTAAATCTCATAACACAACACCATTGGTGTTATTTCGGCATGTGTTCGAGAGACGTGAGATATCAACATCCCTGCATAGATGTAGTAGGTACTGGTCGAGGGTGGAAAAGGTTAGCAGAAGCGTTCTATCTCTTCTTCTCGATTTCCTCCTCATAGCTCTTTCCATAGGACTGCGACTCGTGACACTCTGATCACTCCTTCACTGTCTTTCAATGGCCAAACGCATTCCCATTACGCTTCGCTCCGGTTCAACTTTTTGATATCCGATTGAAATGTCTTTCACTACCGCTCCTGCTTTGCTTCTCCTGGCTCACACTGCCACTAAGCTCTCGCCTGTTGCTATAAAACCTCCATGGGCCTCTCGGGCTCCCCGAGCGCTTCTTCCCCGCCAGAATGGCGACTGCGTTTACGAAGTCAAAACGCAGCCTCCTGGCGTATCCCGTCCTCTTGCCATCACCACCACGCAACCTTGTGCACTTCCCATGCCCTGGGATGCCATAGGCCAGCCAAACGACTACCAACCATCAACGCCGCTCACTACGACCGTAACCTCATCCACACCATACATCTCGCAACAAGTACCGACACAAGCTGCCTTTCCAGCTACAAAGACAACTAGTTCCAATGGTGGAACCAGGAGCGGCCCCCCACAGAAACCATGGAGCTCCACGCCACCAAGCATTGCGGTAATCTCCGTACTTCTCATACTATTCCTCTTTGTCGTCGCTGTGCTGTATTGGTGTCTTAGTTGGAGACCGCGCAAAAGAAGAGAAGCTGCCGACTCCGCCGAACTGGCCATCCTATCGCCACCGGTCGCACCCGCTCCACCACCAGAACAAGCCCCATTTCCGAGACTTTTCGAGCAAAGCGCCCTCCCATCTGCGCCCAACAATGGCGTAACTCTCTCACCCGCACCAAACAATAACGGCGCACCACACTCACCGCGCCGAAGACGGAATCCGCGAGCCACCACGAACACCAACGAAACAACCAAAAACAAAGTCCACTTCCACCCCAACAGCAGCATGACCATTAAGCAAGCCACCACCCGCTCCCACTCCCAACATGGCAAGCACGACAGCGGGCTCGGTGAAAGTTTAGACCGCCCTCCGCAGTGGCCCCATCAGAGATCCTACCACTCGCCTCCGCCCTCCCCAACTCCCGCTCGGTGCGAGCTCCCTGGTGAGCCGGATTTCACCGACTACAGGCACGCGGCGTTTACCAGCGAGACTATCAACACTGGAGGCAGAGGGCAGCGGTCGTCGGGGAGAGGCTGGAAAGGTGAGGGTCGGGATACGGGGAGGGAGGTGCCGGGGGGATATCCGCCGTCGCCACCTGCTGCGAGGGAGGAGCCATCGTCATCCGAGAATACGAGAGGGGAGCGGCGTTTCGTGGAATGGGGGTTCCATGTCGCGGGGCGGCTTTCTTGATGGATGGAAAAGCGACGAGTGAATCCCCTGACGGCTTCGAAATTTCTCGGTTATCTCGGAATTCATGGCTGGCGTGAGGTTTTCAGGTTGTAGAGATCGAAGTTCGCGCGGCCCCGGCTCTAGGGAAATGGCAAAGGGGTTGGAGTTCAGGGGGGGGCTGTATACGCTGAAATGAACTTTGAAATGGAAACCTGTGGAGCGCTGGCATTTTGGGCTCTGAGCAGACGAGCTAGAATGGCGGGCGCTCGGGGAAGGAGGCGCCTGAACGTGGATCTCTCAAGGCGTATGGGTTCAGATGGCCTACCAGAGATCTCTAGATCTGAACCTGGAATAGCGAGCTCCTGGGTTGTTTGTATCTCACTTGTTCTCCAGTTTCGTGATCGGTCTTGGAGTCTGACGGATTATATCCACATTGCAAAATCCCCGGTAGGCGGGCGAGCGATGGAAATCCTTGGCGATTTTGTCTTTTTCTCTTACCCAGGGAGATATCTATTACGGCGGATGTATTCTGCGCACAGCCCATCCGTAACACATGAAGATCTAAAGAAAGGCAAAGCCCCCAGAAGGGTGCCAAGGAAGGGCACTCCACTCACTTCCATGCACTGTACGTCTGCACATCCACAGAATTTCTTTCCGCATGCCTATTCCATGGCTAGATACATGTCCACCTGTCTATTCAAACTCATCTCCGCTGCGATTATTCTTCTAACCCTGTTGTTGGTTACGATGATCACCGTGGAAATTGTAGGATATCTGAGCCTTCTAACCAGCTCATCACCGCCAAATCAGCAACTCTTCCCCCTTTCTCCCTTTCCTTGGCAGCAACCAATCGTCAGTACTCGCGGGGGTGGTATCATAATGCATCGAGAAAAGCCGGAAAACAGTCTAGATCAGCAATACGGCGAATCTGGAACGTATTTTCTTATTCATTCCAGCGGTGATGTATAACATGTAGGAATTTGTAGCATAGCGGATAATAAATGAATGGGGAGGTCTGCCTTTCCGTTTCCATTATCTTGCTGTTGCTATGCTGATATGGGAATTCATAGATCATCTAGCTTGTGGCAGCCATTGCGCGGAGAAGTCTCAGACTCCTTGGTTTGCGCTATGAAGCCAGCTGAGAGGGTATTGAAGGAGAAGTTGCATGGGGCTTTGGCCAAATGTTACCGGTATTGCTGTCAGTGACTCTTTTGTGGTCTGTTTTGAGCATTCTGCACGTTGGGTCTTGTCCATGTTGGTTTTGGGAGTCGTAGGCTCAGTATAAGCATTGGGATTGTAGAGACGACGACAGGAAGGACTCCTGATTATCACCTCCAAGCCAAATAATAGTACCAAAATCGGCGGCGCTAAGGCTCCCGACATTGGTGTTAACGAAGTTCTCGGTATTTCGAACAGTGGTTGTTTCGGCAAGTCGGTGGGTCTCATGCTAAAGTAGGCTTCGCTTTGGTTTTCTTCGACAGTTGTCTCTATCAAATCCCCGCGGCCCCGATCAACAACGCCAACTGTTAGAGTAAAGATAATTTAGAAGACTCTTCCGCCAATAGGTTTGTGGTCGCACAATATGGCATTTTGCTCGGTCTCTGTGCGCTCATAGTCGTCATTTTCACCGCGGTTTGTCTTGCGTTCTAAAAGAGGGCTGCGAATTCTTTACTCCATGCGTAAACAAAGGCTATCTTTGCGCTTGAGCTATTCTCTAACGCCGGGCTTCTTAATGGTACACTCTAATTATATTCCTCGTTTTTGGGCTAGCCATCTTCGACAACTACATCCTCGATTCGGACGGCGCTGCTCCTCTATGCACTTCACTAATGGAAGCATCATGAATACTAAAAATGGTCTGGTCCTATCAACCCTATCGCAGGCGTTGGCATGGTGCTGATCCCAAGAGCTGGTTGTACCGGGGGCCAATTACTTCGCAATTTGAAATTACGGGGCAATGAAGCGACGGTGGACTGAATGGCCAGGAATGGCCCATTGCCAAAGCGCCAGAACGTCAAAGTGTATCAGTGACATAGTTGGAGGACCCAGGAGGGCAAAAAGAGATAGATTTTGTAACCGTTGCAAAACATACTAGCACCTAGCGCATGAGATAAGAAGCCGGCGGACTTGCGCTCCTTGAGACCCAAGGGCGCGGTCGTGGTTACGGTGAAACAAGTAGCTTGCAAGAGGTATAACTAGGAAGCACACCTTGACAGCTTGGCCTGCGGCATGGCAACAGCCTGATCACGGACGTGCCCCGAACTCTCCCCGGGTACCTCGTGGAGGATTAGCGAGATCGGTGTGTCTCCGCGCATTCTTTGTAGTATGGGATACTGGCTTCCAATTTGCCCGAGACAAGGCGTTTGGGCCTCAAAGTGCAGGCCCTTCCAGCTCTCCTGAGGTAGGTAGGTGGCCGATCCAAGCCAACGAACCGTTGCGGAGAATAATTTTGTTGGGTCCGTCGGTCTTTTGGACTTCCGTGAGAGGATACAGTGCACCAAGAAAATTCATTGGTCAAATGCCATACGACTCTGCGGCAGGTTTGAGTGTTCAGAGGTAGGCTGACCAACCTAAGTGACAATCGTGGTGCATAATCCAACATGCGCATGCATGAACCCAGGAGCGCTTACAGGCAGACGATAATTGGTAGTCGCCGTGGTCTGAAACGTGACGGGGTCGGAATGCCCGACCCTACCGACCGATTACCGCTTTCAAACTGGGCGCTTATTCTTCGAACCAACTGATGGGAAAATGAACACCAATGCTCCTCGCTTCCAGAAAATTATATATCTTCCGCCGTAACCAGCTCCAGACCAACACAGGAATACAGCAAAATCAACAGAAATAAGAACCATGAACTCTCCACCTTCGAAATCCAAAGACACGGGACTCGAACAAAGCTCCCCTACCGAAAGCAGTAGTCTTTTGACGGAGGATGCATTCTGCAGCGAGCGCAGCCAGCAGCTCTTTGAAGCAATCGATGAGCTGCAAAGCTGCGGGGCGAGTCGTGATATAGATCTCCCCGAGGTATGCAAGTGTCGCACCGTCCCTATTAAATCACTGCGATTGACCAGACTAGCTTGTTATCGTCGGCGATCAGTCAGCTGGAAAGTCGTCGCTCCTGCAAAGCTTGACTGATATCCCTTTTCCTGTGGCCGGTCGGCTTTGCACGAGGTTCCCTACACGCATCGTGTCCAGGCGAACACCGGGCGAAAGCGATCTTACCAGAATATCGATCGAAGCGGCCTTTTCCGGCCCTTTCAGCGACACTCCGGTAGAAGAGCGGCAGCGGCAATATGCCAAATTCGGACACACCAGCCCGAGCTTCACCGCTGCAGAATTTCTCACGGTCGTTGATAAGGTGTGTTCCCTCAGAAATCTTTGTGGATAAGGTTAACGATGCCTCAGGCGACTAAGTTGATGGGTATCACCGATAGCTCACAACCCGAGTACATCAAAGGCGCACACCATACCCATGACGAAGCACAGCATTTCTCGAGCGATATTCTCAGAGTCGAGATATCTGGCCCGAATCGATCACATTTCAGCATTCTTGACTTGCCAGGGGTCTTCCAATCCGTGACGAAAAATCTGACGGCTAAAGAGAAAGATGGAGTGCGAGACTTGGTCGCAACCCACATGATGCCAAGGCAAAGCGTGATCGTGTAAGCTCACCGATGCACGCGAGCTGTGATATGGCGTTGACAGTACTGCAGTTGCGTCGCTAGCGGCACCAATGACCTAGCCAATCAAGCGATTTTCGACATGGCTTCCGAGTATGATCCAGAAAAGGAGCGAACAGTCGGAGTCATCACGAAATGCGATGCGACCCAGCACGCAAGCGAGGTGGGTTTCTGCAAGATGTCGAGAATTTGTAAAGTCCTGCTGATCGTTAGCAGGTTCTTAAACTTGCTCAGAACCAAGAAAAGCACTTTGACCATGGCTGGTTTGTGATACGAAATCGCACTCCTGCAGAAGTTGAGGGCAACCTCGAGGCGCACGAGCGGGATAAACGAGAACAAGCGTTTTTCAGCAACTTGCCCTGGAATGCGCTACCCAAAACCCGCCGGGGCGTCCAAGCCTTGAAGAAATACCTTGCAGATCTTCTCTGTACTCGTATTCAAATGGGCTTTCCGTTGATGCTTGACACTATTCAGTCTCGTCGCTCCGTGGCGGCTTCGCAACTCGATGCCTTGGGCCAGCCTCGCCAAACTCTTCAGCAGAAACGAGACTACCTCTCAAAGATAGCAGAAAGCTTTCATTCTCAAGCCTCAGCGGCTCTCGATGGTCGGTATGGGATCATCAAGAATGACAAGATGAAAATACGCAAGGAGATAAGAGATGCCAACGATGCGTTCATGAGAGAGATGAAAATCAACGGCCATCTGATGCCCTTCTCAAAGATCCCACAGGTTTCGGACACCACTACGGATGCTAGTAACCCAGTCAGCAGCACTCTCGAGCCCACTGCTACTGGCTCGTCGTCCAGATCACAACAATTTAACCAAGAAGCTCATGAGCCAGCAGGCATGTATGGAGAGAATTCCAGCTCCGAATCGGAGCTAGAGGTTCGGTCAAGCAAAGTACGTCTAGAAATCGATCCCCATGGAGAATTCTTGTGACTAATGTGTGAGCGAAGACATCGTTCAGTGGTCAACACCCTGGTGGTCTGTTTGCAGCCAATTCAAGTCCTTACAGACGAAAACGTATGTCACCCAGTCGTTTAAGCCGAACTTCGACTCCGGGTAAGAGTAGATCAATTCCTCGGCACAATTCAGACGAACATAGTATGGTGAGAAAGTCAAACCATCGATCACCACCGGAGATCTTGAGTACCGGCGAGGGCTCGGACGAGATCTATCACTGGATACGCCGGGAAATCGATGCTAGCAGAGGCACTGAGCTCCAGGGGACTTTGAACCCAGACGTCTTGGTTATGTTATTCCATAAACAAGCTGGCAAATGGCACCATTTTGCGAAAGCACACTTCCAGTCAATTGTCAGATCCACGAGGAAGGTGTTAAGCAACATCTTGGAGGAAACCGAATGCGACCGAGTTACGCGAAGGAGAATATTGCCACTTATCTACCAGGCAAGCGAGACTCAGGAGGAAGAGAAACTTGGTCTGCTCCACAATCGAATGAAGGACCTTACCTCGAAGCATCTGCAGACGAATAACTCCGCGTTCCTCGAGAACGTCGCCAAAGCCCGGTTCCAACGGTTCCAAATGGCACTACACCGGTACCAGCAAGCAACTTTCACTCAGCAGGGTGCAGACCCTAGCGAGTCAAAACTCGTCATCGATATGCGAAACACCGCAGCATTGTTCTCCGAACTCCACATGAGCAGCTCCCGAAATTTGGAGAACGACATCCACGATACCCTGAAGGCATACTACGAAATCGCGAGGGACGACTTTATCGAGTTTGTGACACAGCTCGTTGTTGAAAAGTTCGTGGACAGCGAGCGCGGGCCTGTACTGCTATTTTCACCAAGCTATGTATCCAGTTTATCAGACGAAGAGATTGCCGGTCTGGCCACGGAGGATGAAGCCTTGTTGCGGGAAAGAGCGGAGAAGGAGGAGACGCTGGCTAGGTTGAAAAGGGCGGAGAAGATCGCCTTGAGATATGCGTAGTTCGAGGAAAAGGATCTGTGATGTAGGGTATCCGGCGTACGTAGGCTTCTGGATTCTGTTAGCAAGAAGAATTTGCGTGGTTTACATGATCCATGAGCCGATACCTCTGGACCTATACCTCGCATCGGTATCGGTCATTGTGGTTCAACACAAGCATTGCTTCGGATCATGTAGCCCTTGCCTCGAGAAGCCTCCAGCCCCCAGCCCCTAGCCGTGAAGCAAATCATAGCAGTCGCGTACCCCGTAGGAGCTATCGAGTATGTATCAGAGGCTAGCTAGAGACCAAGACAGAGTCAATGATGAATAGCACAGTCACTCGTGCAGGGACGGAGAGAGTGGTTTTGCGGTTCTGCGTATCAATGGGCTCTCTTTCGGATAGGACCTGCGCTAAATTCCTAAGACGTACCATGAATCCCGCGACCGATCAGCTACTTTACACTGGGCACTCTGCGCGCCTTTGACTTTCTATCAAGCAATGGTAAATGGATGCATCTACGCGAGGGTCTACTATACTATCTTTGATAGCCGAGGTGCAGAAGCGCCGTATGTCTGGCTCGACCTTGTGAAGAACGACTATTCGAATCTTTGAAAGTGTGTTCATGCCTCTCTCTGCCTCTGACATTCTTCGCAGCCTTCTCTCTGCCGCCATCACGCCTTCTACTCCTTACATCCTTATACTCCAGTCTACCTTCCCACCAGACTACCCCTGTTCCTGGAGCTCTAAATCCACCGCAAATTAGGACATATCAAGTGACAGGCGGAGATGAAAGAGCTAGGAGATCGAATACAGGTACAGGATTTAGACAGAGCCCCCATGTCCGGAGGACCGTGCCGGAGACTTGCAAGTCAACAGCAAGGGTCCACGCTGTAGCTGAAACAATACCGACTTTGGGAGCAGAACAGCCACGCATCATAAAGCTGCCGATGTGCACTTCTGGGGAATGGGGTGTTGGAGCGCATGACCTCCATTGTCCGATACTTCTCTAGACTGCTTCACTGCAGGCCACCACTGGCTCCTCATTGCAACGGCGGACTTGCTCTGTCGACGTCTGCTGTGCCTATATCTCGTGGCAAACCTCGTCACATCAGGAGACTCCCAGGACCTGAGAGAGGGATGATGAGAGCCTAGGCAATGCATTATGTGAAAGCACCTGACCAATCCACGGCTGCAAAACAAGTTGCCTCGATCGTGGCCTCGTTTATCTGTCCGATGTAGGTTCACAAGATGCGATTCTGGATCGCATCAATCAAGAGTAGGTCAAGGTCTGGGCATTTGCAACTCCGTGGCTTCATTCTTCCCCAGTCTTATCTCGAGCGATTGTCATAATTCTGTAGAGTCACCAGTCCATCGCATCATGCAAGGACTCTCAGAGATACAGCACCCTTCTTATCTTTCCCCCAAAATTCTTCAAGCCTCTCGGAGATTGCTTCACTGCTCGTTTGGGTCCATTCATAGATACAGGTAATGGGGACACGTATCCTTCATTCGAAGTCCTCCCACTAGGAGCTATGTATGATGCCACTGAATGGTAGGAAACAGCGAACGTAACTTGTGAATTGTAAAGATTCATTGCTTTGGCAAATATCCACACGGTCCCTGTCGGATTTTTCAACGTAGCTTCAATTGTTCTCGCTGTCTGGAGTCGTAGTCATTACCAAGTGCCGCAGCTGTTCTTTCGTCGTTCAGGTTGCTCCTTAACGCAAGAACGTCAAACGCTCTTGGGATCCGACGGTATAGTCCTTATTCCGTTCCAACAGACGGCATTGGTAGCGCAAGAACACTGACATGCCATTCTTCAATTCCTGCAAGAATACTACCCCCGGCAGGATTCCGAATAGGCAGCTAAAGCCGGCGCACGATTGCTGCCTACGGACCCATCTAATAAGGCCGGGGCTGCCAGAGAGTGACCCTTCCAAAAGTTTCTTCCGTCTTTAAGAACCTATATATTGACTTCGCCGTTCTCCCGCCGTCTTCATCTGCAGCTCGAATCATAACGGAACGTCAGTCAAGGCTCCTTAGCCTACCCCGCGAGATCCGAAACAACATCTACTCGGGCTTACTCGAGCTGCCAAACGAGACTCCAATCTCGCCCGATGCAGCATGGCCTCGCTTCTCAACAGTACGCGAGCGCAGCTCCTCTTGGGGACCCCAAATACTCTATCCATTAGACACGAGACCCAGTACAGCATATGCGTTTTTGCGGCAGTGTAACAGACAACTACGAGCTGAGTGTCTCGAAGTCTTGGTATTGAAGCATACTATTAAAGGGCAAACCCACCGCCTGGACTGCATGTTGAAAGGTAACACGCTTTGGCCCACTTGGATCTTGTTTCCTGGGCCACCGCACACCATGCAACGACTCGAAATGGACCTCAGACTCTGTGGTGTTGGATCTGGAATTGGCTATTTCGGTGGAGATGGCGGACCTGGCAGAGCATTCAGACCATTGTTCGAGCTTCTCAATCGATTCGTCCACCACGGGCCTCAGTTTATCGATGCGCAACCGCTGCAGAACAACATTCGGCTCGAACGCTTGAGGATTAATATCCTGCCCATGGACCGAATGAAAGACGTTGAATTCGCGCCGGACTCTTCCGACGATGACAGCGATGAGAAACTAAGGACGAGGGTCCGAGAGCGCATATTTCTACATATCAAAATGCGCCTGCAGCAGGTTGCGGCGGAGGGATTACTCACAGGAAAGATCGCTAACATAGGAGTTCGATCAGGACATCTGGAGGCGGTCATACCGACTGAGAAATACAAACCTTCGGATAGAGTCAACTCCGTATGGGATGAATGGGATTTCCACTGGGGGTTTGATCCTACAGCCAACAAACCAGCGGAAAACGCTGCTTGAACATCATGGCCATCCTACAAAACGGCATAGCGCAGTACAGCTGCACTGAAACGACAAATTGTCCTGCTCAGGATGGAGCCGTTCCCTTTCATTGAATGGCTTAAGTTATCCAACAAATATATCAGCCACCATTTCCTTTAGCATTGTTTGATTTGTGGTGTGGCTGTTATGCCGCCGAGGAGTCAGGCATCTGACTCGTATCCCGCGAACCCGATGCATAGGCTGATGTTTTACGTCCTTCGCTTTTTTGGATTCTTCATCAATGAACAGACTCGAAGGCGTACATCTCAAGCCACATCTCTTTCAGAAAAAAAACCCAAGAATAAACAGCATGTCCAAGCACGAAGTCCTACAGCACCCAGAAACAAGCATTCACCTCCAGAACGTGCCAAAGGGATGGATCGCGAACTACCGTACGATGAGCTTGAGCACTGTCCCGGGGGCCACCTTGCCAAGGATGAAGTATTCAGATTTCTTTACTGATTTCGAAACAAACATCCCCGGACATACAGCAATTTTCGCCTTCACCATGCTAGCGCTCCCGCCAAAAGGAAGAGTAAGCCTTGAATTTGTGCCTGTGTCAATTGCGCTCCTGGGTTTGAGTGACACGGTACCAGATCAGCGCGCGTTAACTTGGTCATACTGGATCTGCGCCTACTGCAGAGGAAGCTCATAGAGCTCGGTGATCCCGTTGGTAATCCTCGATCCTGAGCATCGGAAGGATATCGTTTTCACAACAACCACATTAATCAGAGATAACCACACCTCTCATGTGAACACCAATTACGAGCTCGAAGTCAACGAGCCGCGACGCGATATCAAACTCCTGTGTGATATTAACACAGATGCCAGTGTCTTCTTGTACCATGACCGATGCGTAATCGAGCCCACAAGAATGACTATCAGGACCGGTACTCTTACAGAAGTCTCCTCACTCTACCACCGCGCCTAGCTCACTGAAGCCAAAGCCTGGCCCGAGCTTCTCGACAAGGTGCCACCTTCGCAGAATTAGGTTGCTTTCCATCTCACCAACTCTCCACCGCTCTATGATTCTAGAATCTCTTCACCCTTGAGGAACAAGCGATTCTCCTCTGTCCGACCGCGATCACATCCTCGCCCTGAGGCCGGCCAGCAGAGCCTCTCAAGCGGACAAAAATATCTTCGACAGTTATGAGGAGGGTCAGTCGATGATTAAGGTGTGGCTCTTGGGGGTATGAGAGATGTGGCGAGGGATTGAGAGGGCTGTATTGTTGTTGGGATAAGAGGACTGATGTGCATGCATGGTCATTGTTGATGCCTCTCCAGTAGGCGGCTTCCAGGCAGTCTTCTGCTGGTGGGGTGTTATATTTGGTAGGGCTCATGGCTCGATTTTCAGGAGATGGCGATGCGGTGAAGGATTGGGAAGAGAGGGGAGGGTAGGGAGATAAGAGAGGAGGCGGGAATGCGAGAGGTTGAAGTCGAGGCGAAGGGTTCAGGCGCCTTTATATCATAATGCGTCCTTGCTAGGTTCCAGCAAGGGGAGAAAGGCGAACAAGGAAATCAAACAGCTATTATAGGCTCATAGATCGATTAGACATTTACAAATCAACGCCTGTTCACCCAATTACGCCCTGGCGGACTACCGAAAACAACCGAAAACACCAAGAATCTCCGAAACACGCCCACGCGCTACACCGCAATGAGCTCGGTCCCCTGCATCAAGCATCCGAAGATCTTTTAGATCCCAGGCACTGTGAAGCTGCTCGACACAGGCCAATTCCCCAACTGCGCCGGATCCCCACCAATTCTCACCCACGTCGACATACTCGGCGTCGGTCCGTCCAGAATGAAAAGCTGGAACCAGCCAGGCGGGCAAATCTTATTATTAGGTGGCGCAGTCACAGTGCAGGTATTGCCCGAGCACGCAAAAGTCGGAAAGATGGTCCGCTGGCCCATGCTATTCCCGTGCGTGCTGGAGACGGCCCCCATGAGCGAAGCGTGCAGATTGGCGATATTGCCGGAGGTGATAGTGATGATAACCTGTTGACCGTACGTCCAATCTTTGTTGGCGATTGTGTACGTGGGTTTAGGCAGGCCGGAGAGGGAGTAGGGTGGTTCGAAGACTTCGACGCGGTACTCCTCGGGGTTCTTGCCATCTTGGGGATCGGAGCCGGATATGAGGACACGGCCGTCTTGCATGAGAATGGCTTCGGAGTGGTACAGGCGGGCGACGGTGGTGTTGGCCATGACGGTCATTCTTTGGTTGATGGGCTTGCTGGGGTCGTAGAGCACGGCGTTCAGATTTGGGTTGTCGGCTAGGCCGAATCCTGCTACTCCGTGTTGGGCACCGTTGGCTATGAGATATGTCCCATCGGGCAAAGCGGCGATACAAGGCATGACTCGTTGCGACGGCATGCGTTCGAGCGTCCAGTTGGAGCTGGGATTCTCTGGTTGGATACTGACGCAGTTGTCGGTGGCAGTGGCGGCCCCGGACGTCGACCCACCACAGATGAGCATGATCACCGGGTCAGTATACGGCGCTCTCTGAGGCATCATCATTGCCGCTCCTTCCAAGGGATAGGTACGGCCAGCCCCCGGATTGTTGACGTTCCCTGGAATCATCGGTAGCGTCCTGACAGTGTTGAAAGTCATAGGGTCTAGAATGCGTGCCTCGTTGTAGTATCCGACGAAAATCCCCCCTCCTGGAAGTACAAAAAGGAAAGGATAGAGGTTGAAGGGATCAGTGCGGTTCAACCATTCCATCGTTATGAATGGACCGACGCGTGGAAGCACTTCGATGGACGGCTGTGGAGGGCCGTTTGAATTAGTTTCGCCTCCGGCGACGAGCATCGATCCGTTCGACATGACCATGGCACTGGGATACCAACGTGCTTTCTGAAGGCTGATCTCCGCGGCATTCTCTTGCCAGTCGTTGACGCTTGTCTTGCCTGGAGATCCATCTGGCCAGTAAAGCCTGACACCGAACTAGGAATCATCCACGTCAGCTAAAGTGGCCTATCATGAAGAAGAGCATCGAATGTTTCAGTCGACGCAGGGTATTTCGAGGACTTCTTACCGTTGAAGTTCCAGACCACCCTCCGACAGTAATCTGCCTCCCGACCTTGTCAGGCAGGGTCAGACCCGCGGAACAGAATACGTCGGTTTTGAGACCTTTCATCGTTCTCCAAGCTGCGCTGAAATTACCCACCAAGGTTGGGTCGAGTTCGTAAGCCCCAGTAGAATTAGGAGGGCCCGTGCCCGCCTTCTCAACAAAAGTGATCTTGCCATTGATACCCACGGTGGTAATGAGAGGAACCACTACACCAGGGACGAACAATTTGTAGTTGCCAGCGTCGGTTCCACTTGCATACTTCCATTTGTACAAGGGGTCAGTCAGACTCCTAAAAATGTATCAGTGGAGTAGAACATCGATTTGGTGTTGAGGGTTGATTACCATGCATAGTACGAGAGCCTGTCTCCTCCACCGCAGTAGTATTGAGAGTCACCCGGACAAATATTTTGACAGTCAGTCTCGGGCTTCACGGTCCCTCCGTTGTTAGCAATGTCTACGACATCACCACAGTCTGCTTCGAGTCAGAGGATTGTCATGGTGGTCGGCGACAGGACTTACAGCACTCAGTCCCGTACTCCATACCACCCGCCATAAATCCATATTGAGAGCATCGACTGAGGCATTCGGTGGCAGAATTGTTCGTGGTTAGGATGGTCTGATATTTCCAGATTTTCCCGTTGGTCCCTTCACTATTAAATGTCAGTCTTCTTGCGCTTACGAGTGATGGAGGGCGATGCCTACGAGATGCATCCCTTATATTGCCATCTGCCTGGCAATCCAGATGTTTGGGCTGCTGGCACAACATAAGTCACCAGATTTCCAGTAGCAAAGATACTCATTCGACTTCCGGCGCCACAATTCTCCATGGAGTTACCACCACAAGTCATATAACACTGTGAATCTGTCGTGAGTACGCCTCCGTTGATGATTGCATTTCCGCAGTAACACTCTGTGCTGTACTCAGTGCCAGCTACGCTGTAACCAGCAGCTTGGCACGCCGCTACGCATTTCTCATTGGTCATTGCGGCGTTGGCTGGTTGCACGTTGACTAAGATCCGCCCGTTCGCATTATCTATGTAACAGCCACGATAGGACCATCCGGATGGAGCCCCGGAAGCACTACTCAATGCGGTACTAGAGGTACCACTGGTCGTGCTAGATGATTTACTAGAGCTGGACGTAATACTAGAGGTGGTTTGGGCGGCGCTCGACTTGAGACTGCTTGACGACAATGCACTACTGATACTCTTCGATGTGGAGCTGGACGTCATGATACTTGCAGTCGATTGAGCCGCGCTGGACTTGGTGCTGCTTGTTGAAGCGGTGCTTGATCGGGAAGTTGTGGACGTTGAGGAAATGGTGCCGAATCGGTAGACGTTCAATCTTAACGAACCTCCGCAATACTCTGTAGTATTGCCTTTGCAAGCCATCGTACATCCTGAGGTGGTAGGAGCACCACCATTAAGGAATGCATTGCCACACCCTACAGCCAGTGAGTTTAGAAACGAGGAGGCAGGATTAGACCTACAGCACTCCTGCGCATACTCGAGGCCAGCATAGAGGAAGTTCTTAGTTTTACAGGCCGTCGTACATCCCGCAACAGTCATATTGGCCGACCCTCCTGGGACATTGCCGGTCATGCCAGTTGTTAGAGTCCGAGATGGAGGATCTCTGTATCCATGGGTTGTAAGCATACTCAATCTCTCGGTTCAAAACGCAATCTCGATGCGCACATACAGAGATGACAGGAGGGTGGAGAACCACAGGGAGTCAGATCGACATCATGTTCAGATCGTACAGGAGTGTCTTCGCAAAGGCGAGATAGATGCTCGGAAAGCACAGGGAAAGGTTTTCCTGGCACAGGACGGGACATGATTGTGTGATACCACGCATCACAAGTGAAGCAAAGGAAAGATTGGAACGAGAACTAACACGTAGCAATTGAGGGAAGTCCATCCTGGTGGTCCTGGATTTGTGACGACCACTCGTTTCTCTATAGAGTGTGATTGAGAATGCGTTCCCTTTAAAACAGATTCAGTATACATGCAGTCTTTGAACTACAGAGAGGGTTAAAGTACGCACCAATGATACAAATGCAATTATAGAGTAAAGCAGTGTGAGAGTGTGAGGAGCCATAATGAGCCCCAAGAGCGAAGGTAAAACCCGAGAAACCAAGGCGGTGGTGGGCAAGAGTGTTCAAGGAAGAACAAAACTCAGAACGACAACCATATGAGAGGGTTCATAGTTCTTTATATCCCTACCGTCAAGCAGTGGAGGCGTTCAATGCTTCCCAAAGCAGCTACAGCCCGGCAGCACAACGAGGTGGCTTTGTTCTGCCATCGGCTCTCAACTCGGACGACGGACCATGTCTAAATGCCCTACTTAGGAGATGCTGTAGAAGCCACCGTCCGGAGCGTGAAGGCCGTGTTTGAGGCTTGCATACTTCAAACGTCTCAGCCTCTCAATGATCAAGGTTTTATACGTTGAGGACGTGGCGGTAGCCTCATGATCGAAGATCCTTGTATCACTGTCTCTGTTGTTCTCATAATACGTCCTACCCAGACCTCAATCATTTGGGCCTCGAATATGAGACTTTGCTGACAACCACACGTAATGTCTTCCAAGGCCGGTTTGTAGGATATAACCAAAGCCGAGGATTGAACATGACGTCGTCGTGGAGAGCCAGTCGGGAAGGATAGAAAACGAATAAGACAAAGTCCGCTTGCGTCCATTTAATGGTGGCTCTGCCATTTCTCCTGTGTGTCTGGCCGCAATGGCAAGGGGCCAATGTGCCGAGACCGATTTCAAATGCACCGCTTTATTGTAGGACCTATCTTGCGTGGTCCAAAGCCGTTTCTCGGCTTGACGCAAGGGGCCGCCTGTTGAAGGGTGCGTTTGTTCATTACAAAGGGTCCGAGTTTACGGATCCAATGCTTCGACATGCTCCAGGCAATAGGACCAAACAGATTTTTTTGCCGACCAGTTTAAGTACGCTGTCCCTGCATCGTGCGCGCCGAGGGTTGTGGTAAAAGTGTCAGCATAGGTTGCAGATGAGGTCGTTGCAAACGCAGAGTCATTGGCGGTCAATTTCAGGGTTGGCCAATCTCGGCTCCATTACCACCGAGGTCTGATTGCGTCCAAATATGGGGTCCTAGGAAGCTGTAGTGTGGTTTGGCGAATAGCTGTCGTTTGGGTAATTCGGTTGGTGGTTGTTTGCGTCTGATATCGCCAAGCATTCCAAGGCTTGGCATCACCGGATGCGGATTAGCATCGCTGCTCCTGGGCGATACCACGGCTGTCCAGAACGTGTTCTTCCTGAAGAGAAACTTTCAAAGCCATAGATATCTCATCTGGCTTGGAGGTTCCGAGGATCACCCTCCTATCCTTGCCTGTTGCTGCTCCCGGTCTGATCGAGTTGTACGGATCCTGCGAGCGAACAGAGCTGACGAGGATGAACATAAGGTACCATTTCGTTCGAGCAGCAGCCAGTCGGCCGCCACTGACCCTTTATGCTCTCGCCGTTCCGTCTTCTCTCTTCGTCGCATTCTGTGATTGCATCGATTCCGTTACCAAGTGAACAACACTGAGCAATTGGGAAGCATCTCGATCTTGGTCAACCTCGATGAGAAGATATGGCAACAGTGGCACTCCAAGCTCGCGTCAGTAGGCCAATAACGAATATCGAATTTTCTCTCGCCCTGAGTCGATGTGGCCAGCTCAATATTAGACGTCCAGCCGTGAAAAGCTGGGTAGCATAAGGCAAGCTTTGTCCTCTGGCTACTCTGACTAGCATTCGTGACTATAAATTTTGTAATAACGGTTATTGATTATGTTTGACGGTAGAAATGCTCTTGACGTCGAGGAATGTGAAGTTCCAATGGCATGCTGGCGCACAATGATTGATAGGAACGAAGATTTGTGTAGGGGATGCGATAAGGACAGTTGGGGCGTGGGGGAAGAGAATTGTCACGTGTGCTGGGAAATGGCTCGGGTTTTGGGGAGGACTATTAACTGGTATATTGTCGCGATTCACTTCTCTTGTCATACACAATGTCAAAAATTGTAACAAAAGGCGATTTCTTTGCTCGCGCGTCCATCGGCCCCGAATGCTACCACTTCTCGACGCCCAAAAACCAGCCATAACACCCCAGCTAAGTAAAGTGTCCAAATACCAGCATCAAGCCGCAATTTGCGCCAGCAACGTCTCGGTATACTGCCAGATCAGCGTCGAGTCATGCGCAACAAACGCAGCGCCCGTCCAATACGTGTTTTTCTTTCCCTGCAGCGCAAACAGTCGGTTATAGAAGCCGCTGGCGATCGCACTCGCCGGGACATAGACTCCGAAGGGCGTGTGGCTGGAGAAGACGGCAAATTGCGGTGCGGGCTCGTTGGTGCTGGGTAGGGTGCCGGCCGCGCGCATTCGCTTGATGCTGGCCACAACGTCGTACTCCATTTGTTGGTCGCTTATCCGTTGGTCGTCGTTGGTGGTGGATTGGAAGAGGTGAAGGCCCGGTGCGCTTGTGGGGAAGATGTCGTATGCGGCTGGCAAAACAGGGAGGTTGTATGGGGTGTTGGTCCCCACGTTCACCAGCGATAGGTTGTCGGGGATGCCGGAGTTGTTGAGGATGCCGACGTAGTAGGAATGGTACTTGAATTGGCTGAAAAGGGGGACTTCATAATTATCCAGGTCGAAGCCTTGAAGATTGCTGAGGATCGGAGGAATCGTGGAGACAATTTTCTTGGTGCGTATCAACTTGCGGCCGGCTGGTGTTTGAATCAGGATTTTCGTATGGTCGCCGTTGCTACGATCCATAGCTAGTACATGGCTGTTCAACAGGGCATCAGTTCCTAGCTCTGCTTGCGCCTTCTCGTATAGTTCGCTATTATCATGGCGTTTGGTGGTCAGGAATCCAATCTGCAGGGCCCGAAGAATATCGGGGCCGTTCAATTTCAACACGTACAGAGTGGGCAACTTGAGAATGTTGCCAAGTCCCTGTCCGTAAGTGCTGAGAAGAACGACCGCGTCTTGGAGAGAATACTTTTCGATGAAGTCGCCGAACGACAATAGCAGGTCAGCTGGCACCGGCTGGGGAATATGGCCGAGGCTCTGATCCGAGTACAAATACGGGTACTTGGCAAGCTGGGCGGCGTATGCTCCTAGAGCAGCCGTAGCATTGGGCGGTGTATATCCGTTGACAGCTTTGCCCGTTTGGAAATCCACATACTTGGTTGTGACACCGGGTGTATCAAAATTGATCAGTTCGAGTGGTATGTTGAAACGGCTGAAGTAGTTCCTCACGAAATCCAGATTGTGGAATTCGATAACGCCAATGTCGATGGTGGCTTTCGAAACCGGATCAGTATAGGTTTCGGTGTGCCCACCCAGTCTGCCTTTGGCCTCGACCACTGCGACGCTTTTGTTCAAATCGCGAAGTCTGATCGCGGTATATGTTCCAGCGGATCCTCCGCCAATGACGCAGACATCGTAGTGGAGGATATCCTTGGCTGTAAATTCGTGCTCGTTGATTACAGCGCCAACACATCCCAGCAGGCAGAAGCAAGCGATGCTCCAGAAGAGTCTGAAACCTCGAATCATTGCCATGATCCCAAGAAGCCTTGATGAAGGAGCAGAAGAGTCACGAGAAATCGGGGTGGGAGATGCTAGAATCACGACATACCAGAGTCACGACATACCAAGGTCACCGCAACAAAGGACAGAGGAAGCAAAGCTCGTAGCAAGACGAAGATTACATTTAAATCATCGCCCAAGGCGGGGTGATCCATCTGAGATCCATTGGTAAAGATCAGACGGATTTGAAGGATCGTGGGGTGTTAGTGACCGACCGGGGATTGGTAGGATGGGAACTGTGCGCATCTTGATCCTGTAGAGACGACCCGAGAAAGGACAGGCCACGAGCCTGCATGCCAAGGCCAGGGAGGAAGGCAACCTTGGGTCAGACGAGAACGCGGGATTGCAAAGTAGCAAATCAATGTTGACAGCGAAGAACACTCTGGGATGCGCAGCAATGAAGATGGCTGCACGTGAAAGTCCTATGGGGAGCCCTGCAGCAATGTGCGTCTAAGGCAACCCTTGGCCATACAGCCAGCTGCAGACTGATTGATTAGGCAACTGATCCGACCAGGGTCGCTCGGGTTGGTTCGGTATTCCTGGTGCGCCGCCAATGTCAGAGCCAGCAAGAAGAACAAGGCTCGCCTTGATTTGTGGAACAATTCGTAATCGATATGCATCGCGCACCGTCTACGACCTCTATAGTACTTACGTTGCAATATCGAGAGCAGCCGTAAGCGTGATTTGCGGAGGGAGGAGGTGAGTACCGAATCGCACCACTTGTACATATCGATGAACGAAGCCATTAAAGATGCTCCAAAGCTGGATCAGGGCCGTTATAAGTATTCAGCACGAAATCACTGAGGGGTTAGGATAAGAAGCCACCAAGGAAAAGCCCTGCATGACAGGTACCAGAGACGAGAAAGAAATCTTCCTCGTTGCAAATAATCCTTCCAGTCGTGTTCGCGATCTCCATTCCAACCCCAGCCGCGTAGGTAGGGAAGGTTTAAAGTAGGTAGCTTCAAAGATCCTGGTAACACTTCCGGTTGATCGTTCATCACCAACAGCCTCTGTTTTTGAGGCAGGCCCGTGGGTTAGCGGATCAAACAGCTATTGTACATGTATGTATACTGTATCGATTCAGGCGCATCGATAGTTATCAGCTTTGCTGTTTCCAGCGTCAAATAGGGTGGTAGGCAAACGTCCGTTCTTTCTTACTGTGACGTGAACACTCTAGGTTGGCGCCTTCATGGATGTATGGCTGTCCAGGCAGGACGAGGTACTTCGTATGCGGCGGGTCAATTGTTGGTCCGACAGGGGTCTATTTTGGTGAGAGCCGGGCAAAATAAACCCTTATCACGCTAACATTCGACCCCCCTCATACGAAGTACTCCGAGATGCACAGTGTCAGATCCGGTGGGCTCGTTGGATGAGGCATTTCCGCCCATGCCAAGCCAGACTCTCGGTTGGCGGGAGGCCTGTTGTTGCAGCCAATCATCCCTGTGTTGATCCCTCGTTCCCGCCTTGATAATGCTCCTCTTTTTCCATCTTCCGATGGTCATCGATGAGGCTGCCGCTATCCCACGCCCGGTGAATTTAGACGGGCGAAGTGGGCATCATATGCAGCCTCTGCTGCATTCTCGGAAGAGGGACTCCACTCGGGATCCCTCTTGGCGTCATCAATCTGTAGGTCTAGATGCCGATTCGGCGATGCAATACGAGGTTTGCCTTGTGAGCCTGCTCCTTCAATCCTTGGCATCTCGTCGTTGTCTAGACTTACAACCTCAAAATGCAAGTCATCGCCCTCTTCGGGAGTGCTTATGCGAGGTGCTTTTCGCACCGGACGGGAATCTGCGAAGGCATGACGTTCCCCATGGTCCCTCCCACGCGTTGACAAACGCTGTATCATCTCACTACCGTCTCTTGATCTCTTTTTCTTGTCACTGTAGCTGGTTGACCTTGGTTATTCGTGGAAGAATTGGGAAAGATGCTGAACAAATACATCCTTCTGCTTCTGGCCGGTGCGCTAGGTTATGGCGTCACGGTGGCCTCGGCGCCTACTTGGCCCTCATCATCCGATGAACTGGAAGACATCATGTTCTTGAACTCGGGATATCGAGCACGAGGTTTCGCCAACGCGGTCACTCCATGCTCTTTCTCCGCCCAAGGAAATGGACGCATTGCAGCAGCAGAGTGGATTCGGACTGCCTTTCACGACATGGCTACGGGCAATGTGTTCACAGGGGTCGGAGGGCTGGATGCTTCTCTTATCTACGAGCTTGGCGGAGACAACATCGGTCCGGCCTTCGAGACAACATTCGAGACCTTCGCGCCTTTCCTTACATCGCGGTCATCCATGGCGGACATTATTGCTTTGGGGGTTTACACAGCAGTGCGCTCGTGTCAGGGCCCAGTCATCCCAATCCGGACAGGCCGAGTAGATGCGACTGCGGCAGGACCACCTGGAGTACCACTTCCTCAAAACTCACTATTCACGTTGCAGAACCAATTTCTCCGGACCGGCTTCAGCACGAGCGAAATGATCGCTGTCACTGCGTGTGGTCATACCCTGGGCGGCGTGCATGCTGAGGACTTTCCTCAAATTGTTCCTTCTGGGACAGGTGGGAGCTCCTTTCCACATTTTGATACAACAACCAAATTCGATAGCCAGATCGCGGTTGAGTGGGTTGCTGGAACCACCTCGGACCCCCTCTCTGTCGGACCTTCGATAGCTTCTGGCCGTGCTTCTGATGCACGAGTCTTCAATGCTGATGGCAATGTAACGATGAAAGCATTGGCAGACCCTTTGACATTCGCAAGCACATGTGTCACGATGCTCCAGAAAATGATCGAGGTTGTCCCAAGCGGAGCAACTCTTACGGGTCCAATCGTACCATATGAAGTCAAACCCACCGCAATGCAACTGACATTGCTTAGTGGGGGCAGCCAGCTCTCATTCGAAGGAGAAATCAGGGTGAGGACTACCGCGCGTCCAGCAAGTGGTATCGCGAGTGTAAGCCTCATCTACAAGGATCGCAATGGTGGCAATAATTGCAGTGATTGTAAGATTACGACAACAGTCAAAGGGAGCGCTGCAGGCTTTGATGATAGTTTCACAGTAAGCTCGACGTTGGCGTTTCTGGATCGAAGGGTTAACAGTAGCTACGTAGTTTTATGGTTTTTCGACTCAGCTATCCGCACTGTCGGCGATCTCATCTTTCCAAGTCATGATCAAGTCAGCCGCTGGTCACACAGAGATATTCGGTAATGGTGGAGCTGGATATCCTATACAGGATCAGATTATACTACAGGCCCCTCAAAGCTGTGTGAACACTGGAGGAGGCTTGACCGTGGTCGCTGCGGTGAGCTATAGTCCCCGTTGAATCCATACTTCTGGCACTTGGATCTCGGTGGGGGGCCTTTCAAGGGTAGTTAGCATGCCAATCACATGGCAACTACTGAGAAGACAATACCTACTACTCCAAGAACTCTGGAAGCCCACATAGTGAAGAGTGTTCACTGATATTGAATAGGCTCGCTCGAGTTCATCTTCCTCGGCACCAAATCTTGTCCTGACTCTGCAAACCTCCACAGATGGTGTTCCAGTTCCAGCACTACAGAAGAAGACCGTGTCAATGACCAAAGGATCTACCTCGGGTGCCTACGACTTTTTCTCTGCGAGCTATGCTTTGAGCGCTTCCCAGATCAGTACAACCAAATTTGACGTTAGTGTTGGAGACGGATCATCTTCGCCTGCGGACACTTTCAAAAGTACAGGCGATCTCACAGGGACCTGTGGCCCCTTGCCTTGATGTCTTCATGATAGGGAGAGTTTGCGACGGATGTCCTAGGATATCTTCGACTTCTGAGAGTGGTCTACCGGGGTGAATGATTTTATGATCCAAGTACTTCAAGAAGATGTTTGCTACAGGGCGTGTGAGCCTCGGAGGGAGTGAGACATCTGGATTAACTCATGGGAAAACCAAGGGGATATTTGGCGGTGTAGGCTCACGCAGAGATGTTTGCTGCGTCCATCTAGAGGTAATGCATAATGTAGCATGGTCTGAAGTGTTTCTTGCTGTTCAAATTCTTCGAGTACACATACGCTGCTTCTTGCAGAAATCAATTGGTTTTTACGATTTTCTGCTAACAACTTCAAGTATTTGCACACGGTTCATAGAAGGTCATGTTCTTCAGATGGCTGGAACGGGCGAAAAGCTGCCTGCATGGGAGATTATGCAGTCCCACATTCTCGGGTTTGAGACCCGCATTGCAGCCTGGAAAGGGCGCAACAATCTGAAAGCCATCAACTGTGACTTTTATCATCTCTACTGTTAGGAGACGGGGTTCAGGTGCGACTCGCGAATCATTCAATCATGGGTCAACGACACCAGCTGTTCGTGATAGCCAAGATTGGCCACCGGTACCGGCCCCTCGCTGCGGTGCACAACCAATGGCTATACGGAGAAGGCCCTCTTCATCGTTGTCGTCATCTCTTGCAAGTCTTCCCAGCACAAGTAAATCGAGTGCCTATCGCTCAGGAGCTACGGGCGGCACGCGAGAAGGGTGACGACTTCTGGACAAGCAAAGACATCTTCCAGCCATATCCTTTCATCGCGACATGTCTGACTGTCGGGTCGTCGTTCGATCCCGAGGAGGGCTATCAGCGCAGAGTACATCCGATGCCGTTCAACACGTCACGCAAACAGAGGCAGAATGATGATGGGATCACTGTAATTGATATCTCGGACTTGGATCGTTTGCGATACTGCTTCGCGTTCCCTGAAAGGCAGGAGGAGGGCTATGACTCTGGGACTGATAGTTTCGAGTACATTGACCGGAGAGGGCCGTTGAGAGCAAGCAAGTACCTTTCGCGATATGTCAGCTCTCGCGAGAGAAAGAAATTGGATGATCACACCCGACTTCGGTACGATGAAGTCGTCAAGCAGGTCGAGCTCTACGAGCTCATTGATGCATTGGCCTTGGAGGAGACTTGGTCCACATTGGTCCCCAGCGATGAAGATGCTTCCACCTCACCTACGAGCGAAGAAGTCGATCGAAAGCAGCTAGGCCGTTTGTCCCTTCGCGGCAGTGCGATAGATCAAGCCATAGATTCGATCATGAGGGATGGGGATCCTGACCTCAGCACCATCGCCGAAGCTCAGAAGCTACCCGACTTCACGCCGAGATTGAGAAGCAAGCTCAAATCCCTCGCTGAGGCTGATGAATTACCCCCGTCCCCTGCCATGGCCACGATCCTAGAAGCCGCTTTCACTGACGAAGCTGTGGTCGATTTCAGCCCCTTTCGCAGCCTAGCAGCAGAGCACATTGTCGAAGCAGCGACCAAGCTTCTCAAAGATAAGGCCATCCGATCCCTCGACTTATCCCATTTGCATCAGCTCTCCGAGGCCGATCTAACCAAAATACTCGCTGTCGAGTCCCGGCTAGAGACGCTCTATCTCCTGGAGATGCCACAAATAACCCTCGCCTGCCTCAACACAATCCTCAGCAACCCAAATCTCCCCCTCCAAAACATCTACCACACCTCACTCCTCCGCTGCTCCCTAGACGACCGCCTCAAATACAGCACCCTCACAACCAACATCCTCTCCCCTCCCTTCACCCCCTCCCACACGAATCCCATCAAACACCTCCTCTGGGCCCGCGTCCTGCAAATCGGCGCCAACCCCAACCTCCGAAAAAGCGATGGCGTCACAATCGACTGGCCCCGCGCCCAGCCCGCCACAGACCTCAACGACACCGAAGACAAAATCCACGCCGCCGTCTTCCCCCTCCACGACACTCTCCTCCCCCCCACCAAACTGATCATCGGCCTCGCGAACTTCTTCACATGCGCATCGAAAAGCAAACAGGCCTGCAAGTGGCAGGACATCGCATCCACAGGCTTCACACTCGCCAAGGCGTTTGCGACGGCGTCTTCCACTGTAGGGGAAGGGGAGGCTACGCAGATCGGACCGCTGCCGGAGATGCTGTTCAGTGCGGCGAGCATGGCGGCGAAGATCTCGAGCGTGGATTGGCCGGTGCCAATGCTGGAGCTGGGGAGGGGGGAGTGGGCGGCTGTGGTGGTTAATGAGCATGATCCGTTTGAGGGGATGGTGCGGAGGGAGGATGGGGGGGAGGGGTATGTGAAGGGAGAGGATCGGGAGAAGTTTCGCTTGGCGTTTGTTACGCCGGGAGAGGGTGGTCGAGGCGGGGAGGGGTATAGGGTTGAGGGTATGGAAGGGTTTCTGGGAGAGGTGCTAGGGGGGCAGGGGGAGGGGCAAGTGGTGGGGAAAGAGAAGAGGGAGGAGATGGAGAGGCTGATGGCGTTTTGGAGGAGAAAGGCGGGGTTTGTGGGAATGTGTGCGGAGGAGGAGGTGGGGGAGGTGGTGCCGGCGATTAGGAGGTGTGTGGCGACGCGGAGGGCGAGCGAGCATTTCTGGATGATTGAGAGGGGGTGGGAGCAAGTTTAAGGTGGTGTGGTGATGATTTTCGGCTGTCATAGGGAAGCAGGGATTAAATCATGCAACGGATTGAGAGCTGAAGACTTCCTACGACGCAATGCGGATTAGGAAAAGCGATCTGCCACTATGTGTGAGGAAGTGCTCAATGCGCAGCTGCGCTTACCAGAAAGCATGGCACGATTTAATTGCTTCTCAGTTCAAGATCTGTACATGTTCATTGGTGAGACTTGATCTTGAATTAGAGCTCCGTACCCGCTCCCCGTGAACAAGTTGAACCGTTGAAGCACCATGTAAGCTGTTTTCCCAAGCTTGCGGACACCGCTTGCCGCATTAGGGATTATCTAGCCTTTCGCGATAATGGCAGGATATTGTTTGATGTAGCGTGCTAAAAGACGAGAGAGATCTCGAATTGTAAGGTACAGACGCTAAATAGATATAGCTATATGACAGATTTTTCTTGCTTGTCCGAGTAAACTATACATATACGCCTTGCAGGAAAAGACGCGCAGGACAAGTGCAGACTATAACAATAAAAATGGGAGACGACCACCTAATACATACGCACGAGTTAACAAATGACGATCCTAGCAACGATGACAATATAAAATGACAGACGGCCACCCAATACATACATATGGGACAAGGAATAACAATTCTAGCAACGATCGAGTCGATTGCGCACTGGTGACAACTTGGGGCGCTGATAGGGCATCGGGGTTTGTAGTGGGGCTGGGAGGACCTCCAGATTCGACGCATACCAGATCATGGTTGCTTAGCGGGGACGTCGGGCTGCGTGTCTTGCGCTTGTACTCGCTCTGGATGACTTTTTGACGCTTGACCATTCACCGCCGCTTGATTCCTCATCATCGCCTCGAGCGGTAGAGTAATGTTCCGAAGGAGGAAAATGTGGAGGATAAGGCTCCCTATATGGGCTGTAGTCCCGGGTTGGCTCATTGTCGTAAAGATCTCGATTTCTGCTTGGAGGTCTTGCGCTAGAAGGGGTATGTTAGGTCGTCGGGCAACCCGGTGCCAGGACCTTCACTTACGATCCATAACGCACGTGCGTGTCTGCATTATTATAGCCCTCAGCGGAGTCACGAAAGTGATCGCGAACGAAGCCGAAGTGCCTTTCCTTGCTGTCGATGTCAGGATACATGTAATCATGCCGTTCGAAGGCGTCTCTTCGTGATCTAGCTTGTCTGATATTGTGGTTAATATGGAACAATTAGATGTTGGATCATACTTACGCGAGCTCAGAGTCGCCGACTCTCCGTGCCATTGGTTCAAGACGGGAATGCCCTGTAGGCAAAATACTTGCACTGGTGGCTCGATAGTATTCTCTCTGGGGTTCGCTCAACCTCTGAAACGTTTTCTCTTCTTCCGTATTGGCTTCGACGTAGGTCTCCTGTACCCTGTCGCACTGATGCTTCAGCTGCGTGTACCTGTGGTGGGCGTCTTGAGTTGCTCGCGGATGTGAGCCCGTCAGGGTCTCTGGGTATGCCTCGGCGCGTCGACTGAGGTAGAGTTTTCTGTCAGTTGGAAGGGCATTCTCACGATGAAATCGATCAGACTCGGTTCTGGGTATGTCGCTTCTTCTTGGCATTTCTGTTCAATCGTGAGTAGGGGTAGTGGGGAATGCTAGGAATGACGGTAAAATGAATATTCAACTGTGACTTCTGATAAGAAAAGGTGGGAAAGCACTGAATGTCTGATAACGAAATATCTGCTCACGGATATGAGAAGCTCTATATAGTCTTCCAGTTATGCAAGCATGAGAGGGACCTCGATTTCGGTATCATTGTTGTCGCAGCTTCGAGCACTGGTGTCCATTCAACGCCTTTTCGATGGTTTCCGCTGTGAACTACTGTTTCGGGATGGTGTAGGGCGAGTCTTCGCATATTTGTCGTGGCAGCCAGCTATGGCAGAGTGGAAGAATGGTGATGGGCTGGGAGAGGTAGCTGGCGCTAAGATTTATCGGCGCCTGTCGCGAGACTTCCTGCCTATAGGCGAAATATGAAGTTGTTTGAGTCTTAAAGTCATTGAATGATATTCTGGGGGCACCATGTCCATTGAAAGATCCAACAAGGTAGACAGCTGTTGTTACAACAGACGCGGGTCAAAGATAAAGAGCCCTATTGATTCAGCCACGCTTGGAGGGTTTCACTGTCGCTCTACTGGACTAATAGGTCCTTATTTCATTTGCCACAACAAGCGTCTAGAAGCTGGCCTGACCTGTCGCAAGAAAGTAAGGCATAAATAGCGCAGTGTTACCCATATACAAGGTTTGATAAACGCTTACCCACAAGGACCGCGACGGCCGCGTTTCATGACTTGTCTCATGGTGCCTAGATAGCGCTTAGAGAGATGCATACGAAGCGTTCTGAAAAGTGGCTCTATATTGGTAGGCCGCGCTTGGGCGCTTCAGGAATAGATTCATTTTAGCCGCTGGGCGGCTTGGCGGCCAGCACTTCAGAGTTCAGACATAAATCATTAGTTGACTCACATTTTCTACCGCCTCATCCCTCTGCTGTCTTCGAAGCGTGCTACAATATGAAGTCTTCATCGCGATTAGAGCTACTTCAGCCGGAGACTCAGACTCTGATAATGTGCCATATACCCTGTGCCACCACGCTCTACTCACTGCTCCGCGCATCGCCTCGCTTTTACCAAGTCTTCATATCGCGTCGGGAATATCATCTAACCCAGCTGGCCATTAGAAATTGCCGGGCACCAGCCAACGCTTGGGATGCCATCAAAGCCTCAAAACTACCCAGACCGCTTTCCCGTGAAGATGTCGATAAATTCGTGCGAGCTTTCACGGAGGACAATGGCTACACGGCACCTGTGTTGTCTCTCGAGATCTCTGTACCAATGATCAAACTAGGGGCCTGTGTTGAATGGTTTGTTGCCGACTTCGCCAAAGATGCCCTGGCCAATCTCGTTTCCCTTGGCGAACTACAAAGCTTAGCACAGAACTTCGACGGAGCGCATCGTGAACTGTCAACTATCGAATCGGAACGGATTGCGAGGGCGTTCTTCCGCTCCGAGACCTTCAGACAGCTATTCCCGCCCCCATGCACAGTTGATGGAGCCAGGATGACCGCCTCGCAGCTGGCGGTTGATTTTCTTAGCACCTATGACCTTGACGAGATTGAGGAATTGGTGTCTGTTAGAGACTACATCATACGCAGATTGTGGGGCATCTTCGATCGCATCGAGGACGACTTCGTAAGAGGGGAGCAACTACAGCCACAGTCGGAAGTGGCACAAGCCTTTACTGATAAGAACTGGTTTGGAGAGTCTGGCAAGGAGCAACACGAGTACTATATGGAGAATCTGATGTCCCTTGGGCTTCCATTCCTCCACGAAGTTTTCACTGCTGATCGCGCTCGCTCGACCGATCTCGTATTGACCAATAGCATAGCAATTAGGGGCTATTTGACCGACACGATTGGGAAGGCGTTCGAAAAAGGCATTGAGCCGTCTGAGTCTCCGAACCAGAGCGCACTATATCTGAGGAATTACAAGTCTCTCTTTCATGAAGATCTTACGGAATGTAGTATCGGATGGCATTGGGGTCAGAACTCCCGGAACAACATAGAACCTGGGTACTCTAGACGGAAGGGCTGCAGAGACTGGGGTTATATATTCTGGGATAAGTCGAGAATGAATGCAGCCGGCGTCCTCGACCGCTCGTACTCCTCCTGAATGCTTTATCTAGCTGGACGCTTGCTGATCAATAGCCAAACAGAGCTCAGCTTATTGGGTACCACTATCTCTTTGAAGACACAAATCGCTGGCACGAGCCTTGCGCCTTGCAACGCCTAAAAGATCCACAGGTCAGTCAAAGCAAGACCCGCGCGTCTTTCGAAAATCTATTGATGGCATGTTCTAGATCAAACGCATTGCCAATACGTTCCGATACCACTCAATGCGGAGTGTAACTCCTGAGTGATCTTGCGCTTGAGAGGAATACTTCTTCGCCGCTTCCGGCCAAACAGGGCACTTTATCAGTACCATTAAGGCATTCTCAATTCTTAGACGCCGCGTTGCCTACCAGGCTTCGTTGCCTACCAGGCTTCATTGCCTGCTCAAGCAGGGATTCAAAATACGACCGAATGTCCGCAATGTCAGGTACCGGTGGAAGTTGATTGGGATTGAGTGGCTTGGGGAGCAGCAGGCGGAGGAGCCTGCAGCCTAAAAGACTCTGCCAGAAGCCTCCAGCGCACGGTTCTCGGCCGGATGATGCTCACGTCCCGGTATGTAGCCCGCATTGCCTTTTTCCCCACGTCCATGAGTCTCAGGAGTAGCCCAGGCCACTGTCTTCCAGGTCAGTGGCCAGTAGGTAGTAATATACCCATTCTGTAAGAGCCAGCAGGGTATGCTCAGAACTAAGATATTATATCGACGACATTTCCTTAATTTCAATATTTTTTCTCGATCCGTTGCTGTAGCAATTCCAGGTTGCCTCGGGGCAGTCCCTTTCCTTTAGCCACATTAGCCACATTGCGTCCCCCACCTAGTATGCACTATGCCTGTTTAGGATTACGTCGTCGCCGTCGCTGTCAAATTTGTATAGTCTTTTTGACTCTCTTGCTTCGAAAAGGCAATAGTTATGTGATCATTTTCTAGTTCTATGCTTCTCTAGCTTTTGCTATGTCTTCGTCGACTTCTTGTGTCTAGTACAGTCTATCTGTTGTCTTCCTCTATTGACGTCGTCCTTGGCGATGGCCATGCAGAAGCCTTGATTCTAAGCGTATTTCTGCAGTCGCTCAAAGCTCGGGGGCGTGTTGGCGATCATCTCGTGCGGCTGCGATTGCAAAAGGTGCGCAACTGATGTATAAGCTAGAGCCTTCGCTTTGCGCTCTGCATGCGACGATGTAGGCTCGAGATCCATGCTGATAAAAAGAGGCTTGCTTGTTAATATACTGTTAATACTATGACTATTGGATCTACTACGGATTCGATATAATTATCGAATGCAGTCGAGGACGACAATAACGATGTGGCTAGTGTGGCTAAAGGGGACTGCCGCAAATAGGAAAGGGGACTGCCCCGAGGCAACCTGTAGCAATTCCCCGAGCAGAATTGATCTGATTGGAGTTATCTTTACTTCGGGAGTTCCCGACACCTATGGCACAGAGCAAATCAACATTAAACCACCGCTCACAGTATGAGTAATATATCCGGGCAAATTAGCGTCCATGGTCAAATGGAGCCGCCCATCGAGCTGCACATCAATAGGGCTAATAACGCTTTCCGCAACCCAGCTGCTTTTGTTACATTAATTGAATCCTGGGCTACCTAATATTATTGCTAGCTCACAAAACGTAGAACTTGTGTAAATGCGCACTGTATTGTGATTCACGGCAAGAGCCCCTTGAGGCCAGGATCAACCACGGAAGGGAGATGATAGAAATTTTCTACGGAATCGAGATTGCGATACAATTACCTCACGCGAAAAAATTACTACTGCGGAAGCTCTGGCTCCGGAGCATTTTCGCTTCTTCTCCTTTATCATACGTCAAAAATCAGCTGTCATGCACAAATTCATGGCTGATTGATACACAGGAAAGATAGTTTTCCGTCACCCAATGCTGCATCTCTACTTGTCTACTAGTCCTGAGGTTACTTTACAATTTTGTCATCCTCCACCACCGCTCTCGTACTCACGATATATGTCCCCAATGCCAGAGCCCAAAGAGGGCCGGGAATTTAAATATCCTTCTTGTTGAATTTGGAAGTGCAAGACTCGAACTCAGAAGCATCGGTCCGAGTGCTGTCAAGATTCGGTTGGAACCTACACTTGGGCTAGCATATTTGACAAGGTATTGACAAAAAGTCACGAATTTGGCAATGACCCAGAGTATGGCGACACAATTGGATCCTCTTTGTAACGAGATTTTGGAGATTGGACGTCAAGCTGACTACGCCAGTGTTTCCTTGTTGGTGTACACCTCGAATATCCTCTACAATCCTAGACATTATCATGCTGAGCAGTGCAGGTCTGTGCTTGTAGGGGCGACATAATGGGAAGTACATCTCCAGCATGTATACTGCCGCATGTATACTGTTTAATATCATGAAACAACATGCATAATTTGGATATCATGTACGGCTTACATGCTCCGTCATTCCGCCCCCAATTACTCTACCCTGGGTCTTTCACGACTGTATCTATCATGTCGACAGCCTGGTGTAAGAGACCTCTCGTCTCCTTAGACACCTCGGCGCTCATGGATAGCTCCCCGAATTCTGTCCTCCAATAAGTCCACTCCGGTGCTTCATCATCGGCTCGAATATTCCAAAGCGGATAGGCGCCGTATATGATCTGGTCGGCGGCGGTTGGCAGGAAGAACTCGCGAGTGCGTCGCTCCATGAGGTAATTATTGTTGAGCGCATCCTCAATGGTCTCAACAGCGCGATGGCTAAGGTCTTTGACCAGGCTGGTGGTCAAGCGTGCGGCAAATGCATTGATTCTGACCCACTTCAAGGTGCGCTCCGCACTATCTGGAGAACCGCAATGCTCCGCCCAAGCCTGCGAGAAACTTTAATATTTGCAAGAAATACGAGCTCGATGATATATCTCTAAAGAAATCCGCTATATCGGTCTTGAAGTATCCCAGGTCACTGAAAACCTTTTCGGACGAGGTCTTAGATTCCTCTCTATTCCGAACGGGATTTGGTAGCGTCCTGACGGCACCCAGCAGCTCCACCACTTTGTCTTGGGTGTCGGGAGGCTCCACGACCATGACTTCGAGCAGACTCCATAAGAACTGGGGATCTGGGTCCTCTTCGGCGTTGATGCGAAATGTGCATCTCTGAGCAGCTATGAGATCATTCCATCGATCAAGTCTTTGATGGAATCAACCTTTTCCCGTGTTGGCATGTCCGGGTCTGTAGCCATGTTTGTGAATCATCCTTCGTACATTTTGCTGATATCCAAGAGGTGCAGCGAGAAGAAGATGAGCACGTGAGTTCTGTAGAGTATACCGATTATAATGTTGTGGATGTTTTTTTTATAAGTTTCTTTGATAACAGGACCACCCTGTTAGTAACATTATCCAAAGAAGTTGTATCGGAACGAAGCAATTCTCGTATATTGATCCACTCGATCAGGATACAGTATTAGCGCATGGAGTGACACGAGATAGTTGAGCCACCAAGATGAGTACGAGAGGACTGCAGCGAGTGATCAAGTGGCAAACGTGTTAGTAACCCAGTATTGCAATCTACATGTAAACACCGTATTACCACTTAGCGCGCCTCGGACAGTAGATTAGTATATGTCTGACAGTATGAAAAGATTCTGCCTAGAATTGTTATTGAAATCATGTAAGACCCGTGGTATTGTTGCGGCTCTTGGAGTACCTTTACAGTACATTTATCTGCTCGCGACTTATAAACGCATGGAAAACTCACCCACGGGTGTATCTGCTAGAAAATTTCAGGGTTGAGCCATTCCACCCTAGCCCTTACTTGCTTTAGGTGTATTAAACGCGGGTACTTAGAACCCTCCACACTGATTAATCTTGGCACTGATTATCAATCTTAAGACCCCGCTTTCTGGCTTAGTGGATATGTATGCTTTAAAGTATCTAGTTGAGATGTACATTATGAAGGTGAACAAAGGCTTGGTCAACAATCAGCATGGCCAGCTGCACGACAACCACTCTGGTTCTTCCGGTCGAGCCTCGACCGGCCGCATTGGTACACGAGCAGAGCCCGCCGATTCCTCTACATACCCTGTCCACCGAAGGTTTCACCCTCAACGACCTGCCGGGTCCGGGGGCCCATAATGTTGTCGAGGTCCAACAGACGTGGAGGCATCCGAGGATAAATACCTGGCGCGTTGCAGCAGTCTTCTTTGCCTTCATCAACTTTGGCATGAACGATGCCAGCTACGGTGCACTTATCCCATATGTCAGACCTTTCGCTCTGCACCCCTAGTAGGGAACACGACGGCTAATCTCCGTTAGATCGAGCAAGATTATCACCTTACGTACACTGTTGCTGCACTCGTCTTCCTCTCGCCCTTCGCTGGTTATACCGTGTCGGCCTTGGTCTGCGATCGCCTGCACGTTCAATATGGCCGTCGTGGTATGGCTCTGATTGGCCCGGTCTTGAAAATAGTTGCCTATATAGTCATAGCTATCCATCCACCATACCCGGCAGTTGTGGCGATTTTGGTCGTTGTCGGTGTCGCTAATGGCATCCTCGATGGAGCGTGGAATGCCTGGATCAGCCAGTTCCCTTCCACGAATCAACTCCTGGGGCTAATGCATGGATGCTACGGGCTCGGGGCTACGATTAGCCCGCTCATCGCTACGACTATGATCACGAAATACGGTCTGGGTTGGTGGGAGTTCTTCTATCTCATGACCGGGCTCCTGGTAGTCGAATGCATTGTCTGTACAGCCGCATTCTGGAAAGAGACGGGCAAGAAATACCGGGATACGACCCGTGACGACGAGGGTGCGAAGACGGGAATGACGAGGAAGGCATTGAAGCAGCGTACTACGTGGATCTTGTCCGCTTTCCTTCTTATATACGTGGGGGCAGAGGGTTAGTTCCCCCGACAAGATACTGCTCGGAGACTGATACGGCGACAGTATCAATCGGTGGATGGATCGTGGTATTCATGTCACGCGCTCGCGACGGCTCTGAATTCTCATCAGGACTTACAGCCACGGGTTTCTGGCTTGGTTTGACCATGGGCCGTGTCACTCTCGGCTTCGTCACTCCTAGACTTGGTGAACGTGTTGCCATAAGCATCTACTGTCTGTTTGCGCTTGGCCTGCAGCTGATCTTCTGGCTCGTACCACAATTCTACGTATCGGCGGTTGCCATTGCTCTGGTTGGGTACTTCATCGGTCCCTTCTTTCCAGCTGCAGTCATCGCCGCTGCAAAGCTTCTTCCCCCAGAATTACATGTTGCAGCAATTGGATTCAGCTCGGCACTTGGTGGTAGTGGTGCTGCCATGTGAGTTTTCGACTGCTTTGATAATCCCGTGGAAGAGGGCTGACCACAGAATAGCCTGCCATTCGTTGTGGGCACTATAGTACAAGCAAAAGGCGTTTCGACTTTGCAGCCAATCATTTTGGCCTTCTTAGTCGTCCTCCTAGGGATCTGGCTGACCTTACCACGGATGAAGAAAGACCATCAGCAATAAATAGGCTGCAAATCTCTAGCCTCACCATCAAAACGGCTTCTGTCAGGAAGTAAAAGTCTCCAAGCGTTTACTTATTTTCATGGAGATCTATAATGCCTGATATATGCGGCGTTTATATCATGTAGCATATCTACTCATAACCAAGCCTTCGCGTATGCCATCGTCATACACCATGCCTTGCTGACCAAATGTGCGAGGATCATACGCATCCGAGAGCACAGTGCTAGCCTTGCTGTACCGGTTGAAGCCATCTATTTCCTTCCGCCGGCTACTCCGCCAATCCGCAGTCCTTTGACCTCTATATTCGCCACTCGTCGACCTTCCATAAGCATACTCTCTACCATCATTCCGCTCTACTCGCCCGGATCTCGAGCGCTGTCTTGGGATGGCCGGCAATTGCTCCAAACCTTCTTCAATTCCCGTCTCGTATTTCTCCCCCTCCATCCCTCTGTGTCTTCGTACACGCCTCGCGAAAGAGTCCGCCTCTTCTCTTTCAGGCCTTCTCACCCACCTAGGCCACGTCATCGGACTGCGCCATATTATGACCCCGAAACCAAGCAACCCAAATATTATAATGAACCCCACTGCAACCCAGCCAACCGGCCCTGTGTACGCCGTAACGACCAACGAAACTGTTATGAATGCCACGACTTCCAGCCCGAATAAAAAGGCCGATACCCCAGTGGCAAACCACAGCACCTTCACTCTGTCCGCACCCGTGGTGGTACCAAAAGCCTTCACAGCCTGCGGTCGCCAGAGCGAAAGCGCGCTCGCGAAGAAGGACGTGAATGCCAGCGCCAGCACGAAGAAAAGCCAGGAAAGAGAGATAAGGTACTGGACGGTTCTGGAATTGAAGCCGAAGTTGTGGAAGGGCGCGACGGGCGATCTGATGATGTTGGTGAAGGTGATGGAAGCGCCGAGGATGGAGACGCCGGTGATGGTGCGGAAGAAATTCTCGAAGTAGGAGGCCAGGCGGTCCCCGGGGTGTTGGGCTGTTGCGTCGATGGGATCACCGGGGTGAGAGGACGCCATGTTATTAAACTTCCTGGAGGTGAAAATGTTGCTTGCGGTGGTGCGTCAGGCTATGGACGTCCTCTTCGCCGACCGTAGAAGAGATTGCTCTGCTGTCGCAATGGTAACGCTCAATCGAATCCTCTTCTTTCGAACGCGTCGCCAGCCATATTGAAGTAAGCGGTTGCAGACTCGGTGGAGGTCGTCAAGATTGGTGGTTAAGCCTGGAACGTGAATCCATGTAAACGTTACTTTATCGACCGGGCAACAATCGGCCCAAAGCGCGTTTGGCGGGCCGTCTTTCCAGCGTTTAGAGTCGGTGCCCTATTCAAGCCGTACTTCGTTTCTTCTCTGATCTAATTGCTATTATATCTAAACTAAATCTTTGTAATTAAGTTAATAACTATATTAAGACTATAATACTTTTTAAGCTAGTACTAAAGTTAAGAATCTAATTGACAAGAGTATCTAGATTTAGAAGATTAAGTTTATAGTTAATATAAGAGCAATAAACTTTTCTCTATTTTATATCTATAGTTATATTGTCTATTTATATATAACTTCGAGTTATAAAGTTAAAATTTCTAAAATATATATAAACAAGTATTATATTAATATTATAACAATATAAATTAATTAATTTTTTAAATATTATTGCTAGTTTAATTAAAAATCTAGTATTAAATAAAGTTTATATATATAAGAGTTAATATTATATCTAGACTAATAATTTAAATTAATTTTTTTCTAAAATTAAAAATCTAATCTAAAAGTTATATTTAATTAGATTAAACTTTAACTTAATATA